>PPFU01003505.1_pt1 | contig 16415 bp, 13 predicted proteins | sample 1535991 | NCBI WGS metagenome assembly PPFU01 (sample SAMN04901290, study PRJNA319586) | Hypolithon metagenome, whole genome shotgun sequencing project. | isolation source: Antarctic Hypolithon | place: Antarctica: Miers Valley | collected 2014
CGTCCCGCCCGCCGTCGTGACCGAATCGCCCGAGCGGCTGGGGTCGGTGGCGTCCACCGTCCACACCCGGACCTGCGCCCCCGCCCCATAATCGCCCGCATCCAGACTCAGGCGGACCTCCGCCGTGGCGGGGTCGAATGCGGCCATCTCCAGCACCATCGGCGTGAAGCGGTCGCACGACGTCTCATCGTCCGCGTTGCCCGGGATGCCGTCGGCGTTGTATCCATCCCCTGTGTTGGGGATCCCATCGTTGTCCCCGTCGCCCTGGTTGACGATCACGACTTTACCGGGGTTCTCGGGGTCGGCCTCGATCAGATCTTCAAGGTCGCTGCCGTCGGGCAGCTCCAAACCGTTGGTGTTGTCGCTGTCGACATCCAGGTCCAAGCCGCGGTAGTTCCCCGCCTTGATCTGGAACGCAAGATTCGAGTTATTCGGAACGGTGCTCCCCCAACTCATCGTGGACACGCCCGTGAGCGTGAAGCCCGCGTTGAGGTCCACGCCGGTGAGTTGGAGCGTGTCCTGAACGGGGCTGGCGGCCACGTTGAGCCCGGAGGCGTGGACCTCGGCCGGTCCCGCGCCGCCGTTGGCCAGCGGCACCGCCACCGGGTTGGGCCCCAGCTCGGGGGTCGACAGGTAGAGCTGTGTCACGTCCATCCACGTAGAGTCTTTGGACGCCGCCCCCCGGATGAAGAGCGTGTCGGTGCCCGAGGGGGTCCAATCGGTCCACACCGTCAACGGCGGCTTGCCACTGTGGGTAAACGTTACTCGGTCCTGTGTGCCCACCAAATCGGGCTCATACACCAATGAGAACCAGTAGCCCGTGCCGTTGCCCCAATTGAAGGCGTTGTGCTCTTGCACGTTGCCCAATCCGCCGTTCGCGTCGTACTCCCTCAAGCCCAACTCCCAGGTCGCCGCGCCGCCCCGGTCGCCGATGCGGCCCTCCGCCACAAACGCCTCCTGAAGCCCGGCGGTGTAAGCGGTGGTGTCGGGCCATGCCACCGTCTCCAGCACCGGCGTGGAGCTCAAGAGCATCCGCGGCTCCAACTGCTCGAACAGCGGCGGCTTGGACGTGCTGGGCAGAGCCCGTGATGAGCCACGCACCCGTTCCAGGAAACGCTTCAGCAGACTCTTCGTCGAGGGGCGGGGGCTCATGGGACTCTGCCGAAAGTGGAGGAAGGACCGTGAACGGGACGCGAGGAAGATGGGCAAGACCGTGGGCAAGGTACAAGAAGCTGTTCAGGCTTGTCAAGAGCTTGTCGAGGAAGTTTTGAAAAAATGCCGGAACATGGGTCTTTCACCCTGGAAAAAGCGGGCTGGAGGGGGGGAATGGCCTCGGTGGCGCTCCGGCGAGGCTACTCGTTCTTCCCGGCCTGCTCCTCCAGCTCAATCTCCCCGTGCTCCACCTCGTACCCCCGCACCACCTGACCAATGGCAATGGCCAGCCGCTTGAGCGTCGGGTACGTCACGATTACACGGTGGCCCAACTCCAACTGGACCTCCACCCCAGCCTCCTCTCCCTCCCGTTCCAGGGGCGGGGGTGAGGGCACCACGTGCTTGAACCCCAGTTCCAGCACCACCTCATCGCGTGACGCGGCGGTCTGGAAGGCGTTGGCGTAGGTGCTTTTGATCTCGCTCGTGTCCACCCGCAGGCGGACGCGACGCTCGCCCGACTGCTGCTGGGCGTGGAGGCGGAGAGGGGGTGAGTTGGAGGAGTCGGAAGAGGAGTCGGCCATCGTCGGTGCCTCCGCAATAAAGGGGGGGAGAGGGTGAAGCGGGATACTAACGGGTGAAGAAGGAGGTGCAACCGGGTAGAAATGACGGAGGACCCAGTTGTCCACAACCACCCAGCTTGCCGCGACTACTACACCGTAGTAAACTCAGCCTATCCCTCATCGGGTTCTGTCATCGCCATGGCTACCACCACCCCCAATCGCAACAAGATCATCACGTCCGTCTCTTGACCCCGAGGTGCGGGCTCTGCTGGACGCGATGAAACAAGAGGATGATCGGAACGGCTCGTACCTGATCAACTTGTTCATCCGGCAGGAGTGGCAACGCCGCCAAGAGCGGTCGCGGGTTGCGACAGCAGATTTATTCGCTCAAGCGGAGACGGCATAACGCACCCCCTTCATGACTTCCCCTCGCACACATCACGAACAGCACCTCACCCCCGGCGTCTCGCCGGTGGCGGAGCCGTTGCTTGGGTTTGAGGACCTTGAAGCGAACTTCGTCTTCACCCCGAACCGTTGCGTGCGAGTTGTCGGGGGCCCAACCCGCACCGCGAGGCGAGGGGCCTCAAGCCCCGCAGCCGAGCGGTTCGACCGCCGCGACCAGAGGGAGTAAGGGAGGTGGGTTGTGCAGCCCCGACCACGGTCGATCCCGCCACAGACGACGACGCGGACCCGACGTGTTGACACGAGGGGCCGCGGCGGCGGAAGGGCGTGGGGTTGTACCCTGCCAGTGGTCGCGGCGGACGTCGTAATGGGCACGTGCTCAACGCCTTGTGGCATCGGAGGGGGTTGCACGCTCGCGTTTCCGAATCAGCCGGACCGCCTCGGGGTGTGCTCAACGCCTTGTGGCATCGGAGGGGGTTGCACCGGAGTCGGCGTGATGCCCGCCGGGAGTGGCAAGAGGTGCTCAACGCCTTGTGGCATCGGAGGGGGTTGCACCGAAGCACCTGCTCGACGATTTCAGGGGTGACCGAGTGCTCAACGCCTTGTGGCATCGGAGGGGGTTGCACAGGCCCATAGCGGACGCGAACCGATCCGAAAGCTCAAGTGCTCAACGCCTTGTGGCATCGGAGGGGGTTGCACCCTCCAGTGCGAAGATTTCGTTCAACGGAAGAATCAGTGCTCAACGCCTTGTGACATCGGAGGGGGTTGCACGGGGTAGGGGGGGGTTCTGCGCCATCATCATCACGTGCTCAACGCCTTGTGGCATCGGAGGGGGTTGCACGGCTCTGCTCGCCAACGGTGATTTGATACGGGTTTCGTGCTCAACGCCTTGTGGCATCGGAGGGGGTTGCACGGGTCGATCCGCCGCGGAGTCCCCGACCTCGGGGAGTGCTCAACGCCTTGTGGCATCGGAGGGGGTTGCACGCGAGGTGGAGGCGCCCATGGAGCTGGCTTGCTTGTGCTCAACGCCTTGTGGCATCGGAGGGGGTTGCACGTGGGGCGGGCCGATCCCGATGCCGCCCCGTCGGGGGTGCTCAACGCCTTGTGGCATCGGAGGGGGTTGCACTGGGCGGCCGGGGGCGGGAGTCGCTGTCCGCCACGTGCTCAACGCCTTGTGGCATCGGAGGGGGTTGCACGCCTCGGCCCAGATCCCCTCCGGGTCGGCGTCCAAGTGCTCAACGCCTTGTGGCATCGGAGGGGGTTGCACGCAAACGTCAGAGTCAAAAAGTTTTGCCAATTGGTGTGCTCAACGCCTTGTGGCATCGGAGGGGGTTGCACTCGGCAAGACCGCCTTCGCCCTCAACCTGGCGGAGCAGTGCTCAACGCCTTGTGGCATCGGAGGGGGTTGCACCGCCCCCTCGTTTAAGTGCTCTATTGATAGGAGCACTGGTGGGTGGAATCAAGCACCCCGTCGCGGTGGCGGGGCATTGCGATGTTGCCCAGCCGGGAGCGAGGATTTCATGGGGTTTGGCTCGGCTGTTCATGCCATTCATGGGTCTATGGGGTTGTCAAAGAGGGGGTTGATCGGGTTACGACAGGACCTTATGTGAATTCAGCGGGGAGTGAGGGTTGACCGGCGGGGGGTGCTTGATTGGGGTGGGCTGGCTGTGGCACCTGTGCAGAAGGGTAGCGTATGGTCGATGCGACGGCATTGTGCCCTGCGTTTGATCATGGCGATTCCCAGACTCGATGATTGCAGGTGGTGGGGGTGGGGCGCATTCGACTCCTGAGCAGGTGCGGGTGGAGACTAAGACGTGGGTGGGAGGTTTGCGGAACCCACGGATTGATATCCGTGGGCTTCGGGAGCGGGGGTCAGACGATTAGGTGGGAATCGGGTTCGTCGGGCCAGTTGGGGGCTTTTTGGGAGGAGTGGGTGGCGGTGATGCCTTTGACGCAGCGTGAGCAGAGGGGGATGAGGAGCACGTCGTCCTCGGGCTCGAGGAGTTCCGTGAGCTTCCAGCGGAGCTCTTGGGCGGAGCGGCCGCTCATCCAGCAGCGGAAGACGGAGTACTGCAATCGGTGACCGAAGCCCTCGACGAGCTTTGCGGCGCGGCGGAGTCGTTTGGGGTCGCGGACGTCGTATGAGACGAGATACCAGCGTTCGTCGGCGGAGGGCATGAGAGGTTGGGAGGTGTTTGGGTGGGGGGACCAGACGCTTTGGTTGGAGACTCGCTCGGCGTGGGGGTGGGGGTGGGGGTGGGAGTGGGGTCGGGGGTTTATCGGAGTCGCATCCTCGCGAAGAGGCCGGGTTCGCCGGACCACTCCTTTTCGAGGAGCCGGGCCTCGAGTTCGAGGGTTCGGCTGTAGGAGAGGGAGTAGTCGAGGGCGGGATGTTTCCAGGTTTCTCGGAGGCGATCTTCAAAAAGTGTGACGGCCTTGCGTCGGCCGGTGTCGCTGAGCCAGGTCTTGGCGCGGGTGACGACGAAGTCGACCTCGGGGTCCCACTGTCCGCGGTTGAGTGAGCCCAGGGCGGGCACGTCCCAGAGTGGGAGTCGGAAGAGCTCCATGAGGTCGAGGACGAGGGGGTGAGCGGCGGAGCGTGGGGTGTGGTAGAAGCCAAGGGCGGGCTCAAGACCGGAAGCGAGGATGCCGCGCATGACGGCGGATTGGAGGAGAGCGTAGCCGAAGTTGAGGATGGCGGAGAGGCGGTCGGTGGTGGGTCGTCGGGATCGGCCGGTGAAGCGGAGTTCAGGGGGGAGGTTGTCGCTGAGCAGGGTGTCCCAGCAGGCCCAGTAGTGTCGGGTGGCGTCGCCCTCGTGTCCCCGGAGGGCGTCGGCGTCGGCGGCGCGGGAGGCGGATCGAATGGCGCGGACGATGCTGTCGAGGGCGTCGGCAATGGCGAGGCGTTTGTGTTCGTCGCTTCGGGTGGCGCGGAGGAGGTAGCGGTGATGCCCCTCGAGGCGGGCGGCGACGAGGAGCTTGGCAAGGCGGAGTCGGGTGGCGTCGTCGCTGAGGGCTGCGTACTGGCGGAGGCGGCGTTGCACTTGGCCGGGGTTGGCGGTGAGGGAGGCGGTGTGTCGGCCGCCCGCGGTGATCCAGTGGACGCCGATGTCGCGTTGGGTGCAGAGGCGGAGTGCCTGCGTGCTGATCTGGGCCATGCCGTGGAGGATCACGGAGCCGACGCCGCGGCTGGGGTGCCGGGTCTTGGGGCCGTCGAGAGGGGTGACGACGAGGCGATCACTGCTGCGTCCGACGCGGGAGCCGGGGGTCATGACATGCAGCGTCTGCCGCCGGTCATCTTCGGGGAAGAGGCGGACCGCGGCGTGGTCGGGGTCGGCGGCGGCGCGGGCCTCCTCTGGGAGGCAGACGGGGGCGAGGGAACAGCGGACGCAGAGCTTCTCATTGTCGGTTACCTGCGGGCGGATCAGCGAGCCCCGGAGCTCCCGGGCGCGGGTGATCGCCCGCTGCACCTGGGCCCGCGCTGCGGCGTCGAGCGGCACGCGAACGGTCACGCCCTGAGCGTGGTACCGCACCCGCGCCTCGGCGATGGGTCGGCCCAGGGCCTCCTCCGCCATCATCGCGTACGCCGCCGCCTGCACCCGGTCGCTGGGCCACGCCTGGGGGGCGGCGGGGTCGCCCATTGCGGGTTTCATGGCCTTGCCCCGCTTGTGCTCGTAGACGACCCAAGCCCCGTCCCGCCGCTTGAGCACATCAATTTTTCCCCGCAGCCCGAGCCGCGGGCTCTCGAGCTCCATCGTCTCCATGCGTCCCTCCCGCTGCTCGGACTGCTCGAGCGAGGCATGCAGCTCCCGCCCCGCCATGACGCGATCGTCCTGCACGTAGAGCTCCTCGACCTCCTCTAGGTAGAACAGCCGCTCGCAGTAAAGCAGGGCGTGGAGGGACATGACGCGGAGGGTTTCGCCGTCGCGGTCGGTAGGTGGTGGAGCGGGCGGCGGGTCGGGTCGAGACGTCTCGAAGTCTGAATCCGTCGGCGTGCTGTCGAGCACGGGGAGCGATGCTTTGGGAGGGATTGCGGGCATCGGGACACGTTCTCGTTCGGGAATGGGGGCAGATGATGCGGGGGTGTCTGATTCCGGGGGAGGCGAGCCACTTGGGGCGATGCGACTGGACTTTGCCGGGTTCAATCGGGTGAGATCACCGGCATGGCCGCGGGCGGAGGGGGCGTGAGGTCGTGGCCCGGCTCGAGGTTGCCGACCGCGTGGCGGGTGGCGGCGGCGCCGACATGGTCGACCCACACAGGCAGGCTGAGTCGGCCGTGGTCGTGGAGGCGGAACAGGCGGCGGTCCGCGTCGGGGTGCGCCAGCTTGAGCGCGTCCCGTCGGGCCGGGCTGAGGGGGGAAGCCTCGTCGACCATGTGGGTGCTCTCGCCGAGGCAGAGCCCGCCGAAACGGGAGATGCGGCCGCGGGTGGCGGGGTCGAGAGCGGTGGCCACGCGTGTTTCGAGAGTTTCGCCGCCGTGGGTCTCGTCCGTGGAATCGAGCCAGACGACGGCTTGGACGTGTGTGAGGAGCTGCTGGAAGTCGGGGCGTGTGTTGCCCGAGGAGCCCAACGGCTTGGACTTGACACGCCAGAGCGTCCGCAGCACGACGCTGACCTGCGGCGCGCCGAGCATGGCGACGGTGACGCGGCAGCCGACGTGGCGGCGTCGGTCGGTCTCGCCGACGAGCGACAGTAGAAAGCCGTAACAGGTGCTGGGCGGTGGCACCTCCTCGGTCTCGAGGAACTCGCGGGCGAGGCCCTTGCGGAAGCAGGCGATGGGGACGCTGACGTAGACGCCGAGCATGGTCAGGCTCCCTTCGCGTTGAGCTGGTGGTCGAGGCGTTCGCAGGCCGCTTCGACCGCGGCTTTGACGCCGTGGGGGAAGAGCGTCGCGCCTCGGCTCTTGAGGTCTTTGGCCGCATCGGTGTCCGCCACCGCGCCGCCGAGGATGAGTTCATCGCCACGGATGTCGGCGGCGTCATCGCCGACGCGGTCGCTGAAGGGTTGGGCGAGGGTCACCGTCTTTGCGTTGTCACGGGTGTCGAAGCAGTAGAGCAGCCGCGGGGCGGGGTCATCCGTGATGCGGAGAACGATCGACTCGGGGGAGAAGTCGTAGAGGAAGCGGGCTTGATTGCCCGCCACCTCGCCCAAAGCCGCAAGGCAGCGAATCGCGGTGGCGGCGCGGGTGGGGTCGGCGAGGCGGGAGGGCGTCATCGCCACCCCGTACTGGTAGCGGGTGGCGTGGACCTCCGCGGCGTAGGGGACGGGGTTGTCGCCCTCGCCCTTGGCGGCGGCGGGGGTGGCGCGGGGCGACGCAGCGTTGAAGACCACATCGCCCGACCAGGGCGTGAGCGACACCGCGCGGGTGATCTCCAGCACCGACCGCCGCACGTTCGCGGTGCCCTTGGTCTCGCCCGCCTCCTCCCTGGCGGCCTCGGCGGACATGTAGCCCAGCAGGTCGTCGTCGAAAAACCTGTCGGTGTCGAAGGCGACAGACTTGGTCTTCGAATCGTAGGCGTTCCACTCGTTGCGGCGGGTGTCGTCATCCCAGTAGCGGTTGAGTTCGACGCCGTCGGTGTCGTGCAGGCGGCGTCGCAGGGCGAAGCGGATTGCCTCGGCGCTGACGCTGGTGTGGGGCTGACCGTGCCAGATGAGTTTTTGGAGCGTGGTGGTGTTGCCCTCGGTCTCGCCGCGGTTGTTGGCGGCGGTGCCGAAGGGGGTGACGATGTTGGCGAAGAGGTGGATGCTCATGGGGGCTATTCCTCGGGGGTTGGGGGATTTGATTGATCGGTGTCGGTGTCGGTGTCGAGCGAAGTCTCCCCTTCGTCGTCGCCCGGGACGCGGTCGGCCTTGGACGGCCGCTTGTAACTCGCCAGTGCGAAGAGCGCTAAGTCTCGGACACGCTCCCACTCGTCGGCGAAGACGAGCCGCGTGACCCGCCGCAGCGCCTCCTGGTCTTGCAACTCCGTGACGATGCCGGTGCGGGCAAGGAGCTCGCTGACCGCTCCCCTCGCCTGGGCGGCCGTTTTGGAACCGATCAATTTGAGCCGGGTTCGATCCATCAGTCGATTCCAGCGATTCTTCGTGGCCTGATTCGCGGGAACCTTCGCCGCCGCCGCCGCCGTTCCCATTGTGTCGGCGTAGATCTTTCCCCGCGCGAGGAAGATCGCGCGGTGCATCGATGTGATGAACGTCATCTCCGGGTCATCGTGGAGGTCCGGTTCGTCTGCCATGGCTTGAAGCCCCTTTCTCTCAAATTCGAGTCGTGTGTGTGTGGTGCGGTCGGCCATCAGCCGCGTGAAGTTGTGGTACCACCGCCGCCCCGAGGCGAGGTTGTCTGCCACGAGCGGGCGGACGATGCTGTCGATCCAGAACCACCGTGTCTCGCTGCCGACGGTCTTGCGGCCGCGCATCACCCGCTGCTCCTTCGACCGCACGCGGGTCGACCGCACGCGGGGCGGGAGGTGTCGCATCGCCAGGTCGAAGCGGCGGAGTTCAGCACTTTGCTTCGGGTCGAGTCGCAGGGGCGGGACGTGCAGGGTTTGGATGCGTGACTTTTGCTGGCTGGCCCACGCGGTGGGGGCGAGGACCATGGCGTAGAGCGCTCCGACGCCGTGGGATTCGCCCCGCCCCGCGTGCCGCGCCATCCGCAGCCGCACCGCCGCCTGCAACGCCGCGTCGCCTGACGAGGCGATCCGGCATTGCCGGGGCGTCGACGGCGTCAGCCCGGGCCTCGCCCTCGCGAACGCCACCAGGTCCGTCACCTCCGGCACGAGCAGCACCCCGGTACCCCGCGACGCCGCGAGCGACAGCGTGCCCACCGGGGCGAAGTGCAGCGACAGCGCCCGCTCCACCGGCTCCTGGATCTTCGTGTGCGTCGGGAACGCGTTGTGGCGTACCGCCGCCCCCGGTAGCAGCGGGCCCTCGACCCGCACGGGCTTGCTGGTGAGCTTGCCCTTGGTCGTCAGGTCGTTCCATCCCTTCTGGTGGCGAAACGCGTGGCAGGCGCGGAACTGCAATTGGACGGACGACGTGCCGTCACCCTCGGGGTCGTACGAATCGATCGCGGGCTGCTTGTTCAGCGCGCGGACATTGCCGTGCTGCAGGAACGTGAGCAGCAGCCCCGCCTGCAGCTCCGCCCGCACCGCCCGGCTCAGCTCGACGCGGTACGTGCCCGGCAGGTCGATGAGCTTGTCCTTGATGCCGAAGCCGAACGCGAAGAGGCGGCGGAGGTAGTCCCCCGCCGCGGCGGGCTCGCCCCAGTCGAGGGTGATGCTCAGCGGCTCGACCTTCCACGGGTACCCCCCGCCGAGGTCGGGGCCCTCCGGCATCTGGTGGTCGCGGAGGCGGCCCCCTCGGCGTGCCCGCTCCATCGCCCGCAGAGTCGCCGCCAGACCGCCCAGGCCGGCGCGGTGCAGGAGGGTCATGCCCGGGGCGTGCAGGTCCAGCGTCAACGACGACGGGGCCGTGGGCTTGGACGGGGCCTTGGGCTTGGACGGCATCTTGGCCTTCAACCGTGCCATGTTGCCCCCTTTCGTTCGTCATATCCAACGGCAACCTCACGCGCGACGGGAACGCCGCGGTGTTCGCCAAACTGCCAGTCAAACGGCTCCCCGTCCACCTTCCGAGGCGGCAGGGGCATGGGGACCGCCACCTCCGCCAGCGTGTGCACGCCGCGGCGTAGGCCCGACAGATCCCGCTCAAGCACCACCGTGATCCCGGGCGACCCCTCGCGGAGCTCGAGCACCGGCGTGTCCGGGCCGAAGTCGAGCCAGCCGCTGGCGTAGCGGGGGACCTTGGCGGGCTCAACGTCATCTTCCCCTTTGGCTTCGTCTGCACCGGCTTCAATCGCCTCCCATGTCTCGGCGAGCTCGCGCTGCGAGAGGCCGTCGCCCTCGACCGTCTCCAGCCGCGTCAGCCAATCGTTCGCCGCCTCCAGGTCGTCGGCGTCGTAGGGCAGTGGCGAGAACTTGCCATCGGTGCCCACGGGATCGACCACGATGAACGGCCACGGGTCATCCTCGATCGCGAACCGGTTGAGCCGACCCAGCCGCTGGATCAGCGACGGCACGGGAGCGCGATCCGTCACCAGCAGCGTCGCCGACAGGTCCAGCGACATCTCGCACACCTGCGTCGTGATCGATAACGCCGGGCCCTTCTTTTCAGGGCTGAACGCGGCGATGACGTCGTTGTGCCGCTCGCGGCGATCCAGGTAGCGGAAGCGGCTGTGGTAGATCAGCGGCTCGCACTCGACGCCCGCCTCGGCCAGCGCGGCGGCGAGTGCATCCGCCTCGTCCATTGCTGCCCGCACCGTGTTGCACACCCGCAGCACCCGCCCGCCGCCGCGAAGCTCCTCGACGATCCGCTCCCTCGCCGCATCAGCATCCTTCACCGGTTCTCGCCGACACCGCCGCACCGCCTCGAGCTCCTCGGGCCCAGCGACCCGCTGTAGTTCGTCGCCCAGCAGCTCCTGGAGCACCTCCAGCCGACGCCGCTGCAGGCTCGCGGTCATCAAGAGCACCGGCACGCCCCGCATGGTGCTGAGAAAATGCAGCAGCGCGTCGAAGAGTTTGTCGTCGTAGCTGTGGATCTCGTCAAAGACGACCCCGGCCTGCGCAATCACTGGCCACCCGAATAGGCCGCGGCGGTTGTTCTGGATCACCCCCAGCACCGCATCACAGGTGCACGCCACGATCGGCCGCTCCCACAGGTCCAGTGACTCAATCCGCGCCACCGCCTCCCCCGCATCCAGTACGAGCGCATCCATCCGCAGGTCCACCTCACGCCGGCTGGTCACCAGGTCGCTGGGGAGCGTAGGGTCGGCCATGTAGTCGCGGAACCCCTCCAGCGCAGTGCCTGTCGTGGGGTAGCAGACGAAGAGCCGCCGCCCCACGCACCGCTGGTGGGCCCAGCGGTAGGCGGCAACCGTCTTGCCCGTGCCGCAGCCGGCCGACACGAGAGTGACCCGCCGATCCGCGGCGGCGACCCGCTGCTGAAACCCCTCCCGACCGGGGTCCGACTCACGCCCCTGAAGACGGTCCTCGGCGATCTTCTGGAATACGTCAGCATCGGGCAACGCTCGAGTCAACCGTTCCGCCACCCACCCCCTCTGCCACTCGGCCGTCCCCGCCTGCCGAGGCAGCGCCGAGCCCGCGACGTCGGCGGCGATCAGGGTGTTTTTGGCCGCGGCGAGGAGTCGGCGGGTGTCGTCGTCGAAGTGTTCGAAGGCGTCCTGATCGTTCCAATAGCGCTCCGCCAGTTCATCTAGCGCAACGTCGCCGTTGCCGTCGAAGGCGAAGTCGAGCCCGAGCGTCGGCGGCTCGGGCATCGGCGGGTCACCCTCAAGCCCGAACGTCTCCGCGATCCACGCGGCGGCGGCTCGGAGGTCCGGGTGGTCCAGCGGGACCTTCATCTTCGCAAGTCCCTCCTCCGGTACGGGCGGTGCGGAGCGGCCGTACTTGGGGTGGTGCCCGCTGACGCACCACCGCAGCATCTGCCACTCTCGCTCGCCCTCGAGCGCCGGCTCCAGCCAGCCCCGCCAGCCACCGAATCCCGCCGACTGGAGGCCGTCCAGGATGAGGAGCGACACCCACTCGTGCCGGAGCGTCTGGATCCGCCCGCGTTGCGCCGGGTCGCGCTCCCCGAGCATCTTTTGGAACTGCGAGTTGCACTTGCCCAGGTCATGGACCGCCGCCGCCAGCCGCACGACCCGCCGCAGCGGATCGCGCCATTGCGATGGATCGAGTTGCATCGCTTGAAGCTGCTGATCCCCGGTGGCATCAAGAATGCCCTGGGCGGCCCGAAACACATCCGCGAGGTGACCCGGCAGCGTGGCCGACGCCGGCACCGCCCCGTCGTCCGATCGCCACGACTTGGCAAGGAGTCGATCTTGATTCGCGTCACTCATGGCGTCCCCCCGTCATCCCGCACCGGCACGAACAAACCACACCCCATCTTGCGGCGGCCGCCCAGGCCTTGGCTTTGGAGGTGCAACGAATCGTCGGCGCTCAGCCCGGCGACGTGGAGGGCGTAGCCGGCGTGGGTTTGGCCTTTGACGGTGACGACGCGGCGGATGGGTTCACCCTGCCGCTCGCCGCCGCGGTGCGTCGGAATGGTAAGTGTGATCCCAACTGATAGGCCCATGCCGCCGTGGTTGTAGTCATTCTCGATTCGGGGAGCCTGGGTGAGGTGGCGGCGGGCGATGTCGAGGACAGCCCCCGGAGTCACCTCGGGCGGCTGATCTCGGCTGGGCCGTTGCAGCTTGATGAGCACCAGGCGGCTGTAGAGCGTGGCGGCGGGGAGCAGCGGCAGCACCTGGGGCACGCCGACGCGGAGAAGGTGGCCGTCGATGTCGAGGCTCTTGCCCGACAGGGGCAGGGCGAGGGGGATGCGGTTCGCGGGCAGCCGCAGCCGCAGCACCGAGCGGGCGTCGAGGCGGATGGTGCCGTCGCCGACGGGAGTACCGGCGACCTGGAAGACCCCCAGCCCCGGCTCGTCGTGCAGTTCCGCCGCGCGCCGACTTATCGCCGCGAAGAGCGGGTACGCATGCCTCGCCGACAGCGTCTCACCCAGCAGGGGGAAAATCAGGTCGAGTTCGGTGGGATCGAACGAGGACTTCATAGGACGACTTCTCAAACTCCAGCGTGGGATTAAATGTGCGGCGCCGAGCCACAGTCGCGGCCCTGCATGAAGGTTCTCGCTGCTGCGAGACTACATCACGGCGTACAAGTGTAATGCCTGTGAACCTGACGGAGAACGTGGTCCCTCCCTCGGAGTGGGACTGGAGGGAGCGGAAAGGGTTCGGGGACGGGACCGGCAAATCCCCCGCCATGGGCGGAAGAGGCAGTGGTCTCGGCGCGGGACGTGGGTGGCCCTCGAGTGTCACCACCTCGGGGAGGAGCGGCGACCACTGTGGCACAATTTGAGCAGGTCATGGGTGGCGGCGACCAACTGCCGTTTCGAACGAACTGGTTCTGTATCCCGCAGAACTAGCTTGCTGACCCCGGGGTTGCCCCCAAACACCTTCGGTTCCCCGTGAACGTGCTGGAAGATCCACTCCCCCGTCGTTGCGGCATCGGGTGTCGTGCTCGCGGCGGAGGCAACGCGGCCTGGACGTGTTTCCGCCGCCCCTTGGCGAGGTAACCGTCAACCGCCGCTCTCTAAGCTCGACTTCTGCCCTTTCCCGTGAGGTTGACTTGAAGGCGGACTCCCCCCGCTGCTTGTGGTAACCACACCCAAGCAAGCGGAAGGAGCCCGTGATGTTGTTGATCCCCCCGGCGGCGGAGCCGCTGATCTCTTCGTTCAGTGTCGTGATTTCTCGCCCCACGTTCAACCGCTTCGTCGTGTTGATGATCGGGGCGATCCTCACCCCGGGCCGACGCACCGTCACGAACGTGCTCTGGACCGTGCGGTCGCTGATCGACGGCGACGTGAGCAGCTACCACCGCGTGCTCAGCCGACGCCGCTGGTCGCTTTGGAAGCTGCCCCCGGGGGCCGGGTGCTGGCGGGGGCGGTCTTGGCGCATCTGCCCGAGGGCGAGGTGGTGCGGGTGGTTATGGATGACCACGCCACGCTGCACAAGGGGCCCCACGTCTATGGCAAGGCGAGGCACCGCGATCCGGTCCGCGGCTCGCAAGCCCACACGGTGTGGCTCTACGGGCACAAGCGGGTGCACCCGGAGGCGATCTGCGTGAAGTTCCCCTTCGCCTCTCGCGCGTGGGCGCTGCCGGTGCTGTGCGGCATGTACCGCGACGCCCCGCAGAATCAGAAGGGAGGCAGGCGGCACAAGACGCCGCTCGGGATCGCGCGGGGGCTGATGGCGACGCTGTGCCGCTGGTTCCCCGACCGGCGGTTCGAGTTCATCGGGGATCCCCGGGGGCGGGGGGTTCTCGTCACACGAGGTGGCGGCCTTCGCACGCCGCCACGCCCGGCGGATGAGGTTCGTGGGCAAGCTGGCCAAGGACGCGAACCTTTACGCCCCGCCCCCGGCCTTCCCCCGCCCAGGCAACCCGGGCAGCGGGGTCGCCCCCGGATCAGCCCCAGGGTCGAGGGGGACAAGCTGCCCCCGCCCCGAGATACCATCGAGGGGACGACGCCGACGCGGGCCGTGGTGGCGTGGTACGGCGGGGGGCAAAGCTGCGTCGAGCTCTTCAGCGGGGTCGGGCACTGGTACCGCTCGGGCCGGGGGAGAGCCGGGGGCTGGCGCCGCTGCGGTGGGTGTGGGTCCGCGACCTGGACGGCACCCCCGGGGGCCGCGACGAGTGCTTCTTCAGCAGCGACGTGCAGATGACGCCCGAGGCGATCGTCACCGCCTACGTCGCCCGCTGGGCCATCGAAGTCACCTTCGAGGAGGCCCGCGGCCACCCCGGGCTAGCCACCCCCGCAACTGGACCGCCCAAAGCCCCCTGGGGTGCTCCGCACCTTCCCCTGCCTGATGGGCCTGTTCAGCGGCGTCGCTCTGCTGTTCCACGACCTGCACCGCCGCGGCACGCCGACGCAATGTTGAGGCTCATCGTGTTGACGATGTTCCACGACCTGCACCGCCGCGGCACCGCCCCGCGGGGCATCAACAGTCGGTTACACCGCTTCCAACGCGTATGTGATCAGGTCCCACACCACCCGATCCCTTCCCCCCTCGCCCGCCCCGGCCAGCTCCTCGCACCGTCGCTCGAACCGGCGGATCAGTTCACGGGTCCCCGCCGTGTCATCCACCCGCCTATACACGGTGGGGTCACCCAACCCGTCGTTGGACACCACCGCCACCGCCCGGTTGTTCACCCGCAGCACGCACCGCATACGGGGGCACGCCGACCCCCACACCGGCGACAACGACATCCCTGTCTCCGCCGCCTCCGTTGCCCGCACCCCCCCGCGTCCCCGCCGCCGTCTCCCACGTCTCCCTCACCGTGCGGTCCTCACCGCTCAGCCACTGCTGCGCCCACCGTTCCACGCCGGGGATGCCGCAGTGGAGCGCACAGTTTGTCACGGCACAGGTGATGATCCGGTAGTCGAGCCTGGCCCCGCTCGGGCCGCGCTCGAGCTCCAGCTCATGCTTGGTGCTCGGGAACCCCTCCGGCCGGGGCATCCACCACGGCTCGACAGCGAGGCCCTCCTCGGGGCGTGAGGCCTGGTCCAGTGAAGGGTCGGCCAGCCAGCGGGGGGTGGCCAGGATCAGGTGGAACACCACCGGCACCGCCTCCCCTGGGACCCTCAGGGACTCCAGTACCAGCAGGCCGATGCGGAGCGTGGCGACGCAGGTGTCGCGGCGGCCTCGGAAGTGGGCGTTGATCCGTTCGCGGCCGGTGGCGCAGAGCACCTCCACGGCCCGGGCTTCGAGAGCCCCGTGGCTGCTGCTGTTCATGGTTGGCTCCTTGAGTGGGTGCAGCGGATTAGTAAAGAACACGCTGCCCCCAGAGAAGCACGAGGAGGTGACGGGCGCAAGCCCGATCCAACATGGCCCATGAAAAAGCCCCGTTGAAGGGGCAAGGAAAGGGTCCAATGGATGGACGGGCTACGGCGTTTGGAGCATGGAGACACCGACCGACGCGGCGGCTCGAACCAGCTTCTTGTCCAGGGTCGCCAGCGCCAGGTCAAGCCTCATCGCCAGTTCCAGATACGCCGCGTCGTATGCGGTGAGCCCGTGGGTGCGGCCCAGGTCTGTGGTGGTGGGGCAGGCCCGCGCGCGGGTCTGATCATCCTCGTGGATCCTCGCTTGAGCGAGTGTTCTCCAGAAGGCGTCCGCCTCCTGGGTTGTGATCCGCCCGCGACGCTCGGCCGTCAGCAGGCTGTTGGCCACCTCAAGCGGCCAGTGCGCCGGGACAAACTCGGTGTGCTCCCGCAGGGTCTGCCACGCCAGGGTCACCAACGGCTCCGACTCGTCTTCAAAGCACCACGAGACGGTGATCGAAGCATCGAGCACAAAGTCGCGGCTCATAACCGCCTCCCCTCGTTGATGAGGTTTTTCACGGTCAAGTCGGGGCGCAGGTACCGCCCCCGGCCGAAGCGGCCAAGGGCCTCCGCGGCCTGGCGGGGCGTCATCCGGGCGATCTCATCGGTGGTAGGAAGGTCTTCCTGCCGCACACGGTCACGCTGGAGCACCTGCTCCACGTAGGCATCCGCATTATGCAGCCCGTGTCTGCGGGCCTGCTCCTGCACGTACTCTTCGATCTCGGGGTTGAGGGTGATGGTCATGATGATCTGCTGGTTATCGAGTAATGGGAACGGGTTCCCCTCTAACACGACAGCGCAACATTAGCTCAAGAATTAGGGGGGTGGGTGCCGATGGTGGGTTTATGGATGCTC
>PPFU01004756.1_pt1 | contig 16411 bp, 15 predicted proteins | sample 1535991 | NCBI WGS metagenome assembly PPFU01 (sample SAMN04901290, study PRJNA319586) | Hypolithon metagenome, whole genome shotgun sequencing project. | isolation source: Antarctic Hypolithon | place: Antarctica: Miers Valley | collected 2014
GGGGTGGGGCGGGGGTGGCGGTCGGCGGCACCGTACGCGGCAGCCTGGCTGCTAAGCATGGCGGCGTTCTTCGTGTGCCTCGCGGTGCTGGACCTGACGCTGGCGAACATCCTGCAATCCACCCGCGGCATCTGGTCCGTCGGCCTCGGCGCCCTCCTCGCACACCGAGGGCTGGTCCACCTTGAGGCCCGCGCGGGGCGGGCGGTCTGGCTGCGGCGGGGAGCGGCAGCGGGGCTGATGACGTTGGCGGTGGCGCTGTTCATCGGCGGGCGATCCAGCCCTACAGGGCCCGACGCTACACTGCCGCCCGATCCCCCCAAGTACGACCTTCAGGAGTCCAAGACGTGAAAGCCCAGAATGCCGTCATCGGCCAATCCGGTGGCCCGACCGCCGTCATCAACCAGTCCCTCGTCGGCATCGTGGAAGGCCTCCGCCAAGCCCGGGGCCACGACCGTGTCGGCCAGGTGCTCGGGGCCCATCACGCGGTCGATGGCATCGTCGCGGGCGATTTCATCCCGCTCCACGAGGTGCCCCAGGAGCGGCTGGACCGAATCGCCCAGACCCCCTCGGCCGCGCTGGGGTCGAGCCGTTCCAAGCCGGATGAGGCGTTCTGTGAACGGATCCTCGATGCGTTCGAGCGGCACGATGTGCGGTATTTCTTCTACATCGGCGGCAACGACAGCTCCGACACCTGCCGCATCGTCGCGGAAAAAGCGCAGGCGAAGGGCTACGACCTCCGCGCGATCCATGTCCCCAAGACCATCGACAACGACTTGGTCTGCAACGACCACACCCCCGGGTTCGGCTCGGCGGCCAAGTTCGTCGCGCAGGCGTTCATCGGCGATAACCTCGACAACCGCGCGCTGCCGGGCATCAAGATCAACGTGATCATGGGGCGGCACGCCGGCTTCCTCACCGCCGCCAGCACCCTGGGCCGACACGGCGCGGACGACGGGCCTCACCTGGTCTACGTGCCCGAGGCCGACTTTGACATTGACCGGTTCAAGAGCGATGTCGAGTCGGTCTATCGCAGGCTCGGGCGGTGCCTGATCGCGGTGAGCGAGGGCATTCACGACAGGGACGGCACGCCCATGGCCGCCAAGCTCGCCGAGTCGGTCGAGAAGGACTCGCATGGCAACGTGCAACTCTCGGGCACAGGCGCTCTGGGCGACTACCTTGCCGATGCGCTGAAGGACCATTTCGCCGCCAAGGGCGAGAAGGCCCGGGTCCGGGCGGACACGTTTGGCTACCTTCAGCGGTGCTTCGCCGGCTGCGTCAGCGACACCGATGCGCAGGAGGCCAGGCGAGCCGGCCACGTCGCGGCCGAGCACGCGCTGCAGGGCGTGACCTCGGGCAGCATCGCGATCCAGCGGACCAGCACCACGCCCTATCGCGTCGAATACAAGCTGATCCCCATCTCCGACGTGGCGGCCAAGACGCGAACGCTCGACCCCGCCTACATCAAGAGCGGCAACGACATCGACCCCAGCTACCACGACTACCTTGCTCCCCTGGTCGGCCCGCTGCCGACGGTGGAGCTGCTGCGGCTGCGGTAAGCGAGGTGTGTTTGCGGACTTGAGCCCTGCACGAAGTAAGCGGTTGGGGTCGGATCTTATCGAGGGACCGGCCACCTCGATCATGGTATTTGCGGAGGAAGACCGCTTACTGCGTGCGCGGCTCCTTAACAAAGGTTCGCTCATTCTGTGCGGGGCGCATGCGGATCCCAAGAGACGGCGGAGCTACGCGGTGCGATAGGCTATTGTGGCCGCTCACGATGACGACTTTTGCCACTGAATCGACTCCATCCCCGCCGCCCCCGCCCGCGGCCGCGGTCGATGCTCCGCCTGTTGCGGGGCGGTCGCCGTCGGCGTGGGTTTGGTTTGCGGGAATCGCGTCGGGGGTGCTGGTGCTGGACCTGACGGTGAAGGCGTGGTCGTTTGCCCGGGTCGCTGGCGGGCCGCTGGATGTGCATCAATATGTAGGGGGCCCGGGCCTTCCGCCGCACGACCCGGTCGTGGTGGTGCCCTACGTGCTGAACCTGCAACTGGTGCTCAACGAGGGCGCGGTGTTCGGCGTGCTGCCCGGGGCGAGGTGGTTTTTTATTGTGATCACGGTCATTGCGGTGGCGGTGGTCATGCGGCTGTTTTGGAAGAGCAGCCGACGGGCGTGGCCGATCCATGTGGCGCTGGCGCTGATCTTGGGTGGGGCGGCGGGCAATTTGTATGACCGGGTGGTGTACACGGTCGTTCGGGACATGCTGCACATGCTGCCGGGGGTGCATCTGCCGTTTGGGCTCTCGTGGGGCACGCGGGACACGGAGGTGTGGCCTTGGCGGTTCAATGTCGCGGATGCCGCATTGATGATGGGGGTGGGGGGGATGCTGCTGGTTACCTTCTGGCACGAGCTGAGGCCGCCGCCACCAAGCCGCGAAACAGGCCCAGGTTGAGCGGGACCGCGTGGCCCCGCTCGGGGTGCCACTGAACGCCTACATAAAACGCTCGGCCGGGGTCGTCGATCGCTTCGATCACGCCGTCCGGTGCCGTTGCGATGACGCGGAGCCCGCCCGGGTCTGCGACGGCCTGGCGATGATGGGAGGTGACCGACCCCGAGCCTATGAGCGGGACGTCGCCGTTGAGGATCGTGAGGGGGTGCGTTCGGTCGCCCCAGTGGCCCGCGTGGGTCGCCAGCGTGTCGGGCAGGTGCTGATCGAGTCGGCCGCCCGCGACGAGCGCCATCATCTGCATCCCCAGGCACACCCCCAGCACCGCCACCTCCGGCCGACCCGCCGCCGCCTCGAGCAGGGCGACCTCGAACGTCTGCCGCCCCGGGTCCACCCGCGTCGCTTTAGGGTGCGTCGGCTCGCCGAAGGGCTCGGTCGCCGGGTCGTCCCCGCCGGTCAGGATCAAACCGTTGCATCGTTGGACATACTCCCCCGCCAGCCCCGGCTCATGAGGTAGAAACAGCGGCACCCCACCCGACTCCGCGACGCACCGGGCATACGCCCCGCTCACGCGGTACCCGCCGGCGCGGTCGGGGTTGATGTCGACGGTGATACCGATGAGGGGGGGCAATGGATTTATGACCGGATAACTGGATCGGCCGGATGGACCGGATTAAGTAGGGAAGGATTAAGAGTGGGGGATGCAACCCCCTCCCAAAGTAGTTTGCTTTATTTTAGTTTGGATTCTTAATCTCGCTTTGAGTCCGGTCCATCCGGCCGATCCGGTTCTCTGGTCAACCGCTGTTCTCCCCCGCCGAGGCGTAGATGGCGTCCATCAATTCGCTGTGGATGATCCCCGTGTCGACGCCCGCGGCGAGCTGGGCTCGGCCGTGGATCGACTCAATGAGGTTGTCCATCGGTTGGGTGGCTTCGCCCTCGACTTGGACCTCCTCCATCTCGCCCGTCTTGCCCCGCCAGACGCGGAGGTGGCTCGCGGACCAGGGCTCAATCTGCATGCGGCCGCCGGTAAACAAGAGCTGCATCCCCGACCCGTTCTTGGCACAGTTGCCGCCGATGGTGACGCTGGCGAGCACACCGGACTTGAACCGGATCGCACTGGTCGAGTTGATCTCCACCGGCGAGCCTACGTTGTCGGTGAAGGCCTGGACCTTGTCGATATCCTGCTCGACCAGCCAGCACAGGCTGTTGAGCACATGGGCGCCGGTGTCGTAGGCCATGCCCCCGCCGGAGAGCTCGGGCTCTTGCCGCCATTTGCCGGTGGTGCCCCGCATCCAGTCCTGCGACACCCACGCCGTGACCAGTTCAAGGCGACCCAGCTCCTCGCTGCGGATCATCTCGCGGGCCTTCTGGAAGCGGGGCGAGCAGGGCGTGTTGTACGCCACCAGCAGCTTCAGACCCGTCTCCCGCACCTTGGCCGCCAGGGCGTGGGCGTCCGGGGCGGCGGTGACCATCGGCTTCTCCATCAGCACATGCGACCCCGCCTCCAGCGCTTGCATCCCCTGCTCAAAGTGCAGCGTGTGCGGCGTGCAGATCGACACGACATCGGGCTTCACCGCGGTATACATCTCCCCCGCATCCGAGAAGCGGGGGATGCTCCCGGCGGCCGCGGGGTCCATCTCGCTCCGCGTGATCAGAGAGTCGATCGACGCATCGCTGACATCACAGAACGCGGCGATCTGAGTGTCATCTCGACGCTCGAGGGTGCGGACGTGCTTACGTTGAATGCCGCCGCAGCCGAGCAGGGCGACTTGGAGGGGCTTAGCCATGAGGGGGGTGTCCTGAGAGGGGGTGGGACAATGTAGCAGGAGGTCTCTCGCGAAGGTTTAGGAGATGTTTCACCGCGTGGATGATGGCACAGGCGTTCCGCCTGTGGTCTTTTCCGATGGTGGCGAAGGTACCCCCCAGTGAATCGCCGGAGGCTGCTGCGCGGCCCACAGGCGGGACGCCTGTGCCACCACAAGCAGCTCGACGTGGCGGGAAACGAGGGGAGTTCTCGACGCTAAGCGATCCCCCGCTCACTCCCCCAGCCGCCGCCGCAGCAGCGGGAACGCCGCGTACACCGGCCGGGCAAGGGTCGCGAACCGGGCGTTGCGCCGCCGGTACCTCGCCAGTTGTTCACTCAGATCCGGGGCGACCTCGTCGAGGTCCACCTCGAACCGAGCCGCGGCATGGGCGTGTAGTTGGGCATCCAATTGATTGTGCTCCCGCAGAGACGCCAGCGTGTCCGGGTCCACCCCCTCGCGTGGCCGGGCGGTGTTGACGTTGGACCTCATGTACCGCATCGGCGAGATGCCCAGGTGTCGGCTCAACAGCAGCACCGACTCATCAAACCGCTCCAGCAGCAGCACCGAGCGGATCGCACCATCGATCCGACGCTTGGCGAGGTCGAGGTGCTCGTCGGTGACGTCGCCGACGGGCACGTCGACCAGTTCGCCCCGATCCCCCGCGAGGTACCGGACCTGAGCATTGTCGATGCTCCAGAGGAACGGGCGATCCGGCCCCCGCGTGTGCCCCCGCCAATGCACAAAGTCGGCGAGCGAAACCCCGTCCAGCCCGCCGCCGCGGGAGAGGTGGTGGTAGACCGATAAGCCACGATCCACCGGCTCACGGAGCATGACGAAGTAGGCTGCCCCATCCGCGGGGAGGTTTAGCCTCTCGTGGATGCCGTAGCCCGCGTGCCGCTCGAAGAGGCGGATTCGCGCACGTGTGGCGGTGGGAAGTGCTGCGACCGCATCGACCCGCTCGTCCCCCGGCAGGTGCTGCATCCCCAGCGTCGCCAGCGGGTGAAACCACCGGCAGGGGGGCCACCGCAGCAGCCTCAGCTTGAGCATTCGGCCCAGCGTCGTGCCCCCGTTCTTGGGGATGTGCAGGTGGATCAGCGTTCGCGGCGCGGGGCGGGACAAGGCAAGTCAGCGTAGCAGGCGGGCAACGCCCGCTGCTCCCTCGCCGCCCCTCGCCGCCCCTCGCACCGTGACACTTCAAAGGAGCCGACACCCCTGAGATTTCAATCGAGCCAACGCATTTGCACAGATGAAACTTGACACCCCCCTTCACCCGCTTACAGTATGTGGCCCCGTCGCGGACATGGTGTCCGCGACTTCTGCCCCAGGTGACACGACATGGCCCAACAGCGTGATCACATCCGACCGCGGCACCAGGCGCTGTGATGGTTCCACACACGGACCATCCCGGCTACCCAGGTCCCCCGGCCCGGCCCGAGGCGAAGCGGACGCAAACCCTCCCCAGGAACCCACGGTTCCCCGAGAGGGGGTGGCGGCTCTAATAGAGCCCCCACCCACGCATCCCGCCGCGTCTGCTGTGTACCCCCGCCGATCCCTCGGCGGGGCGCTGCACCGCGAGAGGCGACCGTACGGGCCACGTGCCGCTGGAGCGGCCGTGGCTTTTTGCTTGCTACCAACGCCCGCACCCAACCGACCCACCCGCCGACAACACGAACACAACCCGGCCACAGGACACGACAGAGATGAACCCGCAAGAGCTGATCCGAGGCGTTGACGCCATCGCACGCGAACGAAATGTCGACAAGGAGTTGCTCTATGGCGATATCGAGCAGGCCATGGTCTCCGCCGCCCGCAAGCATTTCAACGCCCTCGAAACCGACCCCTTCTCCGCCCAGATCGATCGACTCACCGGCAAGATCAGCGTCTGGCGGGGCGAGGAGCCCGTCGAGCTCGAGGCGCTGGGCCGAATCCCCGCCCAGACCGCCAAGCAGGTGATGATCCAAAAATTCCGCGAGGATGAGCGGGCCAGCATTTACGATGAATTCATCGACCGCGTCGGCGAACTCGTCACCGGCACCGCACAGCGATACGAAGGCGGGTCGCTCGTGGTCCAGCTCGGCCAGCGGGCGGAGGGCTTCATGCCCCGCAGCCAGCAAATCCCCGGGGAGCAGCATCAGCCGGGCGAGCGGGTCCGCTGCTACGTGCTCGACGTCCGCGAGGAGGGCAACCAGGTCAAGATCGTGCTCAGCAGGGCCGCCCCCGAAATGATCCGCCGCCTGTTCGAGGTGGAGGTGCCCGAGGTGGCCGAGCGAATCATCGAGATCCGCGACCTCGCCCGCGAGCCCGGCGCACGCACCAAGATCGCGGTCAACTCCATCGACTCTAAGGTCGATGCCGTGGGTGCCTGCGTGGGCGTCCGGGGCAGCCGCATCCGCAACATCGTCGATGAGCTGGGCGGGGAGAAAATCGACATCGTCCGCTGGAACGACAGCTCGCAGGTGCTCATCGGCAACTCGCTCAAGCCCGCGGAAGTCGTCGAGATTTCGCTCTGCTTCGAGCTCGGCCGCGCCACCGTCGTCGTCAACGAAGACCAGCTCTCGCTCGCCATCGGCAAGCGGGGGCAAAACGTCCGCTTGGCGGCCAAGCTGACCAAGTGGGACGTGGACATCCTGACCCCCCAGGAGTTCACCAAGTCGCTGGATACGATGGAGCAGACCGTCACGCAGATCGATGGCGTCACCGAAGAGCACGTCGACCGCCTCGCCGCCCTGGGCGTGATCAGCGTGTTCGACGTCGAGGATGTGGGCAAGCAGTACCTCGTCGAGACCCTGGGGATCAGCGATGAGGCGGGCGAGGCCATGGTCAGGCTCGCGGGCGAACGGGCCAAGGTCGTCGCCGAGGAGCAGCAAAAGGAGAAGGAGGAGCGGGAGCGTCAAAAAGCGATCGCCGCTTCGCAGCCCGCGGGTGTCGGCGTTGCGTCCGGGCCGGGCGATGCACAGGCGGCGGCGGTGCTCGGGGACATCCTCCCCGGCGTCATCACCGACTCGCCCTCTGCGGAAGAGCAGGGCAGCGAGTTCATCGACGCCGGTCACGCTACCATCGAGGTCGCACGCGACGCTGAAGCCGAGCGGATCCAGCACAACGCCGACCAGCCCGAAGACGACGCCGATGAGGGCGGTGCCACGGGTGGCATCCAACAGGCGGTAGGCCCCTCCGCCGGGGGCAGCGGCAGCATCGTCGAATTGCTCGAGCAGCGGCAGGCGTCGCTGGGCGTGCCCGACGAATCGGATGCACCCGTGCCCGACCCCGAATCCCCCGAGAGCAGCCCCTTCGGAGCCGGCCCCAACGAGGTGGAGATGGCCGAATCCATCCAGCAGGGCGGCACCGCCGAGATGCTCGGCGACGGCACGGGTCCCGAAGCGGGCGTCGTCGCCGCCTCCGCGGGCGAGCTCGACGAGCAGGCCGGGAGCCGCGGCAGCACGCCCGTCGAGTCCGGCTACGACGACGTACCCACCCCCGCAGAAGTGGCCTCCCAAACCGGAGGCGACATCGACCCGCACGACGCCGACACCGCCGACTACCCCGACCAGGACAACAGCCCCAACGAAGTCGAAGCTCAAGCCGCCGCCGGGCCTAACGGGTAAAATCCCGCCAGTCTCACCCCTACTTGGCTGCTCATCCTTGGTGGCACAGGCGTCTCGCCCGCGTCTTGATGAAAAAAACCCGGCCACCGTTGAGAAATCTCCCGTTTCCCCCTGCAGCAGAACGACCGAACCCCCGCGACAGACCCCCACGTATGGCCAAAAGCAAGCGCATTTCAACGATCGCCAAAGAGCTCGGCGTCACCAGCAAAGCGGTGACCGAGAAGCTCGCCGCCGAGGGCGTGGGCGAGTTCGTCCCCGCCAACACCGTGAAGGCGGGGCTGGAGCAGAGCATCCGCGAGTGGTTCTCCGAAGGTGAGGATGTCACCGCGGTCGAGACCGCCGACCACGTCAATCTCGAGAAGGTCCGCGTCGCCGCCCGCAAACGCGCCAAGAACAACGCCGGTGCCGGCGACGATGCGGGTCCGCCATCCAGTGGCGATGCCGCGACAGCGACATTGGAACGTCCCGTCATCACGTCCGCCCGCGGCGACACCGCCTCCGACCACGAGGCTGCGCAAGCGCAACCCGCGCCCCAGCCCATGGCCCAGGCGAAAGCCCCCCCGACCAGGGAAGCCGCGTTGCAAAGCAATGAAGCACCGCCCGCGGAGGTGGCAGTCGCCGCCGATCTCAAGGCCGGGGGCAAGGCGGAGCCCAAGGCGAACGGTTCGCCCTCTCGCGAAGCCACGGCGAAGTCACCCCCCGCCGAGGCCAGCCCCGGCGTCGCCGCCGATGCCACCGCCCAAAACGTTGGCGGCCAAAAACCCGCCGCCGACGCCCATCCCGCCGCGGGCGATGGCGACGCCGTCGCGGCCAAGGGCACTCAGAATGTCCCCGATCGCCCCGAAGTGGTCGCGCCCGCCGGCCAGCCGCTGATGCAGAAGCGCGAAGCCAAGGTCCGCGGCCCCAAGGTGATCCGTGTCGAGAAAGCCGACCCCGTCGCCGCCACCCCCAGGCGTGGCGGCGGCGGTCCCCGAGGCGGCGGCGGGGGGGGCTTCCGCAGCCCCGACCTCGCTCAGGGCGAGATCCCCGGCGTCAGCCGATCCCGCGGCCCCGCCCGCGGGGGCGGCGTCCGCGGCCTCACCGGCGGCGCGCCGGGCCGTGAAGAGCCCGGCCGCGGCGGTGGCGGCGGTGGCGGTGGTGGCGGGGGAGTCGGCGGAGGCGGTGGTGGCGGCGGTGGAGGCGGTGGAGGCGGAGCAGGCGGAACAGGCGGCCGCAAGACCCGACGCGGCCTCTCCTCACGACGCGGCCGAAACGCCGAGGCCATGCCCACCGGCCCCACCCAGTTCTCCAAGGCCGACATGGAAGAGCTCGACGCCCAGCTCAAGGGCTCCTCGGGCTTCGTCAAACGACGCCGACGCGACCTGGGCCGATCCGCCACCGGCTCCCGCGCCGAGGCCGCCGCCATCACCGGCGGCACCGTCGAAATCGCCGAGCCCATCACCATCAAAAGCTTCTCCGCCGCCACCGGCATCAAAGCCACCGACATCATCAAGTACCTGTTCCGCAAGGGCTTGATGGCCACCATCAACTCCGCGCTCGAAACCGAGGCCGCCCAGGAAATAGCCCTCGAATATGACATCGAGCTCGAAGTCAAGGAACGCCAAACCGCCAAACAACGCGTCGAGCAGGAGTTCTCCAACCGGGTCCAGGTCAACGTCCAGCCCCGCCCACCCGTCGTCACCGTGCTGGGCCACGTCGACCACGGCAAGACCAGCCTGCTCGACCGCATCCGCAAGGCCGACGTCGCCTCCCACGAGGCCGGCGGCATCACCCAGCACGTCGGCGCCTACCGCATCACCGTCGAAGGCTCGGACCACACCGACAAGACCGTCGTCTTCCTCGACACCCCCGGCCACGAGGCCTTCACCTCCATGCGGTCCCGCGGGGCCGGGATGACCGACCTGGTCGTCCTCGTTGTCGCCGCCGACGACGGCGTGATGCCCCAGACCATCGAATCGATCAACCACGCCAAAGCCGCCGGCGTCCCCCTCATCGTCGCCCTCAACAAAATCGACCTGCCCAACGCGACCGAAGAGAACATCCAAAAAATCTACGGCCAGCTCGCCGAGCACGGCCTGAATCCCTCCGCCTGGGGCGGCGAAACCGAAGTTATCAAGACCTCCGCCACCACCGGCACCGGCATCCGCGAACTCATCGAGACCCTCGACCTCCAAGCCGAAATCCTCGAACTCACCGCAGACTACGGCGGCCCCGCCCGTGGCACCGTCATCGAGTCCGAAATGCAGCCCGGCCGCGGCAGCGTCGCTCGCCTGCTGGTCCAGCAGGGCGAGCTCCGCGTGGGCGACGTGATCGTCATCGGCCGCGCGTTCGGCCGGGTCCGCGACATCACCGACGACCGCGGCAAGTCCATCCAATCCGCCGGCCCCGCCACCCCCGTCGAGCTCTCGGGCATCGACTCCATCCCCGACGCCGGCGATAAGGCCTACGTCACCGACACCCTCAAAAAAGCCGAGGAAGTCGCCAAACAGGTCCGTGAAGCCGAACGCACCGAACAGCTCTCGGTCAAGACCAAGGTCACCCTCGACAACCTCTCCGAGCAGCTCCGCGCCGGGCAGATGAAAGAGCTCCGCGTCGTGCTCAAGGCCGATGTGCAAGGCTCTGTCGATGTGCTCCGCAAGTCACTCGAAGGCTTGGGCAACGACGAGGTCGGTGTCCGCGTGCTCCACGCGGGCGTGGGCGGCGTCACCGAGAGCGATGTGCTCCTGGCTGACGCGTCCGACGCCGTCGTCGTGGGGTTCCACGTCGCGGTCCCCTCGGCCGTCCGCGACATCGCCGACGAACGCGACATCGACGTCCGCCTCTACCGCATCATTTACGAGGTGATCGACGAGGTGAAAAAATCGCTCGAGGGCCTGCTCGAGCCAATCACCCGCGAGGACATCACCGGCACCGCCGAGGTCCGCGAAGTGTTCCGCATCGGCAAGCTCGGCGCCGTCGCCGGCAGCCTGGTCACCGAGGGCAGCGTCGCCAAGGGCAACAAGGTCCGCATCACCCGCGACGGCCGCGTCGTCACCGAAGGCCGCTCCATCGAGGGCATCCGACGCGTCAAGGACGAGGTCAAGGAAGTCCGTGCCGGCACCGAATGCGGCATCCGCATCCACAACTTCGACGACGTCAAGAACGGAGACACGCTCACGTGCTACAAAACGGTGAAGGTGGCTCGCAAACTGGAGTGAAGAAGGGCCCCAGCCCAGGTGCCGAGGGGCCAAGGGGTCAAGGTGCCGAGGGGAAACCCCCGCGTCCTTTTGATCTGTCTTCACTTGGCCCCTTGGCCCCTTGGCCCCTCGGAACCTCGGCCCCTTCTTCCCCATGGTCATCGGCATCCTCCAGATCGAGCTCGCCATCGACGGGGCGACCTCGCTTAAGGACAAGCGGTCCGTGGTGAAGTCGCTCAAAGATCGCCTCCACCGCGAGCACCAGGTCGCCGTCGCCGAGGTTGCCACGCTTGATCTCCACACCACCGCCACCCTCGGCATCGTCATGTGCTCCAACGACATCCAACACGCCCAGACCGTGCTGGACAAGATCCAGGCCAAGCTCGCACGCGGAGCCAACTTCGTCCTCACCGACGCCAGCGTGGAAATCCTCAGTGGACGCTAGCGAGGCGGCGTGTACCACGCCGCCAGCGAGCCGGCGTGTACCACGCCGCAGCCAGAAACGGCGTGCATTACGCCGCAGCCGGGCTGACACAGCCCGGCTCGCTTTGTATAACGTCACCCCAGCTTCCTCGCCCACCCCACCCCCACCATGCCCGAACGCATCCCCCGAATCGAAGCCCTGCTCCAGCGTGAGGTCTCGTCAGTCATACAGCGGGGGCTGGGCGACCCGCGGATGCGGGGGCTGGTCAGCGTCACCCGCGTCAAGTGCGGCTCGGACATGCGGGACGCGACCATCTTCATCTCCGTTCTCCCTGAGGAACACGAAAAACTCACCCTCCAGGCCCTCCGCCACGCCAGCCAACACATCCGCACCGAGGCGGGCAAACGCATCGCCACCCGCATCATGCCCCGGCTGACCTTCAAGCTCGACGATACGATCAAAAAGCTCTCCGCCCTCGCCGCCGCGATCCACCAAGGTGTCGAGCGGACCGGGATCGAGGATACCACCGCTGTCGAAACCCCCGAGTAGAAGCCCTGCTTCGCGAGGCGGCGTGTGACACGCCGTAGCCGGGCTGACACAGCCCGGCTCGCTCGAATCCGCCCTCCCACCGCCCCCGCCGCTATGCCCAAAGCCACCGCCGACGAAAACCTGCTCGCCTTCATTGAACGCCTCCGCGGCCAGTTTGACCCCGAGCCCCTGCCCGACCGTGACCCACTGCTGCAGTTGATCTGGGCCATGCTCGCCTGGAACACCTCCCGAGCCGAGGCCGATGACGCGCTGGGACGGCTGATGAGCCACATCGTCGACGTGAACGAACTCCGCGTCACCCTCGACCACGAACTCATCGACTGGCTCGGCGAAGACTTCCCCCTTGCCGTCCAGCGGGTGATGCGACTACGCGAAGTCCTCACCACCATCTACCTCCGCGAATACCTCACCGAAATGACCGGCCTCACCAAAGGCGGCAAAAAGGAGGCGCGGCAGTATCTCGACACCCTCCCTGGCCTGCCCCCCTATGCCGCCGCCAGCGTCATGGTGGTCACGCAGGGGGCACACGCCCTGCCCGTCGATGAGAAACTCGTCGTGCTGCTGCGGGACGAGGGCCTGCTCGGCGGCGACGACCCGCAAGACCCCGGTTCCGTCGAAGCCACACTGCTTCGATCCATCAAGGCGGGCAACACCCTCGACGCCCACCTGCTGCTCCAGGCATGGGCCGACGCCGCCCCCACCCCGCCCCAAGCCCTGCTCGCCGCCGAGGCACCCACCACCGTCTCGCTCGACGATGGCGTGCCACCCCCCGCCCTCCCCATCTCCGCCCGCGTCGGCGGCGACGACGACCCCGCAAACAGCCCCAAAACCCGCCGCACTTCCCGCATCGCACGCAAAAAATAACCCCTCACACCGTCGGCAAAAGCCTCGCACGAAGTAAGCGGTCCGGCTCTATGGCTCCATCCATATTCGCCACGCGATGCACACGCGACCCACGCGACGAAAAACTCCGCTTACTTCGGGCGCGGCTCATGCGGCTCAAAGAGATTCGAAGCCTCACGCCGCCCGACGCCACGGCTCGATTCGCAGCGGAAACGACAGCGTCGGCGAGGGGATCGGCGTGGGCAAGGAGGGAGGTGCGACATTGGGCAAGACCGGGTTGCTCCCGGGAACGCCCGCTCGCCCGGTCCACCACTGATAGGCATACCAGCCCGCCACGACCAACGCAATCAGCACCAGCAGCAGCACCAGCAGCCGCACCGGGCTCGGTCGGCGGCCGGGCCCTCGCGCATCATGGAACGCGGCCTGTTGCTGCTCCCGGGCGTGACCCGCGGCGACCGCGGTGCCCGTCTGAAGCTTGAGATATCGCTCTTCGTCCCGCTGCGACCCCTTCCGCGTGGGGGCGGCGTAAAACCCGTTGCCGTCCGACCGAGGCACGACATAAAAGATCCGATCCTCCTCGTCGCGGATCGCCCGCCCCACATCCTGATCCCGCATCTTCACGGGCCGACCGGAGTAAGGACTCAAAATCGTCAGCGGCATGGGACACCTCGAAAGGGGAAGGTTCGCCCCATCATACTGATTCGCCGCAGAGAACAGCGTCCACCGTGGTTACACCCTCAAGGGTCATCGCCCCGCGGGTCGATCCGTGCAGAAGCGGCCGACCGTTCCGCCGCCACCGCCGCCCCCCAAGCCAAACCCCTGGAAGGACCCCTCCATGCTCCGACTCGCCCGCCGCACCTCGCAAGACGCCACCGCCCACCGCGAGAGGACGATCGACGCCATTGTCCGGTGCAACCCCACGGCCACCCGCCCTTTCCTCGCGCGTTTCGAGGACGCCACCCTCGCGCAATACCTGCAGAGGCTCGAGGGGGTGGTGGTGGACGCGGTTCAGAATATCGAGGCGGCTCCCTTCGCCGCCGCCGCGTGACTCGGAGCCGCGGCGTGGGTCGCGGTAGGGGCTACCGCCGAGCGGTTGGAACGAAACAACCCCCGGCCGTGGGGCCGGGGGTTGGTAGGTTTTGGGGTTAATGGCGAGCTTCAAGCCTTGCGGCGGCGGCGGGCGGTGGCGATCAGGGCCAGGCCCGCACCCATGAGCGCGAGCGAGGCGGGCTCGGGGACGACGAGGGTCGTGCCGGAGAAGTTCAGCTGCCCCTGGGGGCTGAGGCTGACGAAGATTTTGTTGTGCAGGGCGTAGGGCCCGGTGACGCTGATATCCTTGGATGCGTCATCGTTGAACGACTCGAGCAGCGTTCCGCCGGTCGCCGTCGCGATCTGCTTACCAGGGCTCATGCCGAACCCGAAGGGGGTGTTGCTGTCGTTGACGTAGCTTTGAAACTCGAGGCGATCCCCGGGGTCGGCATTGACGAAGGTGGCGCCGTAGCTGCTTTGAATCGAAGACGCGTTGAAGGGGATGGTGAAGTCGGTGTCGGTCAGCTCGATCGCCAACTCGTTGCTGACCGCGCCAAAGTCGACGAGGCTCCGGACATCCAAAGAGTTGATCTGGAGAGTGGAGCCGAGAGCGGTGGACCCGGGGCTGTTCGAGATGCCGGTCACGACGTTCGTCTGGAAGCCGCCGATGGGGCCGATGAACGTGATCTGCCCCGCGATCGGGTTGCGGTCGAGTGCGGAGTTGTCCGGCACGAACAGCGGCACCTCGCCGCGGGTCAGCTTCAGGATCGGAGCGGCCTCGGCGGCGGGGGCGGTGGAAAGCATGGCAGCGGCGGCCATGCCAACGGTGAGGGTCAGGTTGCGTGTGGTGTGGGTCATGTTAATCATCCTCCAGTAAAGCCCGTCAGGCACATTGAGCAGCAAGCGGGCGGTGGTATGCTTGGAGCCCCCCTTCTTGGTAGGGCCCACGGGTACACCCGTGAATGCAAAGGCTAACGCCGTCGGAAGAGGGATACAACCCCATCAGCACGGATTCACCTCAATCTCATTGGGTATCGGTTTTCCCCTATGGTCGCTGCAGCACAACTCGGTTGGAAATTTGTAAGTGCGAATGATTTTAGCCAGTCTTTGAGACCAACCGCGGTTTCTGTTGCCTCGAACATGTATCGCCGCCGCTGAGTCCACCTCGACGGACCCCCCCGGATGAAGTTGGAACCATGAACAAAAAAGATGTCACCCCTCGGGTTTTGGGGCTGGCTTTGTGCGGGTTGCACGGTTACGATACAGCGTCATCTCGGGGCCTTTCCCGGCCCCACAGGACTGGTGCGGGAGCCAGGGCATTTCCTCTGATTGTCACCACGGAAAGGTTGGCCTGTCATGTCCGATCCTGCGCTAATAGGTGAACTTTGGCGGTTCTGTGTGGCGGCGGACCACGTGGATGGGGTGTTTCTGGTGCGTGACCCGCACGGGCTGCCCTCCGCGTGGCTGGAGATGCAGGCGGCCGGACCCAACCGCTGGGAGTTGACGCTGCGGGTCGAGCCCGGGCGGTATCGGTTCCGCTACTACACGAGCGAGCGGGGTGTGATTTTCAACTGTGGTACCGTAGGGCTCACCGCGGGGCTGCTCTCGCCGCGGGACCCCGCGGTTTTCTTCGATGATCCGGCACCGCCGCGGCTGGTGACGCTGGCGTCCGCGGCCGCCGCTTTTCTGAGCCACCCCAAGGCGGTGGAGTCAGCGCTTCGTTGAGCCGGGGTCGTCGGCATCGTCGCGGTCGGTCGCGGTGTCGCCGAGGTTGCCGCCGGCGAGCAGTTCACCCAGCTTGGAGAAGTCGAGGCCTTCAAGGCCAGGGAGTGATGCGTCGCCTCCGCCGATACCACCCAGCGAGCCCAGGCTGCCGGTCGCTTTGGACATCTCGTCGCGGATGAGAGTCTGGGCGCGTTCGAGAGCGGCGTTGGTGGCGGCGACGATCAGCTCCTCGACGATTTCGCGGTCGGCATCGTGGCCTTCACCCGTCAGGACGCCGATCATGGCGGGGTCCAACTCCACCGCCCGCACCCGAAGATCGCCCGTCATCGTGACGCGAACCGCCCCCGCGCCCGCCTCGGCCGAAACCTCCCGCCGAGCCAGGTCCGCCCGCATCCGCTCCATCCGCTCCCGCACCTCTCCCGCCTGATCGAGCATGCCGGCGAGGTTTTTAAGATTCTTCAGGCCGTCGAACATGGGGTGCTCCAAGTTAAAGAGTAGGGACTTCACAGCGTAGGCGGCGGGGCGGGTGCCTCAGCACCGACCGTTGGTTCGATGAAGCTTCGCAGGTCCGCCTGTATCAGCGGGTCGGGCACATTATTGAGAGGCGTCGCGTCGGCTACGTTGTAGGGCCCGATCGCGGTGCGGCGGAGTTGGGTGAGATGGCCGCCGGTGCCCAGCGCGATGCCCAGGTCCCGCGCGAGGGAGCGGATGTAGGTGCCTTTTCCGCAGGCGACCTCCACCTGGACATGGGGCCAGTTGTAGCCGAGGATGTGGAAGCGGTCCACCCGCACGGGCCTCTCGGGGAGGCTGGGGGCCTC
>PPFU01010812.1_pt1 | contig 16391 bp, 12 predicted proteins | sample 1535991 | NCBI WGS metagenome assembly PPFU01 (sample SAMN04901290, study PRJNA319586) | Hypolithon metagenome, whole genome shotgun sequencing project. | isolation source: Antarctic Hypolithon | place: Antarctica: Miers Valley | collected 2014
GCCGCGTGCGGTGCGGCTCTGCACCTGCACCGCCGCGGCGCGGATGGCGGGCAGGCTCAGGCTGAACTGCGCCGTCACAGTGTCGAGGTGTCCGTTGAGCAGGAGGGCCGTCTCGCCCAGCAGCGTTTGCCACGCCGACAGCTGCTCGGCGCGGGGCGGTTTCTGGGCAGAAAACGTGAGCATCGCCCGGCCCAGCGCGACCTGCGGTAGGGGGCGGGCAATAAAGACGGGGCCGCTGATCCCTTCCACCAGCCGGCCCAGGCGGCGCTGCATTTCCGCCTCGCCGCCATCGAGCGCTTCGGCGTCGATGAAAAGTGCGGCGTGGCTCAGCAGCGCCTCGCGCGCCCACAGCCGCCGGAGCGCCTCGAAAGCGTCTGGAGCGGCGGGAAGGATGTCTGCCGAAAGCCGGAAAAGCCGCAACCCGAGCGCGTGGCACACGGCGGCGGCAATGGCAGGTTTTGCGGCCGCATCCATGCCCACAAGCTGGATCGCGGGCAGCGCGCCCTCGGCTACCTGCCATGCCGCGGCGATGCTTTCGGCGAGTTGCGCGTGCGAGGCAGCGAGCGCTTCCGCAGCCCCAATGGGCTCGGCAAAGCCTTCGAGCTGCTCGTCGAGGTGGTTCGTGCCTGTTAGAAAGTGCAGCACCCGCTCGTCGATGCGGAGCGGGCTCGTGGCGAGCGTCTCGCCGCTGCCGGGGGCGACAAGGCGCCAGTAGCGCAAGGGCGCGCCGGGCGTGAGCGCGCTCCAGTGCGCGCCGGGCAGTGCTGCCAGCGCCAGCCCGAATGTCGCCCCGCCACGCTCGCGCACCGCGCCGGCGAACCCGGCGTCCAGTTCCACGCCCGCACACAGCAGCAGCACATCCCGCTCAAAGGCCGACAGCCCGAACGTCTGCCTGATCTCTGCGAGTGCAGATAGCGGCAGCGCGTCATCCCATTCTTCCTGCGCCGCCTCTGCTCCGCCTATATGCGCCTGCACCCGGGCCAGCGCCGCCATGAGAAAGCGCTGGTTTGCATCTGTCCAGCTATGCGCTGCGCCTGTCATACCGTCACCTGCTGTGAGGGAAGAAAAACGGGCGGCGTCGCCGTACGGTCGATAAGCACGCTCTCGATGCCATCCACGCGGAGACGGACAGGGTGCGCGCCGGCTTCTACACCGTCCATCCTGAATAAGAGCGTGGCCGTCGGCAGCGCGTGCACCTGCGCGGGCGCTTCGCGCATCCCCACGATAAGCGACGCCACCTGCTCGGGCCACACCTGCGGCGTCGTCTGCACCGTGAAGGTGGTCGTGCTGCCGGCGGTACTGGCAACGATGCTGTCGATGCGGGGCGCGAGCACGAGCGGCAGCGTATTGGTGCGGCGCGGCGTACCGTCCTGCGTGAGTGCAACGGTGAGGGCGTAAACGCCTGGCGGGGTGGCATTGGCAGGCGTGTTGAGCACAAAGGCAATCTCGCTCTCAGACACGCCTGCGGGGGGTACCAGGATGGTGAGCGGCAGCGCAAGGCGTGGATGCTGGAGTTCGGCGGCCAGTGCCGTCGCCGGGTCGGGCGCGAGGTGGTGGCCCACGAGCCGGACCGTCTCGCCCAGATAGGCACCCGGCTTTTGCTCTATCGGCACGACGCTTTCGAGCGTCGGGAACGGCGGCACAAGGCTGCCCAGCACCACGGGCCCTCGGTCATCTGCGCCGATGGTGAGTACGGGCAATGCCGCGCGCGTAGCCTGCCTGCTTTCGATAAGCACGACCGAGGCGACGTAGGCGACAGAAGGCCGGTAGTTTGTCTGGAAGGCGCTCCACAGCTTTGAGATTTCCTCTGCCTCCAGCACCTCGGGGGTGATCTTGACCCGCTCTACCTGATCGGCGAGGTCGGCGGCGGCAAGGCTGCCCAGCGCAGGTGGCAGGATCGCGCCGTCGACAGGCGAGGGCGGGGCGAGTGTGGTGCGGATGGCGTCGGGCGTGAGGATGGGCCGTTCGTGGAGTTGCTGCATGGCGTAGCCCAGCAGGATCTCCGCCTCGAAATCCTGCGTGCCGTAGGCGCTCAGCAGGTAGTGCAGGTCGAGGGCGAGCGGCGGGTTGGTGAGCCGCGTGCCGTCGCCATTGCGCGAGGGCAAGTCCACGTTTCGCCACCCCGTGTTGGGCGTGACGCGGTACAGGTACAGGTTGAGCTGCGGCCCTGTGGCACTGGCCGTATCGATAAGGTCGGGCGGCAGCGCGGTGACGGTTACCGTGGTGCCGAGCGCCGCGTTGAGAGAAGCATCGACAAGCGCGTTGTCGAGTACGTCTTTGAGTACCGCCGTTACCGCGGCAAGCGCGAGTGCGTTGCTCATGCCTCCCCTCCCGATGTGCGCTTCAGGTAGTCGCCGAGCGACAGCGCCGGCGCAGGCCGCCGGGAAGGCTCGGGCAGCGAGGGCGAGATTGCACGCACGTCTATGCGCCCGATGTGGATCTCGATGGTAGGCGGTGCCGCGGCAGACGGTACCGGAGTAGAAGGTGCCGGAGCAGACCGTGCCCCAGAGGCGGCGTGCGCCTGCCCGCGCGCGCGGTTCTCGGGTGGCGGATACGCTGGAGGGCGGGCCGCAGGCAACGGGCGTTCAGGGGAGAAAGGCGGCGGCGAAAGGGCGGCGGCAGCGGGAGGCGACGTCCAACCGGGCACCGCGCTTTGCTGCGCTGCCGCCGGTGCCGATAGCGGCGGTGCTGGGGGTGGCAGCGACGGCACGAGGGGCCGAAGTCCGGAAGCGGGCGCACGCGGAGGGGGTTCGGCGTCTACTCCCGGGAAGAAGTCAGAACCGGAAACGGCGGCCGGGCGGGGCGGTCTTTCCAGACCTGGCATGCCGGGCTCCACGCGTGGCGTCACGGGGGCTTTCTGAGACACCGGCGCGGGCGCGGCTGACCCGCTTTCCTGGCCAACCTGCCTCACCACGCGCGCGGCAGCGCCATCAGCTTGTAAAGGTACCATGCGGGGGCTTTCCTGAGCGGCAGGCGGCAGGGCCAGAGATAAGCCCAGAGATGCCGCATCAGGGTTCTGAGGAGGTAGCCGCTGCTGCACCCTGCGCGTCGGGGACATATCTGCCAGCGCTGCCAGCGGCTCGGCACTGGCTGCCCCAGCAACCACGCCGTCGCTGCTGCGCTCGAAAGGCTGCGCCTTGCGCGGCCGGATGCCGCCGGCGTGCTGCAAGTTGTGCGCGATCAGCAGGTTGAGATAGCCCCCCATCATGCTTCCACCAGGTTGAGGTACTGACGGCGACGCCACGGGCTGAGCGCGAGCACGTCGGCTTCGTGCCACCCGTAGGCCCGCGCCAGCCTGTCCACCTCTGCCAGCAGCCGCAGCGCCTCGCCGCCGAGCCTATCGAAAAAAAACCCCGCTACGTCCAGCGCCGTCCTCCACGCGTGCAGGCAAACCGGGCATGCAAGGTCGAGCACCGTAAGAGCCAGCGGGTCGGCTTCTGCCATACGCGCTTCCGCCTCGGTTGCCACCGTTTCCAGCAGCGCAGAAGTGTCGCCAGAAAGGGCGCACCAGGCGAGCAGCGCCCTTGCATCGGCCTGCGGCTGCCGCGCCATCTCCAGCAGGTCGCCCTGCGTGGGCAGGCGGAATGTTACCGTTGCCGCGCCGTGGCTGACCGCGATGGTGTCCGGGGCACGTGCAGCACCATCGAGCAGATCGGGGATCGAGACGGTGAACTCCAGCTTTTCTCCGCAGGCCGGACAGGCGGCCTCGCAGTCCAGCACCGGCCCGAACGTGCACGCGCACGATTCGAGCAGGCGGGCCTTGCACGCGCCTACCGACAAGGCGTCCAGCGCTCCGGGAGGCTCGTCCGGACAAACCCATTCCAGCAGCATCCGCGCTTTTTCGAGCGGCGGCAACCCCTGCCCTCTTTCCCACAGGCTGAGCATATCGGTGGACGTGAGCACGTGCATGTCAGGCAGGCTCGGTAAAGCTCGGCTCGGCAGGCTCGGTCACATCGTAATCGCGCTCCCACCCCTCGTTTTCGAGCTTGATCATCTCGATAGCCACACCCTCTCCGTTGGCGTCGAGTTCGGGCAGCGCCTGATACTCCGACACCCAGCAGCGGTAGATTTTGTACGCCTTGGCAAGCTGACCGGCCTCGTTGTAAAGTTCGAGGATGAGGTCTTTGCGGAAGTCCGACAGGGACACCTCGGCACCCAGACCCGAGCCGTAGTTCCAGACTTTGTTGGCCCACCGCTCGAACTCCACGTCGTGCGTGACGCCGCGCTCCAGCGTGATCGCCTCGTACTCGGTTCTGCCGGGCGACTTGCGGCTCGTGCTGGGATCTCCGCCTTCGCGGTGTTCGACGAGCTTGGTCGTCCTCTTGAGCGCGCCTACTTTCGAGACGCCCGCCACATAGCGGCCATCCCACCGGACGCGGAATTTGAAGTTTTTGTACGGGTCGAACCGCTGCGGATTGACGGTAAACTGGGCCATGCTAGAAAGGGTTGGAAAAGGTAGAGGGGTACTCAGCAGCGCGTGGGCATGTAGGCGGGCGATTGCCTGTTCACTTGCAACCCGCCCGCTATGCAGAACACGACTCAGGTGTCGATCTGCCCGGCCATCTGCTGGATCTTGAGGACGACAAACTCGGCAGGTTTGAGCGGCGCAAAGCCCACCAGCACGTTGACGATGCCGTTGTTGATATCGGTCTGCGTGGTCGTGGACGCATCGCAGCGCACGAAATACGCTTCGCGGGGCGAGGCTCCCTGGAAAGCCCCCTGCCGGAACAGCGTGTTCATGAACGCGCCCACGTTGAGCCGGATAGACCCCCACAGCGGCTCGTCGTTGGGCTCGAAGACAACCCAGTGCAGCCCGCGAAACAGGCTTTCTTCCAGGTAGAGGGCGAGCCTTCGGACGGGCACATACTTCCACTCACTCGCGAGCGCGTCAGCCCCCACCAGCGTGCGCGCGCCCCACGCCACCCGCCCGAATGTGGGAAGCGTGCGCAGGCAGTTGACGCCCTGCGGGTTGAGCACGCCGTTCTCTCCGTCTGTCAGCGTGTACTCGAGCGCCTGGACGCCACGCAGCACGGCCTCGGTGCCTGCGGGTGCTTTCCAGACGCCCCGCTCGGTGTCGGTGCGGGCGTAGAGCCCTGCGATGGTGCCGCTGGGGGCGACGGGCCGCAGGCGGAAGTCGTTGAGCGGATCGGCCACCTGCGGGCGCGGGTAGTAGAGAGCCACGTTGCGGTGCCTGATCTGCCCGTTGTCGCCCAGCCACGCTTCCACCTCGGCCACCTGATCACGCGGATTCGCTGCCGGATGCGGCATGTCGAGAAGGTAGAAGGCGCGTTTCTCTTCACACAGCGTAGTGGCGGCGGCAAACACCTGGCCTGCCTCGGTGTCACCCAGCCGCACGGTGTCGGGCACGCTGAGAATGTTGAAAAGGTCGACGGTGCGGAGGGCGTACATCCCGGTGCGCGGGGCGGCGTCGCTGCCCACGAGGTCGGTAGCGCCCGGCAGGCTGCCATCCACACCTGCCACCTGCGCCCCGCCCGGGAGCGCCTGCGCACCTGCGGCGGTGCCGCTGCCGAGCACGTAGCGCTGCACGTTCTCGCCCACGTCGAGGCCGACATCGGAGGCCAGCGTATTGGCCGCGTCGGGATCGCCAAACTGAAGCAGATCGGTGGCACCGCCGGCGCGGATAAGCAGGTACTGCTCGGCGCTGGGATCGCCGGCAAGCTGCACCGTGGCCCGGCTCAGGTCGAACGTGTCGGCACCCGTGGGTGTGATGCCGCGCAGCGCCGTCTGCAGCGCACCTGCCAGCGCCGACGCGCGGGTGATGGTGGTAAGGTCGAGCGTGACGGTGTACGTGCCTGCCGCGCCCTGCGGCGTTACCTCCATAATCTGGGTGCCCGTGAGCGTGGACATGTCAGGCAGCGCACTGCTGGACGTGCCCGTCTGCTGCGGACGGCGCGCGGGCGTGGTGGCGACGTTGCTGAGGCGGATTAGCTGCGAGTCTCCGGCGACACGTGCGGCGAGGTCGGCATCGGGCGTCAGGTTGCGAAACGTCTCTACCCGGACAGGCTGCTCCCGCCCTTCCACCGTCTCCATCTCGAGTACCGTCATGTTGAACGTCGTGGTAGGGGTGGGCGTGTTGTAGTCTACCTCTACCCGCACGCTGTTGCCCCACACGCCTGGATTCACCGCTGTGATGGTCATGGCGTCGTTGCCTGTACCGTCCTGCGCGGTGATAGCTGCCGCCACCGCCCGGGTGCGCCCGGCGCTCGTATCGGTGTTGGTCACGCGCACCACATACGCCTGCCCCCCCCCATTGAGGAAAAACTGCTGGATCGCGTACGAGGCCTCACTTGCCGCGGCTACCCCGCCAAAGACGCGCTCGACATCGCCATAGTTGAACACGCGCACGGCCTCGTTGACAGGGCCACGTGGAAACGATCCGATAAAGGCGGTGACAGAGGTAGCGACGCCGCTGATGGTGCGCACCCCGCTGGGGATTTCTTCGACGTAGACGCCAGGATAGCTGAGCGTTGAGGGCATGGCAGGAAAAAAGATTGGAGAACAGGATGCGCGGCCCCTGCGGGCTTTCTGCTGCAAGTGCAGGGCGCTACCGGATAACTTCAGCGGCACAGTAGGGGGCAACACGCAATCCTGAATACTTCGGCGTGCCTTCCCGTGCGTGGCTGATCTGCACCGCAAACTTAACCTGCATACCCTCTTGAATCCGTGGGGCAATTGCCCTATATCCTGTATGCGTCTGTGCCAGTTTTCGAGGCTGCATATTGATCAGGCCGGGTGCCAGACGCTACGTGCGCTGTATTTCCACTTTCCCACTTTTCAACCATGAATGCTTTCCCGGCAGACAGCGCGCTTGCGCTTGCGAATCACGAGCTCCAGACGCTCCAGGAAGTCCAGCAGATGCTTTTAACGCCGCCGCGCCGCGTCGCTGACGCGGACGCCTGGAGCCGACACGCCGGGCGTTTGCTGGGCGCGCTTTTCGACGCACCCCAGGCAGCAGTTTCGCTTACCCGGACAGGCCTTGCCGCCCCTCCTGTTTTTCCAGCGGCGGGCTCGTTTGCGTCGTGGCTGGGCCAGGCTGCTGCGGCGCTTTCCAGCACGGACACGCACCCGCGCGAAGCGTTTTTCATCACCGGGCCCCCCGCGGACCCGCAGCTCGCGGCCTGCCAGGTGCTTGCAGAAGACGCCTTCCCCTGTGCGATGGGCTTCTACGTGGCAGGCACCTATTGCAGCGGCGCACTCGGGGTAGCGTTCGAAAAGCCACAATCGCCCCTTTTCGGCGTCTCGGGGCTTGCCCGCCTTGGCCTGCTGCTGCCGCTGTTCCGCGCGTGCGTGACGCGCAGCCAACCGCTAATGCCCGGGCCCCTCTCTCTTTTCGAGAAGCTCGGCGAACCGCTCGCCGTCTATGACGGAGACGGCGCCGAGCTTTGCCGCAGCCGGGCCTTCAGGCGCTTGCTCAAAAACGACGATGACGCCGGGCGCGTGTGCGAGGCCGCGTCTGCGCTGGCTACTGCGGTATGCCTGCACGCCGCCACGGATGGGGCGGTGCCCGCTCCTGTTGTGACCACGCACATCCTGCGCACCACGGGTGCCCGGTACGAACTGCACGGCAGCCCGCTTCCCGCGCACCTGCTCTCTGTGCCCGCCGCGCTTATCCACCTGCGGCGCTCGCGCCCGCGCCTGCCCGCCCCTGCACAGCTTCGCACGCGGCTGGGCCTCACCACGCGCGAAGCCGAGGTGGCTTTGCTGGTAGCCGAAGGCCTCACCTCCAAGGAAATCGCGCAGCGGCTCAGCCTGAGCGCCAACACGGTGCGGCGGCATGGCGAGAAAGTGCTCGAAAAGCTGGGCCTCCATGCCCGCTCCGGCGTAGCGCTCGCGCTGATGCGGGAAGGCTAATGGCCCCGCAAGAATGGAAAAGGGTGCATTGAGCAGCGGCGATCATGACCGAACAACACGGCCCCGCTCACAATTGCCACTCGGTGCGCAGGCGCTGGGCCTGGCGGCGCGACACCTCTACGCGATGTGGGCCTGCCCGCAACACGAGCCCGCCGCCAAACCACGGCTGCACAGCTGTCACCTTTTCGAGGTTGACGATCTGGCGGCGGTTGGCGCGGAAAAACACGGCCGGGTCGAGGCGGCGTTCCAGCGCGCTGAGGGCACGCGGGATCAAGGGCTTATCGTCCCCGAAAAAGAGCCGGGCGTAGTTGCCCTCGCTCTCGATAAGCACCACGTCGCCCAGCCGGACAAACCAGCCGCGCTCGCCGTCTCGTACAAACACGCGGCTTTCGAGTCCGAGAAGAGCCTCGGGACTTGATACCTGGGCAGCACGCGTGCCGACACGGAGCAGCGCCTCGGCCAGCCGCTCGGGCTCGACAGGCTTGAGCAGGTAGTCGAACGCGCTCACCTCGAAGGCGCGCACGGCGTAGTGGTCGTATGCCGTCACAAATACGACTGCAGGCGCGGCGTCAAGTTTTTCGAGCAGGTCGAACCCCGTCTCTCCAGCAAGCTGGATGTCGAGCAGCAAGAGGTCAGGCGCGTGCGCGGCGATGGCGTCTACAGCCTCTTTTACCGTCGCGGCCTCTGCCACCACGCGCACGTCCGGGTGCGCGGCCAGCAGCCGCTGCAGTTCGAGGCGGGCCAGCCGTTCATCGTCTACAATCAGGACGTCCATGGGCGACGGATTCGGCTTTTTATGGAACTTACGATGGCCTTTCGACAGCGTTATGGTGAGGGTGAGGGTGAGGATGACAGCGAAGAGCCTCCCTGTCGTCCTTCACCTGTGGACGTGACAAAGCCGGGGTGTGTGGCACTCTGCGGCCCCAGCGTGGCTACACCGTGCGTGAAAGCGCGGGCAGGTACACTTCGGCCTCTACCTCCGCGCCGTCGCCGGTAGACACCTGAAGCGCGGCGTCGCCGCCGTAGAGCAGCCGCAGCCGCTCGCGCACGTTGCGCAGGCCGTGCCCTTCGCTGTCGGTGGAAGCGGGTAGCAGCGTGCCGGGGTTGCGGACGGTGAGTGTGAGGAGTTCCCCCTTTACCCGGGCGTTGAGCGAGACGAAGCCGCCTTCGGGGCGCGGTGCCACACCGTGCTTGACAGCGTTCTCGACGAGCGTGAGCACCAGCAAGGGCGGCACGCGCATCGCCTCGGCACCGGGCGACACGGTCAGTTCAAGCTGCAACCGGTCTTCAAAGCGGAGCTTTTCGAGAGCCAGATAGTCGCGCACGGCTTCGAGTTCGGCGTCGAGGGCGACGGTTTCCACCTGACTCGTCCGCAGCGTGTAGCGCAGCAGCCGCGCCAGCCGCGTCACGGCGTCCTGCGCCTGCGCCGGCTGCTCGGCGATAAGCGCCCGCAGGCTGTTGAGGGCGTTAAAAAGAAAGTGCGGGTTGAGCTGCGCGTGCAGCGCTCGGAGCTCGGCCTCGCGCACCTCGGCAGTCCGCTGCCACGCGATCACCTCGGCCTCGCGGTAGCGGCGCAGCGCGTTGCCGGCCACGTAGAGCGCCGCCCATAGCGCGAGTATGGAAACGTGGATCAGCGCGCTCAGCCGGTTCAGCCCCAAAAAATCGCCGAATAGCGTGGACCGCATCGCGTCGAGCAGCGTCGTGTCCGAATGGATGAGGTTGATCACGACATCCACGACGAACCACCAGGCAAGCGCGAGCGCGAGCGTGGCAGCAGCAAGGCGTGGCACCCACGCCCCCAGCGGGCGATCCAGCCAGTGTCCCCGCTTAATCAGCGCGCGGAGCGCGTGGGAAGCGGCAAAGCCTGTCACGACGATGAGCGTGGCCGTCCACAGCGTTTCCAGACTCGGGCCGCCGAGAAGCTGGGCGACGCCCGCCACGAGGGTCCAGCCGATAAACTGGCAGAGGGCGTAGATCACGCCCTCTGAGAGCGGTGTTGAAGCGGGATAAGAGGTAGTCTGCATAGAAGTGCGAGAACGTAAAGGTGTGGCCATAGACTACCCCGGCACGCCCGATGGCCCAACGAGAAAGGTACGAGCGGCACAACGACGGGATGAGCGGTCGCCCTACGGGATGGGCAGCATCCGCGGCCATTCATGCTGCAGCTGCACGGTTTTATCAGGGGCATCCGTGGCGCGGCCCGGCTCCGGTTGCTGCCACAATCTTTGTAGGGCGCAGCGCCCTGCTACGCCAAACGCCCCACAACTCCCACACAAACAATACCATACCATGTGACACAAGGGCGACACCTGCCCCGCCGTACCCTGCTTGCGTGACCCGTTTTCTACCAGCCAACCTTTTCGGTGCCATGAAACCACTTTCCATCAACCCGCTCAGCCGCCGCCCCCGGCAGCGCCGCCTCGTCGTGGCCGTGCGCGGCGCCGCAGGCACAGGCAAAAGCGTCTTTGCCGCTTCGCTCGCCGAGGCCAACCTGGGCCGTCTCTGCTTTTTCGACACCGAGCGCAAGGCCCGCTTGCTGCCCGGCGCCACGGGCACCACGTTCGACGCGCTGGAGATCGAGCACCCGGATGAGCTTCCGCAGTTTATCGACTGGGCACTCGGGCCTGAAGGCAAGGCGCAGGGCTACGGCTGCTACGCGCTCGACTCGTGGGCCATGTACTTTGCCCGCAAGCACCGCGAGATCGTGCAGGCCGTGCGCGCCCGCACCGGCGATCCGCTCGCGCAGCCCACAGCCGACGAACTCGCCGCCGACCAGATGGTGTATCAGGAGGTGCTGCGCCGCCTCTGCGTAGACTCGGGCGCGTGCGTGGTCATCACCGACCAGATTGCCGCCAAGGGACGCGAAGACCGGGAGGAAAACGAGCGCGGCCGCGTGGTGCCGCTCACCACGGGCGGCCTGGAGTACTTCGTGGACGTGATGGTAGAGATGACGCTCCGACTCGACGGCTTCGAAACCGTTCGTGTCGCCCGCGTCGTCAAGTCGAACAGCCCTGCGTTCCCCGTCGGCCTCGAACTCGTCAACCCGACGTTCCGGGCCTTTCTCGACCGCATGGACGAGTTGCAGCCTGCCGAGGCAGCCGCGCCGCCTGTGCCGGAAACGTTTGTAGCGGAGCACACCGATGAAGTCGTCGCCCCCGCCGGCCCCACCCTCCCCGACCTGCTCGACGCCGCCGAGACGCACGGGCTGAGCCGCGCCAACCTGCTCACGGCCGCGCGGCATTACTGCGGTGCCGACCATCTCGAAGACCTCTCGCGCGCCGAAATCGCCGATCTGCTGGCCCGCCTCGAAGCCCGCTACGGGCAGCCGGCAGCCGAGGATGTCGCCAGGCCGCGCACCAATGGCAGGGCAAAAGCGCGGCCCGCGGCGTAGCACCGTCGCCGCGGCCGTTCCGCCCGCCCGGCCGCCGCACCTCTCATCAGGTGCGGCGGCTGTTTCGTTTTACAGCATCACCTCGTCCACGTAGCACCATCCCCACGACTCTCCAGCCTCGGCAGAGCGCATCACGGGGTGCGCCGTGTCGTGGTAGTGCTGCGTGGCGTGCTTGTTTTTAGAGGCATCACAGCAGCCGACGTGGCCACACGTCATGCACACGCGCAGGTGCACCCATGTGTCGCCCGTTTGCAGGCATTCTTCGCAGCCAGCCGTGCCCGGTACTGTCGTTACGGGCACGGGGAGGTGGCCGCACGCGTTGCGTCCGGGCGCCAGCGTCACCGCTGCTCGCGCCTCGCGAGATGGCGTCGGCGGCTGCGCGGGCAGGTCGCGGGCGTATTGGCGGAGTTGCAGGGTGTGCGCCGCTATATCTTCGCCGGAACGAGCGTACGTGCGGAGCACGTCGTGGAGCAGCGCTACCACGCTTTCCATTTCTTCCGTCACCACGTGATCGGCTCCGGCATGCACCAACTCGTCGGCCTCGGCAGCAGTGCGCGTGCGCGCTACGATGCGCAGGTGCGGGCTGAGGGTGCGGGCTACCGAGATGATGCGGTGCGCCTGCGCCGGGTCGTCGTCGGCCACTACGAGCACATCGGCGCGACGCAGGCCCACGTGCTCCAGCACGTGCTGGCGGCTGCTGTCGCCCCGCAGCACCACCATCCCGTCCTCCTCGGCCTCGCGCGCCCCCGCCGGGTTGAGGGTCGTTACCACAAATGGGATCTGGCTGCTCTGAAGCGCGCGCGTGAGCACGCGGGCTGCATCGCCGTAGCCTGCCACTACCACGTGCTCCTGCAACGGAGGGAGATCGGGCAGCGCCTCACCATCCGCCTCTGGCCGCGCTGTGCTGGTGCGCGCGTTCATCCGTGCCGACAGGCGGGTGCCGAGCGCGTGGAGACCGGGCGTGGCGACCATGAGCAGCACTGTTGCCGCGATAAACGTCTGCGATCCTTCCGGCACGCCGGCAGGCAGCAGGCCCAGTTCGCGGCCCGCTCGTTCGAGCACGAACGAGAACTCGCCCACCTGCCCGAGCAGCAGTCCGGATGCCGCTGCTACGGGCATGCTGTAGCCCAGCGCCCGCACGCTCAGCATCGTCGTGCCCGTTTTGATGAGCAGCACCGCCCCCACCACGCCCAGCACAAGCGGCAGGTTGGACACGAGAAATCCCACGTCGAGCAGCATTCCGACGGAGACGAAAAACGTGGCCGAGAACAGCACCTGGAGCGGTAGAATCTCGCCCATCGCATGCTCGCTAAAGCGACTCTCGCTCACGATCAGGCCGGCCAGAAACGCGCCCAGCGACAGGCTCACCCCCGCCAGGCTCGTCAGCAGCGCCGTGCCGAAGCAGAGCGCCACCACGCTCAACAGAAACACCTCTGGCGAGCACGTACGCGCAACCGCTTCAAGAAGGGGCGGCAGCAGGCGGCGCGCCACCACCAGCACCAGTACGATGATGAGAACGGCCTTGCTCAGCGCCCACCCCAGCGCCAGCGCGCCGCCGCCCTGGCCGGCCAGCATCGGCACGAGCAGCACCATCACGATGATGGCCAGATCCTGGAAGATGAGTAGTCCGAGGCCTACCTGCCCGGGCTCTGTGTTCATCTCGCCCCGGTCGCCCAACAGCTTCAGCACGATGGCTGTGGACGACAGCGCCACGAGAAAGCCTGTGAACAGCGCTGCCGCGAACCCAACGCCCAGCAGCATCAGCACGCCCGTGGTGACGCCGGTGGCCAGTAACACCTGCAAGCCGCCACCACCGAAAATGAGTCTCTGGATACGCGACAGCTTTTCGAGGCTGAACTCGATGCCGATGGTGAACAGCAGCAGGATCACCCCTACCTCGGCGGCCGCATCCACGAGCGCCTGATCGCGCACGAGACCGACGCCGTGCGGCCCGATAAAAGCCCCGGCCACGAGAAAGCCGATGATGGGCACCTGCCCGAGCCGGGTGCTGATGTAGGCGATGAGCGCGGCAGCGAGCAGCAGCAGCGTCACCTGCGCAAAAAAGGGGGGCGCAGCGCCGGCGGCGAGGACAAGCATGGGGAGCAGAGCGGGTGAGCGATGCCGTACGACATGCCCGCGGCGCGGTTCGAGAAGTCGTGCCTGGAGGCAGCCATGGCACAAGGCGCCCCGGGTGATGGTTGTATCTGCATTGCGCGAACAGACGCGCAAAACCGTCACCGCCCTGCTTTTTTCTCGCGCTCCTGCCGCCACTGCTCTGTGGGGCACCAGCATGTAGTCGAGGCGTTCGATGCCCGCCTCAACCGTCTGCCCTGTGCCGCTCGACACCGCCTCGCTCAACCACCTGTGGGCCACCCTCCTCGTGGATGAACTCGTCCGGCAGGGGGTGGCGTTTTTCAGCCTCTCGCCCGGCTCGCGCTCGACGCCGCTCGCCCTCGCCGTCGCCCGCCACGGGCAGGCCCGCTACAGCGTCCACTTCGACGAGCGGGGTAGCCTTTTTCTCGCTCTCGGCCACGCCCGCGCTACGGGCCGCCCTGCCGCGTGGATTACCACGAGCGGCACCGCCGTGGCCAACGGGATGCCTGCCGTGGTAGAAGCCGATGCCGACGCGGTGCCGCTCGTGCTGCTCACCGCCGACCGCCCCGCCGAACTCCGCCACACCGGCGCCAACCAGGCCATCGACCAGGTGGGTTTTTTCGGCGACCGCGTGCGCTGGTTTTTCGACCTGCCCGCGCCTACGGCCGACGTTGACCCTGCCTTTGTGCTGACGACGGCGGCGCAGGCGGCTTTCAGGGCCTCCTATCCGCACGCGGGGCCGGTACACCTCAACGTGCCCTTCCGCGAGCCGTTCGCCCTTTCCGCCGCCGCGCCGCCTCCCGCCTTGCCCGCCGGGCTGGAAGCGTGGCAGGCCAGCGGCACGCCTTACACGCGCTACGAAGCGCCCCTCGCCTCGCCCGACGTGTCGATGCTGGCAGCCCGAATCGGCGGCACCACACGCGGGCTCGTCGTGGCGGGTCGTCTGCGCACGCAGGCCGAAGGAAAGGCCGCACAGCGTCTCGCCGCCCATCTGGGCTGGCCCTTGCTGCCCGATCCGCTGTCGCAGGCACGGCTGGGCGCGGGGTCAGGGGATGCGCCCGTGGTGCCGCTGTACGACCTCCTGCTGGCTTCGCCCGAATTTGCTGCCGCGCATCCACCCGAAGCGGTCGTGCTCGTGGGCGACGCGCCGGTGTCCAAGCGTCTGCTCACGTTTCTGCGCGAGCAGCCGCCCGCCGTGCTGGCCACGCTCCGCCCCGCGCCCACGCGCTTCGACCCGTTTCACCGGGTGACGGATGCGCTCGTGGGCGACGTTTCGGCCATTGCAGGCGCGCTGTGCCGCCGACTGCCCGCGCAGCTGCCCGGCGCCGCGTGGACGCAGACATGGACGCAGGCCTCAGAAAAGGTCGAGCAGGTGCTCGCTGGCCTCGACGGCGCGCGCGATCTCAGCGAGCCTCTCACCGCCCGCCTCGTGACACGCCTCGCGCCCGAAGGCGAGGCGCTTTTCGTCGCCGCCTCTATGCCCATCCGCGATGTCGATGCCTTCGGGGTGTCGAATCGCCCGCCGCTGCGCGTGGCCGCCAACCGGGGCGCGAGCGGCATCGACGGCACCGTCGCCACGGCGCTGGGCTTCGCGCGCGGCAACGCAACAGGTGCCACCCTGCTGATCGGCGACCTGGCGCTGCTGCACGACCTCAACAGCCTCGCCATGTGCCGGGCTTCCCCGCAGCGGCTCGTCATCGTCTGCATCAACAACGACGGCGGCGGCATCTTCTCGTTTCTGCCCGTGGCCGCAGACGCGCCCGACGCGTTCGAGCCGCTTTTCGGCACGCCGCACGGGCTGGCCTTCGCGCATGCCGCCGCCCTGTTCGGGCTGGACTACGCGGCCCCGGAGACGCCAGTCGATTTTGCTCGATGCTACCGCGATGCCCTCGCCCGTGAAGCCTCCACGCTTATCGAGGTGCGCACAGACCGCGCCGCCAACGCCAGCCTGCACCGCGCGCTGCTGGAAGCGGTGCGTGCCGCCCTGACGCGATGACGCTGCCCGCCGAGGTTTTTGGACCAGCGAGCGGCGCGGCGCTGGTTGCCCTGCATGGCTTTCTGGGGCGCGGGCGCGACTGGGCGACCCTCGCATCTCGCCTGCCGAAACTTCGGGTGCTCGCGCCCGACCTGCCCGGCCACGGCGCGGCAACAGGGCTGCCGGACACGGCCTTCTCGATGGAAAAGGCAGCCGCGTCGGTGCTGGCTACGATGGACGCGCACGAGCTGGAAAAGAGTGCGCTGCTGGGCTACTCGATGGGCGGACGGCTGGCGCTATATCTCGCCCTCACCGCGCCGACACGGTTTACGCACCTGATCCTCGAATCGGCCTCGCCCGGTTTGCGCACCAGCGCTGAGCGCGACGCCCGCCGCCACCTCGACGCCCGGCGCGCTGTCGAGATCGCCCACGACCTGCCCGCTTTTCTGGATAAGTGGTACGCGATGCCGCTTTTCGCCGCCACGCCTACCACAGTCCGCCAGCAACTGGTGCAGGCGCGCGCTGCCAACGACGCCAGCGGCCTCGCCCGCTCGCTCACCTTTATGGGGACGGGGGCGCAGCCCGACCTATGGCCTGCCCTTCCACGCCTGCGCGTGCCCACCCTCGCGCTCACCGGCGAACACGACGCTAAGTTTGCAGCTATCGCCCGGGACATGGCGGCGCGCTCCGACTGCATCGCGGCACAGATCGTCCCCGACGCTGGCCACACCCTCCACCTCGACGCGCCAGAAGCTTTTGCGCACGCGGTTATGGGCTTCCTGGACTCCTGAACGCAACGGGAAACGTATCCTCAGAAACGGGATAACGCAAGCGTGACGCAAACGGGCGCATCCGAAATACCTGCACGACGCCTTTCCGCCTCAGCCTACGCCCTGCCATGCTCCGCCTCACGCTTCTGCTTTCCGCCATGCTCGCCCCCGCCCTCTCTGCACAGCAAGCGCCCCTCACCGCCACCTCGCCCGGCGGCATCCTCACCGTCACGGTTTCGGTAGATGACGACGGCGTGCCGATGTACGCCGTGAGCCGCCTCAACCGGCC
>PPFU01009063.1_pt1 | contig 16384 bp, 14 predicted proteins | sample 1535991 | NCBI WGS metagenome assembly PPFU01 (sample SAMN04901290, study PRJNA319586) | Hypolithon metagenome, whole genome shotgun sequencing project. | isolation source: Antarctic Hypolithon | place: Antarctica: Miers Valley | collected 2014
ACAGCCACCTCAATCCATACTACTGCTGATCAGAGGTCACTCGCTCCCGCAATTACCCCATGTTCGTTCAACCAACTGGCATATCTGGAAGACCCAATAGCGGTCGCTCGGGGTGGCTCAAGCGCTTCCCAACACCAAACACCGGTGCAGGTACCATTTGGCGGCTGGACTTGGCTGTTTGCTGATTGACGGCTTCCGGGTAGCAGTCGTGAGAAGCGCACTTTCGTTTAGGTGAGGGCTGAACTCAGAAAGACCCAATTCCGGACGCTCATCGCGGCCTAAGCGCCCCCCAGAACCTGCCGTTCAATCATCCGTTTGTAGGACCGGCTTCAGGCAATCGCTCGCCGCGGCTGAACGGCAGGGCCTGATGGATTGGGCGGAATAGCCGGTTCCACTGCACAACAACGCAGGCTTCGGCATTCTACCCGGTAGCGGAGCCTTAGCTCTGTTTGCGCGTAGGGGAGGCAAAGGAGAGTTACCTATGCCCGACATCCAGACCACCCTTTATACCATGCCAGGAACCTGTTCGCTCGCTGCCAATATCGCCCTTGCCTGGATCGATGCGCCGGTCGCGGTCGAAAACATGAAATATGGCGATCACAAAAACGACGCCTACCTTGCCATCAATCCGAGGGGAAAAGTGCCCGCAATCAGGTTCGCAGACGGCGACGTTCTGACGGAGCTTTCCGCCATCCTCGCCTGGTTGGGCGCGGAGTATGGCGGTGAGGGCTATGCCCGCGACAGCAAGCTGGGTCGCCGCGAGGCGGAGGCGCTGTCTTTTATGACGACGGAGGTCCATGCCGCCTACGGCCCGCACTTCGCGGCGCAGAACTTCGCCAAAAGCGAAAGCGCGCAGCAAGAGGTGAAGCAGGCCGCCTACAATAAGCTGGGCGGCCACTACGAGCGGCTGGAGGATAACCTCTCCTCCTCCGGAGGGGACTGGTATCTGGGAGAGAAGAGCTTCGCCGACACATTCCTCTATGTACTGGTGCGCTGGCTTGACCAGACGCCATTGTCGCTCGAGGACTATCCCGCACTTGCCGCGCATCGCAACCGCATGGAAGCTGACGCAGGGGTGAAAACCGCACTCGCGCGACAGGGCATGGAGCCGATGGACGCGGCCTAGTGCGGCATGGCGAACACAAAGCCCAGGACCGTGGAAGAACGGCTCATTGCGCCAAGGGCCATATGCCTCATAACAGCGCTCGCTTCGAGGGTTCTGCGCAGCGCAAGCTTGTGAACAGACCCACCGCCGCGTCTGGACCAAGCCTCCTCGTTCCGAGCCGTGTGACGATCGAGTGCCTGAAGGTCTGCCGTCGCAACAAGGGTCCGGGATAAGCCGTCTGGGCAAGACGAAGGGACGACGCGTGTCTGGAGCGCGAGTCGGCTGCTGGGGCACAAGTGGGCGACTACTGCCCGGCAGTATAGCGGCAGCACCGACGCAAAAGCGGCCATTCAGGGCCGCTCAGCCCGTTACCGGAAACGGACGCTTGTTCATGTCGCCGCTGCTGCCGGTTTCAGGGGCTCAACCACGTCGACTGAATACGACAGATGGTTGGGAACCCCGATATGCCCAGCTTCAGCCCTCCCGACAGTGCCCTTCAACGGGGCGCCGGTTCATGGCGACCATCGCAAAAGTGGTGCGCGACTACCGGCCCTAAACGTCGCTATTCGGCACCGTGTCAATTACTCGTATCTGAGCGCGCGAATGGGGCTGGTCTGCGCTACGCGCCATGCGTGGGCGCCAATCGTCCCGATTGCGATTGCCAGCGCCAGCAAGCCGGCCAGCAGGAAAGGGGCGGGCGTCAGGTCAATTCGGGCGTCGAAGCCGTTCAACCAGCTGCGCATCAGCCACCAGGCGACGGGCCATGCGATCAGGTTGGCGATCACCACCGGTCTGGTGAACTGCCAGACCAGGAGCCTGACGATGTCCCGGGTGCGCGCCCCCAGCACTTTTCGGATGCCGATTTCCTTGGTGCGGCGCTCGGCCGTGAAGGCGGCGAGACCGAACAGGCCGAGGCAGCCAATGATCACTGCCAGGATCGCGAAGGCCGCGAAGATCTGCCCGCGCGCCGCCTCCTGCTTGTACTGTTCGCGCACGATCTCGTCCGCGAACTCGCCGCTGAAGGGCACTTGCGGAATGGTGCGGGCCCACACCTGTTCAACGGCCTCGCGGATCGCTGCTGGCTCCCCGTTGAAGCGCACCATGATGGCTCCGAAGTAATCGCGCTGCATGAGGTAGAAGATGGGCTGCAACGGATCGCGGATGGAGCGGAACCGCGCATCCTCCACCACGCCGACGATCGTCATCGGTGTCAGGCCGAACTCTTCGGGGGTGAGCTGGCTCCGCAATTGTTGCCCGATTGCCTCCTGCGGCGTGGCAAAACCGAGGCGGCGGGTCGCCTCTCGCGTCAGCACGGTATTGACGCCCCGCTGCGCCAGGGCGCGTTCGACCTCCGGGTCCGCAGGGAAGGGAGTGGTGGCATCGTCCCGCCCGATCGCTTCTGAGAATTCGCGCCCTGCGAGAAGCTGCATGCCCATGGTTTCGAAGAAGTCCTGTTCCACCCCGTAAACCCCAAGGTCGACCGGTGCATCCGAGCCCGCCTTGAACACCCGGTTGACCGAATTGTCGCCGGGATCGACCGTGATCTGCGTTCGCGCGACGGATTCGACGCCGGGAATGCGGCGGATCTGCTCGCTCACTTGCCGGTCGCGACCCTCCACACCCTTGAAGCCGAGATTGTCGACCTGCAGCAGCCCGTCGCGCCGGTAACCGGCATCGCTGGTGCGCGCATAGATCGTCTGGGAATAGATCACCGCGGTACAGATGATGAGCCCGATCGAGACCGCAAACTGTGCGATCACCAGCGCACTGCGCAGCCGCCCGGATCCTTGCGAATCCGCCGCCGACTTGTTGGCCTTGAGGATCCGTGCCGGCTCGAACCAGGACAGGTAGAATGCAGGGTACAGGCCGCCGGCTACCCCGACGATCAGGACAAGCGCAACGGCCGGTAGGAGCACTCCCCCCGACCCCAGATATTGCAGCGTCATGTCCGCTTCGAGAAACGCGTTGAACGCGGGCAGCAGCAGTTCGACCGCGGCCAGCGCGATGACCATGGCAATTGCCGCCACCAGCACCGCCTCTCCCAGAAATTGCCCGATCAGCTGCCCCCGCGATGCGCCGAGCACCTTGCGCAGCGCCACCTCGCGCGCCCTCTGAGACGCGCGGGCGGTGGCAAGATTGGTGAAGTTCACGCAAGCCATACCAAGGATCAGAAGCGCAATGACTGCAAAGGTGACGACGGTCTGGCGATCGTTGCCGGCCCCCACGGCCGCGTCCTGCGCCTCACCCAAATGAATGTCGCTGAGCCCCACCAGGACGAAATCCTGGTAATCGCCGGGATTGGTGGTGGGCCCATCGCCGATCTCGTCGGGAATGTTGCGCTTTTCCCAAGCGATCATATTCTCGTTGATCAGCTCGGCATCTTCAGCCGAGCGCAGCTTGACGAAGTTCCATCCCTGCTGGTTGCCCCAGTCGGTCATCTGCGTAATTCGGTCTGCGAACTGCGTGTTCAAATCGGAGCGGGCGACAGCGTTGGCTGAAAAGCTCGAATTTTTTGGCCAGTCCTTGAAGACGCCGGTGACCCGGTAATCAACCGGTCCCATATTATCGACGATCGTCAGTGTCCGGCCCATCGGGTCGTCCTCGCCGAAGCGGCGGCGCGCCTCGCTTTCGCTTAGCGCGATCGAGTTTGCATCTGGAAGCGCAGTCGCGGCGCTGCCGCGCACGAAGGGCACGTCGAACACTGCAAGCAGATCGCTATCGGCCATCCGCAGATCCTCGAGCTGCGTGGCGCCGCCGTCATGGATTACAATTGGCGAGAAACCGCGAACCCAGACCAGACTTTCCACCTGGTCCGGATAGTCCTTCACCAGGGCGCGACCGGCGACGATCTCGCTCATCTGGAGCTTCATCTCCTCGCCGCCGCTTTCGGTCGCCTGATAATGCGTTTGCAGCTGGAACACCTGGTTCCCGCCCGGCATCCAGTCGTCATAGCTTTGCTCGTAGCGGACGTAGAGCAGGATCAAGATGCACGCGGCCAGCCCGATCGCGAGGCCTGCAATATTGATGAGCGCATAGGTGCGTTGCTTCATCAGCGCACGCATGCCTACGGTCAGATAGTTGCGCCACATGCGGGTTCTCTCCGGTTAAGCTGGCGAGGGAGGAAGACTCAGGCGGCGCGGCGCCGTTCCTGCAGGATGCGGCCGTCGAGCATATTGACGATCCGCCCCGCGTAATCGGCATGGGCGGCCGAGTGGGTGACCATCACGATCGTCGATCCGGCCGCGTTCAGCGTTTGCAGCATCCGCATCACCTCCTCGCCGTGGCTGGTGTCCAGGTTTCCGGTCGGCTCGTCCGCCAGGATCAGCTTGGGCTCGGCGACCAGCGCGCGACCGCCACACGCTGCTGCTGCCCGCCCGAGAGCTGGCCAGGGCGGTGGCGGGCGCGATGACCGATTCCAACGCGGTCCATCACCGCTTCCACCCGCGCCTTTCGTTCGGCAGCGGACACCGCGTGATAGAGCAGCGCGAGCTCGATGTTCTCGCGAACAGTCAGTTCGTCCACCAGATTGAAGCTCTGGAAGATGAAGCCGATGCTGGACTTGCGCACCTGCGCCAGCTTCGCCTCACCCAGCCCTGCCACTTCCTGCCCGTCGAACATGTACGATCCGCTGGAGGGCGAATCGAGCATCCCGATGACATTCAGCAGCGTCGACTTGCCGCAACCCGACGGGCCCATGATCGCCACGAACTCGCCATCGAATACGGCGAGGTCGATTGCGTCGAGCGCGATCGTCTCGATCGTATCGGTGCGGTAGACCCGCGAAAGCGCGCGCATCTGCAACATCGTCATTCTCCTTGGGTGAGGTCGAGCCGATCCTTGTCGGCAAAGCCGGTGTATGGGGAGGTGATCACGCGCTCGCCCGCATCTAGGCCGTCGAGCACTTCGATCGTTTCGGCATTGCGGCGGCCAAGGCGCACCGGGCGCTTGACGGCGCTGGTCCCGTCGGGCGCGACGACGAACACGAAGGCGCCACCGGTTTCGTTGTAGAAGGCGCCATTGGGGATCAGCCTGGCGGGCGCTGGGTCGTCGAGGGTCAGTCGCGCCTGCAGTGTCTGGCCACGTTGAAGGTCGGCCGGTTCGCCGCTGGTGAACTGCAGGTCGACCTCGAACTGGCCGTTCTGGACCTGTGGGTAGATCTTCGTGATGCGCACCGGATAGTTCCTGCCGCTCCACTCGATCGCGGCGCGCTGGCCGAGCTCGACCCGCCCGAGATAGAATTCATCCACCCCCGCGACGAGCTTGTTGCGCCCGGGACTGTCGATCTGCCCGATGCGCTCGCCCCGTTGCAGAGACTGGCCCACCTGGATGGAGAAGCCCGAGAGCTGGCCGGCCACTGCCGCGCGCAGGTTTAATCCGTCGAAGCTCGCCCGCGCAACGCCGAGGCTTGTCCGCAGCGCCTCGGTCGAAGCGCGCTGCTGCGCGAGTTGGCTCGCCTGCAGCCGCTCATCATTGGCTCGCCCGCGCCGGAGCGCATCGAGCCCCGCGCACTCATAGCCGAGCTGATCCTGCGTATCGGCGAACTGGCGCGCTGCGACGAAGCCGCGTTCTGCCAGCGGCGCCTCGCGCGCGTACTGGCGCTGCACCTTCTGCGCGGCGAGTTCCGCCTCCAGCACAGAGCGCTCGTTGAGAAGCCGGGTCTGCGCCAGCGCCAGTTCCTGGCTCCGCATGTTGTTGATCTGCTGGTCGACCTCGGTTTGGCGCGCCAGCACCGAAAGCTGCAGCTCGGCGTTGGAGAGGATGGCGATCAGCTCGCCCTCCCGCAGCATAGCCCCGTCCTCGGCGACGACCTGCTCGACCCGGCCGCCCTCGATCGCATCGAGAAAGACGGTCAGCAGCGGGGTCACGCGGGCCCGCAGCGGGATGAAATCGTGAAAACGTCCGTCGACAACCTCCGAGATGGTGAGCCGGTCCCGCGCGACGGTCTGGGTGTCGCCGCGGGGCGCGTAGATCCAGAACAGCGCCAGGAGGGCGATCACCGCAAGTCCGCCGAGGGCGATCTTCCCGCGCGGCCCCATCCGCCGGTCGGTGACGGTCCGGTCCATCCCGCTACCGGTCACCGGCCGCTCCGGCTGCCCCGAAGCGCCGGACTTGAATTGCAGCATGGTCATGCGAGTGGCGGCATGCCCGCGAACATGAACTCGGCGGGCCGCACTTCCGGCTGTCCGGAATCGGACGGCACTGTCCGGAACCGAACACCGTTTTTGAAAGGATCAACGGTGTCGGCCAGCGATGCCCCGAGCCCGGCGCCAGAGAGAAGCAGCGCGGCAAGAACGATCCTTGCGGATGAGTGTCGCAGAATGAAGCGGTACGACATGCTTGTGTCCCGAACAGCGAGAGGCGCTCCTCCCTACAAAGCAGGAAGCATGCCAAAGTCAGTCATAGCCGCTCAACGGCCCCAAGCACTCTTGGCACGGTTTTTGATTGTCCGTTTCCGCACGGTCATTGTACGGAAGCGGGCAGATGGGGAGGGAGTTCGGCAGCTGCCTGGTCGTGGACGACGATGAGGATATCCTCACCGCCGCTTCGCTGCTGTTGCGCCAGTTGTTCGAACGCGTTCTGACGGCAAGCGTGCCCGAAGCAGCGTTGGCCCTCGCTGCCGAAACGAAGCCCGATGTCGTGCTGCTCGATGCAAACTTCGCCCGCGGAGCGACCGATGCGGCGGAGGGCCTCGCCTTGTTGCGCCGGTTCCTTGAGGAGGACCCGGACTGTGCCATCGTGATGATCACTGCCCATGCCGGGGTCGCTGTGGCGGTCGAAGCCATGAGGCACGGTGCCACCGACTTCGTCTCCAAGCCCTGGTCGAACGAGCGGCTTCTGACGATTGTTCGTACCGCCGCCGCGCTGCGCCGTTCGCGACGATCCGCGGGCGTTGCACCGCGGCTGCAAGCGACATCAAAGCCAGCCGCATCTCCGTTAATCGGCAGCTCGCCGGCCATGGCCCGCGTCCACTCGCTGATCGGCCGCACCGCCCCGACCGAAGCCAATGTCCTGATCCTGGGCGAGAACGGTACCGGCAAGGAACTCGCTGCCCGCGCTCTCCACCAGCAGTCGCGCCGGGCAAAGGGGCCGATGGTGACGGTCGATCTGGGTGCGATCACCGCTGAGCTGATCGATTCGGAGCTGTTCGGCCATGTGAAAGGCGCGTTCACCGACGCACGCGCTGACCGCATGGGCCGGATCGAGGCGGCGAATGGCGGCACGCTGTTTCTCGACGAAATCGGCAACCTGCCGCTGCACCTGCAGCCCAAGCTATTGACCGCGCTGGAGCAGCGGCGGGTCACTCCGGTCGGATCCAACCGCGCGGTGCCGGTCGACATCCGGGTGGTCGCGGCGACCAACCTGAGCGCCGCGATGCTAAAGGACGAGCGCCGCTTTTTCGGCAGGACCTGCTGTTCCGGCTCAACACGATCGAACTCGAACTGCCGCCGCTGCGCGAGCGTCCCCAGGACGTGCCGATCCTGCTTGACCACTTCCTCGCCCATTATGCGGAGCGCTACCGCCGCCCGGTGCCTCCGCTGAGTGATGCAGCGCGCGAGGCGCTGGTCCAACATGATTGGCCCGGCAACGTGCGGGCGCTGCGCCATGCCGTGGAACGGGCGCTGATCCTCGGCCAGGAAGGGGTGGCACTCCAGCCGGAGGACTTCTCCCTCCCGCCCTCTCCCGTCCGGATCGCACTCGAAGCGGTTGTCTCGCCCGAAAGGCCGGACGATTTCAATCTGGAGCGGGTCGAGCGCCGTCTGGTCGAGGCGGCGCTTCGCAAGCACGGCTACAACATTTCCGCCGCTGCCGCCGAGCTCGGCCTCTCGCGGGCCGCCCTGTACCGGCGAATGGAGAAGCATGGGCTTTGATGCCCGCTTCACGCTGGCACTGGTCGGCTGGCTCTGCGCGACGCTAGTGGCGCTAGGCCTATGCGCCGCCGCCTGGCTGGCACCGGACCTTGCCGCCGCGCGCCTTGTCACCGGGCTGGCGCTGGCGGGTGCGGTGGCGGGATTGTGGTGGCACATCAGCCGCACCAATGTGATGCTCGCCCGCTTTGTGGAGGCGCTGCGTCACCGCGAGTTCGCCACCCGCTTCGACAAACGCGGGGGCGCGGGATTTGCACAGCTCGGGGCCGAACTCGACAATGCAATGCAGGCGCTGCAGCAAGAGCGGCTCGAGGCCGAGCGGGAGCAGCGCTTCTTGGAGGCGCTGGTTGACGACACCCCCGTCGCGGTTCTGATCGTCGATCCGGAGCGGGGCGTAACACCGGGTAACAAGCTCGCGCGGCGCCTGTTCGTCCGCCAATCCGGCGTCCGCCCGCAGGACTACGCGATCTACGGCGCCACCTTCGCCGAGCGACTGGCCCACCCCAGGGCCGGCCAGTACGAATTGCTATTGCTCCGCCTGCAGGGCGGCATGCAGCGCACGATCGTTCGCGTCGCAACGCTGGAGCGGCTCGGCCATCCGGTTCACCTCGTCAGCCTTGAGCCGGTGCAGGGCACGCTGGACGCCGTCGAGATGGCCGCCCAGACCGATCTCGTCCGAGTGCTGACACACGAAATTCTCAATTCGCTTACACCCGTCATGTCGCTGTCGCGCACCCTTGATGTGATGCTCAGCGAGGCGGAGCCGGATTTCCAAGTCGCGCGTGACGCGGCGGCAACGCTCGCTCGAAGGACTGAGGGGCTGCGCAGCTTTATCGAAAGCTATCGCGCCGTTGCCCGGGCGCCGGTACCACGCCCGATACGCTTTGCCGCCGAGCCATTCTTTAAGGAGCTGGCACGGCTTTTCACCGCGGAATGGCCGAACCGCAGCCTGTCTCTCGGTGGGCGACGGGATCGAAATCGAGGCCGATCCCGATCTCCTCGCACAGGTGCTGATCAATCTGCTCCGCAACGCCGCGCAGGCGACGGCGGCCGTCGCCAGTCCCCGGGTGCGGCTGGCCATTTTGGCGGATCGCCAGCGGGTAATCATCGAGGTCGAGGACAATGGACCTGGCATTCCCGAAGCTAGGCGCTCCGATGTGTTCCTCCCATTCTACACGACACGGCAAGAGGGCAGCGGGATCGGATTGAACCTGGTTCGCCAGATCGCCGTCGCATCGGGATGGACTGTTGAGATTGCCTCCGGCCCCCTCTGTGGGGCGCTGCTGCGGCTGGTCTTTGCCCGAACGTGAACCGCCGGCTTGTTCAACGTACGCGACATGCGGCGGCTATCTACAGCACGGTTTGCGAAGGGAACGGCTCGAACTGGGTGGTTTGGCAACAGGCAGCTTCGGGGAAGTGCGAACACTAAAGCTGACATTTAGCCGGTCAGCACCATCCGGCAGCAACGCGCCCAATGCACCACATCCCGGCATTCTTGTTGACCACCCATGAAGCGTCCGTTGATCCAATCCGAAGGCATTTAAATTGACGGTTGGTGCGGGAAGGCGGCTTGCTGAAATGGATGTCGTAACGGCTACGTTTCCTGCGGAATTTTGCGCCGCAAGTGGGTGATGGTCGCAGCCGGTTCAAGAAGCCCAATTACGTGGCAAGATCATCAGAACAACGACCAAATTTTCGTTATGGCATGCATCGCTGGCTGATCGAGCTTTGATGCCGCAGAATCGGTTATCCAGCGTGCTCGATGCGAACAACATCGGTTTAAAGGGTTGACGAGCCTCCCAATAGCATTGGAAAGCAGCCTGGACTGATGGACTTGCTGAATTGCAAAACCGCCGCTTCGGAGCGCTGATCTATGGTGAGCGGACATTCTCAAGTGATCAACGGCCAAGGCCTAGGTTGCATCATCCCGCAGATTGTCTCTATTTTGAAGCGAGGCGGCTTAGGTAGGCGGACCGGAGATCGTGATGAAAGTCGTGCCCCTTCTTTTGGCTGCGCTCATTAACGGAGGGTGTATGCCTGCCATGCGAGAAGCGCCCAACGCTCGACCCGAGATACTCGGAACCTGCAGCGCGGATGTCGTTCAGCGCCTGATCGGGCGCCCGCGGAGCAAAGAGACCGGTGAGCAAGCGCTGCGGCTGAGTGGGGCCGCGCAATTGCGATGGATAGCCCCGGGAGACCCGGTCGCGATGGATTACAGCACGGACCGGATAAACCTTGAAACGGACGGACGGCTCATCTTTCGGGCATATTGCGGCTAGGCTGCAGCATCGAATTGAAAAAATTTGTTTATCCTAAACAAAGCTTTAATTTTCTGCTGGATGGTGTCATTGCTGGGTTGCCGCCGGGACCGACTCGAAAACAGACGGGGATGAACTCCGCTCTCCGGCACTTCCCCAATGGCTAACAGGAGAGAATTCACGATGCTGTTCAAACGGGCTTCTGCCACGCTTCGCCACGCACTGCTGGGCGCTACTTCTTTGACGTTCGCGCTCACCGCCGCGACCGCCGCCTCGGCCCGGACGGCCGGCGAGGAGACCCCCGAACGTCCCACCTCATCCGAGGAAAGCCCCGGCATCGTCATTCGCAATGATCTGAACCCGAACGCGCTGCCCCCGGCGGGCGTGCTCGACGAGGGCATCAACGGCGTCGGCCAGATGAGCGTCCGCCCCAACCCGGCCACCACCGGCCTGAGTCTGTGCACGGGCACGCTGATCAACCCGCGGACCGTCATCTTCGCCGCGCACTGCGTCAACACGCGACCGGCGGAGGCCTACGGGAAGAACGGAACGCCCTTCGGCGCTCACACTACGGGCGGGACCCCGATCGCCTTCGGATTCGATGCCGACAACCGGCCAGCGGTGCGCCAGTGGCTCGGCCTCGACGGCGGCACTGCCGGCGCGACCAACATTGCCAAGGCGCTCTATGCGGTGGAACAGGTCTGGTATGATCCTCGGTCGTTGACCACGCCCGGCTCGAACGGCTTCATTGTCGCCGACGTCGCAATTGCCACATTGGACACGCCGGCTTTCGACATTCCGACCTGGGCGATGCTCTTCTCGCCGCTCGATGGGCCGACTCACGCCACGATCACAGGTTACGGCAATGCCGGCCGGGAGAATCAGAGCGCGGCAGGAACCCCAGGCGGCATCGCCATCGACTTCCGTCGTCGTGCAGCCGAGAACATGATCTCGGTGCTGGGCTCGTTCAATGACCGGAACCAGGCGATCTTCGGTTCTACGAGCGTGCTTCAGAACAATCTTTACATGACCAGCTTTAACGACCCAGATCCGGCCTACAATCCCGCCGCAGGAAAGTTTGATTTTGGTATCTTCGGCGGCGCCGCGCTTCCCCGCGAAGGCACGACTGCAGGCGGAGATTCAGGCGGACCCCTAATTGTCGATCAGAAATATGATCGTTCCGTTGTAGCGGGAGTATTGTCTGGCGGCTCCAGGTTCTTCGGGGCGCAGCAGTTTCACAACTACGGTACGCACAGCTTTTACCAGCCCCTTCATCTCTATTGGGACCTGATCGTCGCCAACAATTCCTATGTTTATGCCGGCAACAAGGCGGGTGAAGGCGATTGGGAAGACGGCAGCCACTGGGTCCAGCTGATGGATCCCAACTACATGATCGACGTCGACGGGAAACTGGTGAACGGCCTTCCCGACACGGCGGCCCAGGGCATCGCGCCGGGCGGCGCCAAGTTCGGGCAGATCTGCTTCCTTAATGACTGTACCACGCTGACGGGTACGCAGGCGGCGGGCAACGGCACGGCCGTGTTCGTGCCGGGCGGCCCGGGCTCGACCGATTTCGTGCCCAACAACGTCTCGGCCAATCCGGCCGCCGGGGTCAGGGCGCGCTATTACGACGTGACGCTGTCGGCGGCCGGCACGACGAACCTCGGTTCCTCCGTCACGATCGATCGCATGACGCTGGACGGCCGAACCCGTCTCAACGTCAAGAATGGCGGATCACTGAGCGTGCTTGGGGAATACAACCAGTTGCAGGGGTGGACCAACGTCGACGGCCGCATCCAGAGCGGCCGTGACATGTTGGTCCTTTCCGGCATGTTGTCAGGCAGCGGCACGGTAAAGGCACCGTTCGTCACCGTCGTGGCCGGGATCGTCGCTCCGGGCGGTGCCGACACCATCGGCACCCTCACCGTCAACGGCAACATGATCATGTCCTCCGGCGCTGCCCTCTTTGTCGATGCCAACCGCTTCGGCGCCGACCAGTTGGCCGTCACCGGCCTGCTCAACATTAACGGCAGCGCGCTGGTGATGAACAAGGCCAAGGGCGCCGCGCCGCGTCATGGAGATAGTTTCGTCATCGCCACGGCGGGAGAGCGCCTAACCGGAGCTTTTGGTCCGGTCTTCGCCTTCCAGGGCGTGCTGCGGCCTGAGCTGACCTACACTGCGAACGACGCGATCGCGACATTGCGCGCGGGAAGTCTTGCCAATCAGCTCGGCCAGTCGGGCCCAACCGAACGCGCTTTCGCGCAGGCGCTGGATACCTTGCGGGCAGGATCCTACCTCCAGCTCTATAATTTGTTCGGCAATGTCGATCTCATGGATGCTACGCAGCTCTCGGTCACGCTCCGGGGGCTCGCACCCGCCGGTGCCGTCGAGAGCTTCAACATGCAGGATCGGCAGAGCCGCATGATGAGGAGCACGGTGTCCGACAGGCTTTCGATGCTGGGCCGTGACGCTAGTGGCCGGGGCCTGGCCGTGATCGGCGCGCCGCAGGCTGTCGCAATGCTGGCCTCGGCCGGTCGCGATGGGAATGTCGCGGCACCCCAGATGGGGCTGATGCAAGGAATTGGGACATCCAGCTCTTCATTGGGATCCCTGCCAGAGGGTGTGAGCGGGTTCGTTGCGGGCGGCGTGACAGCCAACCGCTCGGCACTCGCCAATGTGGACGACAACGGCGGCCAGCGCTTTGTTCACATGGCCATGGGGCTGGAGTTCGAGGTGTCCGATGGGCTCACCATCGGCAGCGCCGTCGGCCATGTATCCGGTAGCAGCGAAGCCGGGCGTCAGGACCGTTCGGATAATCGTATGAGCCAGGTTGCGATGTACGGGTCTTGGCGGATGGGTGGCGGTGCGTATCTCGCGGGCCTCGCCGCGGCCGAAACCAGCCGGGCCGACATTCATCGGACAGCCGGGTCCGGCGACACCCTGTTCAATCTGACAGGCGCCAGCAGTTCCGAGCGCTTCAGCGTGATGGCTGAGACCGGGGTAAACCTCCCGGTCGGCCGGGGGCTTGAGGTCACCCCCAAAGCGTCTCTGGGCTGGTCCACCAACAAGATCGGCGGCTTCCAGGAGCGGGGCGGCGAACTGGCGCTGGCCATTGACGACATCTCTCTTGAGCGGGTTGAGGCGCGCCTTGGCGTCCAGACAGGGGGAGCCGTGAGGCTGGCGAATGGCTGGTCGCTCCGGCCGCAGATGCAGGCGGAGGCAGTTCATCTCCTCTCGGGTGCTTCGCACGGCATGATGGTCCGCTTCGCAGCAGCCAGCGACCTTGCCTTCGCGCTGCCTCTAGCGGGCGGTGACAGCAACTGGGGAGAGGTGAAGGGTGGCCTTCATGTAACCAACGGGAGCGTGAGCGTCGGCGCCAATCTGGAATCGACAGTCGGCCGCAGCGACTTCCGTGACAGCCGTGCAGTCGGTGAAATGTCGGTGCGTTTCTAGAGAACAGGGCCACTCCCGGCAGCGAACTCCGGGAGTGGCTCGTTTGCACCCTGCGTGAGCGGCGCACCTGCTGCGAATCCACGAAGCCTCGGTACGAAGTGTCGCTTTAGCTGGCGCTGTGCCGAGAACCTGCCTGTTAGAAATCTGCTCAGCTTGAGGCGAGAAACGACACGCCGGAAAGCGGCAGCTTCAAGATTCGAGGGGCGCCGTCTGTACGGCAACAATTGGGTCACTTACAGACCGGCAGTTTTGGTCTTGCGGCGAGTGGGGGCGGCGGGAGTCAAAGTGGGTGCACCCACCCACCCCTTGCTCGAAAGGGTACACCCCACCGAGGCGGTTCAGTGAGAAACAGCCCATGCGAATATCTGTCGCAACAGCGTTGCGTTCATCGTTTCAAGACAGCATGCTTCTTAGGTCTAAAACTTAATGAGACGGGTCAGTTGATGCTGGTTGGATATGCACGGGTTTCCAGTGCCTCCAGCAGCCTTCAATGGAGACCCGGAGCTCTACCGGAAAGCTGCTGCTGGGGGTGCTCGCTTCAATAGCCGAGTTCGAAGCTGACATTCGGCGGGAGCGCCAGCGGGAGGGTATCGACCGCGCCAAAGCAGCTGGTGTCTATAAGGGGCGCCGACCCTCTGTAGATGCTGCTCTCGTGCGCTCTCTGCGTGACCAGGGGCTCGGGGGGACCAAGATCGCAAGCAAGCTCGGAATCGCTCGTGCGACCGTCTACCGGGCCTTAAAGGCTTGATGCTGGCGCGCGGTGTGGGGGAGGGAAGAGCCACGGCTCGGTTTGCATATGGCCATGATTGGCCTCAAAAGTTGGGAAACTGCTTCCGCCGACGGGGAGAAGAAGTTCGTTCACAGGCGCTGGGCTCAAGGTGCTTTCGTTCTCGCAGTCGCCGGCTTGGGATTCTTCCAAGGCTACAGGATGGCAGATGGCGGAGCATCGCCGGTGGTTTATGAGGGTGGTGCTTTGGTTGCTACGGGAGAGTTGGAAAGCGTTCTGTACGAGGGGTCTCTGGGCGCGCGAGAAGATGGGCCCAAGGTCAGTGAGGCGTTCAACAACCCCGCAGGGCAAAGCTGTCGTCGTTTCTTAGACGGTCCGGTGACGGGCGTAGCCTGCCGAGCAAACGGCGATTGGCGAATAATCAGGATGCAGCAGAACTCGACTGCAGCTAATCCGTAGCTTTCATCGCAACCTCCCTTCTAACCTCTGCTTACGGGACCGGCGATGTCCTCTTTCAAGGCCCGGTTTTCAGTCGTGGGCAGCGATCCTGCTTTTCCCAGTCTTCCGCACAAGCTGCCTGTTCGCTGCTGGCGATTTCAAGCGTTTCCATGAACGACGAGATATGGGTGGGAAGGCGACTATCGGCTTTGGGGATTGCACCGCTCGAAATGATGCCGAGCCCTTCGCTTCGAGATAGCTGGCTTCAGATGATAGCGGTAGAGAGCACGAGCGCGAACTGCGAAGATCACGTAGAGCTGAACGTCAACGCAGGGAACGGTATCAACACCATGAGCGCCAGAACCCACATGGTGAACAGCACTGTTAAGACGATCAACCCACCCGACGACCTGCCAGAGGCGAGCGCCGGGTAAGCAGCGAAGGCCAGCCATGCCGACTTATAGAGCAACTGGATGAGCAGAACGGGAAGGTAGCGGACGGGATCGGCGAACCCCGCGACAGCGACGAGGCCGATCGCCAACCAGAGTGCGCCGAGTATCCGCAGAAAGACGTCTACCTCCGTCGCGTTGGCGAAGATATATCGCCCTGCGGTAGCAGGGGCGATCAACGTCATGGCTCCAACTATGCCCGCCCCAACAACAGCGGCACCGTACATGATCCTCAGCCCGACTAGGGACGACATTTCCATGATACATCTCCAAGTATGTTACAGCATGTAACATCCAAAGGTGGTCAACCGTCAAGCGGAATGTTACGCGCGGTTACATGGGGGATGAAGCAGTTCGGGAACGGTATCACCACGGGGACACGCCCGCCGCCTTACTCGGAGCGGTTGAGACCATCGTTCGCGAGAAGGGAGTTGAGGCTGTCACCATCCGCGCAGCCGCGAAGGCAATTGGCGTCTCCCACGCCGCCGCGTTCCGTCACTTCGCCGACAAGCGCGCGCTGCTGACAGCCTTCGCGACGCGATGCGCGGGCGAACTCGCCGAATATATGGAGCGTGAAGTCGCAGGCGTGGCCGACTCGCGAATTGCATTCTACCGTGCCGGCGTCGGCTACATACGCTTCGCCCTCGACCGACCGGGTGCGTTCCGCGCAGTGTTTCGCGATGCGCTACTCGATACGGACGACACAGATTATTGTGCGGCAATGGCAAGACTGGAGTTGCTGCTGCTGGGTGGCACGCCGCAAAGCGAGCGAAAGGAACTGCCACCGCCGGCTCTGCTCGCTTGGGGAGCGACGCATGGCCTCGCGACCTTGGCCGCCGACGGTGCGCTGAGCGATTTGCCACCCGCCTCACGATCAATCGAGGGCTTGGCAACGGCGCTGGCGCTATTAAGTAAATCATTGGTGTGACATGTGTCACAACCGTCGGTTCTGACACCTTTGTCTTGCCCATGCTTGCTCGTGTGATTGCTAAGGTCAGAACCCCCCCTCACTATGTCCTCTGTGGATGGCTCCCGCGTTGCAAGGATAATTTGAGGCTTGGCGTTGGGTCGGGTGCAGTCTTCTGTCC
>PPFU01004115.1_pt1 | contig 16380 bp, 10 predicted proteins | sample 1535991 | NCBI WGS metagenome assembly PPFU01 (sample SAMN04901290, study PRJNA319586) | Hypolithon metagenome, whole genome shotgun sequencing project. | isolation source: Antarctic Hypolithon | place: Antarctica: Miers Valley | collected 2014
CGCACGTAGTTGTCTACGCCTACCCACACCGCTTCGGTGACAAAAGAGTACTGCTGGAACGACAGCAGAAAGATGCGCACGGCAGGGTAAAAGATGAACACCCCCAGAATGGACAGCGCCGGGGCGAGAAACAGATACGGCACGGCTCCTTTGCGCCACGACCGGCGCGGCGGCATGACTGCCACGCGGGGCGCAGGCCCGCCCTGCGCGTCGGGCAGGACCTGCCCTGGTGCAGGAGCCCGAGGCGTGGCAGAGCTGGGGTTTCGTGTCGATTCCATGCGGTAAAGCGCGGTGTGCGAGAAAGAGCAGAGGGCGGCGTAGCGTGCGTGTAGATGCTCGCTTCAGGGGTCAATACCGGCTTTCCGCCAGAATCTTATTCCAGTCTTCTGCCGCTGCATCAAGAGACTGATCCAGCGGGCGGTTGTCTTTAAACGCGCGTAAGAGATGCGTTTTAAACGATTCCTGAAGCCGGTTGTAGTTGTTGAGCGAGGGCTTGAGCACCTGTGCGCCCGCTACCTGTGCCGCCGCGATGCGCCGCCCCTTGCCTATCAGCGTCGTGTCCTGCGCGACAAAAAACGAATCTTGTAGCGCCGATTTCACCGAGGGAAACACCGGGACGATTTTCGAGAAGGCCAGCTGGTTGGGGCCGTTGGTTATAAAAGAGGCAAAAGCTACAGCCATTTCCGCGTTGGCGGATTTACGGCTTACCGCAAGACTCATCACCGCCAGGTTGCGCACGCCCGTTTCCCCTGTAACTGCAGGTGCAACATCGGTGGTAGCATAAAGCGAAGGGGCATTCTCCCGGATAATGCGCAAAAACTGCGGCCCTCCGATAAACAGCGCGATGGTACCGCCCTGGTACAACCTGAGCGCGGCGCTGTGTCCCTGCGAAATGCTTTCGCGCGGCATGGCACCGGCCTGAAAGGTGCGCTGCCAGTCTTCCAGCACGCGGCGGCCTTCTGCCGTGTTGAACAGCGCCTGCTGTCCATCCTCCGACACCACCGGCACCCCTTCGGCTTCCAGCACCTCGATCATGTCGCTTTCCACGATGATGTTGAAAAAGAAGGCGTAGTCGCCTGTCCGCTCGCGGTAGCGTCGGGCAAAGTCGAGCAGCCCGGTGTAGGTTTGCGGCAGGCTGTCCGGGTCGAAACCGGCAGCGGCGATCTTGGCCCGGTCGTAGATCAGGATCTGGGTAGAAAGATACCACGGCACGCCATAAAGCCGGCTGTTGATGCGGAGCGGTGCCAGCGCGGCGGGCAGGTAGTCGGCGCGTGCAGCAGGGGCGAGCAGCGAATCCAGCGGCAGCAGCGCGCCCAGCTCGGTGTATTTCTTGACATAGTCGGCGGGCAGGTTGACCACATCGGGCGAGCGGCCGGCGGCGATAGAGTTGAGGAATTTCTGGGTGATGCCCTCGTACGGCACGTCTACCCACTTCACCGTTATGCCCGGGTTGGCCGCCTCGAAGTCGGCCACCACGCTGTTGATGTAGTCGTCGAAGGTGGGCGAAAGCTGGAGCGTCCAGAACTCGATGGTGTTGGGGTCGCGCTCCTGTGGGCCACAACTGGCGACACAGCACAGGCAGAGCGCGAGAAACAGGACGTGTCCAGCGCCTCTTATTGCGGCCTGGCCACCGCGCCTGCTTTTGCAGAACACGCCGCTCAGCATATTAGTCGAGACAAAGCTCATGGCGCTACCGGTGGATAATCGCGAAACGCCTGTGCCACTACATCCCACAGCCCCTGCTGCTCGATGTGCACGAGGTCGAACAGCATCACGCCGTTCGTCATCTCCAGTATCTTGCGGAGAGCCGTTTCAAAGCGCTCGGGGTGGCCGGCATCCCGGTACTGTTCTACGTAGAGGCTCGGCCACCATGGCACGTCGTCCATCAAGAGGCGATCCATCTGGCGCACCGAGGACTCGACGTTGTAGGTAGAATCGCGCTGGGTTGAAAGGGCATTATCGAGGCGCCGCTTTTCGTTGGTTTCGCGCAGCTGGGCAGGGTCCACCTCTACATAATAATTGCCGGCAAGCAAAAAGTCGAGTGTTTGGGTGTAGGCCTGGTTCTGGTACGTAGGCGTGGACCGGTCAAAGTCCTGGGATGGATCGTAGCGTGGAGAGGCCCAGTTGACGCCGAGTTCGTAGTAGACAGGATACCAGGCACCCACGTACACGCCAAAGCGCGTCTCAGGGCTGGCGGCTTTTACCGTATCTCGAGCCGCCTCGAAAAAAGTCTTGATGACATGCGCGCGCCATTCAAGCCACTCGTTAAACCGCGGCCCGCGCGTGGGTGTGGCCGGGTCACTCGTTCGTGTCATGATATCTCCGGGCCACTGTGCCACCGCTTTACCCGACCACTGCTCGAACAGGGCGCGGCTTTCATCGCTGAAATCCGAGTACAGGTTGTCATACCGGGCCCGGTCGAGAATCAGGCCATCTGGACGGAAGCGACGCGCCATCTCGCCGATAACGGCGAGCGCGTGCGCCCTGCTAACAGGGCTGGCCGGATTGACGAAGCCTGAGTAACCGGCCTTTACCTCTGTGGTTGGGCGGATAGTGCCATCGGCAGTGAGCAGGTGCGTCTGCCACTCCGGATGGTCGGTGTAGAGCCTACCTGCGTCATGATCGTGGTGGCCCTCGGCGAAGACATTGAGTGCGAGGTGGACGCGCAGGCCACGCTGGCGCGCCTCGGCCATTGTCAGCCCGACAAAGTCGAAGGTGTCTGGGCGGGTGAACCCTTCCCAGGTGCGCAGGCGTGGCGCATGCTCGCTATCGTAGAGAACGTCGCCGGAGATAGGCTTGAGGTCGAGCACAACGTCGGTAAATCCGATACTGTCGGTGAGTGCCACGACGCGCCGTACCCCTTCAGGCGTTCCCAGACGTTCGAAGTTAGCGGTAGCATCGTACCACAACCAGCGGGCCGAAGCGGGAATCGGCGATGGCGCATCGTCCACAGCCGGTAGTTCGGGCGACGTGCAGGCGGCCAGCAGCAGGGACGCTAAAACAGTGAAGCGTGCGATAAAGCGCATAAGAGCTGTCTTGAGAAAAAAGGAAGGTAGGTCACGTATCGAGTGACGAGCCCTCGGGCAGGAGCGCGCCGTCGAACGACAGGCGCGCGCCGTGGCGCAGCAGATGACGCCGTAGCGCCACCCCGTCTATCTGGCGGGGCGTGATGCCCATTCTCAGCGACATCGCCATGGCGCGCCCGGCGGCTTCTCCCATAGCACGGCAGTTGCTCTGGATCCGCACGGCACCCTGCGCTTCAAACGAAGCCGACAGCGCCCGGCCCACGACGAGCAGGTTGTCGATGCGGCGCGGCACGAGACACCGGTACGGGATCTCGTGGTACTGACCCGGTGGCAGCTTCACGAGCTTGGCCTCGTTCTCGTCGCGCCGGTGCAAATCGATAGGGTAGCAGTTGCGGGCGATGGCATCATCGAACTTGCAGGCACCCAGAAAGTCGTCTGCCGTGAGCACGTAGTCGCCCATGATGCGGCGCGTCTCGCGCACGCCCACCATCGGCGCCGTTTGCGAGATGTAGGCCGAGGCGCAGCCGGGTACGTAGCCTTTGAAAAAATTCAGGTAGCGCCGGATCATGCGCCGTCCCTCCACGGCAGCATTTGAGAGGTGGAACGGGTTGGTGCCGTCGATGTGGGTGCGGATGCGCGGATTGTTAAACGCGAGCTCGCCCGGGCGGCCGTTCATCGAGAACAGCTGGACGTAGTTGAGGTCTTCCTCTTCCAGCACGTTTTCAGCCACGGCCTGCTGGAAGAGCGCTTCAAGCGGCCAGCCGCGTCCGGCCACCATCGCGGTCGTGAAGAGCGGCTGCTCGCCCTCCTGGGCGGGCGCGGTAAGATCGAACTTACCCTGCGTTTCCAGAAAAGGAATTAGGACGTCGAAGTCTATCCCGCCCAGCATAAAGCGGAAAGCCAGCGGCTGGTGCTCTCCCTGCTCATCGCCGACTTCGCACGGCACGCCCGCGCGGAAGGCCACATCTGCATCGCCAGACGCGTCGATCACGCGGGCCGCCCGGACCGCGAACAGGCCTGCTTTGTTGTGGAAAACGCCCCCGATCACGGCGTCATGCGCTACGAGCACATCCACGAAGTGCGTGAAAAACAGCACGTTTGCTCCCGCGCCCACCACGAAGTCGTCCAGCACGACCTTGAGCATCTCTGGATCGAACCACCCTTCGTTGCCGTCCGAGAACCGGCCAGAGTGCCCGATCTGCATCAGATGGGCGTTGATTTCCGCATCGATGCCACCATTGAGCGGGATGCCGTCAATCTGGTTGGGCATCATCGGGGTGACCGTTGCCCCTGTCTGGGTGCCGCCGAGGAAACCAAGGCTCTCCACCACGAGGGTCTGCGCGCCTTCGCGCGCCGCGGCAATGGCTGCAATGGCCCCTGCCGTGCCACCTCCTACCACGAGTACCTCTACTTCGCGGAGAACGGGCAGCGTGAGTCCGCCATAGGCGATATGATCCTGTGGATCGAGGCTATCAGAAAAAGTCATCGGTGTCAGAAAATCAGCAGTAAACCAAGATGCGGGGTTACAAACGGAAACGTACGCACGTTGCCCAGCCTGATGCGCTGCGCTGCCCACAACTCTCCGGGAAGGATCGTACCGTCAGTGCCAGCGTCTGCGCGGAGCCGGGGCGTCAGGTGGATCCACGTGCCGACGCCGACGTGTGCCGCCCCGCTCCACTGGGATCGCCGCGAAGCATCGGCAAGGCCTGCGCTGGGATACGCCTCACGGCGCGCGACCCAGTAGTAGAGTCCAGCCCCCAGTCCAACATAAGGCTGGATGCGCCCCGCGCGAAGCGGGTGGTGGTAGCGCACGCTCGCCCCCGCAAGATCCAGCGACACGCCGATGCTGTCTGGGTTGATCGGGGAGAGGCCCGCGGTGTCGGGCAGAAGATTCAACGTCCCCTTCCGAAATCTGCCGTACGTGGCTGAGCCTGCGGTAGGATCTGGTTGCCCTGTCTGCGCCATGTAACGGGCAACGGAAACGGGGCTGTAGGACCATGTCAGATCTGGGTAGCGGATGCGGTCCGCCTCGAAAGCGACAAGGTCGGGGTAGCGCGCGGCCACTTCTGTAGCAAGCGCAGCCTGAAAGGCTACCACCTCCGGGTGCGCCGGGTCCATCCAGTAGGAAAAGGTGCCGTTGGTGTGCGCGATCACCGTGTCTCCTGCCTGCGAGATCATCCGCCAGTCCGGGTGGGCGCGCAGGATCGGTCCGGGTTCGTTAGCTCCAGAGGTGATCTTGGTGGCCAGTCCATACTCCATCCAGGCGGCTACCCCGATGCCATAGCGTTTGCCGGAAGCAATGGCCTCTGCAAGGGGATCGCGCCCGATAAAGGCGCCGTGCTGACGCTTGCCGCCCGCAGCCTCGACGACATCGCTCGGGTAGATCGTCGCGCCGTCGTACCAGGTGCGGATGTAGGCCATGTTGAAGCCTGCATCGGCCAGACGCTGCATAAGCAGGTCGATCTGATCCGGGCTACCCAGCCTCGAATCGAGTACCCATGTGCCGCGTGCTTCCGGTAGCGAACCCGGCTCCTGCGCCTGGAGGACTGCCGGGATAACGAAAGACAGTAGAAAAAGCAGAATCAGACGCACGATAGAACGAATGAACTGAGGGTGACAACAGGCAGATCTCAAGCCTGCCAGCGCGTAATATCCTAAAATAACCGGGGTGGTAGGGCATGCCGCCAGTCATTTTGCGCTGCCTCACCGCCGGATGCTTCCAGCTAACGCATCCGGCGAGGCTGGCGAGGGCGTCCTGCTCTGGCGTAATCTGAATCCCCTGCTTACGTTGCCATCACTTTTTCCAGCGCCGTGGTTTCCCCGCTCATCCCCCTCTCGTTTTCTCGCACCGTCACGCGCACGCACGTGCTGCCCGGGCTCCAGTACCTGCCAGATGCATACGAGACGCGGCACGACTGGCCGCTCGTCCTTTTCCTTCACGGAGCGGGCGAGCGCGGCAAGGACGGCGTGTCCGTTGCGCGCCATGGCATTCCACGACGCATCTCAGAAGGCAGGTCGTTTCCTTTTGTGATGCTCGCCCCGCAGTGCCCGGCAGGCCGCTGGTGGGAACTGGAACCGCTCGTGGCCCTGCTCGACGATGCCCTCGACCGCTATGCCATCAATCCGGACCGGGTCTATCTCACGGGCATGAGCATGGGCGGCTACGGCACCTGGCACCTTGCCATCCGGCACCCCGAGCGGTTCGCGGCCATTGCGCCGGTCTGCGGCGGCGGTCATCCGCTGCTGGCCGCGTCTCTGGCCGCAATGCCCATCTGGGCGTTCCACGGCGCGCTCGACGATGTCGTACCCGTCAGCGAGTCGGATAAGATGGTCAAGGCGGTAGAGGCCGCTGGCGGTGCGGTGCGCTACACGCGCTATCCCGACCTTGCCCACGACTGCTGGACGCGCGCCTATGCGACCGATGAACTCTACATGTGGCTTCTGGCGCAGCGGCGGACAGCGTAATTTCAGGCTGTGTTGCACCAGCCACGCGCGCTGATGCATTCGTGCGCGCCAGCGCTGGGATGACACGCAACACCGGTACGCATCCTACCTCCTACTCTGCCTTTCTATGCCCATCACCGGCACGTTTCTCGACGAGATCACCCACGACCTCCCTTCGCAAAACTGGGGCCCCGAAGAATGGGCGCGCGACTTTGACGCCATGCGAGCCTCGGGCATAGACACTGTTATCCTCATCCGCGCCGGCTACCGCAAACGGGCGACGTTCGACTCGAAGGTGCTGCGCGATAAATTGGGCACGCTGCCCGCGTACATCGACCTCGTCGACCTTTTCCTCCACGAGGCCGAGCGCTGTGGGATGACGTTCTACTTTGGCACCTACGACGCCGGCGCGCTCTGGGACGATGGTGATTACAGCGTCGAGGTGGACATCAACAAGCCCTTCTGCACTGAGGTGATCGAACGCTACGGACACCGGAAGGCGTTTGGCGGCTGGTACATCTCGCACGAGATCGCCACGTTCAACGCGGGCATGATGACGGTGTACGAGGCACTTGCCCGTCACCTGCGCCGCCTTAAAGACGTGCCCATCCTGATGTCGCCTTACATAAAGGGCGTCAAGCAGTTTGGGGGCGACGCGATTACACTCGATGAGCACGCCGCCGAATGGGCACAGGTATTTATGCGCCTCAAAGGGCATGTAGATATTGTCGCCTTTCAGGATGGCAACGTAGCCCTCAACCAGCTACCAGATTACCTCGCCACCAACAGGATGCTGGCCGAGGAGCACGGCATCCGGTCGTGGAGCAACTGCGAATCTTTCGGACGCGACACGCCCATCAAGTTTCCGCCTGCCGATTTCCGGGTACTCCGCTACAAGATGGAGCAGGCCGAGGCGGCAGGCATGGAAAAGACGATCACGTTCGAGTTTTCCCACTTTATGAGCCCCAACAGCATGTGGGAGTCTGCCCGAATGCTTAACCAGCGCTACCTGGAATGGCTACAACACCGCCAGTAACGCTAGCGCATCGCGCGGACGCACAGCCCTGATGCAGGGCATGCGCCACGAACCACGCCCTTAAGACGACGCACCCCATGAACCTTTCCCGTCTCCGCCAGCGCTACGAAACCGAACTTTTCGACCGCGTCATCCCGTTCTGGGAGCAGCATTCCCCCGACCGCATCCACGGCGGTTATTACAACTGCCTCGACCGCGACGGCAGCGTCTACGACACTACCAAGCACGTATGGCTCCAGGGGCGGCAGGTGTGGATGTTTTCCAAGCTCTACCGGACGGTCGAGCAGCGGCCCGCGTGGCTGGAGATGGCTGCCCTAGGGATGGATTTTCTGCGCACGCACGCGCGCCGCGCTGATGGCCGGGTTTACTTCGCGCTCACCGAGACGGGCGCGCCTGCCGCGCTGCAACGGAAGATATTTTCCGAGTGCTTTTATGTGATGGCGCTGGCCGAGTACAGCCGGGCGGCGCAGCGACCCGAGTTGCTGGAAGAGGCCAGAACGGGGCTCGAGCAGATCTGGGAGTGGGCCTACGACTGGTCGAAGGTGGGCCGCACCCCGCTGCCCGGGCAACCGCCCCTGCAGATGCTCGCCGTCCCGATGATTCTGCTCAACCTGATCGAAGAAGTGGCCGGCGACGACTGGCAGGCCTACCGCAGCGAGGTAGACGATTGCCTCCGCCGCATCCGGCTACACATCCGCGCAGACGTTGCGCATGTTTTCGAGCATGTCGCCCCGGATGGAAGCCCAGTCGCCGGCCCTGCCGGACGCCTGCTCAACCCGGGCCACGCCATCGAAGCAGGCTGGTTTATGCAACACTGGGCGCAAAAACTGGGCGACGCAGCGCTGGCACAGCAGGCGCGCCAGGTCGTTCGCTGGTCGCACCACGATGGCTGGGACACAACGCACGGCGGCCTCTTCTACTTTCTCGACGCCGAGGGCTACTCGCCCACTCAACTAGAGTGGCCCATGAAGCTCTGGTGGCCCCACTGCGAGGCTCTCTACGCGCACCTGCTCCACTACCGCCTGTTTGGCGACGAAGCTGACCGCGTCCTTTTCGAGCAGACCGACGCGTACACCTTTGCGCATTTCCCGGATGGCGAACACGGCGAGTGGTACGGCTATCTCGACCGGGAGGGCCGGGTTACCCACCGGTTCAAAGGCGGGCCTTACAAAGGCTGTTTCCACGTTCCCCGCGCGCTTTTGCTATGCCTCAACGCGCTGCGCGATTAAGGCGCTACCGCACCACCACAAAGGGGCGCGTGCCAGAGCCAGTAGCTGTTTCGACCCGCACAAAGTACAGCCCTGCCGCCCATGTGGAGACGTCGAGCAAATGCTCGGTTCCGCCAGCGGAGAGGTCGACCTGCGCAACTGCCCGCCCGACGGCGTCATAAACCACTGCTCTGCCTGATGCAGCCTGTACCTGCAGGCGCAGCGCCACCTGGTCGCGTGCCGGGTTTGGGAAAAGGCCGAAAGCAGCGCGGCCAGGTGCTGCATTACCTGCCACGCTGGTGGTGGCCGGCACCAATCGGATGGCATCGACGACCACGTAGGCGGGGCTGCTCGTGCCCTGCGCATCGTCTGTCACCACTACCGAGTCGCCGGGGGCGAGCGTGAAGGTCCCCAGCACGTTCCACCTGTTCTGCGTGGTCGCGTCCGCCTGGTTTACCCGCACCACGGTAGGCACGCCGCCCGCGTAGATGGTGTACGGCGTGTTCGTGGCACGGTTAAATGAGGGTACCCACCATGCGCTTACTTCATACGAACCAGCCGCTATGCCATTGAGGGTAAACACCGCCCGATCCTCGCCGCTCCCGACCGCGTTGAGATGGGCTTTCGTCTCACCCCAGAAAGGCGTGTTGGCGCTTTCGAACCAGTCACCGTTTTCCTGGTAGCCAGCATCTCCGGTGTCGAAGATGATTTCGCCTGAAGGGTTTTCGCCGCCGGTATCCTGGGGACGCGCCAGCACGAGCGCAGAAGCCACCTGCCGCTGCCCCGTACCGCCTTCAGGACGGTTGACGAGCGAGCCCGCCGCCACCATCGTCGACGAGCCACCGCCGTCGAGGTTGAGCGCTTCTACGGCGCCGAGTCCGATAAACAGATCAGCCAGTTCGACCAGCGTCAGCCCTGCCGAGGCGGTCTGCCGGCCATCGGCTACAACCAGCAGCAGTTCTCCTGCAGGGGTGTACCCAACAGCCGTGCGAGGCTGCAGCGCGGTCGTATCGCCGATGCCCGATCCGAAAAACACCTCGGCCTCCCACGTGATGCGGCGCTGCCCGTCTTCCACCAGTACCGGCCCTCCCCCTACGCCTGTGCCAAGGGGCCAGACGCTGCCGCCTGCAGGGAAAGCGGCTGTTGGCTGCGGCTGCGCCTGCTGCTGCGTGTTCGCGTTGGGACGCGGGTAGGCGTAGGTCTGACCCGAGAGCGGGTACACCCACGCCACATCGAACGTGCCATCGGAGAGCTGCGCAAAAGCACCGCGCGTCGGGTAGTAGACGACGCCGCCACGGTTGAGCGCGCCGATGTTCGCTGCCAGCACCTGCCCATCTTCAGCCACGAGGCTGTAGGATTGCCCACCCCCAAAGTAACCGGCGTTGATGGCTATAAGGGCATCGCTTTCGAGCGCGAAGCTGGACGTTGTTTGATAGCCGTCACTATCTCCCGAAAGCAGCGCGCGCAGTTCCCACGATTGGTCGGACGTGTCGGCGCGGACGAGGAAAACGCGTACCGGATTGGCGGCGTTGCCACGCGTCAGCACGGTATCCGCCTGAAACACGCGGATTGAAGCAGGCAGCCGGCTGTTGAGGTCTTCACGCGGCTGAAAGTTTAGCGTTAGCTGCGCACGTGCGCAGGGCACGGCCAGTGTTAAAAGTAGCAACCAGCAGAGCAGAGAGAAACGTGCGTGACAGCGCATTGCAGAGAGGGTTTATGGCTTTCCCGGCATCAAGATAGCCACATCTTCCCTGCTCTATTCAGTAGAACGGCAAGGCTGCCTCCAGCCTGTCCGGGAATATCGTCACGTCTTCGCGGCGGTATCCCGGTGGTAGCAGCGCCTCATGGGCAATGTCGAGCCGCATCGCTTCAAGCAGCGGCTCCAGCCGGGAGGTCACCTTTTCAAACGGGGTGTACGTGGTATGCCGCTCCAAAAGCTCGACCATCGTCCAGTCTCCATTTATCCTGAGGGGCCCGGTGAAAGCGGTGCGATCTCCCTGCCGTGACGGTTGCAGCGCACCCAGTGGCAACGCGTCCGGTGCATCCAGATCGACTTTAACCGTGTGCGTGTCGGCTCCGGCGGCAGCGCGCGCCCAGGACGTACCCGCCACCCACGCATCGACAGCCCCACGCGCTGCGGCCCTGTCGGCAAACGTCCAAAGCCGAACCGTAGCGCTGCGTTTCTCGGTGAAATACGCGTCGCGTACGCGTTTGTAGCCTTGCGCCGCATACCGCGCCAGCGTGAGCGTGTCGGCAGCCGCCGCTACTGCCGCGTCGTAGTAGGCCGCCCGCCGCGCCACGGCTTCGGCCAGCTGCACACTGCGGGCGGTGTCCGCTCCGGCTTCGCGCGCCCACCCGGTCACGATCCGGTCTCGGATGGTGGTTTCAAGCGCCCCGACGAGGTCGGGGTTCCAATCCACAACCTCAACGTCGGGCAGGCCGGCGAGAAAATCGGCCAGGGTGAACGGCGCTCCGTCTACCCACGCGAGCGTTGTGCTGCGCGGCAGGGTGTAGGGCGCGAGCACAGGCAGTTCCTGCTCCAGGCGCAGCACTTCCCTGGGCGAGCCGCGGCGCGGCGCGTATTCTGCCACCATGGGCCAGACGCGGCTGAGCGCACCTGCGTCGATGCGGAGCGGGATGGCTTCCAGGTGCGTCCGCAGGTAGTGGCTTGCCGCCTCCTCGAAGCGGCGCTGCCGCCACTCGAAAGCCAGCCTCTCGCGCATGTTCTCGAACGTCGAGGCATCTGCGAACGCGGTCTCCACGCGATCCTCGACCCGGAAGAAATGCCACCCGTTCTCTGAGGCCACGGGCCCGCCGACTGCCCCGATATCCAGCGAAAAAGCCACGTTTTCTGCGCTGACGCTAATCTCGCCTCCAGACACCCAGCCCAGCAGCCCGCCTGGATCAGCACTTCCTGCTCCGTACTGTGCGGCACCGAGGGCCGCCAGACTGTCGAAGGAAGCGCCAGTGGCGAGTGCGGCCTGCCACCGTGCCGCTTCCGCTTCGCTGCGCGTGAAAACCTGCCGCAGCAAAACGCGCGAATGCAAGCGCCGGAACGCTTCCCGCACCTGAGCAGGCTGTGGCTCCGGTATGCTGACGCCGATGGTGGTCTGGAAAAACACGCCCCGCATGGCCCGGTCGCGCGCCCGGCGGACGGCGTGCTGCACCCACGCCAGCGTGTCGAGTCCACTGTTTTGTGCACGCTCGGCAATGAGTCCGCGCTCCAGCAGCGCCCGTGCAAAGTCTGCCCGGCGCGCCGGGGTGTCGCGGCCCGGCACAACTGTAGCATAGCGCCGGTAGGCCTGCACAAAATCCGCCTGTGGAATACCAAACCCTGCCCACGTCGCCACAGACGGGCCGGGATAGTCGTGCTCGAGCGGTTGTGCAGGGCAAGAGATGGCCAGCCCGCCCCACACCGCGGCCACGAGTCCGATCCGTACTGCGCGTGCAGGGAGGACTGAGCACGTAGCGCGACACCGCCCTGATGCGGCACGACGGCGCAAGGCAAGCCGGAGGGAAACGAGAGAAAACATCAGCGACATACTGAATAAGATGGTCATAGCGCTTGAGACGCTGCAGCTACCGGCATTATTACACGACATGAAGATTCTCATGGCTTGCCCTGCGCCGTCGTGCCCTGTATACTGGAGGGTCTGTCCGCTTTATCCGATCGGACATGCCTTTTATCACCTTTTACCTCTTTTTATGCGCAAAGCTACACTCCTCCTCATGGGCCTTATTGTCGGTATTGGTACCGTTCAGGCCCAGGCCATCCTGCCCACCGAAGCGTGGCGAATTCCGGGTGGTGCCGAGTCCTGGTTTCCTGCTTCTGGAGACGTCGTGCGCGGTGGCGCCTACAACCCTGCTACCGGCCACCTGCTGGTGGTGAGCCGTGCCGGCGGCACCAACGTGATCGTTGTAGACGCGGCTACGGGCGACTCACTCGCTGCTCTCGACATGACGGGCGTGGCTACGTCCAATGGCTTTTTCAAGCTTACCGAAGTGGGCACAACCACCGACGGCCAGATCTTCGGCGTCGGGTTGTTTCTCAACAACACCAACAACATCCAGATTTTCCGCTGGGCCGATGAGAGCGCAACTCCGACCATCGTTTTCGACGGCCCCTTAGCCGCAGGACGCTGGGGCGACGGTTTTGGCGTGGGCGGCAGTGGAAACAGCGCACGGCTCTACCTCTCGGGTTCGGGCAACGACCAGATCGCCGTATTCGATTATAACGGCACCGCCGCCGTGCTGCGCGGCACGTACCTGCAGCCTGAGGCCGGCACCGACCGCGCGCGCTACGGCCTGGCAGAAGTACCGGGCCAGGACAGCCTCTGGATCAACGAGCCCGGCAGCGCTATCGCTAAGATCAGCCTCACCACGGGGCAGATCGGCCGTGAGATCGCCGAAGGCGTCGTTCCGGTCGGCTTTGGAGACCTCACTTATTTCGAGCGCATGGGGCGTCAGTATCTCGGTACAGGCGTCCGCTTTGGCGGTACGCCGAGCGAGTACTTTGCCGTCGTGGACGTGACCGACCGCGGCGCAGAGCGCATTGTCTTTATCACGCCGTCGCTCGGCACGACGCCCAACGGCAACGCCGCTGGCTTCGTGGCATACGATAGTGCCAACGACCGCCTGCTCGTGGGCGCGACGAATAACGGCATCGCTGCGTATGGTCTCACCGGCTTTACTGCGTTCGACACCATGTTGCGTGGCTTCCACGAAACCAACCCTGTAGCAACATCCGCCACGGGCAACGCCACCGTCGCCCTCGCCGGAGACACGCTCACGGTACGCGGGGCTTTCAGCAACCTGAGCGCGGCATTTACCGGTGCGCACATTCATGTCGGTGCCTTCGCCGCCAACGGCCCTGTTGTAATTGGCCTCTCGCCTACCCTCAACAGCGCGCAGACACTCGGCACGTTTAACACGGTAATCGACCTGTCCACCTCGCCACCGATGGGCATCAGCGTTGCCGATTTCAAGGCGGCGCTGGCTGACGGCCGGCTGTACGTGAACGTGCACTCGCAGCAGCATCCCGGCGGCGAGATCCGGGGGCAGCTCCTGGCCCAGTCTAATGCCGCACCGACGGCACCAGAGATTGCCTCGCCTGCTAACATGTCAACAGTCACGCTCAGCGGGCGCACGGATGCAAACGTAATGGCATCGTGGACGGCCGCCACCGATGCAGACGGCAACGCTATCTCATACGTGTGGCAGCTCGCCACCGACCAGGCCCTGAGCGCCGCAAACACGGTCTCCCTGCAGCGCAGTGCGGGCACGAGCGTCGCCATCAACACCGTTGGCGCGCTGTACCGCATGCTCTCAGACCAGTATGGTGCCGTTGCGGGCGACTCTATTCTGTTCTACCACCGTGCAGGTGCCAGCGACGGCGCGGCCACCACGTTTGGCAGCACGGCGCAGGTCTACCTCAAGCTCGGCATGCTCGAGATCGAGGACGCTGCCTGGCGCATCGGCACCGACGCGACGGCCTTTTTCAACGCGGATAACAACACCCGCGGCGGTGCCTATAACCCCACCACCGGCCACGTCGTTGTGGCGACGCGCTCGGGCGGACTCAAGCTCGTGCTAATCGACGCGGCTACAGGCGACTCGGTAGGCGTGATGAGCACCGCCGGGATTGCAGGCGGCACGTTCCCGCTCAGCGAGATCAGCATAACCGAAGACGGGCAGATCTTTGGTGCCAACCTGACGGTGAGCCCTTCCGCGAGCGCGGTGAAGGTGTACCGCTGGGCCGATGCGTTCTCTGCACCTACGCTCGTCTTCGAGAGCACGGCCCTTGAAGGCCCGCGCTACGGCGACAGCTTTGCGGCAGTGGGCACGGGTAGCGGCGTTTCGCTTTTCCTCACCGGCAGCGGCAACGACCGTATCGCCGTGCTTCGGGAAACCACACCAGGCACCTTCGACCTCGACGACTACGTGATCCCGGAAGCCGGTGAGCCTCGTGGGCGTGGCGGTATTGCAGGCTCGGCCAGTGCCGACAGCATCTGGGTGAAGTCGCCCACGCACCAGCTTGCCAAGGTGTCTCTCAGCGGCGGTGGTATCCGAGAGATCCCCGAAAGCGTCGTCGGCATTGGGTATAGCGACCTTGCCTTTACGCAGGCCGTTTATTCGCAGGCATCGGTTATGACCACCCGCGAATACCTGCTGACGGGCGTGCGCTTCCAGGGTGCGGAAAACTTCGCGCTTGTAGACGTCACCACGCCCGGTATGGAAATGGTCATCGGCGTTACAGACACCCTCGGCACTGCTGCCAACGGCAACGCCACAGGCTTCGCCAGTTTCGACGTTCGTAACAACCGGATCATCGTGGCATCGACCAACAATGCTATTGCCTCGTTTAATGCACCGGTAACCGTGACGGATGCTGACGTGATCAGCAACGAGATCCCGACGGCACCTTCTATCACCTCGCCTGCTGATGGGGCGGCTATTGCTCTCGAAGGCGGAGCCAACCAGGCCTTTACAGCCACCTGGGGCGGTGCGTCGGATGATGGCGGCACACTCTCGTACCGCTGGCAACTGAGCACAACGGCCAACTTTGCGGGTAACATCGTGCTGGACGTTGAGACGGCCGAAAACACCGAGTTTACTACTACGTTTGCGGACGTCGACGACCTACTCGCATCAGTAGGGGTGCTACCCGGCATGAGCACGATGTTGTACCAACGCGTAGTCGCCACCGACGGCACCAACTATGCCGCCTCCGACATCAAGTCGGTCACCATCACACGTGGTGTGCTTGTAGGCGTCGATGAGCCAGCTGCCGGACTTCCCCGGTCGTTCCAGCTGTACAGCAACATGCCTAACCCCGTTGGCACATCTACCGTGCTGCGCTTCGACCTGCCCACGCAGGCCGATGTTACCGTGCGGGTGTATGACTCAATGGGACGTGAGGTGATGAAACAGGCTGCCGCCTTTGGCGCAGGTGCCAAGCAGGCGCTCACGCTCGATGCTTCGTCGCTGGCAGCAGGCGTGTACCTGTACCGGGTAGAAGCGGTAGGCACCAGTGGAACAGAGGTCAAAAATGGCCGCTTTGCTGTTCTGAGATAATCGAGACTCCTAGTTGGAAATCGGGGGTGGCTCTGTTCGAGAGCCACCCCCTTTTTGCTATAAAAGCTCGAATGGCTGCGCTGTCTGGTCTACAATTGAGCGGATTTGCCAGCAGATTACTCAGCTCATGCGCGGCTCGCGTCGCCACGCCAGTAAGCCAAGTCGTCCCTAGCTACGGCTCTTTTTGTTGTAGTCATAAAACAGCAAGTCCCTGTAAACCTTAGGTTTACAGGGACTCTGGGTGCCCAAGAGAGGACTCGAACCTCCACGAGCGTAAGCTCACTACATCCTGAATGTAGCGCGTCTACCGTTCCGCCACTTGGGCTTGTGGTCCTGCCGCTAAGCGGGCCGCTATAGTACGGCAGCCACGCGGCCAGACGCAAGCACTGTAGGGCTATGCCTCCGGCTTCAACATGATTTCGCGAATGGGTGAAGCCGATGTTAAGCAGAGAGCCTGTGTTGCATCACCCGGTAGCATGGCGCTATCTTTTCGGCCCGCCTCAATAGCAGGCGGCACCTTCCTCGGTAGCTCAATGGCAGAGCATGCGACTGTTAATCGCAGGGTTGTAGGTTCGAGTCCTACCCGGGGAGC
>PPFU01008250.1_pt1 | contig 16375 bp, 10 predicted proteins | sample 1535991 | NCBI WGS metagenome assembly PPFU01 (sample SAMN04901290, study PRJNA319586) | Hypolithon metagenome, whole genome shotgun sequencing project. | isolation source: Antarctic Hypolithon | place: Antarctica: Miers Valley | collected 2014
CGTGAGGCATCACGTGGGCGGCTCCGAACTCTGCGACTAATCCTGCTCGGCTGACTGATCCCGTCGTGGCGTGAGTCTCAAGTATCGAACCGCAGAGGACGCAGAGGACGCGGAGGACTGCACACGCGGCGCAGGGCGGGCGAGCCGTTCTCCACGTGCGTTCGCGTTCTCTGCGCCCTCTGCGATTGGGGCTGTTCGATCTCGTACCTGCCACTTGGCCGGCCCGACAGAAATCGAAGAACCACCGACATCAGTCGTACGCCACACGAGGATCGGCCTTCGCGTACGCTAGATCGGTGAGCAGATTCACGAACACGAACAGGGTGCTCAGAAAGAGTACCGCGCCCTGAATCGCCGGCAGGTCGCGACGCGTGATCGCGTTCACCACGTAGCGCCCGAGTCCTGGCCAGGAGAAGATCGTCTCGGTGAGGATGCTCCCCGTGAGGTAGTAGCCGAAGTCGAGCCCGAGCACCGTGATTACCGGGATGAGTGCGTTCCGGAGCGCGTGTCGCAGCACCACCACGCGCTCATCGGCCCCCTTGGCCCGCGCGGTGCGCACGAAGTCGCTGCTCAGCACGTCCAGCATCGACGAGCGGGTGACGCGCGCGAGGAAGGCGATGGAACGGGTCCCCAACGCAAATGCCGGCAGGATCAGATACTCGATCCCACCCGACCCCGATGGCGGCAGCCAGCGAAGCTGCACCGCGAAGATCAGGATGAGGATCAGCCCGACCCAGTAGACCGGGAACGAAATCCCGAGGTACGAGGCGCCCAGGGCCGTGCGGTCCAGCCAGCCGCCCGGCCGATACGCGGTCAGGATGCCGATCGAGATTCCAAGCACCGATGCGAGCAGCATCGCCGCGCCCGCGAGTTGGAGCGTCTTCGGAAATCGTTCGAGCAGATCTTGCAGAATCGGTCGGTTGGTGATGTAGGAGTTGCCAAGATCGCCGCGGACGATCCCCCACACGTAGTGCCCGAACTGCACGTGCAGCGGATCGTCCAGCCTCAGCTCCTGCCGCAGCCGCGCGATCGTCTCGGCGTCCGCCCGCTCTCCGACCATTTCCGCCACCGGATCGCCCGGCGCCACGTACAGTAGCAGGAACACCACGACCAGCACCCCGAACAGCGTCGGGATGGAGAGTACGAGGCGGCGGAGGAGGTAGGAGAACACGTTCAGGGTTTCAGGTGTCGGGTTTCAGGTGTCGGGGAACTGCATCCCTCAGAGAGGGACGGCCCGCGGGCAAGCAGCGAGAGGCTCGCGTCGCGTAGTGCGCGGTCCGGCAGTCCCCGACACCCGAAACCCGGCACCGGCGCCCGGCGGGCGCCCACGCCCTCACGGCGTCTCGCCCGTGATGCGCACGTCGGTCCAGCGTTGGCCATTGAAGATCGTTGGGGGTTCGAAGCCCTGGATCCACGGCTGGATGGCGTACAGATCGTTGTAGAAGAAGAGAAAGATCATCGGCGCCTGTTCGAAGGCGAGGGAGTCCGCCTCACGATAGAGGGACCGGCGCCGCTCGTCGTCGAGCGCCACGCGTGAGGCGCTGACCAGGCTGTCGAAGCGCGCGTTCTGGAAGAAGGAGATGTTGCCGCCGGCGCCCAGATTCGCGCTGTGCAGGAGCGGGAAGAGGAAGTTCTCCGCGTCCGGATAGTCGGCGAACCAGTCCTTGACGATCAGGTCGGTCTGCCCGTTCCGGGACGCCTCGCGCACGGAGGCCGCCTCACGTTGGACCAGCGTGGCGGTGATGCCCGCCTCCGCCAGATAGGCCTGCATCGCCTCGGCGATCCGCGGAAACGGCTGCGTGGTCGAGACCCAGATGTCGACCGCGATGCCGTTCGGGTGGCCGGCGGCGGTCAACAGCGCGCGCGCGCGGGCAACGTCGTGGGGGTAGGGCGCGCGCGTCGTGTCGGCGCCTGGAAGCGCTGGCGGGATCACGCCAGCTGCCAGTCGTCCGCGCCCGCCGATCAGCTGCGCCAGGATCGCCTCACGATCGATCGCCAGGTTGAGTGCCTGCCGCACGCGAGGATCGGCCAGCGGGCCGCGGGTCGTGTTGATGCCAACGTAGAAGAGGCGCAGCGCGGGCACCGAGACCAGCCGCGCCCGGCGCTCGTCGGTCTGCTCCCACTGGCGGGTTTCCCCTTCCGGCACCAGCAGCACGTCGACATTCCCGCTCTCGAACTCGGCTACGGCCGTGCTCGCTTCGGGGATGATCCGGACGCGGAGCGAATCTGCCTCGGGCGCGCCACCGAAGTACTGCTCGTTGCGGGCGAAAAGCAGGTAGTCGTCGTGCTGCCAGCGCACGAACCGCCAGGGGCCGGTGCCGATCGGATTCTCGCCGAAATTCTCCGGGGTCTCCGCGGCGACGATAGCCGCGACCGGCATCGCGAGCAGCGTCGGGAAAATCGCCAATGGCTCGTTCAGCGTGACGACCAGTGTCTGCGAGTCGCGAACGGCGACGCCGGCGATCGACGGTGAGCGCCCCGCCGCCACGTCGTTCGCACCGCGGATCCCCACCAGCGGAAGCGGACGTCCACCACGCAGCGCCGGATTGAGCGCACGATTCCAGCTCCGCAGCACGTCGTGCGCCGAGAAGGGCGTGCCGTTGTGGAACTCGACGCCGGTGTGAAGATGGAAGGTGTACGTCAGCCCGTCGTCCGACACTTCCCACCGCTCCGCCAACCCGGGCACCACCTCGGCGTCCGGAGTGAAGCGCGTCAACCCGTCGAAGACGTAGGCCACGGCGCGCCCGGTCGGCACGTCGGTCGAGAGCGCCGGATCCAGTGATCGCGGGTCGTAGGTGTCGCGGGAGTCGACGAGCGTGCGGCGCTCCGGGGTTCCGTCGCCGCCGCGGCACGCACCGACGGTGAACAGGGTCAGGGCGCCGGCGGCCGCCAGGAGGTATCGGCGACCGGCACGGACCCCGGCGAGGCGGGGCGCATGGCGTCGTGCGGGGGCGTGCAGGGGCATTCGGTGGGGTCTCGGGTCGCGGAACGGCGTCGCCGCACGACGCCCAGGCGGCGACGCGGCGGCGGCCGGCAGGCTGCGGAGTCGCACATTCAAAGGGCCGTCGCGGCAGCGACTATCTTTCCACCCAGGCACGCGGCGCGCCACATGCGTACTGCTGCCTGAAGGGGGGCGGCCACTCGACCCCATCGGTCGCCCGAGCGCGGTTGACATGCCGCGACAAGGGGGGCAAACTTACCCGCCCGTTGAACATACGTCAATTGTGACCTACTTGCTGTTCGCCGATGATCACGAGGACATGCGCCTCATGGTGCGCGATGTCCTCCAGTCGGCGGGGCACGAGGTAGCGCTCGCGCCGGATGGGTTGTCCGCGCTCGCCGCCGTCCAGGCGCGCGAGCCGGATCTGCTCATCCTCGACCTTGCCATGCCCGGCATGACCGGCGTCGAGGTCACTCGCGCGCTCAAGCGGAACCCGTTCACGTCGCGCATCCCCGTGTTGCTCCTCACGGCGCAGAGCGAAGTGGAGGACCGCGTCGAAGGCCTCGAAGCCGGCGCCGACGACTACCTCGCGAAACCGTTCGATCCGCGCGAACTGCGCGCCCGGGTCGTGGCGCTGCTCCGCCTGGTCCGCCGCGAAGCCGACCGCAACCCGACGAGCGGGCTCCCCGGCGGGCGGGCGATCGAAGACGAGGTCCTGCGCCGCGTCGGGACGGGCGCGCCCTTCGCCGTCTGCTACCTGGACTTCGACAACTTCAAGCCGTTCGCCGATCACTTCGGCTTCGCCTCGGCCGACGCGGTGATCCGCCGCTTCGGCAGCCGGGCGCGCGACGTCCTGGAGCGATTGGACAGTGTCTCCACACTGGACTTCGCCGGCCACATCGGCGGCGACGATTTCCTGCTGGTGTGCGACGCGGTGCGCGCCGAGCCGATCGTGGCGGCCTGCGCGACTGAGTTCCGCGCGGTCATCACCGACATCGTCGGTGCACCCGCCGTGGAGGCCGGTTTCTTCACGGCCCCGGGGCGGGACGGCGTTGTCCGCGAGTTCCCGATCGCCACGGTCTCGACGGCGGTGCTGCTCGTCCGCCCCGAGCGGTGGGTGTCGGTCAACCATCTGGGCGTTCTCGCCGCCGATGTGAAGCGCCGCGCGAAGCAGCGCGGACCCGGGACCATTCTCGTGGAGCACGTGTAGCACGCGCCGGTCGCCCCTGGGGCGGCCCTTCTGTTCGTTCTCGCACGATCCGTCCGCCTCATGGCCCGCTCGCAGCCTCGCGCCGACTCCACCTACCGGCCAAACTATTTCTACCGTCGCGACCTCTCGTTCTCCGAGGTCGCGCCGGCGATCGGCGTGGGTGTCGGCGTCGGCGTCGCGGCGTTCTACGTCGTCCGCCTCTTCCTCCAGCGGACCCCGCTGGCGGCGACGCCGAGCGTGCCGCGCGAACGCGGACCACGGAACCAGGGGTGAGCAGGCTCGCCACTCTGGTGGCGACGCTCGCCGGAGCAGTGATGCTCGCCGCGAGCGCCGCAGCGGTGCAGGCCCAGGACACCTTCTGCGAGCCCGGTGACACCGAAGTCCGCACCCTTCGATTCGAGGGGAACCGCAGCTTCAGCGACGAGGCGCTCGCCAACGGCCTCGTGACAGAACCGAGCGGCCTGCTCCGCCGGACGCTCGGCATCGCGGGAAGCCGACGGTGTCTCGACGAGCAGCAGTTCCGCCTCGACGTCGCGCGACTGACGGTGTTCTATCGCCGCAGCGGCTTCTTCGCCGTGGAGGTCGACACGGTCGTTACGCGGCGGACGCCGACCGTGGTCGACATCGCCTTCCGAATCACGGAAGGGCCGGCGATCCGTCTCGATACGCTTGGCGTCGCGGGGCTGGAGGGTGTGAGTAATGCCGCCCGGGTGGCCGCCGACCTCGGAATTGCGGCCGGCGATCGGTTCAACCAGTACAAGCTGGATACCGCCCAGATCATCCTCGAGCGCCGGCTCCGGAACCAGGGCTACCCGCAGGCGCAGGTGCTCAAGAGCTTCGAGACGGATACGACGGCCCGTCTGGCACGGGCGGAGCTGCAGGCGGCGCCCGGACCGCTGGCACGCGTCGCGGACATCCAGGTCGAGGTCACGCCGCGACCGGGGCACGCGCCGCAGATGCGCGCGGCCACCGTTCGCCGCCTCCTCGGCGTGGCGGACAGCTCGCAGTACAGTGAGCGCGCACTGGTGGAAGGACAGCGGGCCCTCTACCTCACGGATGCCTTCGAGCGTGTGGACGTGCAACTCGACTCCAGCGCCGCGCGCGGCTACTCGGACGCACTTCTCGGAGTGATCGTGCGGGTGGCCGAGGCGCCGATGCGGACGGTGCGAGCCGGTGCCGGCTACGGAACGCTCGATTGCTTTCGAGCCCAGGCTGAGTACACCGACGTCAATTTTCTGGGCGGGGCGCGGCGGCTGGAGTTGAACGCGCGCGTCTCGAAGATCGGGATCGGGTCGCCGCTCGACGTCTCGCCGGGGCTCTGCTTCAAGCAGATCCGGGAGGATGTCTACAGCGATACCCTCAACTACTACGTCGGCGCCACCTTCCGCCAGCCGGCGCTGCTCGGCCTGCGCACCCCGCCGACGATCACGCTCTACAGCGAGCGCCGGTCGGACTTCAAGGCCTATTTGCGGACCACGCCGGCGGCGATCTCCCTGACCCGCGGGTGGACCAATGGGCTGGGCGCCGGCATCCCGATCACCGGGACCTACAGCCTGGAGTATGGGCGCACCGAGGCCCAGCCGGCCTTCTTCTGCGCCGTGTTCAACCTGTGCACGGACGAGGACCGTCAGCGCGTGCAGCGGAACCAGCGGCTCGCCGTGCTCGCCGTGGGCGCCGAACGCGCGCGGACCGACGACCCCGTGGACCCGGGTCGTGGCTCGGTGCTGCGCTTCGACGTCCGCCACTCCTCGTCGGTGATCGGCTCCGAGCCTGGCCAGGGCTTCAACCAACTGCTCGGCAGCGCCGCGGCCTATGTCACCCTCGTGGGCGACGTGGTACTCGCCGGCCGGCTCCGCGTCGGGGGGGTGCTCGGTCCCGCGTTCCAGACGCGCAGTGAAGACTTCGTGCCGCCGCAGGAGCGACTCTACGGCGGCGGCCCAAACAGCGTGCGCGGCTTCCGGCAGAACGAGCTCGGCCCGGTGGTCTACCTCGCGCGTGGGTTCGTGGCGGTGGACACGGTGCTCGCCACGGGCGCGGCCCAGACCTTTCTCCGTGCCGAACCGGCGACCGAGTTCGATCGTGCGGTCCCGACGGGCGGCAATATGGCGGTGTTGGGGAATCTCGAGCTTCGCTTTCCAAGCCCGGTACTGAGCGAGATCCTCCAGCTCACGACCTTCGTCGATGTCGGCGAGGTGTGGAATCGCGGCCAGTCGTCGCTCAACCTGAGCTTCAGCCAGCTCAAATGGACGCCGGGCGCGGGGATCCGCGCCCGCTCACCGGTCGGACCGATCCGCGTGGACGTCGGGTACAACCCCTACCGTCTCCCGCGCGGCGTCGCCTACTTCGACGAGGCGCTCACGGGGAACGTCGCGCCGCTCTACTGTGTCAGTCCGGGGAATACGATTCCCAGCACTGTCGTCGATCTGGTGGACGGGCGGCCGGTCTATGAGCAGGCCACGGGCGCTCGATGCCCCGCCTCCTTCATTCCGCAGGCGGGGCAGGGCTTCTTCCGGCGCCTCGCGTTTCACTTCTCGATCGGACAGGCCTTCTGAACGCTCGCGCATGGTGATTCGCCCGACGACCGTCCCCGGCCGTGGGGCAGTAGGCGTCGTGGTCCTAGGCCACGCATCGGGAGCGGACGTCTGATGACGCGCCGCCGCGCCGTCGTGCTCGGCAGTGCCGCCGTGCTGGGCACGATCGCCGTGGGCGTCGTACTCGCCTTCGCGGCGGCCACCCAGACGGGCTACGGCCGCGGGCTCGTGCGTCAGGTGGTCGAGGCGCAATTGGGCCGCGCGGTCACCGGCAGCATCTACATCGGTGAGATCAGCGGGAATCTGATCACCGGATTCACCATCGATTCGCTCGAGATCCGCGATCCGAGCGACTCGGTGTTCGTCGCCACCGGTCCGATTCTCGTCGAGTACGACGTGCGCGACCTCGTGGACCGCCGACTCCTACTCCGCCGCGTCGAGATCGATCGCCCCGTGATGCGGATGGTCCGCGGCGCCGACGGTGTACTGAACTTCCGGCGGGTGTTCGTGCGCGAGGAGCGCCGCTCCGACGATCGGCCCGGCGGGCGCGACGGCGGACTCGGCTCGTTCATCGTCATCGACTCGACCGTCATTCGGGAAGGGCGATTCACCCTCGCCCTACCCTGGCGGCCTGACGAGGCGCTGCTCGGGGCGGCGCGCGACAGTTCGATCCGCGAGAACCTCGCGCGAGACGATGCCGACATCCGCCAGTCGGACTCAGGCTACGTGCGTCGCTGGCACTGGACCGACATCGATCTCGCCCTCTCGCATGCACGGCTGAGCCATCCGGATTCCGCCGACCGCTTTTTCCGCGTCGCGTCGCTGAACGTCGTCGAGGTCGCACCCCCCTTCCACTTCTCGAACGTCCGCGGGGACTTTCGCGTTCTCGGCGATTCGGTCTGGCTCGAGATCCCGCACTTCGACCTGCCCGGCTCCACCGGATCGGCCGCGGGGAAGGTGGTCTGGGGCAGCGATCTTCCCATCCGCTACGATGTTCGCGTGCAGGGCGACTCGGTGAGCATGGCCGACATTGCCTGGGTGTATCCCACGCTCCCCACCGACGGGTCGGGATCGATGACGCTCACGGTCCGCAACGATCCGCGCGACCTCGACATCATCGACTACGCCATCAGCGACATGGACGTTCGCTCCACGCAGTCCCGGCTGCGCGGACGCATGACCTACGGCGTCGGCGGGCCGATGCTGATCGTGAAGAACGTGGATCTCCAGGCCGATCCGGTCGACTTCGCGCTGTTCGAGCAGCTTGGTGGGGAGCCGTTTCCGCTCCCCTGGCGCGGGACGCTCACCGGGATGGTGCGCGGCGTCGGCGGAACGCTCGATCGCTTCCGCGTCGACTCCTCGTACGTCGTGTTCCGCGATGCCAACGTGCCCGGCGCCGTCGCGCGCGGCAGCGGCCGCGGCGTGGTCAACATCACGGAGCCGGCCGAGGCGGTCTTCCGGAACTTCGCGGTGAACGTGGAGACGTTCGATCTCCGCACGGCGCAGTTCCTGAATCCTGAGTTTCCGCGGGTCGGCGGGATCGTGAGCGGCCGCGCCCTGCTCGACTCGATCTGGACAGACGTGCGCGTTCGCGATCTCCGCCTGACGCATCTGGATGGCGCGGCCGACCCGACGACCATGACCGGCAGTGGCCGCGTCACGATCGAGCCCGACTACGTGCGCTACGATCTCGATCTGGTCGCCGACGCGCTGTCGTTCACCTCGCTGGCGCAGTCATACCCGGCGATCCCGCTCCGCGGCAGCTTTGCCGGCCCGCTTCGCATTCGCGGCACGATCGAGGACCTCGACGTGTCGGGGCGGCTCGCGGGGGGCGCGGGCACGCTCGAGATCGACGCGCGGGTGGACGGACTCCTGCCGCTCTATGGCGCTGCCGGAACCATGGCGGTCGATGGTCTCGACATCGCCGCGCTCCTCGAGCGCGACGATCTTCCCTCTACGCGGCTGACGGCGCGTCTCGACGGCGCTGTGCGCGGCACATCCCAGGCAGACCTCACCGGCGACGTGCTGGCCACCGTCGACCGGTCGCTCGTCGACAGCATCCGCATCTTCCCATCAGCGGCGCAGGTCGCGTTCGGGAACGGCCGCATGCGCGTGTCCGAGGCGCGCCTCGAGAGCGCCGTGGGTTCGCTGCGCGCGTCAGGCGGCATCGGCCTGGCGGCCAACGTGCGCGATTCGCTCACGGTGGGCATCACGCTGGACTCGCTCGGCGGGCTGCGGCGGTACCTCGCGCCGCCGATCGCTGGCGATACCGTGCTCCCCGACCCGCTGCAAGGCCGCCTTGTCGCGAACCTGACGCTGGATGGTACGCTCGCGCGCTCGCCTGACGCGACTGTCGTACTCGCCGAGTCGGCGGACAATGCAGCGGGCAACGGAGCATCGGGCACCGAGAGCGATGGAAGCGCGAATGGATCGCTCCGCGGGATCGGCCTCGATGTCCGCGGTACCGCCAGCGGCCGGGATCTGGACCTCCTCGGCGCGACCGCGCAGCGGCTGGATGCCACGGCATCGCTCGGCGATGTGCTCGAGGGCGCGAGCGGCGAGTTCCGCCTGAGCGTCGATACGCTTCGTTCCGGGCGACTCCGCCTCACGTCGGCAGGGATCGATGGATCCATCGTCGATGGCCGCTCCGGGCGCCTCACGACGCGCGCACTCTCGGATGTCGGGCAGCGACTCGTCGCGTCCGCAGCACTGCAGCGCACCGACGATGGCGTACGTGGGACGGTCGATTCGCTCGTGGCCCGCATCGATGCGTCGCCACAGGGCCGGACGGCGAGCCGTCTCTGGATTCTCGAACAACCGGCCACGATCGATGTCGCGCGCGCGGGCATCACGATGGATACGCTGGTGCTTCGCGGGCCCGATGGCGCGCGGCTGGCCGCGGGCGGACGTATCCCGCTCGTCGATCCGATCGCCTTCGCGGTTCGGGGAACACGGCTCCCGATGCGCGATCTTGGCCAGCTCGCGCAGTCCCGTCTGTCGATCGACGGACTGGCGACGATCACGGTCGATGTGGCGGGCACGCGTGAGGCGCCGCTCATCGAGGGCCGCGCGACGGCCGTGGGAGCCCAGTTCGGCGAGGTGCGGCTGAACGAGCTTCGCGCACGGGCGGGCTACGCCAATCTGCGCCTGACGACGGACGTCGCACTCGCGCGCGATGGCGCGGTCCTGCTCGACGCCGCCGCGACGCTGCCGGTGGATCTGGCGCTCGCGCCGCGCTCGACGCGCCTGCTCGACGAGCCGATCGATGGCCGGATCCGCGCGAATGCGGTGGATCTCTCCGTGCTGGAAGCATTCACCACCTCGATGCGCGATGCGAGCGGCGTTTTCACGCTCAACGCCGATCTCGACGGAACGCTCCGCCGCCCGCTCGTGCGTGGTGGTCTCGCCGTCATCGGCGGTGCGACGCAGTTGCCCGATCTGGGCACGGTCGCCCTCCGCGATCTGGAAGTCGACATCCGCTTCATCGGCGACAGCATCGAGGTGCGGCACGTATCGGCGGCGAGCGGTGCCTCACGCGCCTCCTCGCTCCTGCTGCGCGGCGGCGTGGGTCTGGAAGATCTGGCCGATCCGCGGTTCGGCCTCGAGCTTCAACTGCGCGACTTCCACATCATCGGCCGGCCGCGGCTCGCCGATCTGGAGGTGTCCACGACCCCGAACCTGCGACTCCGCGGCCCCATGACGGCGCCGACGCTGAGCGGCGGCGTGCGCGTGGAGCGTGGAACGGTGTTCCTGCCGGAGCTGTCGGGCAAGCAGCTGTTCGCGCTCGACGATCTCGAGCTCTATCAGATCGTCGATTCGACGCGCGTCGAGAATCGCATGCTGCTGCCGAGTGCGCCGCCCGTGATGGTGCAGAACCTCACGCTGCGGAATGTGGAAGTGGAGATGGGCGACGAGGTCTGGCTCCGTGGCCCCGAGGCGAATGTGAAGCTCGGCGGGCGGCTCCGCGTCACCACTTCCGCCGAACGGCCGCTCGGCGTCGACGAGAGAGCGCGGCTCGCGCTCGATGGTGCACTGACGGCTGTCCGCGGCACCTACCGGCTCAACCTGGGCGTCGTCCAGCGCACCTTCGAGATCGAGCAGGGCACGGTACGCTTCTTCGGCGAGCCCGAGTTCAATCCGACGCTCGACATTCGCGCGCTGTACACGGTCCGGCGGGTGAATGCGCAGGCCGCCCAGCCCGATGTGCGTGTGCGGGCCATCATCGGCGGAACACTCGCCGCGCCCGAGTTGGCGCTGGCCGGTGTGGACGACGACCGGCTGTCGGAATCGGACGCGCTCAGCTACCTCGTGCTTGGCGTGCCCAGCCTCGCGGTAGGTGGCGTGCAACAGACGAATCAGCAGACGGCCACCGCGCTCGCCCTCACCTCGCTCGGGAGCTACATCACCGATCGTGCGGCAGGCGGCGTCTTCGACTACGTGTCGTTCCAGACCGGCTTCGTCGATCCGCAGGAGCAGCGGCTCGCGGACGCCTCGCGGAGCATCCTCGCCGGGTCGCGGTTAGGGTTGGGCGTTCAGCTCTCGGATCGGGCATTCGTGTCCCTCAACGCTGGCCTCTGCCAGTTCGTCGACGCCGCCGGCGGACGCGGCTTCAGTGCGGGAGATTTCGCCGGTGCGCTGGGCGTGAAGCTGGACTACCGGCTCTCAAACCCGCTCTCGCTCTCGGCGGGCGTGGAGCCCGGCGCGAACAATCTGTACTGCCGCGCCGGCGGCGCGGTGCGCGGCTTCGCCCCCACCCCGCAGCAGTGGACGTTCGATCTACTGCGCACCTGGCGCTTCTGATGCCGCAGCCATCGCACCACACGGCGCGGATCGCGACGGCTGGCGCGACGATGCCGCCACGGCGTGTGGTGCTGCTAACGAATCCCGCCGCTCGCGGCGCCTCACGCGGACACGACGACGCGCTGGCGGCCTTCGCCAGCGCCGGCGTGGACTGCGCTGACCACGTCACGTCGCACCCGGGCGAAGCCGCGCTCCTCGCGGCTGAACTCGGACATGGATGCGACGCCGTGTTCACGCTCGGAGGCGACGGAACCGCGATGGAGGTCGTGGACGCGCTCGCCAACACGGGGATCCCAATCGGAATCCTGCCCGGCGGAACTGGGAATCTGGTCGCGCGAACGTTAGGCATCCCACTCTCGCCCGCCCGCGCCGTCCCCGTTCTGCTCGACGGTGTGCTCGCGCAGATCGATCTCGGTCGCCTGTCCGATGGCCGCCGGTTCGCCTTCGTGGCCGGCGTTGGCGTGGACGCGCACATGATCTCCGCCACGCCGCCTGCGCTCAAACGACGATTCGGTGTGCTCGGCTACGCAATCACGGCGGCAGCCGGCGTGTTGCGACACAGGCCCTTCCACGTGCGTGCGACGGTCGATGGCACCGTCATCGAGCGTGAGGCATCGGCCGCGATGATCGCGAACTTCGGCACTGTGCTGAGTGAGCTGATCACACTCGGTCCCGACATTCGTCGCGACGACGGCCTGCTCGACCTGTGCATCTTCGCACCGCGCACGCCATTCCAGGCAGTGCGTATCGTGTGGCGCCTCTGGCGGCGAGACTTCCGCGACGATCCGTGCACGACGTGGATGCGCGGCCGCGAACTGCGTATCGAGACCGATCCGCCGCGCCCGGCGCAGGCTGACGGTGAGATGCTCGGCGACACGCCGCTTTCCGTCACCGTCGAGCCTCTCGCGGCGACGCTCATCGTCCCGCGGTCGCCGCCCGGAGGCACGGCATGAGCTCGCTCGCGCGGTTCGGCGTGCGGATTGGCCACGCAACAGATGTTGCGGGGGGCACCGGCTGCACCGTGCTCCTCGGCGCCGACGCGCCGCTTCGCGGCGCCGTCCACGTGCTCGGACGCGCCACCGGTTCGCGAGAGCTGGGCACCCTCGATCCCGGCCATCTCGCCGATCGAGTCGATGCGATTCTGCTCGCCGGCGGGTCTGCCTACGGACTCGATGCCGCTGCGGGGCTAATGCGATGGCTGGAGGCACGCGGCCGGGGCTTCCCGGTAGGAGCGGGAGTGGTCCCCATCGTCCCGGCCGCGGTGATCTTCGACCTCGCGCCCATCGGCCGGTTCGACGCCCGCCCGACGGCAGCGATGGCCGAGCGCGCCGCGGAGACCGCGGCCAGCGCGGAGATCGCCGAGGGAAGCGTCGGGGCCGGAACCGGTGCGACGGTGGGGAAGGGTGCGGGCGCGGAGCGGGCGATGAAGGGCGGGGTCGGGATCGCGGTGGCGGAGGGTGGCGGGTTCGCGGTCGGCGCACTGGTCGTGGTGAATGCGTTCGGCGACGTTCGCGACGAGCGCGGTGATCTCCTCGCGGGCGCGCGCGCGCCCGATGGCTCCCTTGCCGACACCCGCGCCCGCCTGGCCAGCGCCGATGCGCCGTCGCGCTTCTCGGACGCCGCGGGAACCAACACCACGCTGGCTGCGGTCTTCGTGGATCGCGTCCTGCCGCGCTTGGAGCTGCAGGCGCTCGCGTCGGCTGCCAGCGCGGGAATCCTCCGCCGCATCACCCCCGCCGGTACCTTGCTCGACGGGGACGTCGTCTTCGCGGTATGCCCGCATCCGTCGTCCGCCCCCTCCGACCTTCGCCTCCCGGCCGAGGCGCTCGCTGCGTCCGTACTGGGGGTCGCGGCGGTGGAGGAAGCCGTGGAGCGCGCGGTGCGATTAGCCCGCGGCCGCGACGGGATCCCTGGTCTGGCCGACTCCTCGCCCCCGTGACGTTCCGATGATCGCGACTCCCTCCAACACCGAGCATTCGATGCCCGCCCTCGTCCGGCTGGTCCGCGCGGCGGTCGCGCCGCTCCACGCCGAGCCGCGCGTCTCGAGCACGCAGACCTCGCAACTCCTCGCCTGGCACCCGGTTCAGACGCTCGAGCGCGCGCCCGGCGACTGGTGGCGTGTGCGCGGGCGCGACGGGTACGAGGGGTGGGTCCACGAGGGCTACCTGGCCTCCGGCACCGCCCTCTCCGACGTCGACCTCGCCACCTGGCCGGCGCTGGCCCGGCGGACGTTTGGGGGAATGGTCCGAGGCCCCGCGGGCGAGCGGCGCGCCGTTCCGCTCGGCGCCCTCCTTCACCCGGACGAGGAGATCGATCAGGGCCGCGCGGCGTTCGCGGACGAGCTCGCCCGCGAATGTCCGCAGACGGCGGAGTCGATGAGCCGCTTCGGAATTCGCCACTTTTCGGGCACCAGCTACCAGTGGGGGGGTATCACTCCCTGGGGCTGCGATTGCTCCGGCTTCACCCAGGCCGTCTTCTCCTTTCATGGCCTCGCGCTGCCGCGGGATGCGTGGCAGCAGGCAGAGCAGGGCGAGGATGCGGGGGAGGACATCGGCGCCGCGCGTGCCGCGGACCTCCTCTTCTTCTCCGATCGGCCTGAGGGACACATCACGCACGTGGGGCTGGCGCTCGGCGGAATGCGGATGGCCCATGTCGCGCTGGGTCGTGGTGGCTTCGCAATCGAACGGCTGGACGATGGGCGGGACCCGTATGTCGCGGGACTCGTCCAGCGGTTTCGCCATGCGCGGCGTGTGCTCACGGTCGAGGACGCCAGCCCGCGGGGCTGAGGAAGCTCGAGCACGAGGTGCGCGAGACGCTGGCCATGGGCAGTGCGTGGTATGGTGGTTGAAGGGGAATGGAACTGGTGACGTTCACGAATCCGGCGCGCCGTGCGCGACGACGACCATGCCTGTTACGACGGGCGCAGGGGGGGGCAGTGCACTCACGATACCGCTCGTTCGCACTATGTGGCCTGCTTGGCGCCGCGACGCTCGCGTGTAGCGACGATCCGGTCAGCCCGCGCGCCATCGACGACATTCGGGTCTCGGCGTCGTCGATCATCGTAGACGTCGGGGATACGCTGCGCCTCACCGCCACCGTTCGCAGCCCCACGGGCACCGTCCTGCCAGACGCGCCCGTCAACTGGTCGTCGCTCGATCCGGCGGTGGCGACGGTGAATGGCACCGGGCTCGTGCGCGGCGTCTCGGAAGGAACGGCGCGGATTCTCGCGCGCTCGTCCGAAGCGGTGGACACCTTCCGCGTCGCGGTGGGCGGCAGGCTCAGTATCAATGTGAATTCACGTTCCTCCTGCTCCGAGGCGGCACTGCGCGACGTTCGCGTCGTGGCGGTGTCGCAGCATGCGATCATCGCCGAGGATCTGAACAACCCGCCGGGTGGCTTCACCCAGGCCGATTACCGATTCATCGCCACCACGTTCGACACGCTCGTCTATCCGGTGGTGACGGCTGCCTTTGGCGCGCCTCACGACATCGACAACAATCAGCGTGTCGTCATTCTCTACACGCGTGCGGTGAATGAGCTCACGGCCAGCGGGAGCAGCTCCTTCGTCGGCGGGTTCTTCTTCTCGCGCGACCTCTTCCCGCGTGTGGCACGTACCGGATTTCAGGGCTGCGAGTCGAGCAACGAGTCGGAGCTGTTCTACATGCTCGCGCCCGATCCCGACGGCAGCGTGAACGGGAACCGCCGGAGCCGCCAGTTCGTGCTGGATCGGACGATCGGCACCATCGGCCACGAGTTCCAGCATCTGATCAACGCCTCACGCCGGCTCTACATCAACAACGCGCCCTCGCTCGAGGCACTCTGGCTCAACGAGGGACTCAGCCACATCGCCGAAGAGCTGCTCTTCTACGATGCGTCCGGGCTCACCCCGAAGCAGCGGATCGACATCGCCAAGCTGCGCACGTTCAGCAACGGGATCACGGCCTTCAACCGGTACGCGATCAACAACTTCGGGCGGCTGACCGACTACGTCGAGTCTCCGCAGGGCGAGTCGCCGTACGGAAGTGGCGATGGACTCGCGACCCGCGGCGCGACCTGGAACTTCCTCCGCTACGCAGCCGACCGTTCGCCGCAGCCCGAGCTATCGACCTGGCGTGCGCTCGTCAACTCGCGTGAGGCTGGCTTCGCCAATCTCGATCGTGCGTTCAACGCCACGACGCGACGCTGGGTCGCCGATTGGGCGGTGTCGCTGGCGACCGATCGATACTCGGTGACCGCCGAGCCGAACTTCCAGCAGCAGAGCTGGAACGTCACGAGCATCCTCACCGAGCTTCGCCAGCCGACGCTTAACGTCCGCACGCCGGCGCCGACCACGACAGAGCAGTTCTCGGTGATCGCCGGTGGCAGCGGCTACACGCGCTTCCGTGCGCCTGACGACGCGCCCATCGCGGTGCGGATCGCCGTCGGGGCCACGACGGCCGACCCGATCTGCACCGAGGCGCCGCGCGTACTCGCGCTCGGCGAGGTGGTGCAGGGAACGCTGACGCAGCTGGGCGCATCGTGTCTCGCGTCCGCGGCGGACTACGTGGTGGTGACGACCAATCTCGCCGTCGCCGTGAGCTCGCGCATCGATCTCGCGGTGCGCGCGTCAGGCAATCTGGCCGTGCCGTCCGCCTCGCTCGAGCCCGGCGCCGGCGGCCCGACGCTGCAGCGCTCGCGCCAGCTGCTCGACGGTGGCGAGCTGGACCGCGGGTTCGAGGCGCGGCTCCGCGAATTGGAGCAGCGCGAACTGGAGCCGCGGTTGGTCGGTCGCGGGAGCCGGCTCGCCGGCGGTCCCAACCTGCAGACCACGGGAACGGCCGGCGACGACGTGGTCGTCTCGATCGTGCGCATCCGATGACCGGCCTGGACGTACGCCGCACCGGACGCTCCACG
>PPFU01000929.1_pt1 | contig 16361 bp, 13 predicted proteins | sample 1535991 | NCBI WGS metagenome assembly PPFU01 (sample SAMN04901290, study PRJNA319586) | Hypolithon metagenome, whole genome shotgun sequencing project. | isolation source: Antarctic Hypolithon | place: Antarctica: Miers Valley | collected 2014
CACGACGACCCTCCGGCGTGGAAGATGGTGCCATTCGAGCTACCTGCAAGACTTGTTCAGACCTTCCTTAAGGCATTCGTCGCGCAGGCGTCCGTTGAACGATTCGACGTAGGCGTCTGGTTCGGTTTGCCAGGCTGGATCAGACGCAGCTGCACGCCGCGTTTGTGCGCCCAGGTGACCATGGCCTTGCTGCAGAATTCTTTGCCGTTGTCGGTGCGGATGACCTGCGGCAAGCCGCGACTCAACGCCAACCGCTCGAGCACGCGCGTCACTCCGATGCCGGAAATCGTACGCTCGACCTCGATCGCCACAGCCTCGTGCGTCGCATCGTCCACGATCGTCAGACACTTGATCACCCGACCTTCGGCTGTGCGATCGAACACGAAGTCCATCGACCAGACCTGGTTTGCCGCGTCCGGCCGCACCAGCGGCTGGCGCTCGCCGTGCAGCACCTTTTTCGCTTGCGTCGCCGCACCTGAAGTTGCGCTATCTGGTACAGCAGTTCCACGCGTTTGTAGTTCACGAGCATGCCGTCCTGCCTGAGCTTGAGGTGGGTCATCCCGACGCCGTAGCGCTTGTATCGCTGCGCGAGCGCAACGATGCGCTCGCGCACCTCGACGTTGCGATCGGGCTGCGGCACGTAGCGCAACGCACTTGCACTCATGTGCAAGACCGCCAGCGCACGTCGCTCACTGAGTCCCTTGTCTACCATGTAGCGCACCTGCTCCCGTCGGGCCGGTGCGCTCACCATTTTTTTCGCAGGACGTCCTTGATGACCTCGTTCTCGAGGACCTGCTCGGCGAGCAGCTTCTTCAGCCGGCCATTCTCCGTCTCCAGCTCCTTCAGCCGCTTGGCGTCGGGCACGCTCATCCCGCCGAACTTGCTACGCCACAGGAATACGACGCCTCGCTGAAACCGTGCCGCCGGCACAGCTCCTTGACCGGAAGGCCGGCTTCTGCTTCACGCAGGAAGCCAATAATTTGCTCTTCGGAAGAGCTCTTCAACAGACGAATGTCTGGTCAAAACGCTTCTTCATGTCCAATCTCCTGACTGCTGGGGATTGGACTCCAGATCGAGGTGCTACTCAAAGGTGGGGGGACGTCGCAGGCACAGGACCGACGCAGCGGCCGCGCGTGTACCTCGATCAGGTACCGCACAGCCGCGCGCTTGCGCGCCGGCCCTGGAGTTTTTTTATGATCAGGTCCTTCATTGCCACGTTGTCGAGTGCCAACTCGGCGTACATCCGCTTGAGCTTGGTGTTCTCGGCCTCGAGCTCCTTGACCCGCCGAAGCTCCGACGCCTCGAGACCGCCGTACCTGCTCTTCCACTGGTAGTACGTCGCCCCGCTGATGCCGGCATGGCGGCAGATGTCCTTGACCGGGATCCCGGCGTCGGCCTGCTTGAGGATCGAGACGATCTGCGTCTCGGTGAACTTGGATGTGCGCATGGAACCTCCTGGTTGGGAAAGATGCCAGAAAGCTCTACTTGAGCAGTGTCTGTGAGGCGGGGGAGCTTACGCCTCGAGTGGCGTCGCCGCGCCGCGGCCGGCCGCGGCGAGGGCTACGGGGACCCGGCGACGCTGCGCAACGAGCCGACCCCGTTCGCCGGCAGCCTGTTGGCCAACCCGATGCTGGCGTTGCTGCCGCTCGTGGTGGTCGCGGCCAGCAACAAGCTGTTCACCGTGCTGATCCCGCGCTGGTACGGCGACAGCCACAGCTTCGTGCCGGCCGTCGTCGGCGACGCCGCCCCGGTGGTGCAGGAGGTAGCCCGGGTGTCGGCGATCTGGGCGGTCCAGGGCGCGCTGCTGCTGGGCATCCTGACGGTGATGGCGTTCGCATGGCGCCCGGTGATCGCGGGCTTCGCCGAGGGCACCCGCACCGCGATCGGCGGCGCACTGCTGGCGGCGATGAACACCGCATCCGAATACGGCTTTGGTGCCGTGGTCGCGGCGCTGCCGGGGTTCCTGATCGTGGCCAACGTGCTCGCTGCGATCCCGGACCCGCTGGTCAACGACGCCATCACCGTGACCGCACTGGCGGGTATCACCGGGTCGGCATCGGGCGGCATGAACATCGCGTTGGCGGCACTGGCGGAGACCTTCATCGCCAACGCGGAGGCCGCGGGGATCCCGATGGAGGTGCTGCACCGGGTCGCCTCGATGGCTTCGGGCGGCATGGACACCCTGCCCCACAACGGCGCGGTGATCACGCTGCTGGCGGTCACCGGGCTGACCCACCGCCAGGCCTACGCGGACATCTTCGCAATCACCATCATCAAGACGCTGGCCGTGTTCGCGATCATCGGGCTGTTCTACGCCACCGGCTGGGTCTGACGCGGCACGGGACATCCGGCGAGGACTTGGGTCGCTGACGGGCGACGGCTGGACGCGTCCACGGGTCCACTCCTCCATGTGGCCACATGTCCACGGGGTTCCCGGCAACCCGTATGGGTCCACGATTGCAGCCGCCAACTGATGGATGACGCTTGAGACGACAGCCCGGGCTTCCGGCTTTCGCGTCGCGGCAACATCGACAGATGCACTGCTTTCTCCGGGATCAAGCGCGGTGACGTCGAGATTGCCGAGAATCCGCTTGATTATCTGAAACCAAGTCGATCGGCCAAGAGGCGGGTGATGGGTGCTGCGGAGAGTGGGCCAGGGAGGGCCCACGGCACCGACTCCGGCCATGGATGGCCGGATGGAGCGGCGGAGTAGGACCCCGTCACCGGCCTCCCTCGCGAATGCCGCCGAAGCACGCTGGCTCTGCGCTTCCTGCGACGTCCCGGGCCAGTGAATGACGCACCGGTGCAACATCGGTCACTGGACCGAATCGATTCTCCGCCCCGAGCACGCCGTTGTGTGATTCAGTTCACATCAAGTCTGTCGGCGAACGCCAATAGTCTCGCCGGGGCACAACACATCCAGGGGTACGACATGGCGAACGCCACGATGGCCGAACGACGGGCCGCGATGCGCAGCGCGCACGCGCAGCGGTATGAATATGCGTTCGAGCCGGCGGCAAGACCGCCGCCGTTGCCACCTGCACCACCGTCCGCGCCGCGGACGCCGCGGATACCCACTCCCACCCCGCCGTCAGAGCTGCCCCGCAACTGGCGCGAGCTGCCGACCCCTCCCGCATGGGTGCGCGCCTACCAGCGCCTGACCTACGGCATCGTCCCCGGCGCCCAGGCCGCGTTCAACGCGCTTGGCGCCAACGACATCGCGCGCTATGAGGCGATGGTCGACCAGCAGCTGGCGTGGGAATCCATCAGCGACGGCGCGGTGGAGGCGCGGCTGCGGTCGAGCGGCTTCACGACGCTGGACAAGACGTTGCCGCAGCTGTGGGCCGACCACGTGGTCAATGGGGCCGAGTACGGCGGGCGTATGCGTCCGGCATTCGAGGTCCAGCGCGCGACGCTGGTACGCGCGACGCATTCGCCGCGGCAGCTGTTCGAGCGCATGGTCAATTTCTGGAACGACCACTTCAACGTGTCCGTGACCGACTACGACGCCGGCCCGTTGTTCATGCACTACAACCGCAACGTCATGCGCGGCAATGCGCTCGGCAACTTCCGCGCGATGCTCGAGGCCATGGCCCGCAGCACCTCGATGATGTATTACCTCGACAACCGCAGCAACACGCGCAATGGCCCCAACGAGAACTTCGCCCGCGAGCTGCTGGAGCTGCACACCATGGGCGCGGAGAACTACCTGGGCTTCACGCTTCCCTCCAATGTGCCGCCGTGCCCCGAGGACCCCGCGTATCCGATCGGCTTCACCGACATCGACGTCTACGAGACCGCCGCCGCGTTCACGGGCTGGACGGTCAACACCGGCGCAAGCGGCAACGGCAATTTTCTGTACCGCGAGAGCAGTCACGACCCGGGTCCGAAGTTCCTGCTCGGCCTCATACTGCCGCCGTCGCAGCCCGCGCTCAAGGATGGCCGCGACGTCCTCGACCGGGTCGCGACCCACCCGCGAGCGGCGAAGTTCATCTGCCGCAAGCTCATCCGCCACTTCGGTACCGACACGCCGTCGCAGGCGCTGATCGACAGTGCGGCGGTGATCTTCCGTGCAAACTGGCAGGCGCCCGACCAGATCCGCATCACCCTGCGCCATATCCTGAAGTCGGCCGAGGTCCGCGACGGCTGGGGCCGCAAGCGGCGGCGCCCAGCGGAGCTGTACATCGCGGCGATGCGCACTGCCGGTGCCGATTTCACGGTGCGTCCGGACAACGGCCGCAGCAACGACATCATCAACCGCCTCGGGGTCGCCGGCCATGCGCCGCACGACTGGGCTGCGCCCAACGGCTTCCCCGACATCGCGACCGCATGGTCGGGCGCCAACAGCTTCGTGATGACCTGGAAGCTGATGACGTGGCTGGCGGAAGCCAACGACGACGGCCTGCGCCTGCTGCAGGTGGTCGAGCTGTCGCAGGCGCAGGTGTCGTCATGGACCGCGCGCAACCTGGTCGAGTTCTGGTGCAAGAGGATTCTGGGCTACCTGCCCGGGTCCAACCGGGTCCAGGTGCTGGTCGACTTCATGGCCCAGAACGGCAGCACCGAGAGCTTCGTCATCGCCAACACCAACGAGTGGAAGGCGGGCGACCTCAAGGCGCACTACAACCACGACCGGCTGCGCAACATGGTGTCGATGGTGCTGATGTCCCCCGAACTCTTCCAACGCTGAGGCCACGACCATGTCCGATCCGACCCTCTCGCGCCGGGAATTCATGAAGGGCTGCTGCGCCACCGCGGCGCTGGGCGCCGCCACCCCGGCGATGTTCTATTCCGGCGCCGCGCACGCCGCGAACAACTACGACACGATCGTCCACGTGTTCCTGCGTGGCGGCATCGACGGCCTCAACCTGGTGGTACCGATCAACGGCGAGGACCGCATCCACTACGAGACTGCGCGGCCGTCGCTCACCATTGCTGCCACCGGCGCTTACGGCGCGTTGCCGCTGACGCTGGCCGGCAACGTTGCCAGCAACTTTGGCCTGCATCCGTCGGCAACCGGCCTGCGCGACCTGTGGAACGACGGCCGGATGGCGATCGTGCACGGCTGCGGCCTGCAGACGACGATCACCCGCAGCCACTTCGACGCGCAGCTGTACTACGACCTCGGCACGCCGGGCCAGCAGGGAAGCGGCAGCGGCTGGTTGACGCGGGCGTGGGCGACGCAGCCCAACGTCTCCGGCCTGGAGACCATGCCGGCACTCGCGGTCAACAGCCGCCAACCGGTCAGCCTGCTGGGCGCGACCCAGGCGCTGTCGATGAGCAGCCCCAATGATTTCGCACTGAACGCAGGCCCGTTTCAGTGGCGCGAGAACCGCGTGCACAACGGCGGCGCGGTGACCTCCGTGGGCGTCAACAGCCTGCTGCAGCGCTACCTCAGCGGGCGAGCACCGGTCGAGCTGGACGCGATGCGCGGCGAGGCCTCGCTGCGCGTCATCGGCCAGCAGCCTTACACCGGGACCCTCCCCGCCGGCTGGCCGACCAGCAACTTCGCCCGCCAGCTCTGGACGGTGGCGCAGTCGATCCGGTTCGACCTGGGGCTGCGCTACGCCACTGTCGATCTCGGCGGCTGGGACACGCACGAGGGCCAGGGCACCGCGGGAGAGGGCTACAACTACTACCAGAACAAGATCGCTGAGCTGTCGCAGGCGCTCTCGGCGTTCTATGCCGAGCTGGCCGGCGGCGGCGAGGCATCGCGGGTAACCGTCGTGGTGCAGTCCGAGTTTGGTCGTCGCATCCGCCAGAACGCCAGCGGCGGCACCGATCATGGCTACGGCAACCCGTTGCTGGTACTGGGTGGCCCGGTCAACGGCCGCCGCTTTTACGGCACCTTCGCCGGACTGAACCCCGCGATCCTGTCGCCGTATTTCGGCGACCTGCCGGTGACCACCGACTACCGGCGCGTGCTGTCGGAGCTGCTGATCCGCCGCATGGGCAACAACCGGCTGGGTACGGTGTTCCCCAACTACGCCGGCTACGCTCCGCTGGGCATCGTGCAGGGCGCGGACATGACGCCGCAGTACGGGCAGACTCCCGTCGACGCGCCCCAGGCTGCGAACCTGCCGCGGCACCCGCAGCCGGTGTACGGCGAATCGCTGCGCGCCGCGCCGAGCGCCTCGCCCCCTCCGGCGTCGCCCGCGATGGGCGAGCGCGGGCCGGTGATGCGCACCGTGCGCAGCTTCAACCGTCGCGCGCTCGACGCCAGGCTCAAGCTGTACCGCTCGCTGACCCGCACCGGCGGCGTTTGACGCCGACCGGCGCGCGCACTGGCGCCAGGCGTCAGCGCGCGCGGGAGTCGATCGCCACGCCGAGTGTCAGGCTGCGCCCGCCACCTGGCTCGAAGTAGCGGCCATTGCCGTCGTTGACGATGACCGAGCCGACATGCTTGCGGTCGAACAGGTTGTCGATGCGGGCGAACGCACGCCAGCGCGCGGCGGCCGCGGGACGCCATTCGCCGCGCAGGGCGAAACGCGCATAGCCGCTGGTGGCATCCGTGTTGCGGTCGTCGACCGCGATGCTGGCGCTGACCCGTGATTCCAGTGCCAGGCGCAGCCGGTCCGCGGAATTCCGCCAGGCGATCTCGGCGAAGGCGTCCGCCCGCGGGATCCCGGGAATGCGGTTTCCGGCTTCCACCACGCGCGTCTCGGGGGGGCCGCCGGCGGCGACGCGGAAGGCGTAGCTGTCCAGGAAGCGCGCACGGATGGCGTTGGCGCTCAGCGCGTAGCGCCATTGCGTCGACAACGCGCCAGCAACGCTCGCCTCGATGCCCTCACGGCGCGTGCGGCCGGCGTTCGCGAAGCTGGCGCGGCCGCCGCTGCTGACCGCGGGGACGATCTCGCCGTCGCCATCGATGCGGTACAGCGTGACCGTCGTGTCGGCATCGCGCCAGCGCCATCGCAGCCCCAGCTCCGACGACAGCACCTCCGCGGCCTGCAGGTCGCCGTTGAAGCCGCCGACGCCATCGGGGCGATACGCCAGTTCGGTCACGGTCGGCGTCTCGAAGCCGCGGCCGATTCCTGCGAACGCCTCGCCGCCGGCGAACGCGCGCGATGCGCCGAGCGACACTGCGGTTTCGCTGAAATCGAGGGTGCCGCTGTCGTCGCGGTTGCCGGGCGCGACGTAGCGGTCGCGCGAAGCGAAGTCCAGCTGCGCGTGGCGCGCCGCACCGACAACAGTCCAGGATTCGCCGAAGCGGCGGTCGGCGACAACGTAGACCTCGCGGTTGCGGATGCGGTTGTCCTCGTCGCGCCGCAGCGCGCCGCGCACGCCGAGCTGGCTGCCGACGAAATTCTCGTAGCCGCGGCGCGCCTCGTCGAGCCAGCCGGCTTCGACGCCGACGGCCAGCGCCCCTCGCGCGCCGCTCCAGCGACGCCCGGCATCGATGCCGCTGGAGCGACGCCCCAGGTCGATGACGCCACCGGAGCTGCCGGGCGCGGCCTGCGCCGCCACCGGGATCGAAAGGAACTGCACCACGTCACGCTGGATGCCATAGCCGCCCAGCCAGGCCGCGCCCTCGCCAAGGCCGCGCTGCCAGCGCAGGCCGGCCTGGCGGTTGTCGATCCGCTTGCGAGTGTCGAACAGGGCTGCCACGGATGCCGTGCCGCGCGGGTCGACCGCCAGCTGCGCCCGGGTCAGCCCGAGCGGATCCTGCGTCTCGGGCTGATGCAACACGTTGGCCACTGCACGTACGCGATCACCGGCACGCGGCGCCCACTCGACGATCGCATTGGCCTGGCTGCGCTCCGCGGCGCTGTGCGGGCGCTCGCCGCCGGTGCGGAAATGCGCGCCCTGGACGCGCCCGCGCCACGCGTCGTCGTCGCTGCCGCCATCGGCGCGCACGGACACCCGCGCGCTTTCGTGGCTTCCGCCCCAGGCTTCCGCCTCGGCGCCGTCGTCGCCGGGGTCCAGGTCGCTGTAGGCCACGATCGCCCCGCCTGCAGCGTTGCCGTATTGCAGCGCCAGGGGGCCGCGCAGCACCTGGATCCGGTCCAGCGATCCCAGCGGGAAGTTCGACGCCTGGCCCTGCCCGTCCGCGGCGGACGCGGGGATGCCGTCAACCACCAGCCGGATGCCGCGGATGCCGAACGTCGACCGCGCGCCGAAGCCTCGGCTCTGCACCTGCAGGTCCTGCGCATAGTTGCCGCGGTCCAGTGCGGTCACGCCCGGCACGCGCTGCAGCGCCTCCGACAGGTTGACCTGGCGCTGGCCCTCGCGCGACGCCACGGCGTCCACCACCGTCACCGCGCCAGGGAAGCGTGACAGCGGCCTGCGCTGGCCGACGACCTCGACGGTGTCCAACGTGGTGGCATCGGGCGTGGCCGGCGCCGCCACCGGGGCGGACGGCGCCACCGGGGGCGACTGCGCGACCACGGGCGGGGACAGCGACATCACCAGGGCGGTCGTGACCGCGCACGCGAGCAGGCGGCGCACAGCCGCGGGCGCGGCGTGCGATGGAGGACGGAGCGACAACTTGCAGGCAAACAGCGGGATCATGGCGATGGAAGCACGAGGAGCGGAGAGCCGCGCATTGTGCGGGAGCACGCTGCAACGCGATGTCAGCACGCGGCAACGCAGCGTCGCGGCATGCCGCCCTCGGGCGCCGCGTCGCCATCCAGACGCCCGCGCGCGCAGACGTGTGCGGCGACGCACGCACAAAGAAAAAGCGGGCCGAAGCCCGCTTTTTCGTGTTGGCGGCGCGTGCGGCGCTTACTCCGCCTGCACGCCCTCGCCTTCCTCGACCGCCTTCATCGACAGTCGGATACGTCCCTGCTTGTCGACCTCGAGCACCTTGACCTTGACCATGTCGCCCTCCTTCAGCACGTCGCCGACCTTCTCGACGCGCTCGTTGGAGATCTGCGACACGTGGACCAGCCCGTCCTTCCCTGGGGAGATCGTCACGAAAGCGCCGAAGTCCATCAGCTTGACCACCTTGCCCTCGTAGATACGACCGGGCTCGACATCGGAGGTGATCTGCTCGATACGGTCCTTTGCGGCCTGGCCGGCGGCGCCGTTGACCGAGGCGATGGTGATCGTGCCGTCGTCCTGGATGTCGATCTGGGTGCCGGTTTCCTTGGTGATCGCCTGGATCACCGAGCCACCCTTGCCGATCACCTCGCGGATCTTGTCGGGGTGGATCTTGATCGTGATCAGGCGCGGCGCGAACTCGCTCAGCTCCGAGCGCGGCGCGGTCAGCGCGGCCTCCATCTCCTTGAGGATGTGCAGGCGGCCCTGCTTCGCCTGCGCCAGCGCGACCTTCATGATCTCCTCGGTGATGCCCTGGATCTTGATGTCCATCTGCAGCGCGGAGATGCCGGTCGCGGTGCCCGCGACCTTGAAATCCATGTCGCCGAGGTGGTCCTCGTCGCCGAGAATGTCGGACAGCACGACGAAGTCGTCGCCTTCCTTGACCAGGCCCATCGCGATGCCCGCGACCGGGGCCTTGATCGGCACGCCCGCGTCCATCAGCGCCAGCGACGAACCGCACACCGACGCCATCGACGAGGAGCCGTTGGACTCGGTGATCTCCGACACCACGCGGATCGTGTACGGGAACTGCTCCATCGTCGGCATCACCGCCAGCACGCCGCGCTTGGCGAGGCGGCCGTGGCCGATCTCGCGACGCTTCGGACCCATCATGCGGCCCGCTTCGCCCACCGAGTAGGGGGGGAAGTTGTAGTGGAACAGGAAGTGCTCCTTGTACTCGCCGGCAACCGCGTCGATCACCTGGCCGTCGCGCGCCGTGCCCAGCGTGACCGCGACGATCGCCTGGGTCTCGCCGCGGGTGAACAGCGACGAGCCGTGGACGCGCGGCAGCACACCGACGCGCGAAGCGATCGGGCGTACGGTGTCGAGCGCGCGGCCGTCGATGCGCACGCGGGTCTTGAGGACCGAGTCACGCATCGTCTGGTATTCCTGCTCGCCGAACTCCTTGTGCAGCGCGCCGCTGGTCCAGGCCTTGCTCTCGGCCTCGGGCTGCAGTGCGGCCAGGATCGCCTTCTTGACCGACGAGATCGCGTCCTTGCGCTCGAGCTTGTCGCGCACCTGGAACGCGCCGGACAGTCGGTCACCGACCGCGTTTCGGATCGCGGTGACGAGGCCTTCGTCGGCATCCGGCGCCTTCCACTCCCAGCGCGGCTTGCCGGCTTCGGCGACCAGCGCATTGATGGTGGCGATGGCGACCTGCATCTGCTGGTGGCCGAACATCACCGCGCCCAGCATCACGTCCTCGGACAGCTCGCGCGCCTCGGACTCGACCATCAGCACGGCGTCGGCGGTACCCGCGACCACCAGCTCGAGATCGGAATCCTTGAGCTCGCTGACGGTCGGGTTGAGCACGTAACCACCGTTCCTGTAGCCGACCTTCGCGGCGCCGATCGGGCCGTCGAACGGCGCGCCGGACAGCGACAGCGCGGCGGACGCGCCGATCAGGGCGAGGACGTCGCCGTCGATCTCGGGGTTCATCGACATCACGGTGGCGACGATCTGCACTTCGTTGCGGAAGCCATCGGGGAACAGCGGGCGGATCGGACGGTCGATCAGGCGCGAGATCAGCGTCTCCTTCTCGCTCTGCCGGCCCTCGCGCTTGAAGAAGCCGCCCGGGATGCGGCCGCCGGCGTAGAACTTCTCCTGGTAGTCCACGGTCAGCGGGAAGAAGTCCTGCCCTTCGCGCGCGGTCCTGTTGGCCACGGCGCTGACGAGCAGCACCGTGCCTTCGCACGAGACCATGACCGCACCGCCGGCCTGGCGCGCGATCTCGCCGGTCTCCAGGGTGATGGTCTGCTGGCCGTACTGGAAGCTCTTGGTCACTTTCGCCACGATGTAGTCCTTTCGATGTCTTGCGATGGACCGGAAGCGACCCATGCCGCGCCGGGACGGCCCGCGCGGGCGGGCCAAAAAAAACCGCGGCGCATTTCTGCGCCGCGGTGGGGACGGTTTACCGGCGCAGGCCGAGCTTCTCGATCAGCGCCCGGTAGCGGGCGGCATCCTTGCGGTGCAGATAGTCGAGCAGGCTGCGGCGGCGGTTGACCATCATCAGCAGGCCGCGCCGGCTGTGGTGGTCCTGCTTGTGCGACTTGAAATGCTCGGTCAGGTGCACGATGCGGGCGGTGAGCAGGGCGACCTGGACTTCCGGGGAACCGGTGTCGTTGTCGCCACGTTTGTGTTCTTCGATGACGGTGCTGGAGTCGATGGACATCTGGGCTGTTGCCTCGGGTGATGCGTGGCCTGCAGGAACCTCGGGCATGCGCGGGGCATGCGCGGGCACCGCGGGGCTCGCCGTTTGCTTGGGATCGGCGCGTTGGACGCCGGGAAGGGCTCCGAAGAGCCGCCGGATTGTACCGCCGGGACCGACGCCGGACAAGGCGCGCCAGCCTGTTCAGGCGTCGGCGACCGGCTGGCTGCAGGCCCACGCGAACAGCCTGCGTGCGCGCAGGCCACCGTCGGTATCGACCTCGCCGAGCCCCAGCGCGCGGCCGTGGGGACCGACCAGGGCCACCTCGCCCGCCGGCGCGTAACGCCCGCGCAGCGGCTGCCCGAACGCGAGGCGGGCCGCATCCGCGGTGCCGATGTGAACCATGGGCCAGCCGGACATGCCGGCCTCGACCGGCAGCAGGCAGGCGTCGAGGCGGTGCTCGCCGCGCCGCGCCAGGCCCTGAAGCTCCTCGAGCGTCCACATCCGCGGCTCGCGGAACGGCTCGACCCACAGCCGGCGCAACGCCGCAACGTGGGCGCCACACCCCAGCGCCTCGCCAAGGTCGCGCACCAGGCTGCGCACGTAGGTGCCTGAGCCGCATTCCACGTGCAGGCGCAGCACCGGCAGCGCGCCCACCTCCAGCTCGTCGATCAGGTCCGTCGCGGACTGCAGTTCGAAGGCGTGGACCTCGACCGGGCGCACCTCGACTTCGACCTGCTCGCCGCGCCGCGCCTTGGCGTACAGCGGCTCGCCGCCGCGCTTGAGCGCGGAGTAGATCGGTGGCGCCTGGAGGATCGGCCCTGTCAATGCGGCCAGCGCGGCGTCGATGGTCGGGATGTCGTATGCGCCGACCGCGCGCTCGCGCAGCGGCTGGCCTTCGGCGTCATCGGTGTCCGTGACCACGCCGAGCCGCGCGACGGTGTCGTACGCCTTGCGCGCGCCCAACAGGCCCCCGGCGATCTTCGTTGCCTCGCCAAAGCACACCGGCAGCAGGCCGGTCGCCAGCGGATCGAGGCTGCCGGTGTGCCCCGCCTTGCGCGCGCGGAATAGATGGCGCACGCGCTGCAACGCCTGGTTGGAGCTCATCCCGGGCGGCTTGTCGAGCAGCAGCAGTCCGTCAAGCTGACGGAAGACGGTGCGCGCGCGCGTCTGCGTCACCGGGTGCCCCTGTACGGCCCGGACACCGGCGGGGTCCGCACCGGCTCAGGCCTGGGGGGGACCCGTATCGTCATCGCCATCCCCATCGCCGCTCTCAGCGCTATCATCGGGCGCCGCTGGCTCGATATCGCCGAGATCGCGCAGCAGGTTGTCGATGCGCTCGCCGCGGTCGACGGAGTCGTCGTAGTGGAAATGCAGCTCCGGCACGTGGCGCATCTTGACCGACTGCGCGAGCCGGTAGCGCACCTCGTGCGCGACCGCCTTCAGGCCCAGCACCGCCTCTTCGGAACGCTCTGCCTGCAGCGCGGTGACGAACACGTTGGCGTGCGCCATGTCGCGCGTGACCTCGACATCGGACACGCTGACCGACGGCAACCCATGTTCGGCCACGGCCTCACGCACCAGGGTGCCAAGCTCGCGACGCAGCTGTGCCGAAACGCGGTCGGTGCGATGGAAGGACTTCTTCTGGGCCATGCTCAAGCCACCTGCTGGTGTGGTGCGCCGGGGACCCGGCGCGTGGCGGCGCGGCGTACGATGCGCGCCCGGCAGGCGGGCGCGCCCACGTCACAGCGTGCGCTGGACCTCGATGCGTTCGAAGCACTCGATCTGGTCGCCCGGCTGCACGTCGTTGTACGCCTTCACGCCGATGCCGCACTCGGTATTGACGCGCACCTCGTCGACGTTCTCCTTGAAGCGGCGCAACGACTCGAGTTCGCCCTCGAAGACCACGGTGTTGTCGCGCAGCACGCGGATCGGCTTGCTGCGCTTGACCACGCCCTCGACCACCATGCAGCCGGCGACCGCGCCGAACTTGGAGCTGCGGAACACGTCGCGCACCTCCGCGGTGCCGATGATCTCCTCGCGGATCTCCACGCCCAGGATGCCGGAGGCGACCTGCTTCACCTGGTCGATGACGTCGTAGATGATCGAGAAGTAGCGCAGGTCAACCCCGTTGGCCTCGATGACCTTTCGCGCCGAGGCATCGGCGCGGACGTTGAAGCCGATGATCGTGGCCTTCGACGTCATCGCCGAGTTGGCGTCGGACTCGGTGATGCCGCCGACGCCGGAGCCGATGACGTTGATACGGATGGCGTCGGTGGTCAGCGCGGTCAGCGCCTCGCGCAGCGCCTGCACCGAACCCTGCACGTCGGCCTTGATGATCAGCGGCAGGCTGAGCTGGCCTTCGGCCTGTCCCATCTGCGCCATGATGTCTTCCATGCGGTTGCCCGGCACGCCGACCAGCCGCGACTCGCGCCGCTTGTTCTCGCGCTGCTGCGCGACCTCCTTGGCCAGGCGCTCGTCGGCGACAACGACGAAATCGTCGCCCGCGTCAGGCACGCCGGACAGGCCCAGCACCTGCACCGGGATCGACGGCCCCGCGCTCGGCACCTGGGTGCCGGTCTCATCGAACAGCGCCCGCACGCGGCCATACTGCACGCCGCAGACAAGGTAGTCGCCCTTGGAGAGTGCGCCCTGCTGCACCAGCACGGTGGCGACCGGGCCACGACCCTTGTCCAGCGAAGACTCAATGACGACGCCGGACGCGCGGCCTTCCGGCGCCGCCGTCAGCTCCAGCACCTCGGCCTGCAGGGTGATTGCGTCCAGCAGCCCGTCGACGCCGAGTCCGGTCTTGGCCGACAGCTCGACCATCTGCACGTCGCCACCGAAATCCTCGGCGACCACGTCGTGGGTCAGCAGTTCGTTGCGGATCCGGCCCGGGTCGGCATCGGACTTGTCGATCTTGTTGATCGCGATGATCAACGGCACCGCGGCGGCCTTGGCGTGCTTGATCGCCTCGATCGTCTGCGGCATCACGCCATCGTCGGCGGCCACCACCAGCACCACGATGTCCGTCAGCTTCGCGCCGCGGGCGCGCATCGACGAGAACGCGGCGTGGCCGGGCGTGTCGAGGAAGCTGATGACGCCGTTGGCGGTCTCGACGTGGTACGCGCCGATGTGCTGGGTGATGCCACCGGCTTCGCCGGACGCCACCTTGGTGGTGCGGATGTAGTCCAGCAGCGAGGTCTTGCCGTGGTCGACGTGGCCCATGATGGTGACCACCGGCGGACGCGGCGCGAGGTCGCCCTGCGCCTGCTCGACGTGGGCCAGCAGCTCGGACTCGGCGTCGTCGGCATCGGCGCGCACCGGCCGGTGGCCGAGCTCCTCGACGACCAGCGCCGCGGTGTCGTGGTCGATCGACTGGGTGATGGTCGCCATGACGCCCATCTTGAACAGCGCCTTGACCACGTCGCCGCCCTTCAGCGCGAGCTTCTGCGCCAGGTCCGCGACCGTGATCGCGTCACCGATGGCGACGTCGCGCACCTGGCGCTCGGTCGGGCGGGTGAACGCGTGCTCGCCCGAGCCGCTGCGTGACTGGTCGAGGTTGCGGCGCGGCTTGGGCTTGGCGCGCACGGTGCTGCGGCGCGCGCGCTCGCTGGCACTGAGGTGGAGCTGCCCGGCGAAGCGCGCGGCGGCGCCGTCGTCGTCTTCGACGCCGGCGACCATCACGTGAGAGCCGCGGCTGCCCTTCTGCTTGTGACCGGCGCCGGCACCCGGGCGCTCGTCGCCGCGTGGCGCGGCAGCGGGCTTCGGATGGCCGTGGCCATGCGCGGCCTTGCGCGTGCCGGCATCCGACTCGGGAGGCGCGGCGACGGCCAGCGCGGCTTCGGCGACCAGGCGCTCGGCGTCCTCGGTCTCCTTGCGCTTGCGCGCGGCCGCCTCGTCGGCGCGCTCGCGGTCCTGCTCGGCCAGCTTCTGCTGCTCTGTCAGGTTGCGCTGGCGCGACTCCTCGAGCTTGCGCAGGATTTCAGCGCGCTCGTCGCTTTCCACCTCGGCCGCCGTGCGGATGGGCGCGCCATCGCCCGGCTTGACCAACGTGACCTTCTTGCGCACCAGCACGTCGACCGTCGCGCGGTTCTTTCCGCCGCCGACCGTCAGCTCCTGCTTCTGGCTGCGGTTGAGCGTGATCCTGCGCGGCGCGATCGCGTCCTCGACGGGCTGGTCGCCCTTGCCGTGGGTGCGCCGCAGGAAGCCCAGCAGCTTGACCTTCTCGGTGCTGGTCACGACCTGGTCGGGATCGGTAAACGCCATTCCCGCCTCGGACAGCTGCACGAGCAGTTTCTCGACCGGCGTGTTCACCAGTGCGGCCAGCTTGCGGATGGTGGTTTGCTGCGACATTCGGATTCCGTGTCATGTGGCGCCGGCCGTGGCCGGCGCCTGAAAGAACGATTCTAGCCCCGTGCGTCCGCGGGCTCCCTAGCCTTCGCGCTCCAGGCGCGCGATCTCTTCGGCGCGCGCGGCCAGGATCAGTGCCGCGGCGCGCGTGGCGTCGAGCCCCTCGATGGCGAAATCGACGACTTCGTCGGCGCCCAGGTCGGACAGGTCTTCGCTGGTGCGCACGCCTCGGGCGGCGAGCGCGAACGCGGTTTCGTCGTCCATGCCCTCCAGCGCCAGCAGGTCGTCGGCGGGCGCGTTCCCGTCGAGCTCCTCTTCCACCGCCAGCGCGTCGTTGAGCAGCGAGTCGCGGGCGCGGGCGCGCAGTTCCTCGACGATGTCCTCGTCGAAGCCCTCCACCGCCAGCAGCTCGCCGACCGGCACGTACGCGATCTCCTCGACCGTGCTGAAGCCCTCGGTCACCAGGATGTTGGCGATCTCCTCGTCGACCTCGAGCTTCTCGACGAACAGCGCGCGCGCGGCGGACTGCTCCGCCTCGGACTTCTCCGCGACCTGGTCCTGCGTCATCACGTTGAGCTGCCAGCCCGCCAGGCGGCTGGCGAGGCGCACGTTCTGGCCACCCTTGCCGATCGCCTGCGCCAGCCGGTCCTCGGCCACCGCCAGGTCCATCGAGTGCTTGTCCTCGTCGACCACGATCGACTGCACCTCGGCCGGCGCCATCGCGTTGATGACGAACTGCGCGGGGTTGTCGGACCACAGCACGATGTCCACGCGCTCGCCGTTGAGCTCGTTGGACACCGCCTGCACGCGCGAACCGCGCATG
>PPFU01078386.1_pt1 | contig 16331 bp, 7 predicted proteins | sample 1535991 | NCBI WGS metagenome assembly PPFU01 (sample SAMN04901290, study PRJNA319586) | Hypolithon metagenome, whole genome shotgun sequencing project. | isolation source: Antarctic Hypolithon | place: Antarctica: Miers Valley | collected 2014
TTATATATAAAATTATAATTAAAGGAATAGAAATGAATTTAAGCGATATAAGTAAAACAACCGACACTATTAAAAACAGGAATTTTACTTTATTATCGACCCACTTATAGTTTTTAAACTTCAAAGAAAATAAAGGAAGTTCTGCCACCATAAGCAGACTAAATACAATGGTAATCCCTATCAATACAAATACATTGGAAAGCACAAAATCCGAGATCTCGGCACTTTCGAACGCAAGAAGAGGTAATGCGCTGATGAATAATGCATTGGCAGGTGTTGGTAAACCTATAAAGCTCTCTGCCTGCCTTGTGTCTACATTAAACTTTGCCAGTCGCAGTGCCGAAAATATAGCGATTAAAAAGGCCATATAGGGAAGGTAGAAGTTGTTGCTAGCAGTTGTGATCATGCTGAACATCATATAAGCCGGCAGAAAGCCAAACGTCACCATGTCTGCTAATGAATCGAGCTCTTTTCCAATAGCCGAATAGGCTTTGAGAATTCGGGCAGTAAACCCATCGAAAAAATCTAAAATAGCAGCTAGCCAAATCAGATAAGTGGCCACTTCTAGATGGCCATTGGTTACAGCCACCACACCAATGCAGCCGCATAGTAAGTTACAACAAGTGATAAAGTTTGGAATATGCTTTAACAAAATGAATTGATTTAAAGGATAAGTTTATGCAATGGCACAAAAGGGATTACTTCTTTTTTCAGCTCCTACGCTGGTTTCCGCACCATGCCCCGGATACACAATCATATCGTCTCCTAATGGGAATATTTTAGTATGTATACTACGAATCAAGGTGTCAAAGTCTCCCCCGGGTAAATCGGTTCTGCCAATACTGCCATTGAATAAGACATCTCCTCCAATACAAAATTTTTGCAGCCTGTTGTAAAATGCAATATGCCCCGGGGCGTGCCCGGGCACAAAAACAATAGCTAAAGTAGATGTCCCAAATTTCACCTGTTCTCCTTCCTCCAGAAACTGATCAGGCTCTGCTTCCTGATATTGGGCGAAACCATAGGTAGAGGCATAAGTCTTTACAGCGCGTAGCACTTCCACCTCTTTTTTGTGAAGGTAAAGCGGCACCTTATATTTGTTCTTCACATAATAGTTTCCCAGAACATGGTCAATATGGCAATGCGTATTTAAAAGATGGGTCACCGTTAAAGCCTTTTTTTCAATAAAGCTACTTAAAATACCATTTTCTTCCGCGCCATAACAGCCTGGATCTATAATTACTGCTTCGTTGGTTTCGTCATATAAAACAAAGGTATTTTCGGCAAAGGCATTAAAAGTAAAAGATTTAATTTGAATCATAAGGTATCCTATAGTTGCGGTATAAAATTGACGCTTTAATCATCAATATTCAAAATATATTATATTAATTTGAAAGATGAAAGTAGATTATTTGATAGTAGGTCAGGGATTAGCAGGGACAGTTCTTTCATACCAGTTGATAAAGGCAAAAAAAAAGGTGGTGGTTATAAATCAAACCAACAGAAAATCATCATCTCACGTGGCAGCTGGCTTATACAACCCCATCACTGGTAGAAGAATGGTGAAGACATGGCTTGCTGATGAGCTCTTTCCGTACCTGGAAGCATTTTACAGTGATATGGAACAGGTGCTGGAAACCAGGATTTTAATGAAGTCAGGCATCTACCGTCCGTTTCTTTCCATAGAAGAACAAAATGAATGGATGGCTAAAAGTGCTGATCCGATGTTTAGTGACTATCTGGAGGGCATCGTACAATCGTCAAGTCAATTAGGTATTAAAGATCCTTATGGTGGATTGGCGCTTAAGTATTCCGGATACCTGGACGTTTCGCTGATGTTGGATCAATATAAGCGCTACCTTTTAGAAAATGAGGCTTATATAGAAAGCGCCTTCGATGAAAATATGTTGGTGGTGAACCAGGAGGATGTTAGTTATGAGGGGATTACTGCTAATAAAATTATCTTTTGTGCGGGCGTCAACGACGCCAGCGGCCGTTTTTTTAATTGGCTGCCTTTTAACCCCGTCAAAGGGGATATTATATCGATAAAGTCTGAGATTCCAATTAACAAAATTATTAATAGGGGCGTCTACATTATCCCACAGGGCAACGGCACCTGCAGGGCTGGTTCCACCTACAGCTGGGACGATCTTACTGATGTAGCTACGGAAAAAGGAAAATCAGAAATGATGCGAAAAATTGAAGAGCTTATTGATTCGCCCTATCAAGTTGAAGATCACCAGGTTGGGGTGCGACCTGCCACCGACGACAGACGACCTTTTATCGGCCAGCATCCCGCACTTAAACCATTATATATTTTTAACGGTTTAGGAACTAAGGGTGTATCGCTTGCCCCGTATTTTGCGTTAGAGTTTTTAGCATATCTGGAAGGTAGAAAAGAACTCCATGAGGAGGTAAATATTAACCGATATTTTTCGTTATATTAGAATTAAATTTAGTTGAAGCTATACATGTCTAAGAACTATACAAAGGTTGTTTTCCTGGTCTTAACATTTGTCTTACCAATGCTGCAGGTACATGGGCAGCAATCGCGGGAAACGTTTGGTAAAAACAGGATACAGTACAAAAACTTTGACTGGAGGTACTACAGTACAGAGAATTTCGATATCTATTTTTATGATGAGGGACAGGAAAATGCCAGGAATGCTGCTACTTATCTGGAGGAAGAATTTGATCGGATCACCGATATACTAGGTTACGCTCCCTATTCGAAAACCAAGATTTTTCTTTATAATTCAGTGTCTGACCTGCAGCAAAGCAATGTAAACGTCAATGAAAACAATTTCACCATTGGGGGGCAGACTAACTTTGTCAAACTTCAGGTTGAGATCGCCCATCCTGGTAATGGCATAGAGTTTAAAAATCAGCTTGTTTACGAGGTTTCCAAAGTGCTCATCAATGACATGATGTTTGGTGGTAGCTTATCTGATATGCTGCAAAACGCTTATCTCTTAAGCCTTCCCGATTGGTTTATCAATGGTGCTGCCCGCTATATTGCAGAAGGGTGGGATATTGAGATGGATGATTATACCAGGGATTTGCTTCAACATAAGCAGGTAAAGAAAATGAGCAAGTTTAAGGGGGATGAGGCAGAGCTTGCAGGCCAGTCTGTCTGGAATTTTATCACTGAAAAATACGGCCGTACCAATATCTCGAATATTTTAAATCTCACCCGTATCATCAGAAATGAAGAAACGAGCATTGCCAATACCCTGGGGATGCCTTTTAAATATTTCTTACGAGATTGGCAAAAATACTATGTAGACTTAAATCAGTCAGTAGCGGAAAGTTATGTTACTCCTACTGAAGATGCGCAATTTAGGAAAAGAAACAGGAAAGGATACATTTATAAGAATGTTCGGATCAGCCCTAACGGAAACCTGCTTGCTTATTCCGAGAATGAAAATGGTAAGTATGAGGTAAAGGTTAAAAATCTGGAATCCGGCCGGGAATATAACGTAGTTACCGGTGGGTATAAAGTGATCAACCAGGAGATCAACGAAGATATTCCGCTGTTAAGCTGGCGGGATGACAATAACCTTGGTATTATCAGTACCCAAAGAGGTAGAAACTTTTTTTGGGCGCACGATGTGGCGACAAAAAGAACGCAGCGCATCGAATTGGTGAAGTTTAATCAGATTAAAAGCTTTGACTTTTCCCGCAATGGCAGCTTGCTCGTCGTAAGTGCGGAGGTGAATGGACAGAATGACCTATATCTATATAGCCTTACACGGCATACTATTCAAAGGCTTACCAATGACCTTTACGACGATCTGCATCCCAGGTTTATACCTGGCACCAATGCGGTTATTTTTAGTTCCAACAGAGTAGACGATTCTCTTCGTACACAGGTAAGCACATTAGCCAAGCTTACAGAAAATTTCAACCTGTTTATCTACAACCTGGATACAACGAAAACGGTATTAAAAAGAGTGACCAATACCATAAGCAAAGACATCAAGCCTATTCCGATTGATGAGCGTAGGGTATTTTACATCAGTGACCAAAAAGGGATTAATAATATCTTTAGGTATGATCTTGTTGATGGGCTGTATAACCAGGTGACAAATTTTGATGTCAGCATAAAAGACTATGATTTAAATGTTGCGACTGGAGATTTGGCTTTCATTATGCTCAATGAAGGGAAGGATTATGTGTACCATTATAATTCCTTTGATTTCAGTCAAAATAATTTTACAAAACAGACCAGGAGGCAAGACATTCAACAGGCGCGATTTATGAGCCAGCGGATGAAACAGAGGGAACAGGAAGCCCAACTAAAGGCCGAGCAAGCTCCGGTGGAAGTAGAAATTCAACTTTCAGATTCTTTGATTGTAACGGATTCTACCATACGGTTATCAGACTCTATTGATACTTCTATAGTGGAAGAGCCTGAAACGTTGACAGATATTATTGATACCGACAATTACACTTTTGATAAAGAAGTGATCGAAGAAGCGCAAACCAGAAGATCATATCTTTCAAGTTTTAGAAAGGTGAATAAAGAACGGCGACTGGTAGGTCCACTTCCTTACGAAACCAGGTTTAGTACAGACAATGTCATTACATCCTGGGTCATTGATCCGCTTCGTGGCTTTGGAATACAGCTGGAAATAGAAATGAATGATATGCTGGAGAATCACAAATTCTTTGGTGGTATTATGGCCATTTCTGATCTCAAAAGTGGTGACTTTTTTGCCGAATATCAGTATCTGAAAAATCTTATAGACCTTTATGGCAGGTACAGTAGAAAATCAGTTTTCATCAATACAGGAATTATTTCAAATTCTGAAGGGCAGCGATACGTACTCGATAGATTTGAAATAGGGGCTTCTTTACCGCTCACTATTACATCGCGAATCACTGTGAGCCCATTTGCCGCTATCAGCAATTCTCTTGATATTCACTCTGACGTATTTGCCGGCAGGGAGCCTACAGATTTAAGAGTGAATTATGGCGGTGGAAAAGTTGAATATGTTTTTGATAACACGATTGTTAGAGGCCTGAATCTTTTTGTAGGAACCAGAGCAAAAGCATCTTTTGAATATTTTCATGACTTGGATGGGGGAGATCGGTCGTTTAGCAACTTAAAAGTTGATATCCGGAGATATCAAAAAATACACCGTGAGCTAATTTTGGCTACAAGGGTATTCTACGGAGGTTTTTTTGGAAGCAATGCGCAACAATATCTTCTTGGGGGGATGAACAACTGGTTATTCAACAAAACCGATAACCTACAAGAGCCAGGAAGCCCGCTAGCATTCGATTATAGGAGAGACAATAGTAATATCCTCTTTACTGAGTTTGTGACCAATATGCGCGGTTTTAACTATAATAAGTTCAACGGTACCAATGCCTTGTTATTCAATGCAGAACTTCGTTTTCCGGTGATCAAGTATTTTTCTAGTGGGCCTATAGCGTCAAACTTCTTTCGAAACCTGCAATTGATTGGATTTTATGATATTGGATCAGCATGGACAGGGGATACGCCGTGGTCGCAGGACAATAGTAGAAATACGGAGATCATCAAACGGCCGGGTTCTGCTTTTCAGGCAAGAATTAAAAATTTCAACAATCCATGGATTTCCAGTTATGGTACAGGGTTAAGAACGGTATTATTGGGTTATTATGTAAAGTTTGATGCGGCCTGGCCTATTGAAGACTATGAGGTGCAAAAGCCTAAATTTTATGTAACTTTAGGCTACGACTTTTAATCTTTTGTTGCAATCATAGAAAGAATAGATTCGAAGATGGCTTTACCTTCGACATTGCCTAGTGCTTCCTCCGCAGCTCTCTCCGGGTGAGGCATCATCCCGAATACGTTTCTTTGATCGTTCATGACCCCGGCAATATTACGTATCGAGCCGTTCAACGTGTGGTCTTCATGGACTACGCCATTTTCATCGCAATAGTGGAAAAGAATCTGACCATTTCGGTCCATTTCATTCAGTACTTTTTCGGCGGCAAAGTACCGTCCTTCCGCATGAGCTATAGGAATCTTCATCGGTTTTGTGGTATCCAGTGTGGCTGTTAGCAGCGAGTTATTATGTACCGCCTTGATATGAATATTTTTGCAGACAAATTTCTGGTCTTTATTTCTTAACAGTGCGCCAGGTAGCAAGCCCGACTCAGTAAGAATCTGAAATCCATTACAGATTCCCAGCACATAGCCTCCCAGGGCAGCATGTTCTATCACGCTCTTCATAATTGGCGAAAACCTCGCTATAGCCCCTGATCTTAGATAATCACCGTAGGAAAAACCCCCTGGTAAAACGATAAAATCGCATCCCTGTAGATTGGTATCTTTGTGCCAAAGCTTGACGACTTGTTGCTTCATCACATCTTGCAAGACATGCACCATGTCTTCATCGCAATTGGAACCAGGAAATATTACAACCCCAAATTTCATCTTTTACTTGTTTAATGAAGAGACTTTCAATCCGTTTTAATGGTCCAAATTTAGTAAAATTATAGCATTGCATCATCTTATGTGCCAATACAAATTGTATTCTTTTAACGATTTGTTTGATATAAGCATATTAGTTGTGAATATTGTATTATGATAAAATCGATGACTGGATATGGACTATCTACATTAGAGACCGATGTTTTTAGTTTAAGAGTTGAAGCCAAAACCCTCAATTCGAAATTTTTGGATGTAAACTTCAAGCTTCCTAAAATCTACAGCGAGAAGGAGCTTGAGCTTAGGAGAATGATAGGTGACCATCTCGAACGAGGTAAGGTCTCTGTACAAGTCGAATTCTATAAAAAGAGCGACGATAATATAAAACTCAACATCGATAAAGAGCTTTTTAAAGAATACTTCTATCAACTGCAAGTATTGGCTGTGGAAGTTGGGGCGCCTAGCGTAAACGAACTCTTTAAGCTTGCCCTTCAGTCTCCTGATGTGCAGAAGAACAACTTATTTGATGCTTATACAGAAGATATACCGGTAGATTGGAACGATCTTGTTCCGATCATTGAAGACGCCATAATCGCTTGTGACAAGTTTAGGATGCAGGAAGGCGAAGTGCTTAAAACGAATCTGGAGGAAGATATTCGGCAAATTAAGGGACTGCTGGAGGAAGTAATAATACATGCCCCACGTCGTGCGGAAGCGGTAAGGCAGCGCCTAACTGACCATGTAAAACAATATAATATGACAGAACAAATCGATGAAAATCGTTTTGAACAAGAATTGATATTCTATATTGAAAAGCTTGACATCAACGAAGAAAAGGTAAGGTTGGCGAGCCATCTTGATTATTTTATAGAGGTAATCAATGAAGAAAAATCGCAGGGTAAGAAACTCGGCTTTATTAGCCAGGAGATTGGAAGAGAAATTAATACGATTGGTTCTAAAGCCAACGATGCTACCATTCAGAAGTTGGTCATTGGGATGAAAGAGGCACTGGAAAAGGTCAAGGAACAATTATTAAATATTCTTTAGGCCATCAAGCTAAAGTTTAAAAAAAAAGCCCCAAATCGGGGCTTTTTCTATATCACTTGGACATGGTTTTGTTAGCCTAACTTAAAGGTGATAGGAACTACCATTCGTACTTTTACAGCTCTACCTCTTTGCTTTCCGGGCTTCCACTTTGGAGCAGACTTCACAACGCGTACTGCTTCTTCATCACAACCTGCACCAATTCCTTTTATAGCTTTTACCTCATTGATTGATCCATCTTTATCAACCACAAACTGCACATAAACCTTGCCTTCTACGCCCATTCTACGCGCTTGTGCTGGGTAATCCATATTCTTTTGGATAAACTTATAAAAAGCGGGATAACCACCAGCTGGTTCAGGCTGATCCTCCACAACAGAAAATATTTGATCTGCCACCTCTTCTTCAGGAGCTTCTTCAAACACAATAGCTTCTACAACAGTTTCCTGCGTAATCTCCACGTCAAGGTTTACCTCAATTTCTTCTTCTATTTCCTCCTCGTCAGGAACCTCAATAATTTCAGGCTGTTGAATTACTGGTGGTGGTGGCGGCGGCTGCTCTGTAGGCGGCACCTCCATTAAATCTTCAAAATTATCATCAACTTTACCTAAATCTACCAGACTTCCGTCGTCATAGAATTTCCATTCGAAAGCCATGATTACCAAAGCCAAACTGATTACCAAGCCGATGCTTAGAAACAAGCCGGATTTTTTAGCTAAATCTGCTTCAGGGTTTTTCTTTAATTCCATTTTAGCGTATTTAAAAATTATAAGTTCAATTTATAAAATTTTCGGTTTGTTCAAATATACAAAATAAATTACATGTATTACAAACCTATTATCTTCTTAAGGCAATATAATAACTACCAAAGCCAAATAATGCACGCAGGATATTTGCTATGTTATTTGCAATTTCCACGCCTCTTTCTGGGATAAATATTCGAATCACTTCAACAATTAAGCCAACAGAAACAGCAAAAATCAATGACAAAGTTAACGTGCTCTTTTTGCAACCTTTAAAAACATCATTGCTTGCTAAATTCTAATAACATTAAAACCGTGAAGGCAATATTACAAAACATGTACCGCCTTGTAGATTCTAAGTTTTCCAAACCTAACGCTGCCAACCAGGTCATTCCTGAAATGGCCTCACCTGGATGAGAGTCGCAATCAGAATGAGAAAAACCAATTACAATCGTTTACAGAATATACCTTAAAAACATAACAAAGTTGTGAAGAGTTCAAAGAGGGCGACTAAGCTCCAATAACTTCTTTGTAAGCCTCTAAAGACAATAGATCGTCCAACTCTGCTTTGTTTTTTATACTTATTTTAATCATCCACCCTTTACCATAGGGGTCGTCGTTCACTAGCTCAGGCTCAGATTCTAAATCCGGATTTATTTCCAACACCTCTCCAGTCAGGGGCATGAATAAATCCGAAACAGTCTTTACTGCTTCTACTGTGCCAAACACATCTCCTAATCCTACTTCTTCTCCCTCTGTTTCTATTTCAACATATACAATATCACCTAGCTCTTTTTGAGCAAAATCGGTAATGCCCACATAGGCACTATCCCCATCTACTTTTACCCATTCGTGGTCTTTTGTATACTTTAGAGTTTCTGGTAAATTCATATCTTATTTTTTTTTAAAATTACATTCTTTTTTTGAATGATAATTATTTGAGGGGAAAAAATTTATTGCGTCAAGCTAAACCTTACACGGGTTCCAAATGCTGTTGTTGCTCGTTTAAAGGAATTTGATACCCTCGGCTCATTGATATTTCTTTCGAAATAAAGGTCGAGGCTTAACCGTTGATTAATCAGATAATTGATCGTCGGCCTCAGTTGAAAACTGATGTTACCGCTGGTAATGGCGTTTATGCCATCTATTTTTCTTTGAACGGTGCGCGAATCTCCAATACCTATCGCCAGCCTGAAATTTAAATCATTTTCAAGGGTTTTTGTTTCGCCCTGGATTTTAAATGGAATTTTCAGGCCTGCTTTTATATAGCCTATTTCCATAACAATGTCTTTTCTGTTTAATTCCGTAAGCTGTGAGTTAGATAGGTTCAAGGCTAAATTTCTTTCAGTCCGATATTCTACCTTAGCGGTCAGCCGGCTTTTGGTTTTGATATTAATACCTATCAACGGAGCAAATCGCTCCGCTATGATGACCTGATCGATCAAGTAAACTGGTACAAGGTCTCCTTCCCCAATTCTCTGTGTTGCGCGCTGATAGTCTTCAATATCGTTATCTATGCCAACCTGGGTTTCATCATATAGTAGTGAACTGGTGTAATTCGATACATCATAAACGGATGAGTAAGCGTGGGTTAGGTTTATTGAGGAGAAAATCCCATTAAACATCGCCATTTTGGATAAACCAGCGTAATTAACATTCCAGTTTGGAAGCGGGATAGTCGGAAAAGGTGTCAGCTTAATTTTTGTCGCATCTTTCCCGGCATAAGCTGCAAGGAAGGCGGGAATCATCACATCTCGTGAATTCAAATTATAGATTTCGCCTTCGGCAACGTTGTCAAGCCTTCCCTTTATAACGGCACGGTATCTTTCGAAGTCCCGAAAAACAGGCGAATTATTTTCCGAATCATCTGTTTGAAATGCGGTTCGCAATGTCAGGTAGGAGATACTATAACTTCCCGATCTGGAAGGCGTAAGTGTATTAAAATCGTTGATCAGGGTATCATACCTAAAATTTTCCTGATAGGAAGAAGATTTCTGTTTCCGCAGGTCTATCTGTATCCTTAAGTCGGATAAAGGCTCAACCATCGCTCTTATATTCAGATCCACAATACTATTTTGCCTGAAGGGTGTGGTAAGGTCGGGACTTTCAGCAAGCCAGTTATTTTCAACGGCCTTGCGCTTGATGGATGTTGCCTGGCTCCCCAAAATAAAGGGTAGGCCAGGACCATTGAATGCACTGTCCATGCCAAAGAGGAACGCCCTGGGCTGGAAGCCCGGGAGCAACGTACCTTCCCGCACACTATAGTTAATGTTGATCGATTTTACGGACATCAGCGTTTTTAAGACACCCTTTAAGAATTTCATGTCTGGCTTTTGGGCCGTGGTATCAGCTACGTTTTTTGCCAGTGGGGTTTTTCGCGGCGGCGAATTGATATCTTTGAGGATCTTTACCTTATTATACAATTTTACAAGATCTATCTTACTGGTAATACCTTGGGTCCTGTTATTTTGTATCGTGTTACCCAACGCTTCAATCTGGTAAACCGAACCTGCCGTCCACGAATAATTGACCGCATAGTTTGCATCCGCGGCGATCCAGTCGGTGAACGGGATTTTGTCCAATGGAAGTCTATAATTCAGACTAATGCTTTGGTCGTAATTCTTCATACGGCCAAGGTTTTTTACATTATTCCAGATGGAATCTCTTTTTTGTGCATTATTGATATCTCCTTCCGGCTCATCAATAATGGCATTGGCTCTGGCATTGTAGTCCAGGTTCAACCCTTTGGTGAGGTTCCACCGTAAGTTATATATCCTGTTGAAAGTGAAGAACTTTTCGAAAGTAGGGTCGATTCCAAGTGTGGTAAGATCAGAATTCCTCAACTGTGTTCTTACAAATCGTCTGTCCAGGTCAGCTCTGAACGCCAGGTTACTGGGTACAGGTGAAATGTTAAAGTCTTTGATGATTTGCAGGTATGGAGAATTAAGCCATTTAGCATTTTTCAAGGGTGAAAAGGATACCTCTTTAGGCGCAAAATTATAGGATACGGCACCTTTATAGGATCTAAAATCGTAGGACTCGGTACTGATATTGGTGCGCACCATATCGCTGTAGGCGTAGGTAAAAGCAAGGTTTTCAATATCATAAAACCGACTGATCGCATCTTCTTTGGTTTTCACCTTCCTAACATTGGTAAAGTTGATACTTCTGCGTACGGCTTTATCCTGCACGATATCTTCATAGTTATTTCTTTCTTCTACAGTTTCTATAGCACTTAAAGCCGATTCCAGGGGGACATCAGGATCTAAAGGGTCGAAGTGGGGCCTAATTTGTGTCGTTTCATAACTGACATACATGGGAATTTTCAAGCCTATCTGCTCAGGGAGTAATTTGTCTAAAGTAATGTTGGCTGATACATCAAATTCAGTAGTTTCTTCGCGGGTTCGCTCTGCGATGCGCTGCTGCACGCTACCGAAACCGAAACTTGTATACCGACCGGATGCTGTAATATTCATAAAGTCGGCAAGCTTAGCATTCATTCTCGCATTGGCAGCCCAGCCTGGTGTTCGGTCAAAGTCAGTCACCCGTAATTCATTTGCCCAGATACATAACGACTTAGAGGCGCCATCCAAAGAGCCAGGATTTCGCACGCCTATCATCAAAGTCTGTACCGAGCTCAGGTCTGGCCTTCCTTCTACGGTGACATTATATTTTCCTATCCTTTCTGTAAATGGTAAATTCAGGTTCCAATTGGCACGGTCTCTACGCGCTTTTAGGGTATATAGGTCATCCAGCGCAAAATCAATTTCATTTTCTACCGGCCAGATGATCTGTGGATCGGTAGCGGTATAGGGTGTCATGATGAGTGGTACCTCTATCTCATAGTAATTTTCATCGAAATCAGTTCCTAAACGGATAAACGCCGTTACATCGTCATCCTTTGCATCCTGGCTATCGGCATGTAAAAACATCTTAAGGCGACCATAATTGATCAGGTCAAGATTTACATTTTTAAATACTGCTCTGGCATCCTTATCTTCCATGTCTTCAACGCAAAGTTGAATAGATTGCTCGTTTAACTGCCTTTCCACTGTGGAAGTATTGTCCCTATCGCGGATGATGCCTGGTGGCAGCACATATGGCGTTTTACCTTCTCCTCCCTGCGCATTTTCTTCAATGTTCACAACAGAGACGGTGAATTTAGGGTCTATGGGTTCTCTTGGCTCGGCAAAATCCTGCTCCTGTAGACTTTGCTCATATCTACGCCACTGGCTACCCACCAACTGAAATTTCAAAAGGCGCAACACCACGGGCTGCTGGAACCCTGTAAGATAAGCTCTGACAAATCGAATGGACTTAAAGCCCTCAATATCACCAACTTTATTGTCAGGTTGACGGATGGGTATCCTGAAAAGGTACCAGTCTACTGGCTCCTTGGCACGGTTGGAAACATCGGTCACTTTATCTACGACGTAATTTTTTCCTACCTCCAGTTGTCCTGGGCGCATATTAATTTTATACTCGTAATATTCTTCCAGAGAACTGATGGTGTTGTCGTTATTCAAATCTTCGTTGTCGGGCGTGTTGCTGCCTGAAGGTGTATAGTTGAGACTGCTGTTGCCTAATACGGGTGAATTATTTTCCATCCCGTTAAAGTTCTTATAGCGTTCGACGATTTTGGCATTTGCCTGGTCCAGTTCAGGACCCAGATAGTATTTAAAATCGTCGCCAGCTGGATCAGCCCCGATTGGTGCAGGAAGACCATCAGGGTTTCTGTCAAAGAAAAACTGGGCTTCATCGACTGTCTTTAATCCATCCAATCCTACATCCTGATTGGGGCGGGAGGAGGTAGAATTATCAAAGGCATTGGTAAGGAATTGCTGCGCAGGAACACGGCCCCAAGCGGTGGTGCTTACATTTTCAGAGGCATAATCGGATGGTAAACCACTTTCAAAGGCATGTCGGTCATCCCGCATAACATCTTCAGAAATACTACCCAGATTTAGCACAAACTCTCCTCCTGTGGTATTATTCTGGTTCAGCCTGCCATCAAGAACCCTTCCGTTTTCCCCCTGGATAAACGGATCCATCATCCAAAACTCTACATATTCGATGTTCGTTTTATCAAAATCTACATCTGAAGTTATGGCCCTGGAGATACCACCGAAATTCGTCTGTGGCTGATTCAGTAGCGGTTGATTTAGCAGTATTGGGTTGAAGTTATATTGTCCCCTTTCTTCCGGAAAATAGGCAAGATCGAAAACCGTTGCATTAAGCTGTACCTGTGTTCGTTGAAAATTCTTAAATACTTCCTGCGGGAAAACTTCACGCGTATAATGGTTATTTAAATCTGCATCTGTAATATTAGAAGGTTTATTTCTTCCTGTAGAGCGGTAGAAGACGTTGTCAATCACATACCAGCTCATTTTGGCTCTTTTGTGAGTAAAGCCTAATGGATTATCCGCTGTGCTCAAATCAAACTGGTTATTATTGGTGACTGGCGTGGATGCCAATTTCCAGCTTTGGATATTACCACCAAGGTTAAAAGGTGTAATAGCAGATTCGAAATCATCTATATAGGAAGCGCCTTCCCCATCCACCTTATTGGAGGTACCCGGCAGGAGCTGTGCAAATTCTGCATTGAAGGTAATAGTAGAAGGTTCTTTCGTTTGAATGAACGGTAATGCATCTACCATTTTTGTCAGGAAACGTGAATCTTTTCTATAATTGATATCAAAACCAATTTTAGTATTCCTGATAGGCTCATCACCGATGTTCACTCGCGAGATTGCTGGCCTCTCATTGAGGTACAATAGGGTTGCACCCAAATTAAAATCAGGATTTACCAGATAGTCGAAGCGGGCGCCCATCAGACTTCTTGTCTGGAAGTTGAAAAGATCGGCTTTTTCGTAGGTAATCACGATCTTCTTCCCCGAGATAAGTACGGCCTGGTTGATAATACTCACTTTACCTAAATTATAATCTACCGTATAATCCACCCCTTCCACCAGTGGGGTGTTGCCTGCCATCACCCTTACTGAGTTTTCAGCAATATTAATTCCTGGTAGAATAATCTCGCTTGACGACCCTGCCTGGAATTTCCCAACAATGTAAAATTTGTTCTTGGCAGCTATTTGTTCCGCATCAGCTTTAGTGGTTTCATAAAGACTGTTATAAACGTATTTGTTGACGAGCCTAACTTCATCTGCATCAAATTTTCTTTGTAGTTGGGCACCAAACGGTTCCAATACCGGAAATATAACCGTACCATTTTCTTCATTGATGGTCACGCCTTCAATAAAGTCAAAATTCCCATCGGGCTGAGGATCGTTTGCCTGATTTAAAGTATCCAGACCAACCAGCCGTAATATCGGCACATCCTTTGTTCTTCTTCCTTCATGTAGGCTTGGATTATCCTGACCAGTATTATCATCCCGGTAGATTATTCTAAGCTGAAATCCTTCGCGGCTGATTTGGCTGGCGTTTAATGAATATATATTCTTCATCATCAGGTCCCAGGTGGGTACACGGGTGTTGATTTTACTGGGGCGCAATAACTTTAGGAAAATCACTTCATCTTCGGGGCGATTCTGATGATTCTCGGTAAGCTCACCAACCTGATACGCCTGGCCGTTATAAGTATATTCAAAGGCAACCGCGAGAACTTCGTCGTTTTGCAACTTCCTGAACAACGATATAAAGCCTAGTTTTGAATTAAAGGTATACTCTCGGCTACTCAATTTGCGTGCGCCATTGATTTTTTCGAAATCCCGGGCTTTTACCAAGCCCAGCCCGGAACCCGAAGTAGAATCTTCAAGGATTTGTCCTGCCCGATCGACATCACGGATATCCTGGCGATTGGTGATAAGCTCGTACAGGTTATTTGCCCCGTTGGCTGTAGGGATGTTATTGGGGGTTGCACCAGGTACCTGCCCCGGCGTACTATTGATAAGATCATCACGGTATATTCTCCTACCCTCTCCCAGGTCCATAAAGGCGACAATATTGCGCAAGGTTTCTGTATTGTTATTCCTGTTGATCACATACACCTCCAGGCGAGTTACATTTACACCTGAAGTAACCTGTGGAAGTCGGCTTAACCAATCACCGCGGTCGATGCCATAATTGTCTCTAAAAAAATGACCCAGGAAAAAGTGTCTATTTTCGTCATAATCCGAAGCTCTTACCTGAAACTCTTTTCCCTGTGCACCGCCTTCCAATTCTATAACGTCACCTTTCCCCCGTTGTGTCGAGGCTACGCCGGTTACAAAAAGCCGCCCGAACTGAAGCTGGGTTTTTATGCCAAATAAATTTTGCGCACCGGTGATCAGGCTATTATTGATGGGCATACTCACGTTGCCTATTTCAATTTTCTTGATGATATCTTCATTAAAGCCAGTGTATTCAACCTTCAGGTCGTTTTCGAAGTTAAAGGAATTGTTATTATCGAAGTTTGCTGTAATGGCTAGTTTTTCGCCCACCTTTCCGACGACGTTAAAACTCATTTGCTGGTCAAATTCAAAACCTCCATTGCGCTGTTGCCTTACTGGTATTGAAGGGTTATCAATGCGTTGAAATCTTCCTCCAAAGTCGAGCGTCACAAATCCGCTAGGTCGGATATCTACAAAGCTACCGCCAAAAATGCGGTCAAAAACCGGGCTGATATAGATGGGCGGAATGAGTCTTCTTCCACTTACAGCACTTTCTCCATCCAGACCCTCAGAACGAGACTTCCAATAGTTCTTAAGCATCGTCTGCTCCTGATACCGGGAAAATTCTTCAAAAGACATGGTGGTTGTAGGTCGGTAATTTAAATCTCCAATCCGCTCATAAATGGTATAATCCATGGCCGTGTCTATTTCCAGCGCTAGTTGGGAAGGGTCACCCAACAGCAAAGGGGATGCGCTGGGCTTGTTGGAGAACGGGTCACCGAACCTATCAGCGGGTTTATACGTAGACTGTCTGGAGGGCTGGTATTTAGCAGGGAGAGAGTCTATTTTGACAGGATCTGCCGGTATCGTATCTCGTGAAATTTGGAAATGAAACTTCGTCTCCATCTTCGGAGGTTTCCCAAAAAATGAGGTGACAGCTGAAAGCCATTCGGCAGACAAAAAGGTAATTCCTATAAATAGTAAAATAAGCTTATTCAACTTCAGCAA
>PPFU01003133.1_pt1 | contig 16330 bp, 9 predicted proteins | sample 1535991 | NCBI WGS metagenome assembly PPFU01 (sample SAMN04901290, study PRJNA319586) | Hypolithon metagenome, whole genome shotgun sequencing project. | isolation source: Antarctic Hypolithon | place: Antarctica: Miers Valley | collected 2014
GGCAAGCGCGTCGGCGATCGAGAGCTGCCGCTCGCGCTGCAGCCGCGCTCGCAACGTCTCACCCTCGAGATAGGGCGTGACGTGGAAAGGCAGGCCGTCGAGGGCGGGCAGACCACTGACTTCACCCGAATCCAGGATGGCGAGAATGTTGGGGTGCTGCAGCGCGGCCGTGACCGCAATCTCGTTGAGGAAGCGACGCTTCGCGACGGAGTCGGCGATCTCCGGCTTCAGAACCTTCACGGCAACTTGCCGCGCGTACTTCACATCGCGCACGAGGTAGACGACCGCGGCCGCGCCGCGGCCGAGTTCGCGCTCGATGGCGTACCGACCGGCGATCAGGCCGACGGGGGTCGGCGCCTGCGGGATGGCGGAGTCTGGCCCGATCATGAGTCCCACTGAAGACCAACCGGCACGGGACCAACGGCCGGATCCATCCTGCCACCCTTCACGCAACGTCGCATAAAAGCGCCACACCCACATTGCGATGGCGCGGACGACTGCGCCAGCCCCCCGCCGGGGTTGTGTGGAGGCGGCGAGGCATCGGCCCGCAACGACGAAACGTTGCGGGCCTGCCCGTCAACTGACGCCCCTCAGTGGCGGCTCCGTGTCACCGCCATCACTGACCGCGCTCCAACAACACCCGCACCGCCGCGTCGAGCTGACTGTCCCGCCCCGTGTAGCTCTCACCCACCGGACGGACGACCTCCACATCCACTGGTCGCGGCTTCAGCTCCATGTCGGAGCCGTCCGAGCCTCGGATGCGACTGAACGGGATTCGCAGCGAGGTGCCATCGCCTAACGTGGTGTTAGATGTGAAGATTATCCACCCCGCGGTTGGCTCACCCACCACCTTGCCCAGCCCGAGGGCGCGGTAGCCTTCGGTGAAGTCCTCGGCGTCGCTCAGCGAGTGCTGGTCGGTGACGAGCACCGTCGGCAGTTCGAGCGCGCGTTGGCCGAGCTGTGCGCGGGCCGGGCTCTGCGCTCCACCGCGTGGCTGCATCGTGAGGTATGGCTGCCGCGCGAAGACGTCGAGCGCGTACGCATTCACGAAGCCGCCGTTGTTGTGCCGGACGTCGATGACGACGCCCTCACGCGCGTGCATCTCAGCGTCGAGATCGAGGTAGAGCTGGTTCAGCGAACCCTGACCCATGTCTGGCATGTGGACGTAGCCGAGCCGTCCGCCACTGATGCTGTCGACATAGGCGCGGCGGCTCTCCACCCAGGCGCGGTAGCGGAGCCCGCGTTCGGTGCCGCCACTCACGGGCTGTACGATCACATCACGTGCCGCGCCACCGGAGGCGGGAACAACGCCGAGCACGGTGCGACGCCCGACGCGATTCGTAAGCAGGCTGTCGAGATTCGTACTGCGGCCTACAGACTCGCCGTCGGCCGTGGCGAGCACGTCGCCGACGCGCACACCGCCAGCGATCGCCGGTGGAGACAGCGGGAGAATCTCGGTGATGCGAAGCCGGCCGTCGCGCTCGTATGTCGCACGGTCGAAGCGAAGTCCGAGCCGGCCAACGGGAGCCGGTGGGCCGCCCGACCCCGGCCCCCCAACGCCGAGATGCGACGCGTTCAACTCGCCGACCATCAGCGAAAGCGCACGCCGCATCTCCTCCCGCGTCTGTGCACCGAGCACATACGGCTCCACGCGAGTGCGGACTGCGTTCCAGTCGGCGCCGTGCATCCCCTCGTCGTAGAAGTTGTCGCGCAGATAGCGGTGCGCCTGGTCGAGGAGAGCCGGCTTCTCCGCCTCGAAGTCCACATCGACGCGCGCCGTCACGCTCATGGCACGAACGGCGCGGCTCTCGACCGTCACTGCGTTCGCGCGGCCGGCCTCCAGGTAGTAGAGCTCGCGCGAGTCGCGCGACCAGTGCACGTCGCTCTTGCCGCCTGACGTGGAGGTCACCTGCTTCGCCACGCGCTCGCGCACCAGTTCATCCAACGGATACACGAAGATGTTCACCTGCTCACCCACAGCCGCCGTGAACGCGAGTTGCTTGCCGTCGGGGCTGATCACGAACGAACTCGGCGTGTAGCCGAGTGGCACGAACGAGAGACGCTCGCGAATACCGTCGAAGACGATCTCGGTCCGCGTCACGGGACGACGCGCGCTGCTGTCGGCGCCGGCGCTGTCGCGCGGCAATGTGGCCGGGCGGGAAGAGGGCGCGTTCGGCGTGCGTGCGGGCTCAGGCTCGAACAGGCTTCGGAACCGATCTTCACGGAACTGCGGCGTACGCGGTACGAGGTCGATCCGCGCGAGCTGCGTAGGTTCGGTGCGCTGCAGGGTGTTCACGAGGAGAAAGCGGCCGTCGGGGCTCCAGTCGAGCTGCCCGCCAAAGGCGTTCGGCAGCCAACTGACCTGCCGCGCCTCCGCACTTCCATCGCTCGGCACGATGAACACGTTCGTGAAGCTCTTGTTCCCCGCGGCGCTCGAGTATGCGAGCCAGCGCCCGTCAGGCGACCAGGCCACGGCCCGGCTGTTCATGAACGGTGGCCGCGGCAGGATCCCTCTCGCCACGACGCGGTCACCGCGTCCGTCGGCGGCAATGACGCGCAGTTCGCGCCCTCCGCGTACGTACGCGATGCGGGCGCCGTCCGGCGACCAGCGCGGGATCACCTCGTCCGCGGAATCCGTCGTGAGGCGGCGCTCCTGTTGTGTGCCGAAATCGTGAAGGTACAGGTCATATGATCCCTCGCGATCGCTGGCATACACCAACCGCCGGCTGTCCGGCGCCCACGCGGGCTGCGCGTCGAGCGCAGGGCCACCGGTCACCGGGGTGGCGTCGCCGCCGTCGCGCGTGGCCGCCGCGAACACGTCGCCCCGCGCCACGAGCGCGAGCTTCCGCCCGTCAGGCGCGACGGCGAGATCGTCGAAGCCAGCGGTGAGCGTGCGATGCTCCACCGATGCCCCGGCGCTGGCACCGCGCAGCGTCACCGGGACCTGGCGCGGCTCGCCGCCATCCACGCCGACCGTCCAGATCGCGAAATCACGTTCGAAGACGATGGTGCGCCCGTCTCGCGCGATGCTCGGCCAGAGCACGCGGCCGTCAGTGAACCGCGTGAGGGCGCGCGCCTCGCCGCCCGCAAGCGGACGCGCCCAGAGGTTCTCGCGACCGCTCTCGGTGCTCATGTAGTAGAGCGTACGTCCGTCTGCGGACCACATTGGCCATGCGCTCTTGGCGCCGCGGCCGGTGATCGCTCGGTACGTCGGCACACCGGTCTGCGCTGGCGTCACGTTGCCCACCACCCAGATCTCGCTCTCGTCGATGTGACTGTGGCCATTGCGCCACCACTGGCCGAGTACGATTCCTCGCGCCGTGATGGCGAGCGTTGCGCCGTCAGGCGAGGGGGCAGCCCAGTATTCGGCCGTGTAGCGATCGGCCGCGACCTCCATCGGCGTACCACCCGTGGCACTGACGCGAAGCACGTCGGGCGAGCCATTCACATCGCGTCCGCTCGACGTGAAGTAGAGCCACTCGCCGTCCGGCGACCAGGCGTCGAGTTGATCGGCCCCGTCGTCAAAGGTGACGCGGCGGAGCGCGCCGGTGCCGAGGGTGAGCACGTAGATGTCGCCGTTCCCCGTGCGGGTCGAGGTGAAGGCGAGCCGCCCCCCATCCGGTGAGTAGAGCGGTCGTCCTTCGTTGGCGTCGTGCGCGACGAGCAGGCGCGCCGTTCCACCGGCAGCTGGCACGGTCCAGATATCGCCCCCGGAGACGAAGGCGATCTCCGTCCCGTCTGGGGTGAGGCTGGGCTCGGCCAGACTCGGGCGCGGCTCGGCGACCCACGCGGCGGTGAACGGTGGAAGCGCGAGCGCGACGGCGGCGAGCAGGGCAGCACGGTGCACGGGCATCTCGAGAGGACGACGTGAGTGGTGACGGGCGGACGGGAAGCCGTCGAAAAACGTACGGCGACGGCGCGTCGCCGGCCACCGGAGGAGACGGCGCGTGGTCCGATCCGGCGAAAGACTCAGCCCATGCCGCCACCGACCTCGACGCACAGCGCCCGCATCTCATCGCGCAACTCGCGTGCGGCGCGGAGCACGTCAGGCTCGGCCTCCGGCGCGAGGGAGGGCACGGGCTCGTCGGGGTCGCCAAGGCCAGTATCGCGATGGAGCCGCACCCGCTCGCGGATGACGGAGCGGATCTCCTCGGCGTTGTTCACGCCGCGGAAGTAGGCCTCGTGCATCGATTCGCCGTGTGCTCCGGGCGTTCCCTCTCCTCCGCCCGAACCGCCGCCGGCCGTGGTCACCTGCACGTCGGAGATACCGAGCGCTCGTTGCAGCGGATTCTGTCGGATGGAGATCTGCTGAATGTTGGCGAAGGTCACGGTCTTCTCGCGGAGCTGCAGAATTCCCTCCCGGATGCGCAGGCTTCGATCCGAGAGGATGTACCAGCGCAGATCGAAGTCGAGCCGCACGATCCCGTAGCTGAGCGGAAGCTGGCCGAGGAAGAGGAGCCACGCGATTAGTTCGGCGCCGCGCAGCAGCCACATGAGCACGGGGCTGTCGACCCGGTCCATGGTGACGGAAAGAAAGACGAGACCGGCGACGAGACCAGCCAGCGCGCCCAGCTGCGCGAGTCCCCATCGCAGAAGCGTGTAGCGGAAATAGTTGGGCGCCGCACGGAAGACGCGCACCACTCGCCCGCCACTCGGTGCCTGCGGCTCTGCGGGCACACGGACGAGTCGCAGGAGCCATTCGCGGAACGCTTCACCCATCGCGCCCTCCACTCGCGCGCTGCTTAGCGAGCGCGCCTCGCAGTGCCCGCACTTCCGCTGTCACTTCCCGCATGGTCTCGGTCAGGGCGTGCATGGCCGCGTCGGCCGCGGCCCCACCGGGAGCGCCACCGGCGCCTGACGCCGGTGGATGGTCCCGAGCACCGCGCATCCGAACATAGAGAAAGTCCCGCATGGCATCGAACGCACGCACCCCTTCAATGGTCATCTCGGCGGTGGAGCTTCCACTGGCCGTCTGGATCTGGATCTTTGCGAGCCCCATCCACCGCTCCAGCAGATTGCTCGAGAGATGAATATCCTGGATTCGCGCGTATGTCAGGGATACCTCACGCCGGAACAGAATCCCCCAGCGCATCGTCATTCCTTCCTCATCCACCTCGTACCGCAAGGTGCGGAAGCGGAAGAACCTCGGAATGAAGAGTGTGAAGAAGAACGGGCCGAGGAGGAGCGACTGCAACAAGTAGTAGGTGAGCAGCCCCCGGTCGGGTGCCAGAATGGTCGGCAGTTGGCCGATCGTCGCGGGCGGGTGCGGCGGGCGAGCGGGGTCCGGAAGGGCTGTGTGCATGGTAGCGGCCTGAGGGGGAGCGCCTGCTCGTGCGGGCGGCGGCAACCACAAGATGGGACAAAGTTCGGCACGCCACAAATCCTGCCCACGCCAGGCTGCCGTGCAAGGTCCGTCGCCCCGATCGCGCCATGGCCGCTCGTCGTCGCCACGGCGCGACAGGTTCGCCGTGCCTGGTGCTATGCTCAGTACGCGCAGCCTGGCCTTCTCGCTCTGCGTGAAGCTGGAAGCGTGCTGCGAGATGTGTTCGGAGCGACTGCACCGCCTCCCCTCGCCCATCCTCCCCGCCCATTCGTGAGAGTTCTGTTCATCGGCGGCACCGGCAGCATCAGCTCGGCCTGGGCCGAGCTGGCGCTCGCGGCAAGGAGGTCTTTCTGCTGAACCGCGGGCTCTCTGACCGGCCGGCAGCCGAGGGCGCCGACGTGCTGTATGCGGACGTCCGGGATCCAGCGGCCGCGCGTCAGGCGCTCGGGGGGGGGGACTTCGACGCGGTGGTGGACTGGATTGCCTTCACGCCCGAGCATGGCAGTTGGTGTTCATCAGCTCCGCGTCGGCGTACCAGAAGCCGCCGTCGCAGCTACTGATCACGGAATCCACCCCGCTGGCCAATCCGTACTGGCAGCACTTGCGCGACAAGATCGCATGCGAGGATCGATTGATGCGCCCCTATCGCGCACGGCGACGGGGGCTCCAAATGGGTGCTCACCCATCACCGCGACTTCGCGCAGGGCTTCGGTGGCCTGCTCGGGAACGACCGGGCGATCGGGCACGCGTTCCATATCACGTCCGACGAACTGCTGACGTGGAACCAGATTCATCATATGCTTGCCGCCGCCGCCGGCACGACCGTGCGGATCGTGCATGTGCCATCGACGCGGATCGCGCGCTATGGCGCACAGTGGGCCGACTCGCTGCTCGGCGACAAGGTGCACAGCATGATCTTCGACAACATGGAGATCCGGCAGGTCGTGCCGGAGTATCGAGCGATCGTTGCCTATAGCCGTGGCGCCGAGGAGATCATGGCCTGGTACGTCGCGGACCCGGCACGCCGGGTGGTGGACGCGGAGGTCGATCCGCTGATGGACCGGATCATCTCCGAGTGTGGATCGGCCGCACGTCCGCGCGCCTGGGTGACGTGTCAGGGAGAGGGACTGGGGAGGTGATCACGGCGACGGCGCCATCGCCGTACGGAGTGCCGCATCGAGCGCCAGCGCGACGCCGTTCGTCCAGCCGAAGCCGTCCTGCGTCGGGTACTCGCCGCCGCCAGCGCGCCGCGAGAGGTCGATCACGTCGTACTTCTCCGTCATCCGGTGCGTCGACGCGAACACCCGCCGGTTGAGGGCGAGCCACCGCTCGGCGCCCGTGCGGGCGAGCGCCTGGTGACCGTAACGGCGCACCCCTTCGACGGCGAGCCACTGCAGCGGTGGCCAGCCGTTCGGCGCGTCCCACTGCTGTCCGGACGCGATCCGCGTTGTCACGAATCCGCCGGGTTTCAGGAAGTCACGCGCGAGCACCGTGGCAACGCCGCTCGCCTGCGCCTCGGTCGCCAGGCCGAAGTAGAGGAGTGTGGCCGCGGCGAGCGTCGGGCGGTCGACGGCGCGTTCGCCGGTGCGCCACCGGACATCATAGAAGAAGCGCGTTGGCGGATCCCACGCGGCCTGAAGCAGTGCCGCACGACGCGCGGCGGCGGCTGTCTCGTACCGCGCGGCGGCGGCGGAATCGCCGTTCGCTCCTCGCACCCGGCGCAGCGCGGCGATGGTGCGCTCTGTCTCGTGTAGCAGGGCGTTGAGATCGATCGGCGCGAGGTCGATGACCTCCAGCGTCCGGAGGTCACCAGGCTTACGCATCCATCGGCTCGAGTAGTCCCAGCCGCTCTCGGCGCCCGCGCGCAGATTGCGATAGAGCGCCTCCCGCTCGACCGGCGGCAGCGAGCGTCCGAGTGCCTCATCCTCGCGATACGATTCCGGCCTCGGGGCAGGGAAGTCGTCCCAGTAGCGGTTGAGCAGCGCACCGTCAGGCAGTCGCACGACGCGCCGATATGCCTCGCCGGGTTGGATCCGCTCCGCCCCATCCATCCAGAACCGGTGCTCGGCTTCGAGCACGTCGAGGTACCGCAGTGCGGACGCGGTGTCGGTCGCGCGCGCGTAGAGCCCGATCATCGCACCGAAGTAGGGCGGCTGGCTTCGGCTCTGGTAGTATGTCCGATTGCCGTTCGGGATATGGCCGATGGTCCGGATCAGATGTGCGAAGTTGTCGAGCATCGCGCGCACGAGGTCGACGCGGCCACCCTCGACCAGCCCGAGCATCGTGAAGTACGAATCCCAGTAGTAGATCTCGCGAAAGCGGCCGCCGGGTACGAGATAGCTGTTCGGCAGCGGGATGAGTGACGAGCCTTCGCCCTCCGCGTCGGGGGGACGCGTCAGCACCGCCCACAGCGCCCCGATGTGGTCCTCCATCGATGCGGAGGTGTCGCTCTCGAATTCGGCGGCCACTGCGCTGGGGAGCTGGAAGTGGCGCAACACGAAACCCCCGAGCGAGAAGTTCGGCGTCTCTCGTTCGGCTCCGTACCGCCGCACGATCTCGGCGGGCGCGAGTCGCGGAACGGCATCCACGAACGCCTTGGAGTCCTCGAAGACGCGCGCGACCTGCACGTCGTGGAAGAGCGGCCCGAGGTCGCGCCAGGGCGCATAACGCCCAGATACGACCTGCACCGGGCTGGCGCCCGTCGCATCTTTGCCCGGCGAGGCCGTGCGGCACGCGGCCGCGGAGAGTAAGACGACGAGGGCCGTCGTGAGGGCAACGAGTCGGTTCGTTCTGACGATCATGGGGATACCTCTACGAAGTGCCGATTTGCGCGACTGAACGCACGCGTTCGTCGACTCGCAATCATGGGGCCGACGCGGACACCAGACGCACGCCAGCCGATGCGAGCGCGGGCGCCGCCAGGCCAACGACCACATGAACGACGCGCTCGCTCACCTGCTGCATCCCACCCGCGCCCGCGGCGAGCAACGCCACCTCGTCGATCGTGCCTGCATCGCGAAGCTCGAGGCGCAACCGCGTGAGCGCGACGGCCTCCAGGCGAAGGATGTTGCTGGGCCCGCCGAGCGCCGCGACGAGCGCTGCCGCGCGCGCCTCGTCCTCAGCGGTGACTCCGAGCTGTGGCACGTCCGGCGGCGCAACCGGAACGGGCGATGTCCGGCGCTGCGTCGGCGCGACTGGAGTCTCCTGCGGTGCCGTCCGGATATACTCCTCCATCGCGGTCTTCAGATTCTCGGACCGCGTTCCGAAAATCGCCTGCATGTTGCTGCCGATCGTCACCACGCCGGCGGCGCCGAGCGCCTTCAGCGAGTCTGTCCGCGCCAGCGACATGTCGAGCAACTCCACCCGTAACCGCGTTATGCAGGCGTCGAGATCGCGGATGTTGCGCGCGCCGCCGAACGCGGCCACCAGCTGCGGCGCCATGCCGCCGTCTCCTGGCGCGACACGGGCCGTCGGGTCCGCCTCTCCGATGGCAGCCGCGGCGACGTCCTCCGCTTCTCGGCCGGGCGTGCTGAGATCGCGTCTGGTGATGATCACGCGGAATAATGCGTAGTAGGTTGCTGCCCAGATCGGGCCGAGCACCAGGAGCCACCAGCCGCGGCTCGAGTTGGGGTAGAGCACGATGAAGTCGATCAGGCCGTGCGAGAACGTTGTGCCGTGGCGGATCTCCAGCGTGACCGCGAGGAAGTACGCGACGCCTGCAAGCACCGCGTGCACCGCGTACAGCAGTGGCGCGACAAAGAGGAAGGCGAACTCGATTGGCTCCGTAATCCCGGTGAGGAAGCTGGTCAGCGCCGCGGAGATCATGATGCCGCCGACCTTGGCACGGTTCGCAGGGCGCGCGCTCTTCCAGATCGCGAACGCCGCGGCAGGCAGTCCCCACATCTTGAACAGGTAGCCCCCCGCCAGATGCCCAGCCTGCGGATCGCCGGCGGTGTAGCGATAGATCTCGCCGCGGATCACCTCGCCGGTGCTGGGGTCCACATACTGACCGACCTCGAAGAAGAACGGGACGTTCCAGATGTGATGCAGCCCGAATGGCAGCAGCGCTCGTTCCACTGTTCCGTAGATGGCGAACGCCAGTGCGGGATTGCCAGCGGCCGCCCAGCGCGAAAACGCATCGATGGCGTGCCCGACCGGCGGCCAGGCGAGGCTCAGCACGAGTCCGACGAAGATCGCGGTGAACGCCGTGATGATCGGGACACTGCGCTTCCCGGCGAAGAAGCCGAGGTAGGCCGGCAGCTGCAGGCGGTAGTAGCGATTGAAGATGATCGCCGTCACCGCTCCGATGAGAATCCCGCCGAACACGCCGGTCTCAATCGACACGATCCCCATGATCGGCACTGGCTCGTAGCCGAGCAGCGGGGCGATGACGCCCATCGTCGAGAGCATGACGGCGTAGCCGACTACAGAAGCCAGCGCCGCGACCCCGTCATTACCCGTCAGGCCGAGCGCGACACCGATGGCGAAGATCAGCGCCAGGTTCCCGAACACCGCTCCACCGGCCTGCGCCATCACCTCCGAGACCACCTCCGGGAGGAGCGCGAACTCCGCGCTTCCGACTCCGAGCAGGATGCCTGCGGCCGGCAGTACGGCCACGGGCAGCATCAGCGCCTTGCCGATCTTCTGCAGCTGAGCGAACGCCCCGCGCCAGTGCATCCCCGACCGGCGCGGCGCCGTCGCGCTCGCGGCAAGCGCGGTATCAGCCATGCCGCTGCTCCACGATCCGTCGGACCTCGTTGCCGTCACCCGCGGCGAGCGCCTCACGCGCCGTCCCCCGGCATTCCCCGCGCGACAACGTTCGGATCTGCGCCTTCACCGTCGGGATGAGCGGCACGTCGACACTCAGCTCATCGACTCCGAGGCCGAGCAGGACCGGCACCGCGTGGCGATCGCCGGCGAGTGCGCCGCAGACGCCCACCCACCGGCCGTGCGCGTGCCCGCCCTCCACGGTGGCGGCGATGAGCCGGAGCACCGATGGATGCAGCGCATCCACCTGTGGAGCGAGTCGCGGATTCGTGCGGTCCATCGCCAGCGTGTACTGCGTCAGATCGTTGGTGCCGATCGAGAGGAAATCGGCCTCACGAGCGAAGTGCTCCGCCAGGAGCGCGGCGGCCGCGGTCTCGACCATGATCCCGGTCGGAATCGGCGGCACGCCCAGTGCTGTGCGTTCCTCCTCCACCAGCTCGCGTGCGGCACGCCACTCGGCGAGCGTCGCGATCATCGGAAACATGATCGCGACCTTTCCCGCCAGGGAGGCACGAAGCACCGCGCGGATCTGGGTGCGAAAGAGCTCGGGACGGCTCAGCGTCAGGCGGACGCCGCGTTCGCCGAGGAAGGGATTCGCCTCAGTCGCGAGGGAGAGGTACGGGAGCGGCTTGTCGCCACCGACGTCCAACGTGCGGATTACCAGGATCCGCTCGGTTCCCAGTATGCGCGCGATGGCCGTGTACGATGCGGTCTGATCGTCTTCGGTGGGCGCACTCGATCGCTCCATGAACATGAATTCGGTGCGCAACAGACCGACGCCCTCCCCTCCGAGCTCCGCGACCCGCCGCGCCTCGGCCACCGTCCCGATGTTGCCAACCACCTCGATCCGGTGGAGATCTCGCGTGGTGGCGGGGTCGGACGCGGCGGCGTGGGCCGCGTCATAGGCCCGCTCGCTGGCAACACGGCGCTGCCGCACGGCCTCCTCTTCGGCGGCCGTCGGCGCAATCGTCACCGTACCGGCGTCGCCGTCGAGCAGTACGCGTGTGCCAGGCGCGAGTTCGAGCGCACGTGGATCGATACCGGCAACGGCCGGGATCCCGAACCCGCGCGCGAGGATCGCCACATGCGAGGTGGCGCTTCCCATCGTGGTGCAGAAGCCGAGGACGCACTCGCGATCCAGCGACGCGGTGTCCGATGGCGTCAGATCTTCTGCGATCACAATGGAGTTCGGAGGGACCTCCTGACGGTCGATCTCGCGACCGGCCAGCAGGTGCAACACGCGGCGGCCCGCGTCGCGCAGATCGGTGGCGCGCCCGGCGAGCACTGGATTGGCCAGCGCGGCGAGGCGTGCCGCCTGCGACGTAAACGCCTCACGCCAGGCGAACGCCGCCGAGGCCCCATCGCGGATGACCGCGGCGGCGTGGTCGCGCACCTCGGGGTCCTGTAGCAGCTCCTGATGCGCGGAGAAGATCGCCGCCCGGTCCTCGTCTGCCTCCTCCGCCAGCCGGCTCCGTAGGGCGTCGAGCTGCAGATGCGCGGCCGCGATGGCCGCGTCCAGCGCACGGCGCTCGTGCTCCGGATCGCTCGCGCGCTCCTCGATCACTACGTCGTCGTAACGAAGCTGAAAGACCTGACCCACGGCCACGCCTGGCGACGCGGCAACGCCGTGCAGCATACCGTCGTCTACGCGTACGACGTGAGCGGATACTGGCGGCGCGGTGGGCAGCGGGGCCAACGGCGGGAGGGGCGCATGATCGTCCGCCAGTTCCGCGAGCAACCGCGAAACGGCCGCGATCGCCTCCACTGCATCCTCGCCGCGCGCGCTGATCTCGACGGTCGCACCGTAGGCGACTTCGAGCGACATGATCGACACGACACTCCGCAGGTTCGCCTCACGCCCGTCCTTCATGAGGCACAGATCGGCGGTGAATCGTCGTGCGGCAGCGGCGAGCAGCGCCGCGGGGCGCGCGTGCAGCCCCTGCGCCGCGTCGACGACGATCGGTCCTGATCGGTGCGCCTTGCCGGTGCGAGGAGCCGTGGCGGCGGGAGTATGCCCGGCGCGAAGGCTCACCTCCATCGCCACGTCCACGCCGCCGACCACCCGCCCCGTCCGCGGGCGAATCTCGCCCACCAGCTCCGACTCGCTGATGAGCATCTGGGTCAACAGACTTCTTGCACCGCGCGCGACAGCATCGGTATCGAATTCGAGGAGCGGATCGCCGGCACGCACGGTGTCCCCGGTCTCCACGAACAGTTTGAATCCGGCGCCATCGAGGCCCACCGTGTCGATGCCGACATGGATCACGATTTCCAGTCCCCGTGCCGCCAGGGTGAGGGCGTGGCGCGCGCGATGTATCTGCAACACGCGGCCATCGCACGGCGCGAGAACGCGGGCGCTCAGCGGATCCAACGAAATCCCGTCGCCGGCGAGCCGTTGGGCGAAGACTGGGTCCGGAACGTCGCCGAGCGGCACGAGCACCCCCGTGAGCGGGGCGAGCAGTGAGAGCACGTCGGCGGAGGCAGCAACCGCAACGGTCATGTGCCGTGTCCGGATGAGGTCAGAGGATTCGCGTGAGCGGCGCGGGGTGCGGAGGTGCCGTTACTCCTGGTGCGAGTCCAACACGATGAACATCTTCGCCCGTCGTGCGGCGGACGTGCTATCCCACCGCCGCGATGCACTCGATCTCTACCCGGGCGTTGAGCGCGAGGCTGGTGATGCCGACCGCGCTGCGCGCCGGATATTGACCGTTGTCGAAGAAGGTGCTGTACACCTCGTTCATCGCCGGCCATTCTCCCATGTCGGCCATGAACACCGTGCATTTCACGACCCGATCCATGGATGAGCCGGTCCGTTCGAGAAGCCGGCTGATGTTCTGGAGCGCCTGACGAGTCTCGGCGGTGATGCCGCCCGCTACGAGACCGGTGGAGTCCGTGCCGAGCTGGCCGGCCAGATACAACGTATTCCCGAGGCGAACAGCCGGAGAGAACGGGTTCCGCGGAGGGCCGTCAGGCGTGAGGAACGCCGGTTGACCGGTGCCGGCACTGGCGCAGGCGGCCGAGAGCAGGATACAGACGAAGAGGGCTGCGCGTACAGGTGCTGTCATGACGTGATCGGAAGGGGGGACGGGCGGGCGCGTCATCATGGCGCGAGGTGGGCGAGGTGACCGTCGGATGGAGGTGCGCCGGACCGACGCGTCAGGCGTACAAGCCTGACCTGCTCGCCGTCCATCAGGATACTATCCCCGAGCTGCCCATGATGAACGCTGCTCACGAAGGCCGCGCCGTGGCCGGCGGTGGTCAGCGTGTCGCGCAACTCGCGAAGACTGGGACAGAGGTAGCGATTACAGGTGTCCGAACGCATCGTGCGCGGCAGCGCGCAGCCGACGCGCGTGTGAAAGATGCACGAGCCGTGCATGACGGTCCGGGGCACGTGTGCCGCATAGGCGGCCACCACGTCGTCGTCGCTCGCTTCCGGATGCCGCACGAGCCAGTGGCGCACGGTGTCGACCGAGACGTGGGCATGGTCGTCACCGCCGCGGCAGCAGTTGCCGCCGCAGTGGGCACACGAGCGCGCGAGCACCGCGCTCACCGCCGGTCGCGGATCCGGCGCCTGCTCCTCAGCCGCTCGCTCCGGAAGCGGCACGTCGCTCCCTCGGGCGGCCTCCGCCAGCGACCGCACGCGTCGCTCGAGCGCGGCCCTCCGACGCCGCGCGACCGGCGTGAGGCGGGCGCGGAAGCTGGGGATCTGCGCGAGCGCGACGGCGTCGGCGCCGCGCGAAGCGAACCAGCCCGCGATCGCACGCCCGCGGCCGCGCAACGCGCCGCGAAGCGCCTCCTGCTGCCGTACGAGCAACGCGTCGCGCGCCTCGCGGCGCTGCTGCGGCGACCGGCCGAGGAACGCCCGTCGGGTACAGTCGCCCGGACAGGCGCGTCCGGCGGCATCGCGCGCCTCGAGCACCGCGCCGCAGACGATGCATCGCAGATGCGCCGGCGTCGCCTCGTCGGCGAACCGGCAGCGCAGGGCGCCGCACACCGGCGGACCGTCTGGCGCGGGGCTGGTGCAGGGTCGGCTGCAGATCGTGCAGGTCGCGTCGGGAGCGCGCACGGCGGGGCGGATCGGGGCGGCGGAGGGCCTGCGACGGGCTGGGACGGGCGGGCACGAGCCGCCGGATCACATTCGGATGGGGGAGGATGCCCCCGCGGTGCCTGCCGCGCCAGGGCGCGCGCGCCGCGCAGTCTTGCCCCCGCGAGCGCAGCGGCGCACGATTGAACACTGAACGCCGAGCACCGCGCCGGCGAACCCGATGCCTGGAGAACGCCAATGCCGCTGCCGACGCGACCGCGCGCCGCCCTGCTCCCCCTGCTCGCCCTGCTGGTCTCGGTACTGTCGCCGGGGCTGACCGAGAGGGCCGCCATCGCGCAGACACCCCAGTCGCCGCGGACACCGCAATCCCCGCAGGCGCCGCGCTTCACGCTCGATCAGGTCATGGGGTATCCGTACGCGACGGAGCTCACCGCGGCCGCGACCGGGAACCGGGTCGCCTGGACCTTGAACGAGCGTGGCGTCCGGAACGTCTTCGTCGCCGAAGGGCCCGGCTTCGAGCCGCGCCAGCTCACCCCGTATACCGCGGATGACGGACAGGAGCTGACGAGCATCTCGCTGACGCGAGACGGGCAGCATGTGGTCTATGTGCGCGGCGGTGAGCACGGGTCGAACTGGGATCGGACGGTGCCGGTCAACCCGAGTTCGATGCCGACCGCGCCGCGGATGCAACTCTGGTCCGTCCCCTTTGCTGGCGGGACCCCGGTGCTCCTGACCGAAGGGGGCGACGAACCGACGATCTCGCCGCGCGGCGATCTCGTGGCGTTCACGCGCGGCGGGCAGGCGTGGGTGGTGCCGATCGACGGGTCGAGTGCGGCGCGACAGCTGTTCACCGCGCGTGGCTCGTCAGGCAGCCTGGCCTGGTCGCCGGACGGATCGAAGCTGGCGTTCGTGTCCAGCCGCGACGATCACGCCTTCGTCGGCGTGTACTCGAATGATTCCACGCCGATTCGTTGGATGGCGCCGTCCACATCGCGCGATGGAACGCCGCGCTGGTCGCCCGACGGAACCCGGCTGGCGTTTGTCCGGCGGCCGGGTAGCGGCGGCGCCCCGGAGCCGCAGCTCGAACGGCGGCACGCCCCGTGGGCGATCTGGATTGCCACGGTGGCGACCGGTGAGGCTAGCGAGCGATGGACCGCGCCGCAGACGCTCCGCGGCAACATCGCGGGCACGCACGGCGGAACCAACCTGCACTGGCTCGCCGGCGATCGGATTGCGTTCATGACGGAGCTCGACGGATGGCCCCACATGTACTCGATGGCCGCGTCGGGTGGCGAGCCGCTGCAGCTCACGTCAGGCAACTACATGGTGGAGTACGTCCGCCCCAGCGCGGACGGTCGCCAGCTCGTCGTGATGGCAAACATGGGCCGGGACGCAGGCGACATCGACCGTCGTCATCTGCTGCGGGTGCCAGTGGACCGCGCGGCGCCCGAGCTGCTGACGCCGGGCACGGGGCTCGAGTTCTCGCCTGTGATCACCGGTGATGGACAGACGATCGCCTATATCGCCGCGACGCCGCAGCGACCGCCCGTGCTCACCGTGATGCCCGCCACGGGCGGCGCCCCCAGGCGAGTGGGCGAGGCGAATGTCCCGGCTGATTTCCCGAGCGCGCAGCTCGTCACGCCGCGTCAGGTGACCTACCGTGCGCCCGACGGCGTGAGGGTGCACGCGCAACTGTTCGAGCGCGCGGGGGGGCCGGCTCGCAAGCCGGCGATCGTCTACGCGCATGGCGGTCCATCGCGCCAGATGCTGCTTGGCTGGCACTACGGCGACTACTACGCCAACGCCTATGCGATGAACCAGTACCTCGCGGAGCTCGGCTATGTCGTCCTCTCGGTGAACTACCGGCTGGGCATCGGCTACGGGCAGGACTTCCAACGTGCAGCGAACGCCGGCGCGCAAGGTGCGGCCGAGTACCAGGACGTGAAGGCCGGGGGCGCGTGGCTGCGGGCGCAGCCGCAGGTAGATGGCGCACGCATCGGGATCTACGGCGGATCCTACGGCGGCTATCTCACCGCCCTCGGACTTGCGCGCGATTCGGAGCTCTTCGCGGCCGGGGTCGACATCCACGGCGTCCACGACTTCACGTCAGGCGGCGGGCGCCGGTTCGGGATGGGTGAGTGGCGCTACGAGGCGACCGACGCCGATAGCGCGGCCGCCGTTGCCTGGCGCTCGTC
>PPFU01012406.1_pt1 | contig 16302 bp, 15 predicted proteins | sample 1535991 | NCBI WGS metagenome assembly PPFU01 (sample SAMN04901290, study PRJNA319586) | Hypolithon metagenome, whole genome shotgun sequencing project. | isolation source: Antarctic Hypolithon | place: Antarctica: Miers Valley | collected 2014
TCGAGTCCCGTCGAGGACGGCTCGGGTTTCGTCGGGGAGTCGGGCATGGAGTTTTTCATCGTCTTTTTTCCTTCATCGTCAATCCCGCCCTCACTCGCAGACTCCGCGGGCCGCTGCTCCCAAAAGCCGATTTAGCGCTCAGCCGCAGAAGCTGGCCGCCCACACTCGATGGTTCCGGCCTACTCCGGAGAATCGCTACCTGGCGAGGCGCTTTCAAAACCCATGAAAGCCTTCATCGCGGCAGGAGAGGTCTGAAGACGAAGCAGCACTTCATCCAACGGTTCGTGCTCCACCTTCATGCTCAGGTTGTTCTGAATCTGAATTTGCGGCTGAGAAAACTCGGTAGGATAGCGACGTTCAAGAAGCCACGCGGCAGCCTGCCACGACCCCTTGTTCGCGGCGGTCTCAATCGTCCCGATCTGGCGCTCGATGAATTGCGCCTCGGCATTCGCGACCTCCCGCGAGAGATCGGAGTCCCGCTCGCGCCAATTTGCGAGCGTCGAATGGTGAATGCGCAGTTTCTCGGCAGCCCGGCGAGGGGACAATCCCGATGCGATCAGCTTGCAGATGCCTGCAATCCGTTCGGGAGTCGCCTTGCTCTTTCGGCGCGCTCCACGGTCGGGACTTGAATCTCCGCGCTCGAATGTCGGCATGTTCAAAGGATCACTCATGGGCGCTCATTCTCAAGCTCATTGAAGATCGGAATTCTGCTCCCGTTGCTTCAAAGCGAGCAACATAAAGGCGGCTTGCCGCCGGACCTCAGGTTCAGGGGCATCGCGCATCGCGTCTCGACAGACCCGTTTGCTGTCCTCGAAGTCCTGCTCCGTGAACTGCGAGACCAATGCAGCCCGGAAGGAGGAATCCCGCTCGGCCCGTGCCAGTATTTCCTCGAGCCGCAAACGCGTGTTCATCGTTTGCGCCCTCGGTGGATCGATGCGGAGCCGGATCGCTGTCTTGCTTCGGGGATGGAGATCGTTCCGGAGAAGAGGGCAGGCAACCGCAATACGACTTTGCGGCGCTCGTTTCCCGTAGCGCGCCCTACGCATCGAACGGGAAACGAGCGGAAACGAAACAGGAAACCGAAAGTCGGGTTTTGTTTCCCTCTCTGGAATCCGCGCAACCATCGGGGAACGAACATTCGTGGCGGAGTGAAACGAACGCTTCTGGCGGTTGCTGCTCGTTTCATTCAGGTCAAACTCGGCTTCAAGACGTATTCGCGGCCCTTTTTCCCCAGCCAACCCGCTTTTTCCGCCTGTTTGGCAAGTCGTGAAACCTGCCCTTTGCTCAACCCCATCTCAGCGGCAATGTCGGTGCAGGAAGTCAACCCGTCTTCGATCCACTGCCGGAGAATGACAAGGCTGTCGGCTTCCCGATACGAGACCCTTACACCTTCGCCCTGCGGAGCGAATTCCCATTCGAGGGGGGGCGGATCGAACGATGCATTTCGGTTCTTCGTGAACCGCGTGATGAATCGTGCTCCTTCGGAGTGGTCCGCTTGGGTCGGTTCGTCGAGGCGAAGTATCCAGAAGGCGGCGTCCTCGCGCTTGCTTGTTCCTCGCATGGTCTGCGTGTTCCGGCCCGCGTGCGCCACCAGGATAACGGCAATACCACGACGGCGAAGCCCGAGAAGCCATCCCTCGACCACATCGCGCCAGTCGTCCGCGTCGTTCTCGGACACGTTCCGAAAAAGACACCCTATGTTGTCGAGGATCAGAACTTTCACCCCGAGGTTTTCGCACAGCGTTGTCAGCTCATGCTGTTGAGTCGAGTCGCTCAGACAGAGCGACTTTTCAGTGCGGTCGAAGACGATCTGGTGGGAAAGGAACAGGATGTCGCCTTTGCATTCGCGGAGTGAATGATTTCGCGAGCGAAGGTCGTCGGCAGCCATTTCTCCATCGACATAGAGAACGCGAGTCGCACCCGCAGCATTCCATGGTCCGCAAGAACTTCCTTCGGCAAGCGCGCGCGCCATTGCCAGAGAAAGCCACGATTTCCCAAGGCCTCGCTTTCCGAAGATGAATCCGAGATCGCCTGCTCGGAACCAATCGCCAAGGAGATACGGGCGTTTTAATATTGTTAGATCATCGAAATCGCTTTCTGCGAGTATGGCAGATTGCAGTATGGCTGGCGGAGTTCCGGGAATGGCGGAACGATGGTCCGCGCCGGGAACGACTTCCCGGATAGGGCGGATAATGGGCACAAGTCTGGCCGATCGCCGCACTTCGAGAATTGCATCGGAGCCACAGTTCATTTGAAGGTCGCTGGCGTCCTTGAGTTTCGCCGAGCTGTTCATTGAGCCTCCTCCGCGTTCAGCGCCGCGATTTCAATCGACGCGGCGACGGATGCTAGACTCGCGGTGATCCTCTGCGCGTGCTTCTCGCCGGCGGCGTCGGCATCCGGCCATAGGGTGACGTGCCGCCCTACCATTTCCCGAGCCCATTCGTCCCGCCATGACGATGCGCCTGGGGTCGCCACGACGGCTTCCGTTACATCGTCTCCGATCCCCGCGTCGATCAACGCGATTGCGGCCGTCTCGCCTTCAGTGATGTGGATGCGCGTAGTGCATTTGAGGATACGATCTCCGCGCCAGAGTGCGTGCGGCTTCCCGAACATCCATTGGAACGGCGCGCCCGCATGGCCCTCCGCCAAGGCGGGAGACAGGGGTTTCAATCGTTTCTTCGCACCCGTCGGGTAGATGCACACGAGCTTTCCCCCATGCAATCCAAGACACGGATCCAGAGCGAGTTGCCCGATAGTCTTCGGATTCCAGCACCTCGCCCTTGAGATCCTTCCGATCACGCGATCCTCCCGCAACAAGGCTTCCGCCATTTCCACGCAACGGCGAAGTTCTCCCTCGTCCATGCGGTATGGTTTCCAAATAGGTCGAGTGGGCAACGTCCGGGACGGCAAGCTGCCCGCGGAGGCAAACCCCGCGCCCAGCCACTCGGTCGCTTCCTCCAAAGCCTGCCTGAAGCCCAGGGAGCGTGCGCGCATCCAGAGATCGAGCAGGTTGGTTCCCTTCTCGCCGGTCGCAAAGTCGCTCCAGATCCCTGCCTTCTCGCCCTCGACGCAGATGCTGAGCGACTTTCCCGGCTCGCCCTCGATACTGCCGAGAAGCCATTCTCGCCCCCGGCGAACGCCGCCAGGGAAAAGTCTCTCGACAACTTCGTGACCGCGAGTTGCGAGCGCGGCTTTCACATGTTCGCCATCGATCATCGCCCGCTCCTTTCATTGTCGATCCGGTCTTGGAGGCGTGATCGGCGCGACTCGAGAGCCCAGAAGAGCTTGCCGAGAGGTTTCAAGAGAATCTCGACGGTTCGAAGCTCGCCGCCCGTTCGGAGGCCGCGCAAAGCGGCGTTTAGCCGGGAGATCGATGCGGAGGAGCTATTTTCCGTGGCGGGCAGAGACGGCGGTGTATTCGGCCTCTTCATGTCGTCCGCTCCAGTAGTGCAACGAGGTCGCGTTCCAAATACCGAGGGCATCGTGCGAATCTGGCCGGCTTCAAAAGTCCGCGCGCCGTAATCCGATCCAAAGTTACGGGGCTGATTTTGAGAAATTCAGCCGCTGATTTTCGAGTGTGAACCCGGTTTCTCGTTGCGGGCTCGGGAGCATTCGGCAGATTGTGGGATGGCATGAGCAACCCTTGAATGCTTCCGAGACTCTGTCTAAGGAACGCTAAGCTCCTTAGCGTTCCTAAACTGATTACGAAGGGATTACATTGAAGAATCTCCTCTTCAAAGTTGCGCGAAGCTCATTCTCTACGCGCTCTGACGCGACTTTTGTCGCCAAACACTTCGCAAATTCCTGCTTCTCACTTCCATGCTCAACGGAATAAATCGCTGTCTCCGGTTTTGCGAGATCAACTATCTGTCGGCGAACTTCGCAGATTCGCTCGGGTTTTCCTTGAGAAGCTTCCATGAGTAGTTGCCAAGCCAAATCGGAAGATTGCACGCTCCGAGCTTCGATGAAAAGATTGGCGGAAATCGGGAATTCAGACTCTCGCAGAAGACGGGCCGTGCGTTCTAAACTCAGTTCAGGTGATGGATTGTCGGCGTGCAACCGCATTGATGCTGAGGCAACATACTTGGCGATATTGGCGAATTGCCCATACAACCGATTTATTGGCGCATCGAAATTCCATCGGAGTAGTCGTTTGTTGCTGTCCGCCTTGAAGGTCTTGCCTGCTCCTTCCAGGTTGAGGCCGCGATCCTTCAGTGTCCTGATCAAGGCGGCATTCTCCTCCTTCGTCCGAACCGTTTCGTCATGGTTGATCGGCCACCTGATTGATACCTTGATGGCTTCATCCAAAGCTGCCTCGTTTGATAGTCCATTCAGAACAGCTACTAGCTTCACCACCGAACGTCGAAGAGCCTTGGCGGCACGTCTATCTCCCTTCCGCACTGCCGAAGCCAAGGCATCGGCATGCGTTGAAATCTGATTCTCAATGATTTCAATGGGATGCTGGGTTCGTTGAACTCCGTCCAACGCCATTTCCAGAAGTTGCGCCAATTCCGTTTCAGCAACGCTCCACAGGGGCAACTGGGCCACCGATATGAGCGGATGAGTGCGGTCTTCACTATTTGGTTTGTTTTTCATAATCTTCGAGTGACTTGGCGCTAGGCACCAGCATCGAACGTGACGCGCTTCGCCATCGCCGCGGAGGTGTCCGTAAACCTTTCCAATCAGCACACCTCCGTCGGCGTGCCCGGCCCAGCCTGCTATTGTGCGGAAGTCAATCCCGGCCTCGACGCAACCGGTGATGAAGAAGTGCCGCCAGGTGTGGTGTCCGCACTGGGGAAATCCGAGACGCTCGCACGCCCGAACGATTGCCATCCTCGCACTGCGGATGGTGAAGACTTTCGAGTTGGCGGGGGGCTTGGGCATCCGCCGTTCGAGGCGGTCGCTCAGAAGCCTCCGCAGCGGGGCGTAGAGAGGGATCACACGCTGCTCGTGGTTCTTCGTTCCGGTCTCGCCTCCGGTCACGCGCAGCGACTCCAGACCCCAGTTGATGTCCGACCAGCGCAGGCTCGTCGCCTCGCTCTGCCGCAGCCCGGAGTAGGCCATCAGTTCCACCAAATCTGCCGCTTCTCCGGTCGCCCTGTGGCCGTTCCTGAGTTCCCCGAGCAGAAGCCGGAACTGATCCTTCGAGAGGAGGGGGCGTTCGCTGGTCGTCAGTTTTCGCCGCTTGATCCGTTCAGCGGGGTTTTCCAGCAGAATCCCGAGGTCGTCCTTGGCGTAGTCGAGCATCAACCGGAGCGTTTCGATTTCCAAATTCCAGGTTCTCGGCGAGAGTTCGTTTCCGCGCCGGCTCTTCCAGCTCTCGATCTGTTTCGGACCGATCGCTCGGACTTGCACCCCTCCAAAGAATGGCTGCAACGCTTTGACCGCGGTTTCCCGGCGAAAGTGGCTCGAGAGCTTGAGATGGCCCCTGATGGACGCCAGCCACTGTTCGGCGAGCGCCTCAAAGGTCAGGCGCCCGCTTCCCGTCCGCAAATGATCGGCCTCCGCCGTGAAATTTCGCAGTCGGCGCTTGGCCAGGGCAAAATCCTTCGTTCGCAGACTGCGCCGGATCTGCCGTCCTCCCCGCTTCACGAGCGCGTAGTAGGTCTCCGACGAGTTCAAACGGTAGAGATTCGCAACGGTCGCCACCTTGCGGAACTTGGCCGGTCCGGTCGGAGAATCGTCCTTCACAAAATTCTGCGACGCGCCAGAGGCCAAATCGTCAACGCGCTTTCGGGGAATTTTCAAACTTCCCGGAAATCCGGCACGGCAACTCCCCCGTGCCCAGTGGATTCTTCCACAGCAGCAACCGGCGATGATGGTTGCCTTTCTGCGCCCCTCAAATTACGTTCTCCGCTCAATCGAAACGGTGGCCAACGGAAGCGAAAAGGGCGTTTGAAGTCCGCATTCACAGTCCGAGGGTTACATTATCGGTTGACAACGGCAGTTTGGAGCAGGGCTTGAAATGTATGCAAGCTCCTCATTGTCAGATACATGCATCCGTAGCTCAATTGGATAGAGCGTCGGCCTCCGAAGCCGAAGGTTGTGGGTTCGACCCCCGCCGGATGCACTTTCCCGCCGGCTACCGCTCCGGCACGATCCGCTGCCGCACCTTCAGCGCGTCAAAGTTCGGGAAAAATCCCTCCACCACATACTCCTGGCCCGCCTTCAGATCCCGCGTCGCCACCGAGCCCCGATACTCGATCCGCTCCCCGGGATTGATCGCCACGAACCCCGCCTCATTCGCGAACGCCTGATCCTCCGACCACTGCGTCACCAGCTTCCCCGCGTTGTCGCGGATCAGGATCTCGACCCGCTGCGTCGTCGGGAAAGCCAGGTCCACCAACTTTTTCGAGCGGTTCGAAAGCTGGAGCTGCACCCCCAGTTGGCGCGTCTCCCCGAGCTTCAGCGGCAGCGGCGAGACGATCATGTCCAGTTGCAGCCCCTTCGCCCGCTTCCCGCGCTTGGCCGCCCTGCGCTCACGCCGCTCCGGCGAGCCGCGAAAAACATCTAGAAACCGTGACACCATCCCCCGGCGCGGCTTTTCCACCGCCGGCTCCCGCCCATCCTCCGCCGCGTGGAGCGGCAGCGTGGCGAGTGCGAGGATGAGGCAGAGGAGCGCGCGGGGGAGCATGCCCGGAGAGTTACCGGCGCGCCCGCGGGGTTGCAAATCGAATGTCGTCTCCTACAACAGCCCCATGCGCCCGCTCACGCGATTCCTCGTCCCGCTCCTCGCCCTCACCCTCCTCGGCTCGGCGAAAAAAGAACCCGCCGTTACCGTCCGCTTCCACACCGAGGGAAACGCCCGCGACGGCGAAACCTTCACCAAGCCCTTCACCATCGGCACCCCGCCCCGCGAGGTCTTCCTCTCCCAGGTGCCCGCCATTTCCGAGAAAGACATCGTCGCCATCTTTCCCTTCGCCGCCGCCGACGGCACGGTCGGCTGCGCGTTCAAGCTCGACCCCCACGGCCGTCTCTCGCTCGATGCCCTCAGCGTCGAGAAGCGCGGCGGCTCCCTCGTCGCCTTCATCAACGGCGCCCCCGTCGCCGACATCCTCATCGACCGGCGCGTCCCCGACGGCGTCGTCACCATTCCACGCGGCCTCAGCGAGCGCGTCATCGCTTTGCTTTCGTCAAAATTCCGCGTCCTCACCCCGAAAACACCCGCCCCGTGAGGTTCGCCCTCGCCCTGCTCATGGCCGCCGCCACCGCCGCCGCCGAGCCTCTTGATCTCGCCCTCCCCACCGGCAACACCGCCCTCCTCGAGGGCCGCGGCCCCGATTTCTACATGTTCACCGACCGCGATTTCGAGGGCGTGAAATCCACCCCCTGGCAGGCCGGCCAGTATGGCTACGTCCGCGATCCGCGACGCCTCGCCGGCAGCGTCGTTTTCACCCGCTTCCACGAGGGCCTCGACATCCGCCCCCTCGCGCGCGACCCCGCCGGCCGCCCGCTCGACGAAGTGCGCGCCATCGGCCCCGGCACCGTCGTTTACACCAGCAACACCCCCAGCCGCTCGAACTACGGCCGCTACATCGTCCTCGAGCATCGCTGGGGCGGCAGCCCCTACTACAGCCTCTACGCCCATCTCCATGAGATCGCCGTCCGTCCCGGCCAGGCCGTCGAGCGCGGCGCGCGCCTCGGCGTGCTCGGCTTCACCGGCACCGGTCTTGATCAGCGCCGCGCCCACCTTCATCTCGAGCTGAACCTCCGCCTCAGCCCCCGTTTCGACACCTGGCACGCCCGCACCTTCCCCGGCGACACGAACTGGCACGGCCTCTACAACGGCCTCAACCTCGCCGGCCTCGACCTCGCCGCGCTCTACCTCGCCCTCGCCCGCGAGCCCGCGCTCACCATCCCCGAGTTCATCGCCCGCCAGCGCGTCGAGTTCAAAGCTCACGTCCCCCCGTCGCCGCAGTTCGCCCTCCCCGAGATCTATCCGTGGATGGTTTCCGGGAAAAAAGATGCGCCTGCCGGCTGGGAAATCTCCTTCGACTCCACCGGTCTCCCGCTCCGCATCGAGCCCACCGCGGCACTTGTGGAAAAGTCGAGCCTCTCCTGGCTCCGCGAGTCTCCCATCCCCGCTCAGTATCGAACGAAAAACCTCGTCCGCGGACGCGCGCTCACCAGCACCGGGCAGAGCTACCTGCGCCTCCTCCTCGGCGAATAAATCTCGATAAAGCAGCCAAGCGCTCGTCTCTGGAACATCGCCGGCTGCCGAACGAGCGCCTCCCTTTGCGATCTCTGCGTTCTTTGCGGTTAAATTTCCGGCCTTCCTCCCGCGACTCGTGAACGCCCAATACCTCACCCTCCTCGCCGCCGTCGCGCCCGTTTTCGCCGTCATCGCCGCCGGCTTCCTCATGCGCCGCGCCCGGTGGCTCACCGCCGAGGCCGACCAAAGCCTCCTGCGCATCACCGTCAATTTCCTCTACCCCGCCCTCATCCTCGACAAAGTCCTCGGCAACCCCGCCCTGCGCAGCCTCGGCACCGTCCTCCTCGCCCCCGCCGTCGGCTTTGGCACCACCGCCCTCGGCTTCGGCCTCGCCCTGCTCGCCGCCCGCGCCCTGCGCCTCGGCGATTCCACCTCCCAGCGCACCTTCGCCTTCTCCACCGGCCTCTACAACTACGGCTACATCCCCCTCCCCATCATCCTCACCCTCTTCGACGAGCGCACCGTCGGCGTCCTTTTCCTCCACAACCTCGGCGTCGAGATCGCCCTCTGGACCCTCGGCGTCGTCATACTCACCGGCGCGACCGGCGGCGGCTGGCGGCGCATGATCAACGGCCCCACCGTCGCCATCGTCATCGCCCTCACGCTGAACTTCGCCCACGCCCGCGTCTGGCTTCCGCCCTTCACCCTCGCCGCCGCCAAGCTCGCCGGCGACGCCGCCATCCCCCTCGGCCTCATCCTCAGCGGTGCCATCCTCGCCGACCTGCTGCGAGGCACCCGCTTCGGCGGCGGCGCCCGCGTCATCGCCGCCGGCAGCCTCCTGCGCCTCGCCGTGCTCCCGGCGCTCTTTCTCCTGCTCGCCTTTTTCCTCCCCGCCTCCATCGAGCTGAAACGCGTTATCGCCATCCAAGCCGCCATGCCCGCCGCCATGATCCCCATCGTCCTCGCGCGCCTCTACGGCGGCGACACCGCCACCGCCCTGCGCGTCGTCGTCGCCACCACCCTCATCAGCCTCGTCACCATCCCGCTCTGGATTCGCCTCGGCACCGCCCTGCTCGGCCTGTAGCTACGCCGCCTCCCGCACCCAGCCGTGCCGCGCCGCCGCTTCTTTGAGGAAAGCCATCGACTCCCCCGCGGTCTCCGCCGTCCGCAGCCGCTCGTAGTAAACCCGCGCCGCCGGTTTCAGCCGCCCCAAAAATTCCTCCGACGTGACGAATGCAAAATCCTTCTCCTCGCCCCACGGGTTCAGTGGCACCCACTGCGCCTGCGCCGAGTAATGCAGCGTCAGCCGCCTCCCCTCCACCGCGCTCCGCCCGCGATGCAGCGCGTGCGCATCCATGTAGAGAATGTCGCCCGCCTCCAACTCCGCCACCACCTCGCCCGGCAGCGACGCCGTTTTGTCCTCGCGCACCGCATGCCATTCCTCCGGCGTCAGCGAGCGCCGATGCGATCCCGGCACCACGAGGAAACAATCGTCCGTTTCCAGCGCTGCATTGAACTGCACATGATCCTGCGCCTCCGGCTTGAACTGCGCGTAGTCGTAAAGCTCCGCCTTCATCTGATCCCGGTGCCATCCGAGATCGTAGCCCACCAGCTTCGGCGTCCACAGAATCTTGATCCCCCACGCCCGCGGCTCCACCAGCAGCGCGTTCATCACCGCATCCACCCGCGGATGCGCGAACACATTCACCAGCTCCGGCTGAAAAAACTCGCGCCGGGTGAGCTCGTTCACCCCCCACGTCGCCAGCCCCTTCTCCTCCCGCGAGAGCACATCGGTTTTCCGCGCCCCGAGCCAATACCGCGTCCCCGTCGGCAGCTCCCGCCGCGTCCGCTCCTGAATCTCCCCCGCAACCTCCCGCAGCCTCGCCAATTCCTCCGCGCTGAAGACCCCGCGATCGATCCAATACCCGTCGCGTTTAAATTGCGCCAGCGCATCCCCCGGTTCTTGTCGGGATACGCGCGGTTGGAGGAGAGTGTTTGGATCGAGATTGGCGGTGCTCATGGCGGGAAGATAGCCCACTAAAACTTCCGCGTCACTGCCAGCGTTTCGCCCTTCCCCAGCCGCCGCGCCTCCGCTGTGAGCGAGCGCCAGCCCTGCAACTGCCCCGCCTGATACGTCCGGCTCGCCACCACATAGATGGACGTCTGCGCGGCCCCGATTCCCACATCCTCCACCGCGCTCCAATCCTCCGCCCGCAGCTCATCCGTGACCTCGAGTTGTCCACCCACCCAGCGCAGCCGCCGCACGAAACTATACGGACTGTCACTCTTCCCAGTGATCAGCAGCTTTTGCAAAAGCTTGCGCACCAAGTCGGGGTTAAACCTTCCCACCGTGAGCATGAGCCCCCGCAGCACCAGCAGATTGAACGTCGTCATCTGCTTCTGCTTGGCCCACCCGAGACGCCCTCGGATCGTGATCTCATCCGCCCCGATCTCGCACTCATAGCGCCCGATCAAATGCGCCACCGCGTTCTTCAGCTTCCCCTCACTATGGGCCCGCACCGAGAGCTGCGTATCGGAAGCTACCAATGCCCCATTCCGGAACAGCTTGAACACGCCCCCTTTATTCAGCGCCAGGTAAAGCTCCGCGCCCTCCCGCCGGTCGATGAGCAGCTCACAGTTCTGGAAATGCGTGCGCCCTGTGACCCGCGGCAACGCCTCTGGCCGGGCCTCCACATAATCCCGCCACGCCAGCAGATAGCTCCAGGTATGGTGCCCGATGATATGATCGTCCGCATAACAACTCCCCAACCCTCGCTCCAGCCCGCGCAGGAACAAATCGTTCATCGCCAGCCCCTCCGGCATCCAGCTCCCCGTCATCTCGAATCCGTGCGGATAGTAGTTGTAGGTATTCCGGCTCGCATACTCCCCGCCGAATGATCCGTCCGGATGCACAAACTGCGCCGCGAATCGAATCGCCTTCTCCAGCGCCCCCTTGATCTCCGCGGAAGGCCGCAGCGCGTGCAATTGCGCCAGCAACGAAACCGTCAGCGTGTGATAGCCCGGATCACATCCCTCATATTCCTGAAACCATCCCTCCTCGTTCTGCCATTCCATCACCCGCGCCACCCGCGTCCGCTTCGCCTCGTCCCACTCGTTCGTCCCCAGCAACGCACCCGCCCGCTCGAGACAGAGCACGATCAGCGCTTGGTGATTCGTCAGCCGTCCGCTTTCGTTGTGATGCGCGAGCCAGTCCGCCCGTTTGTGGAAAAACTTCCGCATCTCCTCATCCTCCAGCCGCAGCAACAGATAGCTTTCCAGACACGCCAGCAGCGAAAACGCCGCCGCCCCGCCCGCCTTCTCATACGGAAAATAATCGTCGCACGATCCATCCGCGTGCGCCGCCCGCGCCGCATACAGAATCCCCGCCTCCACCCATTCCCGCAGCGCCTCGCTTTTGTAAAAAAGATTGCCCGGCACATCCGTCGTCATCGCCAGCGCCAGCGGCCAGACGAACTCCTGCGCCATGCCGCTCGGGAAATCGATGATTTTGTAATGCCAAAAGTTCCGGTCGAAACAGCCGTAAGTCGGGCTGTGCGGATTCCGGTCCAGCAGCGTCAGGATCTTCGGAATTTGCGCCAGCGCCTCCCGCGCAAACAAGTCCCGCCCGCTCATCGGTATTCCACCCGCTTGATCCGCAACTGAATATCCTCCAGCAGTTTCCGATTCACCGCGATGAGGTCCGCCACCAGCCCCAGCACGATCAACTGCACCCCGATCAAGATAAGAATCGCCGCCAGGATCAGGCTCGGCACATGGGCCCGCTCCGTCTCGTTGACATAGAGCACGATCCAACGAACCCCCAGTCCCGCACCCAACAGAAACGGGAGCGCTCCTAGCGACGAGAAAAACCTCATCGGTTTGTAAGTCATGAAGATCCGCAAAATCGTAAAGATCGACCGCTGGATATAGGCCGGGATGCTTTTCATCAGCCGCGAAGGCCGCAGAAACGGATTTGTCCGGATCGGCACCGACACGATGCTCATCCCCTTTTGCCCCGCCTGGATGATCGTCTCCAGCGTATAGGTATAGCTGCTGAAGACATTCATCCGCATCGCCGCCTCCCGGCTCATCGCGCGGAAGCCGCTCGGCGCGTCCGGGATGCGCGTTTTGCTCGCCACCCGCACCACCCAGCTCCCCAGTTTTTGCAGCCGTTTCTTGATCGGTGAAAAATGCTCGATCTGCTCGATCGGCCGCTCCCCCACCACGATGTCCGCTTCCCCGCTCAGGATTGGCGCAATGAGTTTCGGTATGTCCGCCGCCTCGTACTGATTGTCCGCGTCCGTATTCACAATCACATCCGCCCCCGCCCGCAGACACGCATCGAGCCCCGCGACAAAGCCCCGCGCCAGCCCTTGATGCGACCCGAGATCGACCACATGATCCACCCCATGCTCCCTCGCTACCTCCAGCGTCCGGTCGCTCGACCCGTCGTTGATGATGAGCCACTCGACCTTGTCCACTCCCGGCACCTCGCGCGGGAGCGCCGAGAGCGCGATGCCGAGCGTCTCCTCCTCATTGTAGCAAGGCATCTGGATGATCAATTTCTTCATGCGGTCGCGCGATTATTCGCAAACCCCGTCCCCTGCAAAGCCCAATGTGCCCCGCCCCGCCGTGCCGGAGGTGCCCTCCCCGGCTATGGCATCCAGAGGACGCGGAGCCAGTAGAACACTCCGGCTCGACCAGGGGACGCGTGCGCTGCGTGATGGCTCCGTCGCCGGCGATCAAGTATGAGACGGGCTTGCATTTACCGGTCCCCGTCAATCCGGTGCGCGCGCGCCCCGGCTCAAGGCTTTTCGTAGCCGACCGGGCGCAGGCGCAACTCGTTCGAGGCCGGATCGTGAGTGAAAAAGAGCCCCGCCTCGCGCTCCGAATGAGCAGGCACATAATCGAGCGTCGTCTCGCTGGTCTCGAGAAGCCGCTCGCCGTTTTGCAGCTCGCCCACGACTTTGAGTCCCGCTGCGGTGGAGCCGCCATGGTTTACCACGCGGAGGGTGACGAGCCAGCAATCCCGCTGCGGGACGGTGGCGATGACTGCGAGCGTGATGTCCGGCGGGGTGTCGTCTCGTCCGAGACCCTTCCATACGAGAAAGCCGAGGCAGGCGGCGGTGAGTGCGATGCCGAGCACGGCGGTGAGCGATTGCCAGAAGCTGCCCCGGCTGCGGCCGTCGTTTTTTTCCCCCTCACTCATAGGATGAGCCGCGCGGCGGCGGCACCGATGGCGGCCGGGAAGCCGAGGACGATGACAGCCATGAGGGCGGGCGCGGGCGCGTCGGCGTCGATGCGACCGAAGAGCCACAGCATTGCCGCGCTGACGACCAGAGCCATCGCGTAGCCGATGAGAGTGAAGCGCGCGAAAACGTTCCACAGACTTATGCCTTCGGGCACTACGGCTTGCCCCCGGAACTCGACCGCATAGACGAATGCGTGCATCGCGCCGATGGAGGCGAGGGCGAGGGCTAGAGCGTGCCAGTGCGTCATCTTGTACGAGATGACGATTATCTCCTCGGTAGGCGCGACGTTGAACGCGAAAAAAATCGCGCCCGTCAGCATGTGGAACAGCTCGCCCCAGTAACCCGTTTCGCGCTCCGTCTGCTCTTCGTCATCGCTTTTCGCGCCAAGCTGCGCGCGGGCGAGCACCGCGCCGAAGCTGGCGGGGACAGCTTGGAGGGTGATCTTGCCAATGACCTCGCCCGCCGACATGCCTGGATGGATGAGGTTGAAAAGGAGCAGCACCCCGGCGGAAGCAGCGAAGGCGACGGTGAGCGCCGAAAAACCATCCATGAGACCCTCGCGCCAGTTGAATGTGTCCTCAAAGCCTGCGTAGTACGAGAGCCCCGCGAGCAGGGGAAGGAGCGCGGCGAGGAGCAGGGCGAGCCGGAGCCGGTCCATGTGGAAGCCCAGCGACCACATCTCCATCGTCATCATGAGGGGAAGCGAAAAGATGAGGGCTCCACCGGTAGCGCGAGCCAGTCCGACCGGGAAACGAAGTTCTTCGCGCATTCACCTCTGAAACGCTCGGGCGCCGCGAGGCGGGCGTGTGCGTTATGTCCCCGACTACCGCCGCTTCAGCGTGATGCGTTTCATCCGGTCGCCGTCTTCCGGGCTCCAAGTCGTGATCTCCGGATCGTCCTGGAAGGCGTGATGCACGATGCGCCGATCATAGGAATTCATTGGGTCGAGGGCGAGGGAGCGCCCGCTTTTCCGCACAATCTCGGCGACCTGCTGGACGCGGTGGAGCAGCGCGTCGTCGCGCATCTGGCGGTAGTGCTCGATATCGACGACCACGCGCGGGGCGTTCCGGTCGGCATTTTGCAGCATGCGGTTGAGCAGGAACTGCAAGTCCTCGAGCGTCTCGCCGCGGCGCCCGATGAGGCGGTCGCTCTCGCTGGTATAGACTTGCAGGGTGAGACCGCGGTCGGATTCGACTTCCTTGATTTCACAAAGGAAACCGAGATAGCCGAGCATGGTGTCGAGGATTTCTTTCGGGCTCATCTGGGTCCTCCGCGTTTCTTTTTCTTCGTGCCGGGAGGCGGCTCAGGCGTCGGTGTGGCGACGGCGAGTTTATCCCGGGTGAGGTAAAGCTGGACGATGGAGAACAAATTCTGCGTCGTCCAGTAGAGCGCGAGGGCAGAGGCGAAATTGTAGCAGAAGACGATGAAGATGAGCGGCATGAACATGAACACGCGCTGCTGCATGGCGTCGCCGGATTTCGGCGTGAGCTGCATCTGCCAGAGCATCGTCGCGGCCATGAGGATCGGGAGGATGTTGATGGGAAAGCCGAACAGATGCGCAATGGTGTCAGGCTGGGAGAGATCGCTGACCCAGAGGAAGCCGTGGTTCCGCAGCTCCACGGCCGAGCCGAGCATCGAGTAGAAGCCGAAGAAGATCGGGATCTGCACAAGCATCGGCAGGCAGCCGCCGAAGGGATTTACGCCGTGATCCTTGTAGAGCTTCATCAGCTCCTGGTTCATCCGCGTCGGATCGTCCTTGTACTTTTCGCGCAGCGCCGTCATTTTCGGCGAGAGGGCCTGCATGCGCTTCATCGAGCGGGTGGCGATGTTTTGCAGGGGCCAGAGGGCAGATTTGATGCAGAGGGTGAGGGCGAAAATGGCGAGCGCGTAATTGCCGAACCAGCCGTAGAGCGTGTTCATGCTCCCGAGCAGGAAGATGCTCACGATCTTGAACATGCCGAACTTCATGATCTTCCCCTGCGTCTCGCCGAGCGCGTGGAGGCGGTTGTAGTTCTTCGCGTCGGCGTAAATCTGGAAGCGCTGCGTCTTGGCCTCGCCGGGAGCGAGGGTGAAGCCCGGCATTTCCAGCGCAGCCTGGATGAGCTTCACTTTGTCATCGCCCTGCCCGACCTCGGGCCGCTGTGCCCAAACCGATTGCCCGACGGCGTCTACCGGCGTCACGACAGTGCTGAAATATTGATTACTCACCGCCGCCCATTCCACGTTGCCCGGCTTTTGCTCGTACACCTCGGCCGGCGCGCGCGTCTCGATGCCGACTAGCGGGATCTGCGATCCGTCGAACCAGCCGATGCCGATGTCCTTCACGCTGCCGCCTGCCGCGTAGTCGACCGTCGTGTATTGCGGTTGATCCTGCGTGTGGAGCGGTGCCGCTGAACCGACGCCAATATAGTAGGACGGCATGGCGACCGGCGCTTCGGTCGGGTTCGTGAAAGTCACGGCGAGTGCGATCAGGTCCCCTCCCGTCGCGGGCAGCGTGAACTCCTTCACGACCTTCACCCCCGACGACATCGTCCGCTCGGCGAAAACTTTCGCTCCCTCGTTCCGCACCTCCCAGCTCGCGAGTTGTCCCGGCTCTTCGCTCAACGCGCCGATCGGGACCTCGCTGAGGGAATTCAACTCGACCTTGTGACCGCTCTCCCCCTCGTGATCGAGCAGGATGACTCGCGCGATGCCACCGCCGCGGTCGGTGAACAGATACCGCGCCTGCCCGCTGGGGCTCGACGTCTCCTCCAGCTTCGGCGGGCGGATTTCCTCCACCGGCGGTGTCGGCGTCGCCGCGGCGAGCACCGGTCCGGGAGTCGCACCCAGCGCGGGCGATACCGCCGGCTCTGGTGTGGCTGCCGCCGCGGCGGCCTGCGCCTGGAGCGAGCGCTGTTT
>PPFU01015968.1_pt1 | contig 16274 bp, 8 predicted proteins | sample 1535991 | NCBI WGS metagenome assembly PPFU01 (sample SAMN04901290, study PRJNA319586) | Hypolithon metagenome, whole genome shotgun sequencing project. | isolation source: Antarctic Hypolithon | place: Antarctica: Miers Valley | collected 2014
CAATCCGTCATCCCCGCGCATGCGGGGATCCAGCGACTTTGCCCCAGGACTTTGCCCTACCCACACCACCCGCGCGCAGCGCGGCTTTGTCAGCAGAATCCATTCGCTCCGCCAACAAAACCTGGGTCGCAGGCTGTGTTTCCCAGCGCGACAGCACAAGTCACTGGATTCCCGCCTTCGCGGGAATGACAAGTCACTTTCGTAGGTGCGAACTCATTCGCAGCTTTTTTTCCCTGCATCAATAGCGTGCCAATGAATTCGCAGCTACTAGATCAAAGCTCGCGGCTGAAGCCGCTCCGCTAACAACAAACCAGCGAACCCTACGCGAACCCATCCGTCGCCCGCACCAGCGCATCCACGTGTTCGGCCTCGAATGCCGAATGTCCTGATGCCGGATTGATGATCAACTCGGCCTTCGGCCACGCCTTGTGCAGGTCCCAGGCACTGGCGACCGGACAAACCACGTCATACCGTCCGTGCACGATGACGCCAGGGATCTCGGCGATCCTGTGTGCGTCGCGCAGCAACTGGTCGTCGGCATCGAAGAAGCCGCCATTGACGAAGTAATGGTTTTCGATGCGCGCGAAGGCGAGTGCGAACTTCGGATCCTCGTGGCCGCTGACAAACGCTTCGTCCACGCGCAGGAAACTGGTCGCGCCTTCCCACACGCTCCATGCACGCGCGGCGGCAAGACGGAGGGCATTGTCGTCGTTGGTCAACCGGCGGCCGAAGGCGGCGATGAGGTCGCCACGCTCGTTTTCGGGAATCGCGGCGATGTAGTGCTCCCAAGCTTCTGGAAACAGGCGCGATGCACCTTCCTGGTAGAACCATTCCAACTCCCAGCGCCGCAGCATGAAGATGCCGCGCAACACCAGCTCGGTCACGCGTTGCGGATGCTTCTGCGCGTAGGCCAGCGCGAGCGTGGAGCCCCACGAACCGCCAAAGACCTGCCAGCGATCGACGCGCAATGCGTCGCGCAGCGCTTCGATGTCGGCGACAAGATGCCAGGTAGTGTTGTCGACGAGGTCGGCGTGCGGCGTCGAACGTCCGCTGCCACGCTGGTCGAACAGGATGATGCGGTACTTCGCCGGATCGTGGAAACGCCGCATCTTCGCGCCACAACCGGCGCCGGGGCCGCCGTGCAGCAACACGACCGGCTTGCCAGCGGGATTGCCGCATTGTTCGTAGTACAGGACATGGCGGTCGTCGACACGCAGGGTGCCGGTGTCGAACGGTTCGATCTCTGGATAGAGGGTGCGCATGGGGTGGGAAGTCATATGGGGAGTTTAGCTATGTGGGGATGGGGAAGTGCTAAGTGCCTTCACCTTCATTCCCGCGAAGGTGCGTATCCAGGGACTTAATGCGTCTGGAATACGGTACCGAAAAACAAAGGTCTCTGGATTCCCGCCTTCGCCGGAATGACTAGCCAAGAAAACGCGCCACTATCGTTGAAACTACACTCGGTACCTCATGATTTTCGCCCCAACGTCACGCGCTCCCGATTTTCAAGATCGCGTTTGGTCGTGACATCCACGAATCCTGCGGACAGAAACAGTTGGCGCACGACATCCCCTTGCTCCCACCCATGCTCCAGCAGCAACCAGCCGTCGGATTCAAGATGTGTCGGCGCGGCGCGCACGATCCGGCGGATCGCATCGAGCCCATCGCTGCCGCACGACAAGGCCAAGGCTGGTTCGTAGCGCAAATCCCCTTCCTTCAAATGCGGATCGTCGATGGCGATGTAGGGCGGATTGCTCGCGATCACATCAAAGGTTTCGGCGTGCAGTGGCTGCAGCCAGTCGCCTTGCCGGAACGAGACATTGCCGATACCCAACCGCGCTGCGTTCGCCTGCGCCACGGCCAGTGCTGCCGTGCTGGCATCCGTGGCGATGACGTGCGCGTGCGGGCGTTCATGCGCGATCGCCAACGCGACCGCGCCGCTGCCGGTGCCCAGGTCGGCAACGCGGCAAGGGCGATCGTCAGGCAATCGTCCAAGCGCTGATTCGACCAGCAATTCGGTCTCCGGACGTGGGATCAGCGTATCCGGCGTGACCGCGAATTCCAGCGACCAGAAGCCGCGCACGCCGGTCAGATAGGCGACCGGCTCGCCCGACAGGCGGCGCTGAACCAGGGATTCATACATCGTGATGTGCTGCGCATCGAGCGCAGCACGGGCATGCGTGTACAGCCAGGTGCGCGGTCTGCGCAGCACGTGGGTGAGCAGCCATTCCGCATCGTTGGCGTCGATGCATTCCTGCGCGCGACGCAGTACTGCATCCAGATGGGTGACCTCGTTCGTATCCATCCCGACATCGTACCGGTGGAGATGGCCCAGCCGCTGTTTGGTGGCCGATATGGTCCCCTGGCCAACACAGTTCGATCGACCCGGGCATCCGCAATGACGCATCCCGGATCCGCAGGGTCGCAGCGATGAGCACCCCACCTTCACCCGAGCCTATCGATCCTGCGTCATGACCAAGCCCCCACTTCGCTTCCGCACCCTCGCCGTCGCCCTCGCCGCCCTGATTTCCAGCGGCTGTGAGCGCGCGTTCTTCGGTGTCATCAATCGCAACACGCCACCGCCTGACACCAGCGTGGTGTTCGCACCCGCGACAAACTTGTCGCTAGATGTCTATCAACCCCAAGGCGACGCACGGCAGCCCGCGCCCGTGGTTGTGTTTTTCTACGGCGGCTCCTGGCAGCGCGGCAGCCGTGACCAATACCAGTTCGTTGGTCGACGTCTTGCGCAGAACGGCGTCATGGCCATCGTTGCCGACTACCGCACTTATCCGCGCGCTGGTTTTCCGGCCTTCATGGATGATGCCGCGCAGGCGGTCGCATGGGCGAAGAAGAATGCCGCGCAATACGGCGGTGATCCGGAGCGGGTGTTTATCGCTGGCCATTCCGCGGGCGCGCAGATCGCGGCATTGCTGGGCACCGACAAGCGTTACCTGAGCAGGGCAGGAGTGTCTGAAAACGAGATCGCCGGCGTAATCGGTTTGTCTGGGCCTTACGACTTCGTCATCAATGGCCAGTATGAAAAAGTGTTCGGCCCGCCTTCGGAATATCCGCTGGCGCAGGCGATCAATTTCGTCGATGGGGACGAGCCGCCATTCCTGCTGATCCATGGCACCGCAGATCGCGTCGTCGAAGCACGCGACAGCGTGCAGATGGACGAGAAGTTGAAAGCGCGTGGCGGGCAATCGCGTCTGTTGCTGTTGCCCGACGCCGGACACTTCACGCCGGTGGCGGCGCTGTACGACCCGCAGCGCGCGCCAGCGGTGCTGCCGGCGATTCTGGCCTTCCTGCACGAATCGCCGCGAAAGTGAGATGAACTTGCAGGAGCGCCCTTTGAGTGCGATGGGCTTTACCGGTAACGCGTTCGCGCCCAAGGGGCGCTCCTACAAATTGCCGTGCGTGCCGGATATCCGGCACGCACGTTTTACGATCAACGTTTCGCAAACTCCAAGGGCTTGCCCATCCGCGCCTCTTTGGCCGCAGCGCACAGGCGGATGCCTTCCACGGTCTGCTTGAGTTCAAGCGGCCCGCCTTCGATGGTCTTCATGCGTTCGGCGAACTTCGCTTCGACGGTGGCCGCGTCCTCGTTGCTGCACATGCCGGCGGCATAGAGGCCGACCAGATTCGCGCCTGCCGGGGCGAGCTTGGCTTCGAGCCTGGTGAAATGCGTGTCCGTCCAATCGCGCAACACCGGGCGCAGCTTTGGGTCTTCGGTTTGCGCGCCGACCGCGTTGAAGATTTCGTTCCGGCGCAACAAGCCTTCCTCGAAGACGAGCGCGCGCGAGCGTTCTGCCAATTCGGGATCTGGGGCGCCGCTCATCGCGCCGAGCAACTGGTTGCGGAGCACCGCATCCTGGCTGGCGCGGAAGTGTTTTTCCGCGGCGTCGTATGCTGGTTTGCCGCCGTCCTGCACCGCGACGAACAGCGCGGTACCCCGCAGGTCGCGCGGTACCGCGTCTGCGTTCAACGTGCCGTCGCCATCGAGGCCCAGCACCGCGCGTCCCTGCTTGCCGATATCGGCGCGCACGACCTTGTCCTTCAGCGTGTTGGCGAAGAAGCCGATCATCGTGCTGCGCAACAGGCGGTCGTCGTCGCTTTCGCCCGGCTTCAGCGCCATGCCGAGCGTCTGCAGGCGCGGGCGATAAATCTCAGCCGCCGACGCAAGGAAAGCAGCGCGCTTGTCGTCATCGGTGATGAGGTTTTTCTCGATCCAGCCAATATTGAACATGCCTGCCGTGGCCGTCTGGCGCACATCGGCGCGGGCGAACTTCGGCAACGCCGCCAACAACTGCGATGGCGTCAATGCTCCCGCACCGTAGGCCGACGTGACCGAGTCGGCGTAGACGCGCTGCTCGCGTTCATCGAGTTGAGCGAAAGCATTCGAGAGCGAGTCCTGCCACTTCGGCGTCAGCGCGAACCGGTAGTAGCCGGCGCCATGTGCGTTGGGCATCACCCACGTCGGGCAGCCCTTCGCCTGCTTCAACTCGAAGCGTGCCTGCTGGCCGGTGATGAGGCCTTTCTCCTCACGTACCTGCACGCCTTCGGCGTAGCGCACGCTCAGCGGGATGCCCCATGTCTGGTTGGCGCTGGCGCTGGATCCGATCGGAAGATAACGCTGCTGCTGCACCACCAACACGGGCTTGCCCGCACCGCATTCAACATCGATTTTCAGGAACGGCACGCCGGCCTGGTCGATGAAGCTCTTGAATGCGGCATCGATGCCCGCGGCGTCATCGCTCCTGGCGGCGATCGCTGAAATCAGGTCGCTACTGGTCGCATTCCCGCGCGCGTGCGCGTTGAGGTAATTTCGCACTCCGTCGCGGAACGGAATCTCACCGAGATAACGCTCGAACATCGACAGCACGGCGCCACCTTTCTGATAGGTGATGCCATCGAAAGCGGATTGAATCTGGGTGTAGTCGTTGATCGGCTCGTGCACGCGGCGCGTGCTGGCAAGGCTGTCGGCGCCCATCGCGCCGAGCGCGCCTTCGAGCAGGCCGCGTTCGGTGTGGAACTGCGGCTGCAACTGTCCGGTGATCTTGCTGGCCATCCACGTCGCGAACGCCTCATTGAGCCACAGGTCGTCCCACCACGCCATCGTGACAAGGTTGCCGAACCACTGGTGCGCGATTTCATGCACGCTCGTGCCCCAGTAACCCTGGCGCTGGCCGACGTTGGACGTTTCGTCGGCAAACATGATGCTGTCGCGATAGACGATGAGTCCCGCGTTCTCCATCGCGCCCGCCCAGAAATCGGGCGCGGCGACGTTGTCGAGCTTGTCGAACGGATACGGCGTGCCGAAATAATCCTCGAGCGCTTTCACCATGACCGGCGTGTTCGCCAGCGAATACTTCATCTTGCCGCCCTGCCCTTTGGCGGCCATGCCGCGCAGCTTGATCGGCGTCTTGCGGCTGCCATTTGGCGCGATGTCTGGACCGACCGGCACATCCCACGGGCCGACGGCGAAGGCGATGAGGTAACTCGGCAATGCTTCGGTGCGCGCGTAGGTGACCTTCTTGAAACCGCCGGGGAGTTTCTCGGTTTTGGTTTCAGCGCTGTTGGCGACGGCGACATCGCCTTCCGGAACGATCAGCGTGATGTCCCACGGCTGCTTGAAGCTGGGCTCGTCGAATCCGGGAAAGGTGTGACGTGCACCGAGCGGTTCCATCTGCGTGACGATGTACTGGTTGCCGTCTGGCTTGACGCGGTAGGCACCCTGCAATTCTCCGAACGGCGCGTCGAACGCAATTTCGATGGTGGCCTCGCCAGCGGGAATGGTTTCGGCGGCGGTGAGCTTGAGCACGCCGGAGACGTGCGCTTCGGTGGCGGTGAGCGGAATGCGTTTGCCATTTGCGACGACCGCTTCGGCCTTGCCGATCTTGAGGTCGCTGCCATGCATCCACACCACGTCGGTGGGTTCGGACACCTTGGCCTGGATGCGCGTAATACCGCTGAAATTCGCTTGCTTCGGATCGAGCTTGAGTTCGAGCTGCACGAGCGATGGCACGACGGTCCGCGGAAGGCGGCCGGTGGGTACATCGCTCACGGAAGCCGCATCGGTGGCGTGGACGATGCCTGCGGCGGCGAGGAGCGCGGAGGCTAGCAGGGTGCGGCGGATCGAACGCATGAGGACATCTCCCGGGGAATCACCCGAGCATACGGGGCCGATGCACGGCTGCGCCCCTGACGAAAGTCCTGCATGGATCAAAAAGTCGCCCATCCCGGCGAAAGCCTGGACGCGGTTACGTAAGCCGGCAATTCCAATGAGCCTTCAACGGGGTCAGAGAACATTTCCTTTTGAATCAGACTTCTCTGATACCAAAGCCTGAAACAAACCGATGCCGGCCAATGCAGCCGCGGCCCAGGATCGAACTACCCAAGTCACATGCTGTTCTTTCCATGCGCCGGCCCCGCCTTGAAATGCCCGGTATCCCCCAGCACATCACGCACCGAGGCGTGAATCGTGCTGCGACTTTTCTGGATGAAGATGACCACAGTGCATACCTGCAAGCACTCACTGCTTGTGCATCACATTGCGGCGTGCAGTTACATGCGTACGTGTTGATGACCAATCATGTCCACTTGCTGCTTACCGGTATGGACGCAGGCGCAGTCTCACGCATGATGCAAGCCATCGGCCGGCGATATGTGCGTACGCTCAACGCCAAGTACGGGCGCACTGGCACTTTGTGGGAAGGTCGCTATAAGTCCTGTCTGGTGGACAGCGATGGTTACTTGCTCGCCTGCCTGCGCTACATCGAACTCAATCCGGTGCGTGCAGCGATGGTCGAGCAGCCAGAGCACTATCGGTGGTCAAGTGTTCACCATCATCTCGGACTGGCGTTCGATAGCCGCTTGACTGCGCATGCTGGGTATCTGGCACTTGGCACCGACACGGCAACGCGGGCTCTTGTCTATCGCGAGTTTTTACAGACCGTCATGTGCAATGAGCAACTCGCCGCCATACGCGCGCATATGCGGCAGGAGCGCGCACTGGGCTCGCCTCGATTTCAGGAGATGGTCGGAAAAGCGCTCAACCGGCCTGCTGCTATTCGGGCGCCAGGGCGACCAAGAAAAATTCGTGTGGATTCAAACGGAAATGTTCTCTGACCCCTTTGTTTGTGTCGGCCACGGGGACGACCAAGGAAAGAGTCGATCACTTAATTACCTCCGTCCCCTTTGATTGATGATCGGCCGACCTGACGGTGTTGCGCCAGAGCCGGCCGCGAGCGGCGATCCATCTGTGCACTGCTTTGGAAAAGAACCGCCGACGCATTGCTTGTTACGCCGGTTGATTGTCCGTCGCCTTAAAGTCCGCTCGGTGGGCGGACTTGCATGTTGTACGGACTGCTTAATTAGCCACGTTCCCTTTGATCCCCGCGATGCGGACCTTGTGATATGCGAGGGCGGATTAATTGTCCTTGGCACCATTCGATTTCCTGAAAATGAACCTGGAACCTTTTCCTCGCATCGATCGGTTGAATCCACCGGAACCTTTTTCGTATTAGGCAAGGAGTTTGAACGACGCGAAATAGGTCATGAACGACTCCTCCAGTTGTTCTCGGTTTCTGTTGACGAGAAAATTCCCCAAACCTGGTGCTAGTATCCAAAGTGGGTGGAGCAGACGATTATCCTCACAAAGTGCTAACGCCAAATCTTCAATTGGTGTGCGATCTGACAGAACCAAGTAGGGCTTTAGCACAACAGGAAATTGGCTGCTTTTGAAACCAACAAAACCGGAAATCTGCAGCTCATCGATTATACGAACCGGGAATAAAACGCCTTTCGCATTTTGCAGCACTTGTCCAAAGCAAGGCCGAAGTATGTCTGCTAATCGTGACGAGACGTCAGCAGGCGAAATATCGCCGCAAACAGGGTGTCTAGGGGGTGGGGTCTCTGAAGAAGCGGCGAGAATTGTGCGCGAAAAGGGTGCTGCCCAACTCAGTGCATCGATCCTCTCATCCAATACAGACGATCGCGACAGGTCTTTCAAGTCTGACCTGTTCACGCCCGCACTGGTTAGCTCCTTGTCGATCATTTGCGAGCGATAACCGACTTTTACGACTGAACCTGAGGCCAGAAATGCTCCGTTTACGAACCCCTCAATCGCAAGCTCTCTTAGATATAGGTTCCCCAATCCCGACCAATTCAAGTCATTTAGTTCGGGAGAGACAACTACTGAGGAGTGAAATTCGTTGCCAACAGCCGCAAGCATTTCAGCGGCATGGTTAGACGAATCATTCATGTCGATACTCCTCGCGCAGCTCATTTTGGCGTCTGAATCACGTGTTCAGCGAAATCATAGAAAATAAGACCGTTGTATCCATTTCCATAATGATATTGACCCCAATAGATATTTCCATCTAGGCCTGGAGCGGGCAATGGGGTCGCCACATAACCGTTCCTCGTGAAGAACCGATCCCAGTTTCCCCTGACAAACGTTCCGCCTCGCCAATTTCGAAACCCTTCAACAGTTCGATCAAGCTGCTTTATGCTTTTTGTCCACTTATAGCCAGAGCTGTGTGTGCTCGGCTTAATCTCGAAAACATGGGTAATGTCGGCTTCTGCGTCTCGTATCAAGACATCCGCCCGCCCTGTCCACAGATCAGAGACGTATCGTTGTTCAATTTCAACATCATATTGCGGTAAACGCTCTTGAATGTCGGCCTCAATCGCCGCATGGGCCCTTTGGCCGCGAAGCATGTGATGTATCTCGCCATTAAATGCTCTGGAGAAGGCGGCCGTGATCGCCCCATTTGCGAACTTCCCGCCACTCAACACCGACGCTGTCCCGCCCACGACCGCTGCTGCCGCAATTCGTGCCCCGGCATATGACCTCGCGCCACGCCCGATCTTATTGATCCCCGGTCCGGCTGCCTCGGTCACTCCCGCTGCGGCGAATCCATGTCCAAACTTGCCACCCTGCAAGCTCGACATCACCCCACCAGCCATCCCGTGAGCTAGCACCTTGGCACCGTATGCTCCCCAAGTAATACCTGAGCCGAAAGCATCATTCCCGGCCACTGCTTGCGCCCACTGGGCATCCTGAAAGTAGCCGCCAATCCCGGCAAATAGTGCTGCCGAGAAAGCTCCATAAACCGCACCTTTCCAACTGCCCGTGGCAATGCCACCCGCCACGGCACCGCCAGCTGCTGCGGCAATGATCGCCGTGCCGCCTGTCAAGTCCCACGTGAAGTAGGTATAGACGGCGGCAAAAACAACCGCCAGCCCCTGCCGCTCCTTGACCCCAATCGTGCCTGTCGGATCGGTATACGCCAGCGGGTTATTAAACACGTATGTATACGCATTCCAGCTCTGCGCATTCCCCGGCGACTGGATCACCGGATCGGCCTGCAAAAACCGCCCCAGCTGCGGGTCGTAAATCCGCCCGTTCATATGGATCACGTTCTGGCCGTCGACATGCTCGTGGCCGGTGAAGCCGCGCGTGCTCACGGCCAGGGGCGGGGCGGCGCCGTTGTACTGCGACGGATCGTCGAAGTTGCGGCGTTCGCCCGAAGGCACGAAGTCCATGTTGTGGAGACGGTTGCCCAACGCATCGGTAATCCGCACGACGCTGCCCAGATGGTCGTGGAATTGGTATCGGTTGCTGACGGCGCCGCCCACGATGGTCTGCAGCAGGAAGCCGCCGATGTGGCGTTTGAGCGTGGTCGTCCCGCCGTCAATGAAGATCTCGACGTTGCCCACGTACAGCGTGCGCCGGGGACCGTCGCCGCGCTTGTAGCGGCTGCCGTCGCTGCCATACCAAAACCGGGTGCGCTGGGTGGGGCTGTTGGGATCGCCCTTGAGGATCTCGTAGGCCTTGTCGTCCACCGAGTAGCGGATGGTGCGGTCGTTGATGGTGCCGGCGGCGTCCTTGAAGGTCTGGTTGCCGCGAGCGTCGTACTGGAAGGACGTACCGCCAGCCGAGAGGACCTGATGCGGACTGGCCGCCGTGTCGCCGTTCGTCCCACCGAAAGAACTGTTGGCGGCGTTGTTGAGCCCGCATCCTGCACGGCCCGCGTACACATACCCTTGGCCCGTGGCCGTGTCTTGGGTCTTGGCACACACGTTGCCGAAGGCATCGAACTGCGCCCAGTACGTGAGCTTGGTCCAAGGCGCATGCTGCGTTCCATTCGTGCTGAGGGCGTACCCGGCCCACAGGCGATTGAGGCTGTCGTACTCGAAGCCCTCCAGATAGCGGCCTTCCTTCTGATGCGAAGTCAGGTTGCCGGCCTTGTCCCAGCCATAGCCTTCCTGGACCAGTTCGCAGTCGCTCCCGCCTGGCTTGTCGGCGCAGATACGTTCGACGCGCCCCGTGACTGGATGGTATTGACGGGTGATGGAAAGTTGCCCGCTGCTGCTGCGGACTTCCCTGACCACATGTCCCCACGCATCGATTTCGTGGGTACGCTGCCAAGGTGTGGCGCAGGATGGGTTGGCATCCGCCGCGCTGCTGAAACACACGGCCGCAGCAAAACCACGCGAGGTGTACTCGGTCCGGGCCCAGTTGCCGGTCGCATCCTGCGATTTGGCGGCGCGTCCCAGTGCGTCGTATTGCACAGCGGTCGGATAGTTGACGCCATCGATTTGCGTCACGCTGGCTGCGGCCCGCCCCATGCTGTCGTACTAATAGGTGCGGTTGAACTGCAACGCCGTGCCGGATTGCCCGACCCAGGCGCTGTACTGGCCAGTGATCTGCTCGCGCGCTAGTTGACCGATGCCGTTGGGCGCAGTGTCGTGATCGAACGTGCTTTCCGATTCCGCGCCGTCCGCGTTTCTGACCGTCTTGCGCCACACACGGCCACGCGCATCGTAATGGTTCTCGATGCGCCCGCCTTGGCTGACCTGCGCCAGCAATTCGCCGAGTGCGTTGTACTCGAAGGTGGTGTATCCGGTATCGGGGTCGCTTTGCGACGTCTTGCGGCCCAGCACGTCGTAAGTGAACCCGTTGGAGACGACTCCACGCCCGGCATCACGATGCACGGCCCACATCGATCCATCGGCATAGTAGTAATAGCCCATCGGGCTATTGACGCTGTCGCGTACCAACGTCAACTCGCCCTTGCCGTTGCGGGTCTGCACGGTCTGCATGCCAGCGCGCGGCCCGACGGTGGTGGTGGTCAAGCCGTCGTAGCTGCTGGTCACCTCGCTTTCCATGACGCCATTGCTTTGGATGAGCTGGCTTTTCACTGCCCGGCCCAGCAGGTCGAACGTGGTAACGTTCCAGTCGCGGCCTGCCATACAGACGTTAGCCAACCCAGTAGGTCCATCACTGCCGCCCGTTCCAAAGAGGAAGAACGGGTTGGAGGCTTTCTGCGGTTTGCCCGTGGCGTCGTAATGCGTGCATGACGCGGCCACGTCCTTGTTGATGACGCCTGAGTTGAAGGTTTGCGCCGCCTTCATAACAGGACGGCCCAGCACATCGAAGTAGGTCCACTGCGTGGGCGCGCCTTCGGTCAACACCTTTTGCCGGAACTTGGCGCCGCCGGGGCATTCGACCACGGTGCACAATCGGTAGGTGGTCCAGCTTTCAACACCACCGGCGACATCACCCGGCGCAACACCCGGCTGGGCCTGTGCCCACGTGTAATACGCGCGCCCGAAACTGCCGGTGGTGGAGATCGCCGAGACATTGTTTAAGTCACGGGCTTCGGTGACGTCGCCGAAAATATTACGCGAGACCACCTGCTGCGTAATCTTCGGGATCGCCCCCACGCCATCCCAGAACAGTTCGGTGGTGCTTTGCGGGTAACGGCCTTGGGCGTCGTAGGTCGATGCGGAATAGCGATGCACCGCCGTCTTGCTTGCGGGCCGGAACGTCAGTCCGTTGGGTGTGCAGTTGATGATCTCCGAATTGCACGTGGTGACGCCTGTGCGGTTGCCGAAACCGTCCAGCGTGTGGACCTTGCGCAGGTCTTGACTGGGCGGGCCTCCGGGCTGGCTGCGTTCCTCAAGCAATTGACCTGTAAAAGCGCCTGCCATGTCGTACTTGAAATCAGTGATGCGCGTGACATCCGGTACGGCACCTCCGGGATTGTTGGGCCGGCTATGGGTGACGACGGATCGACTGAGACGTCCCAGACGCCATTTTGATGGGACATCGAAGTCATAGACGTTTGTCGTCGTGACTTTGGAAACATGCGTATTCAGTCCAGTGAATGTGTCCACGGCTGTCGTGGTGACATTGCCGTAGCTTCCATACTGCAACTGCGTCAAGACCGAACTGGTGGGCGAGCTGGTGTAGGGATCAGACAAGCGCTCGTCGGTATCCTTGGTGCGCACGTGAACAGGCATCTGGGCACTTGGACTGAAGCCGGGAGCGCTTTCAAACATCTGTGTATTTTCGGAGAACACGTTTCCACCAAACGATGGAAACGTTTGCCCCGGCACGCTAAAGCAATCATTTGATATGGGTCCGTACAGACAGGCGGAAGCGACATAATCACCGCCTACTGCCCGCTTCACCGTTTTTAAAGGAGTTCCGACAAAGGGAAAATCCTGTCGGTAATCAGTCGTCGTGACGACATGGCCACTGGCATGGTTGGAGTCGATCGTTGCTATTTCCCTGAATCCAAGAAACCCACGTCCACCCGCTTGCACTTTTGCTCCCGCGTAACGGTAGTGAACCGATGCCATTGCAGTCGGATTACCCGCCTGTGGTGAGCTGCTCGAAGCTCTGACCACCACATACCTGGGTGCGAGAATATCCATGGCCGCGGCGCCACGACCCCAGTTCACACCATTGCGTGTTCCGGAATCGCGACGGTACGCGTCCTTATTGGTCAACGGCGCGTAGCTGATCTGTGTTTCAGCACCAAGGCCGTTGGTGATCTGCGTGATGACATCGCGCGGGGTGAAGCGTGCATTAGCGCGCGATACAAAAAGGTCCGCATTGTCATCGAGCTTAAGCGACATGAAATCCAGACTGCCGTCCCCGTCGAAGTCGGCAAAGATCGGGGCCTTGCGGGTGTGATCGCAACTCCACCCTTCGCAAAGCATTGCGTTGCCATTGGTTCCTGGCGCCCCTGGTAACCAAGTCTCGGCTCCGAACCCCCCGCTGGCCAGCGCATATCTGACGTTATAGGCCTTGTACGGACCGGCATTGAACGGGTGCAGGATGTCGGCGCGGCCATCGCCGTTGACGTCGGCAAAGCGGACCTGGTTCTGGAAATCCTGTAGCGGAAGGTTGACCAGCTCTTGTATACCCGCACCGGTATTGATCCCGTATGCCCAGGCCCCGTTATTTCCCGCTTGCATAAACCAGTCCGTCAGCCCATCTCCATTGGCATCGGCCAAGCTGATGGCGTAGCCGCCGTCGTTGTAGGCATAGGATCCAACCGTGATGGTGGTAGCAGAGACTGACTTAATCACCATGGCATGCAGCGTGGCGAAGTCCTCGATCGTGCACGGCTCCAGCTCGGTCACGGCCTGGCGTTGTTCCTCAGCCGTCTCGTAGCGACCAATGACTGCAGATTCTTCCTCCGCAGCCAACTGCGGGAAACATCGCGCAGGGTTCCCCGGGATCTGTTCTATGTGTTCGTTCACATAAATCAACAGGTCGGATGACGCATCACCATTAAAGTCGGCCCGTTGCATGAAGCCGGTCTGCGTGGCACCGGCCATGGTGCGATTGCAGCGGAAGCCATTGCCATACCCACAGCGAGGATCTCTGGGCGGGAGCGTCGTCGCATCCAGTATCAAGCTCCGCTCGGCGCCCCAACCAAACGTGCCGCCCTGCCGCTCCATCAGCCGTGCCTTCAGCGAAAAGTTACTGGGATAAACGATATCGGTCAGGCCATCGCCATTGAGATCGGCCAGTTGCACCTGATCGTTCGGCGTGTTGACCGAAGGGATTATCGGCGACAAGGCGGCGATCACGTTTGATGGAATAAAATTCATGTTGCCGGCGCGTCCCTGCGACAGGTACACGCGCCAGCCCGTCCCGATCTGTGACGACACGAACAAGTCATCGAGGCCATCGCCGTTGTAATCAAGCAGATGCCAGCTGCCCTCCCCGCGCCCGGTCATCAGTTCGTCCGGCGTGCAGATCGGTGCGCTTTGAGTAAAGGTGGGCATGCCGTTGCCATCAAGCGTTCCGTACAACACAAACACACTCTCGGTCGGGCAACTTTCGCCGCTGCTGCCATCCTTGAGATAGACAATGTCCTGTCGGCCGTCGCCATCGACGTCGCCCATCTTGAAACCTTCGAACTTCGCCAGGCTGCCGGTGGGCAGATTGGGCGGGTACTCCCTGGTGGCGAACTCGTGCGCCGCAGTACTCCACGCAAACGTTGTGGGAGGCATGCAGACCCCTTGCGTGTCGTCGCGGCACTCCTTGAGGCTGGCCAAGTTCTCGTAATTACTGTTCGAGGCGCTGTATGCATAGTTCAGTGCGTAGAAACGAGCTTGTCGATTCGTCACGCACTCGGCTGCCGTCCCGACGTCACAGGCGGCAATATTCACGAGTTTGTACGCTTGGTACGTGATTCCGCCCGCGACATAACCCGTGCTTTGTTCAAGGGCAGCACGCTCGGCATACACAAATTTCAAACTTGCATAAGGCGCATGAGAGCTGCCGGTCTGACCGGCCAATAGCACCTTGCCGGTGTAACGGAGTTCGGCGAGAAGATGCTCCCCCGGCCTCTGCCAGTAGACGTAGTCAATGTAATTGCCAGTGGAATCCTGAAAGCGTGTCTGGGCCCACGACAGGGCGAAGGCCTCTTTTCCAGGCGCCGAGGAATTGACGTAGCCGTTGTAGTTCAGATTCTGCGTGTCGTTGCTAACGCGATCGCCGTACCAGCTGACCGAACCATCTTTGCGATCGACAGTGAAGAACTTCGGACCCGTGCCGCCAATGACTTCATAAGCGCAGACGCGTTGGAAGGATTCGATTTCCGTCCGATAGCTGATTCCGGCCATCCCGGCAGCGGACGGGCATGCAGCGGCTGCATCATTGAATGCAATCAGTCGCTGGCCGTCCAGGCAGTAGCGATCAGTCGAAGTGAAGTTGACCGGTGATGGTGATCCATCAGTGGGCTGGCCGTTGACGATGAAATCGCCTGCTTCGCGCGTAGCACGACAGCGCGTAATGGACGAGATACCGCCAATCGACCACCCTTTACCCAATGGGCCATACCCGCCTTGGCTGGAATAGTTGAGCGAAATCTTAGGCGCGACGCCTGCGGTGCCGGGCACTGCATACAGCGGGATCGAATACGTGGCCGCACCGGATTCGTCGACCCGGAATTCGGCAGCGGTAGCGCCGACCTTGTCGGACTCAGGATCGGCTGCGACGGCGAAGCTGCCGGATATGCTGCCGCCCGCGAGCACGTTGGACACGAGCGCGCCGATCTGGATCAAAAACAAGCTGCCGACAAGTGCGACCAGGGCCAAAGCCGCCCGTGGCGCGTGGGTGGTGTGTTCCTGCATACGGCTCCCCAAAAACCGCGAGGCAAATCGCGTGTGCCGCGATTGCCCTCGGCGTTCCCAGCCTAATTCTGCATCCCTGTAGATCGTCCCTGTTGGAGCTAACCTGAATTCGCTCCGTCCGGTCTCCACCGGTGCTGCAGCCTCTTACCCCGCCGTCTTGATACACGCGAATTTCGCGACGGTCAAGCCGTGAATACTGCTCGCGAAGTGACCAGGATGCGCCGCGCCTGTCCGGCTATGGATACTGCGTAATGGGGTCCTGAAGGACCGGATCGTCATCCCGGCGAAACCGGATCCATGTTGCGAGACTTGGGGATTCAGAACGAGTCCCGGTTTCGCCGGAATCGAACACTTATTGCGTCACGAGCGATCGCGTCACGATCGACCCATGCTGGCTCACGCCTGCGACTGTTCCAGTGTCACCGCCACCGCATGCACCACCGCCGCGATCTTCAGCGCGCTCTGCACGCCCTGCGCGCCGACATCGTGCTTGCGGATGGTTTTTTCGTGCGACGCCATGCACATGCCGCAGCCATTGATCGCCGACACCGCCAGCGACGCCAACTCGAACGCGATCTTGTCGAGTCCGGAGTTTGCCATGACATTCATGCGCAGCCCGGCGCGAAGCTGGCTGTACTCGTCGTTCTCGATCAGGTGCGTGGCGCGGTAATAGATGTTGTTCATCGCCATGATCGCGGCAGCGGCTTTCGCACCATTGATTTCTTCCGGCGAAAGCTGCTCGGCGGCGAACGTTTCGATCGCCTGCGCCAGCGGCAAGTAACGTGAAGCGATGGCCGACGAGAGGGCGATCGCACGGATCTGCTTGC
>PPFU01112697.1_pt1 | contig 16270 bp, 12 predicted proteins | sample 1535991 | NCBI WGS metagenome assembly PPFU01 (sample SAMN04901290, study PRJNA319586) | Hypolithon metagenome, whole genome shotgun sequencing project. | isolation source: Antarctic Hypolithon | place: Antarctica: Miers Valley | collected 2014
GGCTGCGCGCGGCCGATCCCGCGGTCGCGTCACGGGGCACCTCGTGATCGGCCCGCGGACAGTCCGGCAGGGGTCGACGCAGCGGGGTATCATGCGGGGCGTCGCCATGGTCGGCGTTGCACTCGGCAGCTCCGCGTGCGGCAGCGGCGATGCCGCGCCCGACGTGCGCGATGTGACTGTGCGCGATAGCGCAGACATCACGATCGTTGAAAGTGGAGCCCCGCCCACTCGTCCGGCGTTCGTGCTCGATACCGTTCCAGCGCTGGACATCGGAGAACGCGAGGACGATGATCCGGACTACCAGCTGTTTCAGGTGCGCGGTGCGGTGCGCCGCCGTGATGGTGGGGTGGTCGTCGGGAACGGCGGGGCAAATGAACTCCGGGTGTATGACGCGTCGGGCACCTTCGTGCGACGGATCGGCCGTAAAGGGCAGGGTCCGGGGGAGTTCGAAGATCTGACCTGGCTGCGTTTGTCCGGGGCCGACACCATCGTCACCTACGACTGGAGCGGCAGACGGCTGTCGCGCTTTACCCCGGACGGTGAGTATGTCGCGTCGGACATTCTGGGCGGGGCGAACAACGCCCACTTTCTATTCCCGGTCGGCCAGCTCGACGACGGACGAATCCTCGCGACCGTCGCGGCAGACTTCGCCCCGGGGAGCAGTTCCGATGGGATCTCGCGCGATTCCGCGACGCTGCTCATTGCCACGGCGGACGGCGAGATCCGGGACACGGTGCTTCGCGCGCTGACTACCGAGCGGATCGTTAGTAGCAGTGGTAGCGGGGCGAATCGGAGCATGTCGGTCACGACGCCACTCTTCGGCCGCATGACCTCGTTCAGCGCCGCCGGCAACATGGTCGTAGTCGCGACCGCCGATAGCTACGAGGTTCGACAGTACGATGCGACGGGCGCGCTGCGCCGCGTCATTCGGCGGCGCACGGATCCGGTTCCAGTCACGGAGACCGACGTAGCCGCCTTGAGGGCAGAGCGCCTGACGGGGGACATGCCTGACAACCTTCGCCGCAGGATCGAGCAGCAGATGGACGCGATGGAGCTCCCGCCGGAGATGCCACCGTATACGACCGTATTCGTCGATCGCATCGCGCGGATCTGGGTGCGAGAGGCTGCGCCCATGGGCGCGCCTGGAAAGTGGGCGGTCTTCGACGGTGAGGGCGCGCTTGCTGCGGAGCTCGAGCTTCCGGCACGCTTCAGAATCACCGAAGCCGGCGACGGTTACGTGCTCGGCGTCCTGCGCGACGAGGATGATCTCGAGCGCGTGCAGCTGTTCCGGCTGCGCGCGGCCGATTCGATGACGGCATCGTCTGGAGAACGGTGATCACGCCGTCGTGCGCGGCCGGCGCAGCGCGGGCCGGGCGGGTCACTGTCGGCATCATCGCGGTTGCCGCGGCGTGCGGCGGGGATGGTGCCGCCGCGCGTGGCACGCGCGACGTGACCGTTCGCGACAGCGCGGGGATCACGATCGTCGAGAATGGCGCCGCGCCGTCGCGCCCCCTGCTCGTGCTCGACTCCGTGCCGGCGGTGGATATCGGTGACGGACAGAACGAGGATCCGGATTATCAACTGTTCGGCGTCCGATACGCGTTCCGGCGGGGCGACGGGTCGATCCTGGTGGCTAACGCCGGAACGAGCGAACTGCGGCTCTACGACGCGAACGGGGCGTTCATGCGACGCATCGGTCGACGCGGCGCCGGACCGGGGGAGTTCGGTGCCCTCGGATGGGTCGGACTGACCCGTGGCGATACCGTTCTGACATTCGACTACGATGGGCGGCGGCTCTCCCGGTTCACGCCGGATGGCCCATTTGCCTCGTCGCTGGTCCTTGGCGGCGTCGGCAACCCGGATCAGTTGAGCCCATATGGTTCCCTCGACGACGGGCGCGTACTCGTCGGCCAGCTGGACCAGTTCTCGCGCCCGTACTCGAATGGCGACCACCGCGACACGGTGACGCTGCAGCTCATGCGGTCCGACGGCGTGAGGCGCGACACCCTTGGTCGCTTCCCTGGCGGCGATTACACGGTTCGGGCCGCGAGCGGTGGCGGCATCTCGCTCGCCACCGTCCCGTACGGCCGGGCGACGCATTTTGCCGCCTCAGCCGGATCGATCGCCGTCGGCATCGCAGACAGCTACGAAGTACTGCTGCTCGACGAGACGGGCACGATCCGTCGCGTCGTGCGGCGTCGCGCCGATCCCGTACCCGTCACGGACGAGGACATGGCCGCCACGCTCGAGAAGCGGCAGGGTAACCCGGTTGCGGCTGCCCTGCGTGAGCGATTTCTGCTGCAGGTCGCTCGGATGCCGAAGCCCGAGGCGATGCCGACCTACAGGGCGCTGCGGGTTGATCGCCTGGGTCGGCTCTGGGTGCGCGAGGCGGCACACGTCGGCGAGTCCGGACGCTGGGCGGTGTACGCACCCGACGGCGGCCTGCTGGCCGACCTGCGGTTGCCCGAACGATTCACCGTCACTGACGCCGGGGCCGAGTACCTGCTCGGCGTCCTCCGCGACGAGAACGATCTCGAGCGCGTCCAACTCTTCCGGCTCCGTTCGCCTGGCGGTGACGCATGATCGGCTTCTCGATTCGCCGCCCCATCGCGGTGTCGATGGCCTACTTCGCGGCCGCACTGCTCGGCATCGCGGCGTGGCGGAACATCCCGCTGGAGCTGCTCCCCGACACGTCGCTGCCGCGACTGAGCGTCACGTCGGACTGGGGCGGCTCTTCTCCGGAGACGGTCGAGGCGTTTCTGACCTCGCCGATCGAGGCGACGGTCCAGCAGGTCCGCGGCGTCGAGAAGATCACCTCCACCTCGACGCAGACGCAGGGGCGGGGCACGTCCACCATCTCCGTGGAGTTCGCGCGCGGGACGGACATGAACTTCGCGCGCATGGAGCTGCTCGAGCGGCTCGCGGCGCTCCGATCGGAGCTCCCGATCGGCGCCTCCCCGCCGCGCGTGAGTCCGTATGTGCCCGAGGAGTTCGCCGATCAGCGCCGCCCCTTTCTGTCCTATACCGTCACAGGTCCGTTCACGCAGGAGGCGCTGCGCGCACAGATCGACGATGAGATCGCACCGGAGCTCCGGCAGCTCGACGGCGTCGGCGACGTGCGCGCGAACGGCGGCCGCCAGCGCGTGCTCGAGATCCTGCTCGACGACGGGAAGGCGGCCTCGTTCGGCCTGACGCCGCTGCAAGTTCAGCAGCGGATCGCCGAGTTGGAGATCATGCGAGAGGCGGGGACGATCGAGCAGCGCGGATTGCTGCAGACCGTCACGATCCGGCAGTCCCCTGATTCCGCCGCGCAGCTCATGGACGCGGTCATGAAGGCGGAGGTCGGCCGTGTGATCCGGTTACGCGATGTCGCCACGGTACGCGATACCTACGAGGAGCCGCGCTCGCTCAGCCGCATTGACGGCTACCCGGCGGTCACCTTCGACGTCACCAAGAAGTCGGGGACGAACACGGTCGCAGTCGCGGACGCGGCCAAGGAACGGATCGCGAGTGTCGAGACGCGACTACTTCCGGGTGTCCGCCTCATCAAGACCAACGACGAAAGCGACGACATCCGCAAGCAGCTCACGGATCTCCGCGAGCGCGCGATGGTCTCGGCGGTGGTAATCTTCGCGGTGCTGCTGGTCTTCCTCGGCTCCTTCCGGTCGGTGTTGATCGTCTGCGCGACGATCGGCTTTTCGGTGTTGATCGCGGTGAACCTGATGTACTTCGCCGGCTTCTCGCTGAACATCCTGACGCTGATGGGGTTGGCGATGGGCTTCGGCCTCATTGCCGACAACGCGATCGTCGTGCTGGAGAACATCTTCCGCCGCTGGCGTGGCGGCGAGTCCGCGGCGGTGGCGGCGGAGCAGGGCTCACGTGAGGTGGTGCTGGCCATCCTCGCCGCGACCGCGACCACGCTGGTGGTGTTCATCCCCTTCGTGTATCTGCAGGGAGAGTTGCGGGTGTTCTACATCCCGCTCGCGGTGGTTGTCGCGCTCAGCCTGATCGCCAGCCTCTTCGTGGCGTTTTCGTTCATTCCGGCGTTGGGTGCACGCATGCTGCGCGGCGAGCGGCGCGACGGCGACGCCGCGCCGGAGGCGCACGCCGCCGGCGGCCGCCTCACGCCACTTCCGGTGAGTCTCGCCGATGACGGCGGCGTGGGTAGCTCGAGCGTGAGTAATTCGGGCGCGGGTAGCCCGACGGACGGGGCGGTGGCGCGTCTGCCCCTCTACGTCCGGTTTTACGCGGCCATCCTGCGCGGCACGCTGCGCTTCCCCTGGACGACCGTCGTGATCTGTTCGCTGCTGGTCGGCGGATCGTACTATCTGTTCGACAAGTACGTGCAGCGCGGCGTGCTCTGGCGCGGCTTCGGCGGACAGTCGACCTATCTCGCCGTCGACATTATCCAGCCTCGCGGCGAGGAGTTGAATCGAACCGACGAACTCGCCCGCTACTTCGAGTCGCACATTGCGACGCTCGCCCACGTCGACCGGTTCACGACGCTGGTCACGCCGCAGCGCGCGAGCATCCGCATCGAGTTCGCGGACTCCGTGGAGAACTCCGGGATTCCCGAAGCGGTGAAGGAGGAGCTAACCGCCTACGGGTTCCAGTTCGGCGGCGCCGAGGTGCGCGTGACGGGCTACGGGCCGTCGTTCTATGGTGGCGGCGGATCGTCACCGAACTACCGCATCACCATCTTCGGCTACAACTACCTGAACGTGCTCGGAATCGCCGAGGCGCTGCAGGGGCAGCTGGAGCAGTTCTCGCGCGTGCGCAATGTCGATGTGAACGCGAGCAGCGGGTGGGGCGGCAGCGACAAGGCGACGGAGATGCTCGTGACGCTCGACCGCGACCGGATCGCGATGCACGGCCTCACGGTCACGCAGCTCGGTCAGCAGATCGGCGCGGCGATCAGCGGCGCAAGCCTCGATGGTCGTCGAGTGCCGATCCGCATCGGGGGAGAAGAGCGCGACCTCGCGATCAAGCTCGACGGCTACGCGGATTTCGATGTGCAGCGCCTGCTCGGCCTCATGATCCCCACCGCCAGCGGGGGCAGCGTGAGGCTCGGCGATGTCGCAACGATCGAGGAGCGCAACGTCCTCGGCCGTGTCGAGCGCGAGAACCAGCAATACAAGCGTGTGGTGGGCTATGAGTTCCGCGGTCCGCAGAAGCTCGGCGACCGCGTCCACGAGTCGGTGATCGGCGCGACGGCGCTCCCGGATGGCTACCGCATCGAGGGGCGCCAGGAGTGGAAGTGGGACGACGACGAGGCGCGGCAGCTCTACGGCGTGCTCGGCATCTCACTCGCTCTCGTCTTCATGGTGACGGCCGCACTATTCGAGTCGGTACGTCAACCCATCTGCGTGCTGCTCACCGTGCCAATGGCCCTGATCGGAGTCTTCGTGATCTTCTTCTACGCCAACGCGAGTTTCACGCGTGAGGCTGTGATCGGCGTCATTATGATGGGAGGCATCGTGGTCAATAACGCTATTCTCCTCATCGATCGCGTCAACCAGTTACGACGGGTCGGCGGCGCATCGCTCACGGACGCGCTGATGGAAGGTACGCTCCAACGTGTGCGGCCAATCCTCATGACGAGCGCCAGCACGGTCTTCGGCCTCCTGCCACTCGTCCTCTTCAGCGAAACTGCGGACGAGAATATCTGGAACGCGCTCGGCTACGCGCTGATCGGCGGATTGTCGACGAGCACCTTCCTCGTGCTGACCGTCACGCCCGCGATCTACCTGCTGCTCGAGCGGCCGAAGCGGTTGCCGCGACTGCCGGCACTCCGGCGTCCGACCTTCGGGCGACCCCGCCTGCCGTGGCGGCGTCGTGCGGCACCTGCGGGGAGTCCGATCTGATCGCCGCCAGCGACGAGTGGCCGATCCGAACGGTGCTGGCGAGTGCGGTCATGAGGGCCGATCTGATAACCTCGTCGAAAGGACCAGTTCATGGGCGACGAGACCAGCCACCGGCGTCGGCGTTCGATCCGATTGCACGGATATGACTACGAGCAGGCCGGAGCGTATTTCGTCACGATCTGCACCCACGATCGTGCTCATATCTTCGGTGATGTTCGAGGTCGCACCATGTGCCCGAACGCCGCTGGACGCGTGGCCGCGGAATGTTGGGACAACATCCCGGCGCATATGCCCGGGGTCACATTGGATTGTTGGGTGGTGATGCCAAATCACGTTCACGGTATCGTGATTATTGATTCACCCGCGATGGGCGTGGCGTCGCCGGTGGGCGTGACGTCGCCGGTGGGCGCGATGTTGCCGATGGGCGCACCGGCGCCGGTGGGCGCAACGGATGGAGGGGCGCAGCATGCTGCGCCCGCGCCGGGCCCCGCACGCGAACACGCGACCCGACCGTTACCGGCGCCCCAACCCGGAACGGCGTCCCGCCCGGCAACCGCGTCCCGCCCGGCAACCGCGTCCCGCCCGGGAACGGCGTCCCAACCGGGAACGGCGTCCCAACCGGCGACGGCGTCCCAACCGGCATCCACAGGGGCGCAGCATGCTGCGCCCCTACCGGCGTCCCAATGGGGACCGGCGTCCCAACCGGGATGGGCGCCGCGACCGATACCGGCGTCCCGACTGGTCCCCGCCCACCCACACTTCTGCGTGACCTCCGGTTCGTTGGGGGCGGTGGTGCGATCATTCAAATCTGCGGTGACCAAACGCCTCAATGACGCACGCGGGACAGCTGGTGCCCCGGTCTGGCAACGCAACTACTACGAAATCATCATCCGCAGTGAGCGATCGCTGAACCGCATTCGCCAGTACATTCTCAACAACCCGGCGCGCTGGGCGCTCGATCGTCAGAATCGCAGGGCGGCGCGTTAGCCACGGGGTTGCGGGACAGGGCAACAGACGATCGGTCGCACAATGCTCGGGTAGGACTAGCCAGGAGTGGTTTGGATCTCGGGCGGGTGGAGGTCCAGCGCGGACCGCGCGGGAGCCGTCGGAACACGACAGATTCCGACACGCAGACGGAATGACGGTGCGGCGTGAGGCACGCGGCACATCGGGCTGGAATCTCCAACCTCAGGTTCACACGACATGCCGCACGTGACTCGCGAAGCTCCGCGCACCTCGTTCCGTTTGTGGCCCGGTCGACGTGTGGCTTTGGCCATCGCGCCAGTATTTCTCGTGATCGCCGGATGCGCCGGCGGGGATGATGGCGCCGAGCAGCTCGTCAGCCGTACCGATTCCGCCGGCGTTGCCATCGTCGTCAATCATGGTCCGGATCGGCCCGTGCCATTCGCCCTGGAGCGGACCGTGACGATTGCCGGCGGCGACGCCGGCCAGGACCCGTTCGGCAATCTCTGGGAGCGGTCCGTCGCGACCGACGCGGCCGGCAACATCCATGTGCTCGACGCGCAGAATCACAGAATGCACATGTACGACACCACCGGCGCGCACATCCGGGTGGTGGGGCGCGAAGGCGGGGGACCGGGTGAGTTCCGCAATCCGTCCGAGCTGACTGTCGGCAGCGACGGATCGGCGCATGTGTTCGACTGGGGGAAGGGCGGACTCGTGCACTTCGCGGCGGACGGCACCGGCACCGACGAGCCAAACGCCCACGGCGCCAGTCGCGCGTCCGTCCGCCGGATCGCCTTCGACGGTGAGTGGCGCTATGTGGAAGCCGAGGATTCAGGACCGCCGCCAGGAATCCCGACTGGGGCAATCGGCCCCGAGCCGGCTCGCGCGGCCATCGCGCCTGAGGGCATGTCACGCCGGATCGTCACGGCAAGGCGCGGCGCCACTAGCGATACGCTGGCGACATCGGACCGGCCACTGCATCCCATGCGACAAGTTCCCGGCTGTCAGGTCAGCGTCAGTCTCGGACCGATCTTCGAGCCGGAGTTTGCTTGGGCCGCTGGTGGGGGGCGGCTCGCGTATGTGGATGGGAGCGCGTATCGCGTAGACCTGGTGGATAGCACCCGCCGCCGCACGAGCATCCGCCGCGACATTCCGGCGCGCCCAGGAAGTCAGGCGCTGGCCGAGCAGGAGGTCGGCGAATTCACGGTTCGGTGGCCGGGTGGCGGATGCACCGCCACGGCGGCGGCCGTGGTCGAGCAGCGCGGCCATGCGGCAATCATTCCGGCGGTACGTTCGATGATCGTCGCGCCTGACGGGAGCGTCTGGGTAAAGCGGTTCGCGGTGCGTGACGATACCGCCGCGGTCGACGTGTTTGACCCCGACGGCGCGTATGTCGGAACGTTGCCACACGGGAGCCCCTTTCCCGCGGCCTTTCTGCCGAACGGGAACGTGGTCGTCGTCGGGCGCGACGAGCTCGACGTCAGTCGCGTCGAGGTCTGGCGAGTGGCGCGCACCGGTGCCACTCAGGGGAACGACGAGTCATCGCCTGACTGAGGCGAGCGGTCGCGACTCCTCGACAGTGGGCCGGACGCTCCGGGGCTGCTGCTGCTACGCCAGTGCATTTCGCTATCGACCCCGCTCCGCCTCCTCGTCCGCGCTCAGAGTGTGGACGCGGTCCGTGGGTCGAGTCGCTCGGGTTACCCGGCCGGTGTGGGGGGCGAACGACGTCCGCCGCCGAGGTATTCGCGACCCCATTCCCCCCGGCTGACCCGCGGGTGGGGCGCGCCCTCCCGCCCCGCCAGTTGGGTTTTCCCGGCGGCCCTCGTACCTTTCGGCCACGCACCTCCCCCGGCAGCGCCCAACCTGCGTGCGCGCCGAGCTGCGTCTCATTTTCCAGGTCGTCATGTCCGCCACGATCACTGAACGCATCGAACTCGCGCTCCAGCGCGTGCAGAATCCACGGCTTGGCCAGGATGTCCTCGCCGCCGAGATGGTCCGCGATGTCGCCACGACTCGCACCGGCAAGGTGCGGCTCACTCTGCTGCTCGATCCGCACGACGATGCCACGATCGTGCGCGAGGTGCGCCAGGCGGTGGAATCTGTCGAGGGGGTGAGCGACGTCTTCGTCGACGTGCGCGACCCGGCGTCGGCGCCGCGACAGAGCGCGCCCGCTGCGCCCCCCGCGCCCCGAGCCTCACGCCAGCTTCCGGTCATGGACGCTGCGCCGCAGGCCGCGCCATCTGGGGGCGGTGCGCCCGGCGCCATGAAGGGCGCACAGACGCCGGTCGCGTTCCCGAACCTTGGACACGTGATCGCCGTCTCGTCAGGCAAGGGCGGCGTCGGCAAGAGCACGGTCGCCGTCAATCTTGCCGTTGCGCTCGCGCGACTCGGCAAGCGCGTCGGCATCATGGACGCCGACATCTACGGTCCGAACGTGCCGCGGATGCTCGGCGTCTCATCGCCGCCGCCGGTGAACGAGGCCAATCGGATCATTCCGCACGAGGCGCACGGGGTAAAGACCATCAGCCTCGGCCTGCTCATCGAGCGCGACCAGCCGGCGATCTGGCGCGGTCCGATCGTGATGAAGATCATCACGCAGTTCATCCGCGACGTCGAGTGGGGCCAGCTCGACTACTTCATCGTCGATCTGCCGCCGGGCACGGGCGACGCGCAGCTCTCGCTGGTGCAGGTGACGCACGTGCATGGCGCACTTATCGTGACGACGCCGCAGGACGTGGCCGCCGGCGATGCCCTCCGGGGCGCGATGATGTTCCGCCGCGTGGACGTCCCGCTGCTCGGCATCGTCGAGAACATGAGCTACTTCGAGAATCCCGAGACTGGGAAGCCGATCGCCATCTTCGGCTCCGGTGGCGGTACGCACCTGGCCGACGAACTCGAGATACCGCTACTCGGCCACATTCCGCTCTATCCGCCCGTGATGAACGGCGGCGACACCGGGATGCCTATCGTCGTCAGCGAGCCCGACTCGACCGCGGGGCGCGCGCTCACCGCGATCGCCGAACGCGTGATGGCGATGCTCGCCGAGCGTCCGCTGGTCGGCGCCGCGGCCGCGCGTACCGGCGCCCCGTGATTCCACCCGACCGCGGCCGTGCGAGCATGCCTCACGCGGCCGGAGAGCACGAAGCGCGGCCGTCGGATCCTGTGGATCCGGCGGCCGCTCTGCCGATGGATACCCGCACCGGGATCGCGCCGGTTGCCATCACCGATCGTGACGAGGCCGCGGCACTCGTCGCCGATTCGCTACCGCTCGCGATCCGCAGACTCGCGCTTCCCGCGGTCGCGTCCAGCCTCCTCATGACGACCTTCGCCTCCGCCGATGCGTACTGGGTGGGCACGAGGATCGGCGGAGCGGGGCTCGCGGCCGTGTCGATTTCGCTGTTCTGGATCTGGATGATCGTGGCGATCGCGGAGATGGTGGGGATCGGTCTGACAGCGGTCGCCGCACGACGACATGGCGAGCGGCGCCCCGAGGCCGCCGCGCATGCGACGAGCGATGCCGTGCTCCTCGCGCTGCTGCTCGGCGTGATCGTCGGTGCGTTGGGCACGATTTATCTGGACGAACTGTTCGGCGCGATGCGGGCGCCGCCGGAGGTGACGGCGTTAGGCCGTGACTACCTGGCCATCTATCTGCTTGGTGCACCGTTGATCTTCGGCTTCTTCGCCGTCGACGCGGCGTTCCGCGCCTCTGGCGATACACGGACACCCTTGGCGCTGCTGATCGTCTCTGTATCGATCGCGCTGGTCATGGATCCCGTACTGATGCTCGGCCTCTGGGGTGTGCCGTCGTTCGGCATCGCGGGCGCGGCGATCGCGACGATCGTGACGCGATCTGCAGTGTTCGTCATGGGACTCGTGCTCCTGCACCGGCGCGGGATGGTCCGGTGGCGGCGCCCGCATGCCGCGACGCTGCGGGCAATCTGCCGCGTGGGTCTGCCGACGGCGGCGACGGGCGCGTTCTTCTCGATCATCTATGTCCTGCTCACGCGCACGACCACGCAGTTCGGAACGCCGGCGCTCGCCGCCCTCGGTGTGGGCCACCGCGTGGAGAGCTGGATCTATATGATCGCCGTCGGGTTCGGCGCGGCGACCGCGGCCGTCGTGGGGCAGAACATCGGCGCGGGGCGCCTCGATCGCGCGGCGCGCGCGGGGTGGATCAGCGTCGGGTACGCGATGATTCCGGGCGGCTTCGTCTGCGCGCTCATGCTGCTCATCCCCGAGACGCTGGCCTCGATCTTCAGCGACGATCCTGCGGTGATCGCCGAGACGGCGAACTACCTCCGCATCGCCGCCGTCGCACAGGTGGTGCTCGCCTTCGAGGTGGTGCTCGAGGGCGCGTTAGGTGGCGCCGGCCACACCGTGCCACCGATGATCGCGTCGACGACGTTCACCGCGCTCCGGATTCCGTTGGCTGCGTGGGCTGCCATGGAGTGGGGGGTGAGCGGCCTCTGGTGGGTGCTCACGGCCACGGCGATCGCCCGCGCCGCGGCGATGGGCGTGATCTGGGGGCGCGGTGGGTGGAAGCGGGCTCGGATCTGAGGCCGTGTCTTGCGCGGTTCCCGCGGCCCGCGCAGACTCGGGCGGAGCACGCGGGTTCTGGTGACACACCGCTGAGACGACCTTCATGCCGACCATCACGCTGCTCACGGATTTCGGGACCGCCGACGGCTACGTGGGCGAGATGAAGGGCGTCCTGTGCACGCGGGCACCGGCCGCAACGATCATCGACGTCACGCACGACAACGCGCATGGGGACATCGAGGCGGCGCGGCTAGCCGTTGCCCGTTACTGGCGCCGATTTCCCGAAGGCACCATCCACCTCGCGGTGGTGGATCCGGGGGTCGGATCCGAGCGGCGCGCCCTGGCCGTGCACTGTGCAGGGCGGTGGCTGGTTGGGCCCGACAATGGCGTGCTGTCGCCGGCGTTGCTCGTGCCGGGGGCGCGGGCGGTGTCGCTCCGAACAACGCCTGACGCGGCGGCGACGTTTCACGGGCGCGACCTGTTCGCGCCGGCGGCCGCGGCGCTCGCGACCGACACGTCCCTCGACGATCTGGGTGAGCCGTGCGACGACCCCGTCGTGCGGCGCACGCCTGACGCCCACCGGGTCGACGCTCGTACGGTCGTCGGTTGTGTGATCTCGGTCGACCGGTTCGGCAACCTGATCACCAACCTGGTCCCGCCGCGGTACCCGGCTGCCGTGATGGCGGGTGGGCGTCGGATCGGGATCGCGCGGGTCTACAGCGACGTGGAGCCGAGTACGCTAGTGGCGCTCGCCGGCTCCAATGGACTGCTCGAGATCGCCGTGCGCGATGGGAGCGCCGCGCTCACCCTGGGCCTCCGTCGCGGCGCGGAGATCCGGGTCGAACGGCAGGGCGCGTGAGGCACTATGAGCCCGCAACGTCTACTTGACCGACGCGCTCGCTGGCTGACCGCCCGTTGTCACGCGACCAGCGTACAGTGTGCCGCCACGCGGTTTCACGGCGCCGGTTCCCTTGTGCAGCTCGGAGTTGAGTTCACCGCCGATCAGCACGACGACCATGGAGATGTACATCCAGGTCAGCAACACGATCACCGCGCCGATCGTGCCGTAGGTCGCATTGTAGTTGCCGAAGTTGACGACGTACGCGCGGAACGCGAGCGTGGCCGCGATCCAGAGTGCCGTGGCGACGAGCGCACCGACAAGCACTTTTTTCTTGTCCTGCCGCGTGTTCGGCAGGAAGTAATACTGCAGCCACGCGAGCCCGACCAGAAAACCGATCACCAGGACGTACTGCGCGATCAGCCAGGCGATCGTCGCCGCGCCGCCGAGTCCCACCAGACCGGCGACCCATGCGATGATCCGCTCGCCAGCCATGAAGGTGGTGAATGCGGTGACCATCACGATGCCCGCGAGTACGACCATGGCGATCGCGATCAGCCGCGTCTTCCACCATGGCCGGCCCTCGGGAATGTCATAGGCGCGGTTGAGCGCATTGGCGAGCGTGTTGAACACGTTCGAGCCGGCCCAGAGCGCGAGCAGCCCGCCCACGGAGGCCAATCCGGGGGCGCTGTCACCCAGCACGACGCTTTCGATGATGCCCTCGATCATCGCCATCGACTCGGGCGGAACCGCCTGGCCGAGCTGCTGCTCGAGGAACTGGATCGCCGCCGCCGGATCGATGAACAGCCCGATCAACGGCGTGACGAAGAGCAGGATTGGAAAGAGCGAGAAGAAGAAGTAGTACGCCGTCTGTGCGGCGAGCCCGAAGACGTTGTCGTCCAGGACCTCCTTGAATACCGCCTTGGTGAGCGTCGCAACGCGGAAACCTTTGATCGTCAGATCCATCGCACCGGCCGTTGGAGTACGGAGATACGACGGGCAAGGCGCGCGCCAGCGGAGGAATCACGCAGGCGCGTCCTCGTCGGTCAGCGGCTGATCCGCTCCACGACGAGCTGGCCGATCGAATGCGCGCCGGTGATGATCAGATGATGCCGCGCGATATCGTGGTTGTCGCTGACCAGGGCCTCGCCACGCTGCACGAGTCCCGAGGGCGCTCCGCTGAAGCGGCCCGTCGCCGTGTACCGAATCCCTACGTCGTCGGGGACGCGAACCACCACGCGGCTGAGGCGCGCATCCAGATGCACGGTCATGTCACCAGTCCACTGGCCAGTTAGGTCCAGCACGACCAAGGTCCCACGCGCATGCAGGGACACGCGCTCCGTTCGGGCGTTCGCGAGACGAACCGCCTGGAGCCGCGAGCCAAAGGCTCTCAGCGTCAGGTCTGTGATGCGCTCTGCATTGGGGCGGTCGAAGTGCAGCGTCGCATCGCTGAAGCCCGTCGCGAAGGCGAGGCTCCGCACGCGAAGTCCGGTCAGGTCGACATCCGCGGAAACGGCGCCGGCCTCGAGATCGAGTTCGAGCGGAGCGTCCGTGCCGAGCGCGAGCCGTAACTCGGCCGTGCGGCTCCGAGCGCCGGGCCAGTGCATCGTGCCACGATCGAGTTCGACGGCGAGCGTCCGCGCCGCCGGGTCGAAGCGATGGCGCGGATTGCTGCCGTCGGCATCGTATGTGAGCGCAGCCTCGTAGAGCCAGCCGCGCGGCGCCGATCGGACGGCGAAGTCGCCGGCGGCGTAGCGCACCGAGACGGCGAGCGGTGCGTTGTCTGAGGCCGTGCGACCGAGCTGAGCGGTCCGCCAGCTCTGGGCGCCCGCGTCAGCCGCGATCGCGGCCAGGGAACCCACGACTGCGCCGACGCCGAGCATCCGGCGCATCAGATCGTCCCCCGCGACGATGTAGCAGCCGTCGGGCGCCGCGCGGCCACGACTCCGCCGACGGGCGTCGGCGTCTGCCAGGAGATATCGTCTTCGGGGGGCGGTAGGGGCGCTGGGGTGCTCGCGGGGCGCCGCGTGCCGCCGCGGGAGAGGAGCGCGGCACCAAAGCCGGCGCTGATGCCCACCCAGGTGAGCCCGACGGCGATCGCCCGCGCCACGCCCCCGGCCACCGGCACCGAGACGAGGAGGGCGGCGATCAGCCAGGGAACGAACAGGCCGGCCAAGCCGATCATGAGCGACTTGAGCATCCGTCGCCGCTCGATGCCTGCTGTCGCGGCGGCCCCGGAGGCCCGCACGGCCGCACTCCCAACTACGCGGGCGGCCGCGAGGGTTCCGAGCATCACGAGTCCGGCGCCCGCGGCCGCATAGCCGACGATCGCGAACGGAATCAGGAGCACGCCCAATACGGTGATTGCCAGGAGCACGACCACCACGGCGAGTCCCGGAACCATCACGAGCTGGCCAAGGACGCCCGCTCCGAACGCCTTTCCGAACGACAGCTCCAACGTCTCGGCGACACGATCCAGATACTGGCCGGCGAAGACGAGCACGCCGATGCCGATCGGGATGACGACCGCCGCCCAGCCGACGAGGAGGAGGAGCGCATGCCAGCTCCGTTCAGCCGAACTGGCGGGGACGGGGGCGGCGATACCGACCGCGCCGCGAATGGAGCGGATGCCGCCCTCCACGATGCCCCCCTCCTCCACGCGCACCTGCCCGAGCGCCGCGATGGCATCGCCGGTCACGCGTGCGCCCGGATGCACCACGACGTCACCGCCGTAGGCGATCGCGTCGCCCTGGACGGTGCCGTACACCTCCAACGTTCCGTTGCGCACCGCCAGCGGCCCGGCGACGCTGGTGCCCACCGCCACCGTCCGACCGCCTTCAGTCGCCGGGACATCGGGCACGCCGAACCAGGCCGCATTCGTCCGCAGTCGGTCGATGCGCTCGTCGAGGTCGACGAGTGGCGCGGCGGTATCCGCCCCCGCCGGCGTAGCCCCGACGGTAGCCGCGCTGCCACGATCCTGCGCCCCTGCGATTCGTGGCGGGACGCCCGTCAGGGCGACCGCCGCGAACAGGCCTAGCAGTCCAGCGGCTGCGGACAGGGGATGCCTGGCGGCGCCGCGACGCAACAGCGGGCCGCGCCGGTGGATTGGACGGGAGGGCGTCACCGCACGTCGCGGTGACGGCGCGCAGCGGCGGTGAGCACGCCGAAGCCAGCGGCTCCTGCAGCGACGGCAACGAGCAGCACGATAACCGTCATCAGGAGGGCGCCGCCGCCAGCCACCGCGGCGGCGTCTGCCGCCGACGGCCCCAGCACCGCACTGATCAGCTCGCCGCCGAGCGCGAGTGCCCCACCACGCGCACGGTCCAGGACCAGACTCGCGGAGTAGATGAACAGGTCCAGGCGCAGTACGACCGCAGCGGTCAGCAGCGAGAAGACCAGCACGGCGCCCACCGCCCCAGCGCCGGCGAGCACCCGCATCGGCATGCCGCGCGGCACGAGTGCCTGGCCGGAACTGCGCGCGGCCACGTGCCACGGTTCGAATACCTGTACCTGCGACAGCACCCGGTCGGCAAAGCGCGCCGACGGGGCGAAGTGCGGCAGATCGTCCAGCGAGAGCGCAAGATCCTGGAGTGCGTCCAGCTCCGAGCGGCAGCGCGCGCATCCGCGCACGTGCAGCCTGAGCGGCGCGACACCAAACCCGACGTCACCGTCGAGCAGGAGATCAAATTCGTTCGGTAGTAGATGACGATGATTCACAATGCCTCCGGTGGGCTATACGGCCCGGCGCTGCGCCCGGTTTCACGGATCGTGCCGGGTTCGCTCAGGCGGGAATTGACGCCCTGAATCGGGAGTGTCATCATTCGTCTCGCAGGTGGCCGAGGAGTGCGCGCAACTCGTGGCGCGCGCGGTGGATATAGGTCTTCACGGTGCCCAGCGGGAGGTCGAGCGTGGCCGCAATCTCCTCGTAAGAGCGGCCCTCGACGTGGCGCAGCAGGATGCAGGATCGGTATTCGGGGCGCAGTCGGGCGATCGCGTCTTCGATGGTGGCGCCGAGTTCCCGCGCCTCGAGTTCGTCGAGCGCGGTTTCCTGACGGTCGGCGAT
>PPFU01001045.1_pt1 | contig 16260 bp, 14 predicted proteins | sample 1535991 | NCBI WGS metagenome assembly PPFU01 (sample SAMN04901290, study PRJNA319586) | Hypolithon metagenome, whole genome shotgun sequencing project. | isolation source: Antarctic Hypolithon | place: Antarctica: Miers Valley | collected 2014
CGCGTACGGCCAGGTCGAGATTCTTTTCCGGCGCGATGCGGCCGACGTAAATCACGACGAGGGCGTCGTCGGATACTCCCCATTGCGCGCGCAGAGCGCGATCGCGTTTTCCAGGATTGAAAAACCGGGTATCGACCGCGCGTGGCAGGCGCAACACATTGTCGAAACCATGTATTTGCAGGAAGTCGCGCAGCTCGCGCGTTGGCACCAGCGTCGCATCGGCGCTGTTGTGGAAACGGCGCATCCAGCGCAGCGCGGTCTGTTGCAGGAACGCCGCGCCGTAATCGCGCATGTACTCGTCGAAGCGGGTGTGGAAACCGCTTGCAGCCGGAATACCCAGCCGTTTGGCGGCCCTCAGCGCCGACCACCCCAACGGGCCTTCGGTGGCGACGTAGATCGCGTCCGGCGGAGCATGGCTCCACAGGCTTGTGAGCTTGCGCGTCGCGGGAAAACCGAATTTCAGCCCGGGATAACGCGGCAGTCCGGCGCCACGCACCAGTAATTCATGCGCATCGCCCTGTTGTTTTTCGGACTGTCGCGGTCGTACCAGCGAGACCTCGTGCCCGCGTGCGCGCAAGCCCTGCTCCAAAGCATGCACCGTCAGCGCAACGCCATTGATCTCGGGGGGATAGGTCTCGGTGACGATCGCGTAGCGCATATGCGGCATCCGGTTTTGCGAATGCTGCGCTCTTAAGATGAATGCAATGCGTCGTGCGGATGGCGGAATGATGACCGCGGCGCGATCCTGGCGTCATGACGCCCGTGTTTGGTGTCCGAAGACGACAGTACACGGGCGAACTATTCTTTCAGCCGGTGCAGGCGGCGGAATAAATATCCTCCAAGCCGTTTTGTTGCGGGCTGACGTACCAACACCAAGCGACTGTTCTTCCGCGACGAAATCAGGACCTGAGGTGAGTGCTGCAAGTCTCGGAAAAGCACGGGGACGACCTGTCCCCGTGCTTTTTTGATTCGCGTAAGGTCTGGAAAGAGGGTTGTCGCATTGCAAATAAGGCAATCAGCAAGCCTGCAATACGTCTAACGTCCCGTCGATTCACCATGTATCGGCTGTATCCGGTGACGATCATCGTCCGCCCCATCCCAGCCGAAAATATCAGCTGCCGATTTCTTCCAGATAGGTATCGTTGATGTTGTTGACTTCAACCCCTGGCGGGATTTCACAACTGATCGCCGGCACGTAATAATTATTTCCGCCATTGTCCGCGGCCGACCATGTTGCAAATGCGGAGCTGTTCGCCGGAACGTTGACGGACCTGACGATGTTGACCGATGGCGGCGAGCTGCCAATCCCGGGACCATCCACAAGCGTACAGTTGACCGTCTGGGCCGCCGCTGTCGAATTGACGAACTTCGCTGACACGCTGGTATGTTTCAGCAGGGGCCCGTCGCGCGAAAGCAGAGCACAGCTGATGAACGCGTTGGCTGCGCCTTCGTTGCGAATGCCGCGCGGGCGCTTGCGGAATGCCCCTTCGTAATTCGGAAGCGCACCCTGGCAGATGTTGACTGGCAAGATGTACTCGGTCCGCGATATTTCGGCTGCCGCTGCGGTCTGGGGTAACACGGCCATGCCAATCACAAGGACGGTTGTGGCAGAGATGAGGTTTCGATTCATGAGAATGGCCTTCTTCAATTTAGGGGTGTACTGCCGTCGCAGCACATCTGGATACTACGTGCAACAGCGGCCATTGCGGCCAGCGGCCATGGCGGTGGTCCGAATAATGGCCAAGGCAGAAAAGGAAACTCCGAAAACAGCCGGGCACAACGACTCGATTTAAATGCAGCGGAGCTGGGGCGCGCTATGCCGCCCGTGGATGCGGGTTTATCATTGATGTCCCCGCAATAGTTTCAGGAGCTTCCAGATGCCCGACCGCACGAACTTCGTAATGACCCGGCTCCCGTGGATCGTGGCTGCTGTCGCGGTGATCGCGCTGTTCGTGACGCTGTTGTCCGTCCGCAATGCGGCTGTCGGACGTACCGCCGATGGCGAGGAAACCAACCAGGACCTCCTGGCGCGCATCGAAGCCTTGGAAAATTCAGGTCAGGGTGCCGGTGCGTCGTCGTCGACCCATCGCGGCGCTAACGTCGCGGCCATGGGACAGGGTCAGCTTGGCGGTGACGGCACCGATGGCCTGACCGGCCGCCCACAGAAGACGCCCGAGCAGATGGAAGCGGACCGCAAGCGCGAGCTGCAGGAACTCGAATCTGCGTTTGCACGCGACAAAGCCGATCCTGTGCGTGGAGGCCAGGTTGAACGCACGCTGGAACAGACTGTGACGTCCGAGACCATGGCTGGTACGGGCCTGAAACCCGATGACGTCGCCATCGATTGCCGGGCCACGACGTGCCGTGTGGTCGGGGAATTCGCCAAGCGCGGTGATGCCGAAGACTGGGCGTTGTTCTATGTCACCTCGGCCGGTGGAAACGTGCTCACCCAGACACGCATGGCTTATGTCACGCGCCCGGATGGCAGCACCGAAGTGCGCATCTTTGCCACGCGCGCACGTTAAATAGCCGACGATCAATCTTGATCTGCTGGCGGGTCGGGTCGGCAGATGGGATCGGATTTGTAGTTTTCGACGGATCAACTGCAGAACCCGGGCGACAGCGGTCTACCTGAATGTGATTCACGGTTGCCGCTAGCAATGCCACAAGGCTTCCCGCACAAGGCTTCCCGTTTGCGAACTCCATTCAGCTCCGTGGGCTGTCCTGTGCATGCGGGGATTGGCGTTCCTTGTAGTACCCGGATTCTCGGGCAGTCTCGGAGCAGCCTCAATGAAAATGTTGAACTTAAGCGCGGCGCTGGCCGCATCGCTCGTCGCCGGTACCTTACTGTCTGGCGATGCGCTGGGCGCCACTCAGGCCCGGCAAATCACCAGCCACCCCACGGGTCTATGCCAATCGGCGTTGCCCGTGTTCGACGGCAACATCCGCAAGCGGCCGCATGCCGTGCAGAACGAAGGAACGGGGGATGCTTTCATCACGTGCTCATATCCATCCGGAGAAGGGCGTGTCGTCGCCGGAAGCCCCACCACGCGCGTGTGGCAATACCTCGTTAATATTTCCGCCAGTCCAGTCACGATCACCTGTACCGGTGTCGCCGGCACTCCGACAACCAGTTTTGTGGTCGTCAAAAGCCTCGAAGTTCCGGCAAACTCCTCCGCGTCACAGATCAGCTGGTTCGCTGCCGATTTTCCGGGGGCGCCAGCCACGTTTCCGGGCAACGGCGCGTTCAGCGCATCGTGCCTGTTGCCACCTGGAGCGGGTGTACGCCAAGCCTTTATCGACAGCGTGGAGGACATCGGTACCTAAATCCGGCGTCAATCTCCGGGTTTATCGTGGAGGCCTTCCTGGCCTCCATTTTTTTTGACGGCGGTATGTCGCGCGGCTCGGAAACGCGAACCCGGCTGCAATCAGGTTGCAGCGAACAAGAATTCGATCCCGAGACTGGCGATATCGTTTGATTCGACCGCAAGGTCGGCTGCAAGCAGCGGCCGTGTTTCCAGCCAACGTTTCGATACATTCAACGTGAGTAGATTGCCGTCCGTGTCGAGGTCGAGCTTGGGGATTGGCTCGCCATCATGGGAGCGATGCAGCAGGACCGCTATCCGCAATAGTGCCGAGCTGCGGCGAGCGCTTGCCAGCAGGCGGTCCGGAATCGCGTCGAACGCGGATTTGGGAATGCCGCGGCGATGCGTGCGCACCAGCGCGGCGAGGAACTGCTGCTCCTGCCGCGAGAAGCCAGCGATGTCGGAATGCTCCAACACGTAGGCACCGTGCACCTGGTACTGGCTGTGCGCGATGGCGAGCCCGAGTTCGTGCAGGTTCGCGGCCCAGCCGAGCATGCGCCGGTCGTCGGAATCCAGTGCCCATGCATCGGCGGCCTGATCGAACAACGACAATGCTGTCGTCTCCACGCGTGCAGACTGTTGCGCATCGATGCCGTAACGCTGCATCAGCGCCGGCACCGAGACATCGCGGGGATCATTGCCGCCGCCGCGGCCGACCATGTCGTATAGGATCCCTTCGCGCATCGCCGCCTTGCTCACGGCCATGCGTTGCAAACCCAAGGCAAGGAACGCCGCTTCCAGGATCAGCACGCCGCCGGCAATGATCGGTTTGCGCTCGGCCGACAGACCGGGCAGGTCGATCGCATCGATGTTCGCGGCCTGCAGTAGACGGTCGCGCACTTGGGGCAGTGCGTCGGCGGTGACGGCGCCCTTGGTGAGTTTCATCGCGACGCAGATTTCGCCGATGGCCTTGTTGGTGCCGGACGATCCCAGCACTTCATCCCAGCCCAGCGCGCGGTAGATGCCCGCGAACTGCTGGAATTCCGCGGTCACTTCGATAAGCGCTTCCTTCCATTTTTTCTTCGACAATTTCCCGCTGCCGAAGAAACGGCGCGTCGTCGCGACGCAACCCACTTGCAGGCTTTCGCGTTCAATCGCATCGAAGCCGCTGCCGATGATGCATTCGGTGGAACCGCCGCCGATGTCGATCACCAGCCGCAGCTGTTCGGGTTTCGGCGGCTGTGCGTTGGCGATGCCGAGGTAGATCAGGCGCGCTTCCTCGCGTCCGGACACTACTTCGATGGCGTGCCCCAGGGCGGTTTCCGCCGGCACCAGAAAAGCTTGTGGCGCCGACAGTTGTCGCACCGTATTGGTGGCGATCGCACGCACGCGTGATGGCGGTACGTCGCGGATGCGCTGGCCAAAACGCGCGAGGCATTCAAGCGCGCGATGGCGCACTTCCATGGTCAGGCCGCCTTTGCCGTCGAGTCCCTCCGCCATGCGCACCATCTCGCGCAGGCGGTCCACCACGCGCAGCTGACCCAGCGTGTAGCGCGCGACCACCATGTGGAAACTGTTGGAGCCCAGATCGATGGCAGCCAGCAGTTCGCCATCCTGAAGGGGCTGGCCGTCGTGCAGCGATGCACTCTCCTGCGTGGCTTCGCCTGCGGGCCGGGGCATATTGGGCGGGCGGGCGACCACGGTCCGGTTCATGCGGTAAGCGTCGCGAGCAGGGCATCCTGCGCCGAATGCGGCGTTTCGTCGTCCCGGGGCGCAACTTGTCGATAGCTGCCGTCTTCGCCCAGTTCCCACGCGTTGAGGTTGTCGACCAGATAGTTGTCGAGTGCTTCCTCGCGTACGCGCTGCGCGAGCTCGGTATCGAGTACCGGGAAACAGGTTTCCACGCGCCGTAACAGGTTGCGCTCCAGCCAGTCGGCGCTGGCGCAATACAGGTCGGGATCGCCGTCGTTGCCGAACCAGTACACACGGCTGTGTTCGAGCAGGCGTCCGACGATGGAACGTACGCGGATGTTGTCCGACACGCCGGGCACGCCCGGACGCAGGGTGCACGCGCCGCGCACGATGAGATCGATTTCGACGCCCGCATGCGATGCCGCATACAACGCGCGCACGACTTGCGGTTCGTTGAGCGCGTTCATCTTGGCGATGATGCGCGCGGGTCTGCCTGTGCGCGCGAGTTCCGCTTCGCGTTCGATCCGTTGCAATACGCCGGCATGCAGCGTGAACGGCGATTGCAGCAACCGCTTGAGCTTGATCGCAGGCGCCAGGCCGGAAAGCTGCTGGAAAATCAAGTGCACGTCGTTGCCGATGTCGGGATCGGCAGTGATGAGCCCGAGATCGGTGTATGCGCGCGCGGTGCCGGAATGATAGTTGCCGGTGCCCAGGTGCACGTAACGCCGCAGCTTGCGGCCTTCGCGGCGCACGATGAGCAGCATCTTGGCGTGCGTCTTGAATCCGACGACGCCGTACACGACCTGCACGCCGGCTTCCTGCAGACGATCGGCCAGGCCGAGATTGGCTTCCTCGTCGAAACGCGCCCGCAGTTCCACGACGACGGTAACGTCCTTGCCGTTGCGTGCCGCCTGGATCAGGCAATCGACGATGCCCGAGTCCTTGCCGGTGCGGTACAACGTCTGCTTGATCGCGAGCACGCTCGGGTCGATGGCCGCTTGTCGGATCAGCTCCAGCACCGGCGCGAATGAATCGAAGGGGTGGTGCAGCAGCACGTCGCCCTGCGCGATGCGCTCGAACATCGCGTCGCTGCCTTTCAGCAAGCGCGGCACGAACGGGGCGAACTTGAGGTCGGGACGCGCGACGAGATCGTAGATCTGCGACACGCGGTTGAGGTTGACCGGGCCGTCGATGCGGTACACGGCATTGCCGGTGAGATCAAAATTGTCGAGCAGCGTCTTGACGATGTCGTCGGGGCAGTCCTGCGCGATCTCCAGGCGCATCGCGCGCAGGTACCCGCGGCCAATCAATTCATCGCGCAGTGCCAGCGCGAGATTTTCAATTTCGTCGTCGTCTACGATCAGTTCGGAATTGCGCGTCACGCGGAACTGGTACGCGCCCTTGACTTGCATCCCCGGGAACAGCTCTTCGACGAACACCGAAAGAACCGATGAAAGAAACACGAAATCGTATTCACCGCCGGAGATATCCTGCGGCATCTGGATGATGCGCGGCAGCGAACGCGGCGCACGCACGATGGCTAGGTGGCCGACGCGTCCGAACGCATCCTTGCCCTTCAACACGACCACGATGTTGAGCGATTTGTTGAGAATTTTTGGAAACGGGTGCGCCGGGTCGAGGCCAAGCGGGGACAGCACCGGCATGACTTCGTCTCGGAAGTACGTGCGCAGCCAGTCCGATTGCGCGGGCGACCAGGAGTCGCGGCCCAGCACGCGCACGCCGGCACCAGACAGCGCTGGCCGCAATTCCTCGTTCCAGCAGCGGTACTGCGCCCCTACCAGTTCAGCGGCGCGGTCATGGATCTGTTTCAAGGTCGCGGCCGGCGCGAGGCCATCCGGCGCAGGCACCATGCCGAAATCGATCGCGTGACGCACGGTGGCGGCGCGGATTTCGAAGAATTCGTCGAGGTTGGTGCAGGAGATGCACAGGTAACGCAGGCGTTCCAGCAGCGGTATCTGCGTTTCGTGCGCCTGCGCAAGGACCCGGAAATTGAAATCCAGTTGCGACAGTTCCCGGTTGAAATACATGGCCGGGTCGCGCAGTGTCTCGGGATCGACGATCGCCGGGCTGGCGCTCGCTCGATCGGTCTTGGGTGTATCGGATTTCATGGTGTCAGCGCGTGGTTCCGCGCCGGGCGAGGTATCGAGTCGTGCGTTCATTTGCTTGCGCTCAAGGCGGGTAAGACATGATCACGTGCATGCACGCGCTCGGGTCCGAAATGGGAGGAAAAGGTGCTGCCAAGACCGACCTGGCTTTCGATTTCAAGACGCGCCTGATGCAGGTTCAACACGTGCTTGACGATGGACAGCCCCAGGCCCGTGCCGCCGCTTTCGCGCGAACGGCTGGTGGAGACGCGATAGAAGCGCTCGGTGATGCGCGGCAAGTGCGCGGGCGGAATGCCGTAGCCGCTGTCGCGCACCTGCAACACAGCCCCCTCGCCATCGCGCGCGAAGCGGATCGTGATGGTGCCACTGGCTGGCGTGTAGCGCACTGCGTTGCTGACCAGGTTGGAGAATGCGCTGTGCAATTCCTTGGTTGATCCCCACAGGTCCACGTGCGCGGTGTCTTCGAGAACGACTGCATGCCGGTGCTGGCTCAGCGCTTCGGCTTCGCGTTTCAGCGTTGCCAGCATTGGCGCCATCGCAACGCTTTCGTCGGGCAGGCGATCCTGCGCCTCCAGGCGCGAAATCGTCAGCAGGTCTTCCACCAGTTGCGTCATGCGCTGCGACTGCCGCTGCATCTCGGCCAGCATCGGCGCCCAGTCCGGTTGTTCGGCCGGATCGAGCATGTCGAGATAGCCATGCACCACGGTCAATGGTGTACGCAGTTCGTGCGACACATTGGCGACAAAATCGCGTCGCACCTGTTCCAGTCGCATCAGCTTGGTGACGTCGCGCGCGACCAACAGCCAGAGTTCGTCGGAATAGGGGATCAGGCGAAGGCTCAGGCGCACCTGGCTGTCGACGGGCGACACTTCGTCGGTCAACGGCTCCGCGTTGCGCCCGGCCGCAAGCCAGTGCGACATCGGCAACGGTTGCAGGCGCGTGCCCAGCGCGGCGCCGATGTCGTCGGGATAGCGCAATCCGAGCAGCGTGGTGGCCGCCTTGTTGAACCACTGCACGCGCTGACTGTTGCGCTCGACCACTACGATCGCGTCTGGCAACGCCGCAGCGGCTGCACGATAGGCACGCAGCATGCCAAGCAGGCGGCGCTTGCGACTGCGCATCTCGGCTTGTGAACGATGCAGCAGGCGATCGAGTTCGTTCCAGACGTCATCACCGGAGGGCGGCGCAAGCCGCTGGCGTGCGGTCAATCGCGACAGCACGCCGTGCAGACGCCAGTAGTGCCACGCGACGATGCCCAGAGCAGCGACAGTGACCATCGCCCCCACATAGCCGGTCAACACACCCAGCACGATCGCGGCCAGCAACACTGCGACCAGAGTGCCGAGGGTCTTCAACCAGGCCGAGTGCGCGCGCGGGGACATGGGGGGATTCTGTCAGATGTGTGTTGACGGTTTGTGCGCAGCCGGCGCCTTTCGCATGAGTGGCATCAGGCCCACCCCACGCCGCTCCAACAAAGGGCAGGTCATACCGAAGCAGAAAACCGGTATCCCGCACCCCGCACCGTCTGCACCATGTTGTCGAGCTGATGCGGCTCCAGCGTCTTGCGCAGCCTGCGGATATGCACATCGACGGTGCGTTCCTCGACATACACGCTACCGCCCCAGACATGGTCCAGCAGCTGCGAGCGCGTGTAGACGCGTTCGGGATGGGTCATGAAGAAATGCAGCAGACGGTATTCGGTGGGGCCGATCGGTACCGGCGCGGGGATGTCGGTGTTGTTGGCGAACACGCGATGCGCCGCGCCATCGATGCGCAATGAGCCGACCGCGACGCTGCCGTCCTCGTCGTCCTCGCGCGAGCGCCGCATCACCGCACGGATCCGCGCCAGCAACTCGCGCGCGGAGAATGGTTTCACGACGTAATCGTCGACGCCTGCCTCAAGCCCGCCGACGCGATCATTCTCCTCGCCGCGCGCGGTCAGCATGATGATGGGGATGTCGCGGGTCAGCGGATCCCTACGCCACCGCCGCGCCAGTTCCAGGCCGCTGGTGCCGGGAAGCATCCAGTCGAGCAGGATCAGGTCGGGGACGCGGTCCGCAATGGCGGTCTGCGCTTCGCGCGCATCGCCAGCATGGACCGGGTCGAACTCGCCCTTGCGCAGCGCGAAGGCGACCATGTCGCGTATCGCGGGTTCGTCGTCGACGATCAGGATGCGTTTCTGCATGTCATGTCCTGCACGGCTGCACCGTGTCATTCCCTTGGCAATGGCGCCAGTAGACGACGGTTTTATGACGATTGCATGACTTGGCAGAATCGCAGGTGCGAAAGCACTTGTAGGAAAGACCGTTCGCCTGACGGAATTGTGTCAGGAGAAACCCGTTTGGAGGTGGAAACGCTTTTCGTGCCCAGCAGCACCGGCACATCACCGTAGGAGCGACGGAAGTCGCGACTTCAGACCGGTCGCGACTTCCGTCGCTCCTACACACAATTTTCAGCGCCGCTTGAGGTCCTCGTCTTCCACGCCCAGCCGCCGCAGCTCCAGCACCGTCGGCGTGATCGCCGCGATGCGTGCGTCGATGCGGGAGCGGGCGTAGTAATCCAGTTCCGGCCGCTTTTTCAGCGTGTTGAGCTGGATCAACGCCTGTTCGGGCCGGCCATTCAGATACGCGGCTTCGGCATAGGCCTCGCCCGCACGGATCGGGTCGCCCGCGATCTCGCTGGCGCGTGCGAAGGTCTGCTGGAAGGTGGGGTCGTTCGCTGCGCTGGCCAGCAACGGGCGCAGCGCGCCTTGCGCGCGTTTGCCGGCGGCGGGCGTGTTGCGCTCGCCCAGCATGCGCGCATAGCCCAGCGCAACGGCTCGGTTGCTGGGCATGCGGTCCAGCAAGGCCTCGAAGCGGGCATCGGCGGCAGCCGAGTTGCCGCTGCGCGCTTCGGACTCTGCCATCGCCAGCGTCAGCCAGACATCGCCCGGGTGTTTTTCCAGGAGCGGGGCAAGCGCGGTGGCGGCCGCCGCGCCCTGTCCGGCCTGCAGGCGCGCGAAGGCCATGCCGTAGCGCTCGGCATCGGTCAAGGCGGCGGCGCGACCCATGCGTTCATATTCGTTGATCGCCGCGGCAGGCGTAGTCGCGGTCAACACGCGCAGCCGCTCGCGCGCCCAGCCGAACTGATCGCCCGGCGCGCGGACCTGCCCGCCAGGCAGGCGCAACGAGCCGGGCAACAGCGGGTTGTCGCTGACCGTACCAGCCGCGAGCGAAGCCGCCGGCGCCTTCGCCAGCTGCAGTGCGCGCTCCTTGGCTTCACCGATGCGGGTGGTGGTGATGGGATGGGTGAGCAGGTATTCCGGCGTGCGCTCGCGCTCGCCGCCGCGGTTGCTGCGGGTGGCCGAGAGCATGCGCTCGAAGAACACCGCCATCCCCTTGGGGTCGTAACCGCCGCGGCTGAGCGTTCGGATGCCGATGCGGTCGGCTTCGGATTCGTTGCTGCGGGTGTAGTCGATCTGCCGCTGCGCCATCAGCCCCTGCGCGGACATGACGGCCGCCATGGTCGCGTCGCCGCTGGAATTGCCGCCGGCCTTCTGCGCCACCACGATCGCGCCGAGCATCGCCAGCAGGATCGGCAGGCTGTCGCGCTCGGCCTTCTCCACCGCGCGCAACACGTGCGACTGGGTGACGTGGGCGATTTCGTGCGACATCACGCCGGCAACTTCGTCCTCGCTGTGCGCCGTCAGGACCAAGCCGGCGTTGACGCCGATGTAGCCACCGAGCGTGGCGAACGCGTTGATCTGGCGGTCCTTCAGCATGAAGAAGGTGAATGGCTGCTGCGGCCGGTCGCTCGCGGCCGCCAGCCGGTTGCCCATGCCCTGCAGCCAGTTGTCGATCAGCGGGTCGTCGAGGATGTAGTCGTAGTGGCGCAGCTGACTGAGCGTCATGGCGCCGTATTCGGCCTGCTGTGTGGGGGTGATGACTTCGCCCGCGGACGAACCGATATCGGGCAGCCGGCTGTCCTGCGCAGCCAGCGGCGCGGCCAGCGCCAAGGTCAGCGCGGCAACGGGCAGGGCGGTGAGCAACGCGTTTCGGCGCACGGGATTCTCCGGGAAAGTTTCGATGGCGCGTGGGTCAAACGGATGACGGAATCATGCGCCAATGCAAGGAGCATGCCCGGCAACGGCCGTCACGGCGTGAATGACGGTTAATCCGCTATTTTCATGCAGCTAGCGATGCGGCTCCGGCAGCTTCGACCGAACTCTGACCAGAACCCACTCCACTAAGTTGCAGGAGACTGTCCTTGAATCAACCAGCAATTACCCTCTACAGCAGCGCCCACTGCGGCTACTGCGTCGCTGCCAAGAATTTTCTCAAGAGCAGGAATCTCGAATGGAACGAGGTACGCATCGACATCGATCCGGCCGAGCGCCAAAAGATGGTGGCGCTGGCCAAACGAACCAGCGTGCCACAGATATTCATCGGCGAAACGCATGTGGGCGGCTATGACGACCTGGTGGCACTGCACCGCGCCGGCAAGCTCGACGCACTGCTGGCGGGGGATTGCGCATGACTGCGGACAGCATGCCCCCGGACAGCACGCCCCCGGACAGCACGCCCCCGGACAGCACGAACGAAGCCGATCGCATCACCGAGTTCAGCGCCTTCCGCAAGCGCATGAATCAACGCATCCTGGCCGAACCCAACCAGGTCGTGCGCCGTTTCTTCGCGCTCGACACGCAGACATACCAAGCTGGCGCACTGGATGTGAAGACCAAGGAGCTGCTCGGGTTGGTCGCATCGCTGGTGCTGCGCTGCGACGACTGCATCAGCTACCACGTCGCGCAATGCCGTGAGGCGGGGGTCAATCGCGACGAGATGTTCGAGGCATTCTCGGTCGGGCTGGTGGTGGGCGGTTCGATCGTGATCCCGCACCTGCGCCGCGCCGTCGACTTTCTGGATCAACTGGAAGGCGGGGACGGGCTCGCGCCGAAACCGCACGATCACGGCTGAATCCTTGGCGGCCGCAGTGGTTCGGCTGCACCGGCCGCAAGGCGCCATGAGCTGCCTTCCGGCATAATTCGCCCCCGCAATTTACCGTGCCACGCGCCTTCCGGCGCGGCGGCGCCTCGCTTGGAACCCCTGAAATGACCCAGACAATCACCGTGATCCGCGGCGATGGCATCGGCCCGGAAATCATGGAGGCCGCGCTCTACGTCCTCGACAGCATGAAACTTGGCCTGCAGTACGAGGAAGCCGACGCCGGCATGGTGGCGCTGGAGAAGCACGGCGAACTGCTGCCTTCAGCCACCATGGATTCGATCCGCAGGAACCGCATCGCGTTGAAAAGCCCGCTGACCACGCCGATTGGCGAAGGCTTCAGCTCCATCAATGTCGAGCTGCGCAAACGCTTCGACCTGTACGCCAACGTGCGCCCGGCCAAGAGTTTTCCGAATACCAAATCGCGTTTTCCCACCGGCGTCGACCTCATCACCGTCCGTGAGAACACAGAGGGTGCCTACATCGGCGAGGGCCAGTCGTTGTCGGAAGACGGCGAGACGGCGCTGCTTACCCAGAAGATCACCCGCCGCGGATCCGAGCGGATCGTGCGCTACGCCTTCGACCTGGCGCGGGCCACGGGCCGCAAGAAGGTCACGGTGGTGCACAAGGCCAACATCCTCAAATCGACCTCGGGCCTGTTCCTGAAAGTCGCGCGCGAAGTGGCCACGAAATATCCGGAGATCGAGTGCAACGAATTGATCGTCGACAACTGCTGCATGCAGCTGGTGATGAGGCCGGAACAGTTCGACATCATCGTCACCACCAACCTCTTCGGCGACATCATCTCCGACTTGTGCGCGGGCCTGGTCGGCGGACTCGGCCTCGCGCCCGGCGCCAACATCGGCACAGAAGCTGCGATCTTTGAGGCCGTGCATGGCACCGCTCCCGACATCGCTGGTAAAGGCCTTGCCAATCCCTGCGCCCTGCTGCTGGCCGCCGGTCAGATGCTCGACCACGTCGGCCAGCCGCAAAAGGCCGCAAGCCTGCGCGAGGCGATCGTCGCCACGCTGGCAGCCAGAGATTCGCTGACACCGGACCTGGGGGGGGCTGGCAATACGATGTCATTCGCAAAGGCGATCGCCGCCAGGATCTGATTCAAGCAGGGGAGGAGATTGATCCGATATTCAAGCCTCGCCGCTTCGGGGTCAGATCAGGACTCAGCGGGCCACGCATGTTCATGGCGATGAATCACACCGGGGACAGCACCGAAAGGTGTCTCGACCGGCCCATGGGTGGCTTTCACCGATTATCGGCCGAGAAAGAACTACGTCGGCGGATGAGAATATTCAGCAAACCTTGACCGGTTCGTCACTTTTTCCGCGTATTATTCACCGTCGATGCAAATGCGTCGCGGTCCGGCCGCCTCGTCAGTGCGGTTAATTTCTTAAGGTGGGGGTAATTTTTAATGAAGACTTCGATTTTTGCTGGGTTGGCGACCGTCGCGATGGCACTGACCGCCATGCCGGTCCAGACCGCCGGTGCGGCTGAGTATCACCAGAACGCGTCCGGTACCTGCAACGGCGCCTTGCCGGTGTTCGATCAGGCGTTGCGTTTCCGTCCGTTGGCCGTCGCCAACACCGCGACGACCACCGCGTTCATCAGCTGCTCGCACATGAACCTGTTCGGTAACCCGGTCACCATTTACGGTGCCCGCCTCAACAACACCACTGCTGCCACCGCCAGCGTCAGCTGCAGCTTCGTCTCGGGCCGTGATTCGTTCGTCAAGATCACCAAGCCCAAGACCCAGAGCTTTGCCGCTGGCACCAACAACTTCATCCTCTGGACGGCATCGGCCGACAACGGCGGCGTCGACTTCGAGGATCTCTCGAATCTCAGCTGCAACCTGCCGGCTGGCTTCGAACTCGAGTATCTGGCGATCGTGAGCACCAATCCGCTCTGAATCGCGGCGTTCAACGCTTGTAATGACCCCAGAGCGGCCATGCTGCTCTGGGGTTTTTGTTTTCCGGTACACGCGCTTCGCAGGAACAGGGCTTCAGGCCCACATGAATGGAGAGACCATTGTCATGATTGCCAAACATAAAACCGTTCTTCTTGTTGCCGTCATCGCTTTGGTGCTGGCGATGATGGGATGGACGCTGTCGAAACAGCTCTCCGGGGACGCCGGGACCGTTCCGGCTGATGCCGGACTGGCGACAACCGATCCAGCATCCAGTGGCTCGAAGAATGGCTTGCAAGGGGCTCCTGCCACGCAAGGCATACGCCCCGACGACCCGGGCTCGATCTTTGCCAAGCCAGTGGATCCCGCCGAAGAAGAGCGCGAGCACAAAAGGATCGTGGCTGACTTCGAACGTAAATTTAATGCCGAGCCGGTGGACGCGGCCTGGGCGGGCAAGGCGGAGCCTGCATTGACGAAGCTCGTCAGCAACGACGGCATGGTCGTGAGCGGCCTCGACCCGGCCGATTATCGTTCCGATTGCAGGTCGGACACGTGCCGTATTTCGGCCAAGTTCAAGAACCAGCTCGATGCCGACGCCTGGGCGTCGATGTACACCACGCTGACCGGGGAGACGTTCCACGAAACCCGGCACATGGTCATTCCCCAGCCGGATGGCACGGCAGAGCTGCGCATCTACGGGTATCGGAAGCGTTGAGCGGATCGCTATGTTCGCTGGATTGCGTGTAGCTGTAGACAGTCGCCAATCTCCTCATCCGGACTGACCTTTCTCCCTGAATGCAAAACGGGGCGCCGAAGCGCCCCGTTTTGTTTCCAATGCTGACTGATCCCAGCCCTCAATTGCGTGATTGCAACTTGCTCAGTAACCGCAGCATTTCCAGGTACAGCCACACCAGCGTCACCAGCAGCCCGAATGCAGCAAACCATTCCATGTATTTCGGCGCGCCCTGTTCGACGCCGTTCTCGATGAAGTCGAAATCCAGCACCAGGTTCAATGCGGCGATGACCACCACGAAGCCGGAGAACGCGATGCCCAGCCAGCTGCTGTCATGGATGAACGGGATCGATTTGCCAAAAAAGCCCATCACGATGCTGACGAGATAAAGGATCACGATGCCGCCGGTGGCGGCGACAACGCCCAGCTTGAAGTTCTCCGTCGCCTTGATCAGGCCGCTGCGATAGGCCATCAACAACGCGGCAAGGGTGCCGAAGGTCAGACCCACGGCCTGGATCACGATGCCGGGAAAGCGGATCTCGAACATCGCCGACACCGCGCCGATGAACAGCCCTTCCAGCACCGCATACAGCGGGGCGGTGACGGGCGACCAGGTCTTCTTGAAGATCGTGACCAGCGCGACGACGAAACCACCGATGGCGCCGCCCAGGATCCACGGCATCAGGTTGGCTTCGGTGCCGCCCGCGACGGCTTCGTAGAACATGTTCCAGGTGTACAAGGCACCGGCCAGCGTGATGACCAGCAGCATCGCGGTCTTGTTGACCGTGCCGTTGAGCGTCATCGCCCCATCGCGGTTGGCGACGACCGTGCCGCTGCCGAGGTCCAGGAACGTTGAATCTTTCAGTGCGGGATTGCCGCTGCGCATCATTGGAAAGCCCCTTTGGCGTCATTCCGGCACTCGATGGCCGGGGTGGTATGAGCATACAACGCATCGATCAGTTTCCAATGTCTGTCCGATCCGGTTTGACACAAGTGCGCGCGCTTCCGAGAATAGCCGTCCTTTCGCGGCGTTGGCGCGCCAGGAAAGCAAGATCGGACCCGTCATCCGGGGTGTAGCTCAGCTTGGTAGAGCGCCTGCTTTGGGAGCAGGAAGTCGCAGGTTCGAATCCTGTCTCCCCGACCACCGGGTGTGCCGGGTTCGGCAGTTCGATGCGACAATCCGGCCCGGGCGCCCGTAGCTCAACCGGATAGAGCACCGGCCTTCTAAGCCGGCGGTTACAGGTTCAAGTCCTGTCGGGCGCGCCAAACGGTTAATGGGTTCACGGAACTGAAAAACGCGCCGCCGCGCGTCATGAAAATGAAGCCCCGGCGTTTTTTGCAACGTTGCCGGAGAGGCCTTCCGACAACAGCGATACAACGGGCAAAGATTGCCAAGCCGCAAACGCACAAGGATTGTTATCCTGCACAGCTTCAATGGTGGATGTAGCTCAGTTGGTTAGAGCACCGGATTGTGATTCCGGGGGTCGCGGGTTCAAATCCCGTC
>PPFU01003007.1_pt1 | contig 16254 bp, 15 predicted proteins | sample 1535991 | NCBI WGS metagenome assembly PPFU01 (sample SAMN04901290, study PRJNA319586) | Hypolithon metagenome, whole genome shotgun sequencing project. | isolation source: Antarctic Hypolithon | place: Antarctica: Miers Valley | collected 2014
GCGCCCGCCGCGCCGGCGTCGGGCGCCGCCTCGCACACGTTCGCGCCAGGGATCACCACCGCAGACTTCGCCGAGATGGTGCGCACGCTGTCGTCCGACGAATTCGAGGGCCGCGCTCCGGGGTCGCCGGGCGGCGAGAAGACGGTGCAATACATCCGCGCGCAGTACGAACGCATCGGCCTGCAGCCCGGCGGCGACGATGGCACCTTCTACCAGACCGTGCCGATGGTGGAGACCACCGCCGATCCGTCCACCGTGCTGCGCCTGAACGTGGCCGGCAAGACGCGCGAGCTGGCGTTCGGCGACGACATGGTCATCGGCACCCGCACCGGCCAGGCCGCGGTCAAGGTCGACGCCAGCGAGCTGGTGTTCGTGGGCTACGGCGTCGATGCGCCGGAGCTGGGCTGGAACGACTACGCCGGCCTCGACGTCGCCGGCAAGACCGTCGTGATCCTGGTCAACGACCCCGGATTCCACGCCAAGGACGCCGACCTCTTCGAGGGCGAGCGCATGACCTACTACGGCCGCTGGACCTACAAGTACGAAGAAGCCGCGCGCAAGGGCGCCGCCGCCGCGCTGATCATCCACGACACCGCCGGCGCGTCGTACGGCTGGGACGTGGTGAAGAATTCGTGGACCGGCGCCCAGTTCGACCTGCGCGCCGTGGACGACCCGGAGCCGCGGCTTCCGGCGCAGGGCTGGATCACCACCGAGGTCGCGCGCACGCTGTTCAGCGGCGCCGGGCAGGATCTCGACGCGATGTACGCCGCCGCCAACCGCCGCGGCTTCACCGCGGTGCCGCTGGACGCGCGGGTGTCGTTCGACCTGAAAAGCACCACCGCCGAGAAGTCTTCGCGCAACGTCGTCGGCGTGCTGCCGGGCAGCGACCGCGCCGACGAGGCGATCGTGTACATGGCGCACTGGGACCACCTGGGCGTGCACGAGGGCGACGGCGACCAGATCTACAATGGCGCGGTCGACAACGCCACGGGTGTCGCCGGCATCATCGAGATCGCGGAGAAGTTCGCGACCAGCGAGCCGAAGCCACGGCGGTCTCTGGTGTTCCTGGCGGTGACGCTGGAGGAATCCGGCCTGCTCGGCTCCAAGTTCCACGTCGCGCAGCCGGCGTTCCCCATGGACAAGACCGTCGCGGTGATCAACCTCGACGCGATGAGCGTCGCCGGTCCGGCGCGCGACATGGTGGTCGTGGGCAAGGGCAGCTCCGAGCTGGAGGACATCCTGGCGACGTTCACCGGCCCGCAGCAGCGCACGCACGTCGCCGAGACCAACACCGCCGGCGGCTTCTACTTCCGCTCCGACCACTTCAATTTCGCCAAGGCCGGGGTGCCGGCGCTCTACGCGAAGGGCGGCGACGACCTCCTCGACGGCGGCCGCGCGGCGGGCGAAGCGGCGGGGCGGGCTTACACCACCGACCGCTACCACAAGCCCGCGGACGAGTTCGACCCGTCGTGGAATCTTGACGGGGTAGTGCAGGACCTCGAGGCGCTGTACGGCGTCGGCCGCACGCTGGCCGATGGCGACCGCTTCCCGCAGTGGGTCGAGGGCAACCCCTTCCGCGCCGCGCGGGAGGCGTCACTGGCCGGCAGCAAATGACGATCCCTTATCTCTGCATCCTGGTCGCCGCGCTGCTGCCCTATGTCTGGGTCGGCATCGCCAAGGGTGGCGGCAAGCGCTACGACAACGCCGACCCGCGTGCGTGGCTGGCGAAGCAGGAGGCGCCGCGGGTCCGCCGTGCGCACGCCGCGCACGACAATGCCTTCGAGGCTTTCGCGCCGTTGGCGGCCGCGGTGCTGATGGCGCAGCTGGCCGGCGTCGACCCGGCGCGCATCACCTGGCTCGCGCTCGCCTTCGTCGCGCTGCGCGTGCTGCACGGGCTGTTCTACGTGTTCAACAAGCCGCGCCTCCGCAGCCTGGTGTGGCTGGGCGCGCTGGCCTGCGTAGTGGTGTTGATGGTGCAGGCGGTGCTACGGGTGGCGTGAGGCACCGCGGCACGCCGTCGACCCCCTACCCCACCACCAGCCGCACCCGCGCGAAGTTGCGCTTGCCCACCTGCAGCACGCCCTCGAAACGCGGCGCGAGCACCAGCGCGGGGTCGTCGACGACCGCGCCGTCGATCCTGACCGCGCGCTCCTTCAGCTTGCGCGCGGCCTCGGAGTTGCTTGGCGTGATGCCGGCGGCGGTCAGCAGCGCGCCGATGCGCAGGCCCTCGGCGGGCACCGCCACGTCGCGCAGCGGCAGCAGCGCGGTGTCGCCATCGCCGCGCACCGCCGCGTGCCAGCCGGCGACGGCGGTGGCGGCTGTCGCCGCGTGGTGGAAGCGCGTGGCGAGCTCGGTGGCCAGCCGCAGCTTGACGTCGCGCGGATGCAGCACGCCCGAATTGACGTCGGCGCGCAGGCGGATGGCCTCCGCGGGCCCGATGTCGGCGCTGAGCAGCTCGATCCAGTCCCACATCAGCGCATCGCCGACCTTCATGGTCTTGTTGACGATGTCGATCGCGGGCTCATCGATGCCGATGGTGTTGCCCAGCGACTTCGACATCTTGTGGACGCCGTCCAGCCCCACCAGCAGCGGCATTGTCAGCACCACCTGCGGCGGCTGGCGGTGATGCTGCTGCAGGCCGCGGCCCATCAGCAGGTTGAAGGTCTGGTCGGTGCCGCCAAGCTCGACGTCGGCGCGCAGCGCGACGGAGTCGTAGCCCTGCACCAGCGGATACAGGAACTCGTGGATCGCGATCGACTGCTGGGCGGCGTAGCGCTTGGCGAAGTCGTCGCGCTCCAGCATCCGCGCCACGGTGTGTTGGCCCGCCAGCCGGACCATGTCTGCGGCCGACATCGCGTCGAACCACTCGCTGTTGAAGCGCACCTCGGTACGCTCGCGGTCGAGCACCTTGAACACCTGCGCGGCATAGGTCGCGGCGTTGGCCGCCACGTCGTCGCGGGTCAGCGGCTTGCGGGTCGCGTTCTTGCCCGAGGGGTCGCCGATCATCCCGGTGAAGTCGCCGATCAGGAACACCGCCTGGTGCCCGAGATCCTGGAACTGGCGCATCTTGTTGAGCAGCACGGTGTGGCCGAGATGCAGGTCGGGCGCGGTGGGATCGAAGCCGGCCTTGACCCGCAGCGGACGGCCCGTCGCCAGCCGCGCGGCGAGGTCGTCGCGCTTGAGGATCTCCTCGGCGCCGCGGGACAGCAGGTCGAGGGCCGCGGAATCGGTCTGGGAAGCAGGGGTCTGGGGCACGTGGGGCATCGTCCGGATGGTGGTAATCGGGCTCGGGTCGTAGCCCTGACGACAAGGATGCAACACGCAAGCGTGACGCAGTCGGCCTCTGTCGTTAACAGCGCGTTAAACCCCTTGGCGGCAAAAAAACGAGCCGGGTCAAGCGTTTGACGCACTCTGTTGACGTGACTATGGTAGCGCCGTGACGCGTCCGTCACGCCTGCAAGGCCGCCGCCGCATGAATGTCCCCGCTTCGCCGAGCGATGAACAGCGCGCCCAGCGCATCCGTCGAGGCAACCTCCGCGAAGTCGCCCGACAGGCTGCCAGTCTGCACCAGCACCTCCCCGATGCCTTCCGCCGCGATGTCGCCAGCGGCCGCTACAGCCGCCGGCAGTGGGCGCAGGCCAGCCTGTTCGCAACCATTGGAACGCTGTTGGCAATGCTGGTCCCTGGATTCTCCAGCGCGATGCAGGCGCCGCAGCACGCGCCGCTGACCACGATGTCGCTGTCGCTGCCGCCGCTGGCGCGCGCGCGCCAGGCCGCCGTGCCAGGCGACAGCTGGCAGACCGTGACCGTGGCGTCGGGGCAGACGCTGGGCGCGATCTTCGAGCAACTCGACATTCCCGCAGCGACGATGCACCGGCTGCTCGACGCTCCCGGCGCCAAGGCGGCGCTGACGCGACTCAAGCCCGGCGCGCAGATCGGCTTCGACCTGCCGCTGCTGTCCGACGGCCGCACGGCCCCGCTGCGCGCGCTGCGCTACGACCGCGGCGACACGCAGCGCGTCGAGCTGTCGCTGGTGGGCGACACGGTGGCCGAGAAGGTCATCGAGCGCCCGGTCGAGATCCGCAGCACGGTCATCAGCGGAGAGGTCGGCCGCTCGCTGTTTCACTCCGCGCGCCGCCTCGGCCTGTCGGGCAGCAACATCAACACGCTGACCGACGAGATCTTCAAGTACGACATCGACTTCAACTCCGACGTCATCCGCAGCGACCGCTTCAGCGTGGTCGTTGACCAAGTCTGGCGCGAGGGCGAGCTGATCCGCACCGGCCCGGTGCAGGTCGCGACATTCACCGCCAAGGGCAAGCTGCACACCGGCTTCCGCTACGAGCGCGGCGGCAAGGCCGAATACTTCACTGCCGAGGGCCGGCCGCTGAAGAAGAGCTTCATTCGCATGCCGATCCAGTACGCGCGGCTGAGCTCGAAGTTCGGCTCGCGCCGCCACCCGGTGCTGGGCACCATGCGCATGCACAACGGCGTCGACTACGCCGCCAGCACCGGCACCCCGATCATGGCCGCGGGCGACGCGCAGGTGCAGTTCATGGGCTGGAAGGGCGGCTATGGCCGCACCGTGATCCTCGACCATGGCCGTGGCCACACCACGCTCTACGCGCACATGTCGTCGTTCGCCAATATCCGCCAAGGCCAGCGCGTCAGCCAGGGCACCACCATCGGCCGCGTCGGCAGCACCGGCCTGGCGACCGGCCCGCACCTGCACTACGAGTTCCGCGTCAACGGCGTGCACCGCAACCCGCTTCAGCACACGATGCCGGAGCCGGAGCCGCTGAAAGGCGCCGACCTGGCGGCATTCCGCGCCCAGACCGGGCCGGCCCTGGCGCGCATCCGCACGGTCGAGAACCTGATCTACGCGCAGGTCGATGGCGACGGCGACGACACCCGCGTCGCGGCGACGACGCGCCCGGCGAAGGGCGCGGGCCGCGGCTGAGGCGCCGCGTCGCGCGTGCGCAGGTGTGGGCATGCGCCCGGCCGACCGTGCTGACATGACCGCATCGCTCTACCTCGGCCTGATCTCCGGCACCAGCGCCGACGGCATCGACGCCGCCGTGGTGGCCTTCGCCGACAACACCCCGCAGGCACGGCCGACGCTGCTGTTCGGGAAGACGTATGCCTGGGACGACGCCCTGCGCGAGCGGCTGGTGGCGCTGGGCCAGGCCGACGCGCTCCTGACCCTCGACGACATCGGCGATCTCGACGCGCGCGTCGGCCTCGCCTTTGCCGATGCCGCCGCCGCCGCGATCGCCGACAGCGGCATTGACCTGGCGCGGGTCGCCGGTATCGGTTCCCACGGACAGACCCTGCGGCACCGCCCGCGCGGCCGCGCCAACGATGGCGTCGCGCCCTTCACGCTGCAGCTGGGCGACGCCAACGTCATCGCCGAGCGCACGCGCCGGCCGGTGGTCGCCGACTTCCGTCGCCGCGACGTCGCCGCCGGCGGCCACGGTGCGCCGCTGGTACCGGCGCTGCATGCGGCGCTGCTGCGCGACCCCGCCGAGTCACGCGCGGTGCTCAACCTCGGCGGCATCGCCAACCTGACCCTGCTGCCGGCGGCGCCACGCGATGGCGACGCGCATCCCGATGACAACGGCCACCACCGCAACGCGGCGGATGGCGTCCGCGGGTTCGACACCGGCCCCGCCAACGGGCTGATGGACGCGTGGTGCCGGCAGCACACCGGACAGGCCTTCGACCGCGACGGTGCGCTCGCCGCCGCCGGCAGCGTCAACGGCGCGCTGCTGTCCCGGCTGCTGGACGATCCCTGGTTCGCGCAGCCGCCGCCGAAGTCGACCGGCCGCGACCAGTTCCATCTCGGCTGGCTGGCGTCGCGGCTGGCGGGCGGCGAATCCGCCGCCGACGTCCAGGCGACGCTGGTGCAGCTCACGGTGCGCACCGTCGCCGACGCGCTGCGCCAGGCACAGGCAGGCACCGCGCGAGTCGTCTGCTGTGGCGGCGGCGTCCACAACGGCGCGTTGATGGGGGCGCTCGCCGCGGCGCTGCCGGGCATGGATGTCGAATCGAGCGCGGACCACGGCATCGACCCCGACAGCATCGAGGCGATGGCGTTCGCATGGCTGGCGCGGCAGACGCTGCTAGGCCTGCCCGGCAACCTGCCGGCGGTCAGCGGCGCGCGCGGGCCGCGGGTGCTGGGGGCGGTCTACGCGGCCTGAGCCCGGTTGCCTCCTCGGCGCGGAGCGAGCCGCAGCGTATCTCGCCGCTGCTGTGCATCGGCACCGAGGCGATCCCGCCCCGGGCGGGCGCGGATGCTCCCGGCCCTAGATCTGCCCGATCCGCGAGAACACCGCGTCCGGGATCCCTTCCAGCGCCGCGATGGCCGACTGCAGTACGTCGGCCTCGGTGTCGCCGAAGCTGAGCTTGCCGTCGCCCTCGTACACGTGCAGGCCCTGCTCCAGCAGGTTCTGCAGCGTGCGCGGCATGTCCCAGCCGCGCATCTCCGCGACGCGGCGGATGCGGTCGGCGAGCACGTCGTCGATGTCCCGGAGCACGATGTCGGTCATGGCGTCCCTCCCACAGGCCCGAGTCTAGCCCGGCTCGCCGCCGGCGGCGGCCACGGCCGGCGGTACCGGCGGCCGCTTCCACACCAGCAGCGCGCACAGCACCAGCGCCGGGATGCCGATCAGCGCGGTGCCGGTGAAGAACCACGCGTAGCCCTCCATCAGCGAGCGCCCGACCGACAGCTGCTCGACCCAGACCCCGGAGAAACCCTTCAGCACCTTGCCGGCGAGCGCATAGAACGAGCTCAGCAGCGCGTACTGGGTCGCGGTGTAGCCGACGCTGGTCAGGCTGGACATGTAGCCGATGAGCGCCACGCCGGCGAACCCGCTGCAGAAGTTGTCGATGACCATGGCCGCGGTGAACACGCCGGCGTCCGAACCGTGCAGCGCGAGGTAGGCGAACGCAAGGTTGGAACCCGGTCCCAGCACCGCGCCGGTGAGCAGCGTCGGAGTGAACCCGAAGCGCACCGCCGACAGGCCGGCGGCGGCGATGCCGAAGATCGTCGCGACCAGCCCCGCGGACCCGCGCACGGCGCCAACGGTTTCCTTGGCAATGCCGAGGTCGGCATAGAACGGATTGGCCATCGGACCCATCACGAAGTCGGGCATGCGGTACAGGCTGATGGCCAGCAGCATCAGCAGCGCCATCCGCCCGTGCTGGCGGAAGAACGCGAAAAACGGACCGATGATCGCGTCGTACACGCCGCGCGCCGTCCACAGCGTCGGCTGCAGCCCGGCACCCATCGCGCTCGACGCCGGCTCGCGCGCGATCACCACCGCCACCACGCCGACGCCCATCAGCGCCGCCATGGCGACGTACGACACGCCCCAGCCGACCTGCGCCGCCGCGATCAGGATCAGCGCGTCGGTGACCAGCAGCGCGCCGCGGTAGCCCAGCGTGGCGGTCGAGGTCAGCAGGCCCTGCTGCTCGTTGCTGGACGCGCTCTCGATGCGCCAGGCGTCGATGACGATGTCCTGCGTCGCCGAGGCGAACGCGACCACCAGCGCCAGCGCGCCGAACACCAGCAGCCGGTCGAGCCCCACGCCGGCAACCAGCAGCGTGTCCTCCCGCGGCTCAACCGCGACCATTGCCAGCAGCGCCAGCGCGACCACTGCCTGCGACAGCAACATCCAGCCGCGGCGGCGGCCCAGCCAGCGCCCCACCATCGGCGCGTCGGCCTTGTCGACCAGTGGCGCCCACAGGAACTTCAGCGAGTACGCCAGGCCCACCCACGACAGGAATCCGATGGTCGACAGCTCGATGCCGTTCTCGCGCATCCAGAAGCCGAGCGTGTTGCCGACGAGGTAGATCGGGATGCCCGAGCTGAAGCCCAGCAGCAGCATCGCCAGCACCTTGCGGTCGCGCAGGTTGGCGACGACGTGACGCCATCCGGTGCGCGCGGGCGCGGTCGGCGCCGGCCCGGCGATGCCGGCGCCCGTGGGCACGCTCACGCGCGGCCCGCCGCGTCGCGGTAGTCGACCACATAGGGCGCGTGGTCGGAAAACCGCGGCTCCGGGTGCACCGCGCAGGCCAGCAGGCGGTCGCGCAGCGACGGCGTCACCAGCTGGTAGTCGATCCGCCAGCCGACGTTGTTGGCGCGCGCGGCACCGCGGTTGCTCCACCAGGTGTAGGCGTCGGTGGCATCGGGACGCAGTGCGCGCAGGCTGTCTATCCAGCCGATGCCGGGGGCCGGCGTGCCGTCGCCGCAGGCGTCGGCGATACGCGCATTCAGCCAGGCGCGCTCGGGCGGCAGGCAGCCGGAGTTCTTCTGGTTCGACGTCCAGTTGCGGATGTCGGCGCGCGCACGGACGATGTTCCAGTCGCCGCACAGGACGTAGTCGCGGCCGCTGGCCAGCCAGCCGTCGAGGATCGGGCCCAGCCAGTCAATGACCTCGAACTTGAAACCCTGCCGAAGTTCGCCCGATGAACCGGACGGGATGTAGAACGACACCACGCTGAGGTTGCCGAAGCGCGCCTCGATGTAGCGGCCCTCGTCGTCGAACGGCGCCCAGCCAAGCGACGTGCGCACCTCGTCCGGCGCGGCGCGGGCGTAGATCGCGACGCCGCTGTAGCCGTTCTTCGTGCTGGCGTCCTTGAAGAACGCGCGATAGCCATCCGGCAGGAATTCCGGCCCGGCGAGCTGGTGCTCCTGCGCCTTGGTCTCCTGCACGCACAGGATGTCGGCGTCCTGCGCCGCGAACCAGTCGAAGAACCCCTTGCGTGCGGCCGATCGGAGGCCGTTGGCATTGAAGCTGATGATGCGCATGTAAGCTCGGGGTCGGACGACGGGACCGGCGGCCGTCGCGGCACGGGCCGCAGGCGGCGTCGCCCGAAGCGGGGTCGACGGACGGGCGCCGGAAGCAGGAAGCGTAGCGGATTCCCCGACCGGTCGACCCGGCGCCAGTGCCGGACCGCCGTGCCCGTGATATCGCTCCCTGATCGACACACTGGCACGGGCGCGGGCGGCGACATCGTCGCGCTCGATGTCCACGCCGTCCGGGTCTGCGTTGTCAATGCCGGGCTGGAGGACGCCGTGTGCGCGCTGCGCGTGGCCCCGGCACAGCGCGCCTCGGTCGGCGACGTGGACTTCAACCTCGCCGACGCGCGCCGCGTGCCCGGCAGCGAGGCGATGACGATCCTCGCCGGCGACGCGGTCGTCGGCTTCTACCGGCTCGACCACGTGGTGGCCGTGGTGTCGCCACGGCCGCTAGGCGCGGGGACGGTGGGGCTGCGAGCGTTCCTGCTCGACGCCCGCTGGCAAGGGCGCGGGCTGGCGCGGCTGGCGCTGCGCGCCTGCTGCGACGACCTGGCGCGCCGATGGCCGGCGGCAATGCTGCTCGCGCTCAACGTCGACTGCGCCAACCTGGTCGCGCTGGCGGCGTACCGGGGCGCAGGCTTCGTCGACACCGGCGCGCTGGTCGCCGGCGGCGCAGCCGGCCCGCAACGGCTGATGCTGCGCCGGCTCGACGCGGCGGCCATGGGAGAATCCGCGAATGGATGACCACCGCCGCCGCTTCCTGCAGCTCGCCTTCGACGCCGACGCCCTGCGCTTCGGCGAGTTCACGCTCAAATCCGGCCGCATCAGCCCGTACTTTTTCAACGCCGGCCGGTTCGATGGCGGTGTCGCGCTGTCGACGCTCGCCGCCTGCTACGCCGACGCGCTCGACGCCGCGGGCACGTCGTTCGATCTGCTGTTCGGCCCGGCGTACAAGGGCATCCCGCTTGCGACGGCGCTGGCCTGCGAGTACGCACGCCGCGGCCGCGACCTGCCGGTGGCGTTCAACCGCAAGGAGGCCAAGGCCCACGGCGAGGGCGGCAGCCTGATCGGCGCACCGCTGGCCGGGCGCCGCGTGCTGGTGGTGGACGACGTGATCACCGTCGGCACCGCGATCCGCGAGGCGATGACGCTGATCGCCGATGCCGGCGGCAGCATCGCCGGCATCGCGATTGCGCTCGACCGCGAGGAACGACTGGGCGTAGACGGTGGCGGCAACGACGCCGCGCGATCGGCCGCGCAGGCGGTCGCAGCGGACCACGGCGTGGCCGTGACCGCCATCGCGACGCTGTCCGACCTGCTTGCGTTTGCGGGCGAAAGCGGGACACTGTCGGTCGAGCGCGAGCGCCTGCTGGCCTACCGCGCGCGGTATGGCTGCGCGCCGACACGCTGAGGGACCGGCCGGGGGGACGGCACCGATGAACACATCGCAATGGATGGCCTGCCTGCTGGCGGCAACGTTGCCCGCCACGGGCACGGCACAGGACACTTCGAGGAAGGTCTACTGCTGGGACGAGGGCGGACGCCAGGTCTGCGGCGATGCGCTGCCGGCGTCGGCCGTGGACAGCGCGCGCACCGAAATCAGTGCCCGTAGCGGCCTGCGCGTGGGCCAGGTGCCGCGCGCGCTGGACCAGGGCGAGCGCGCCGCGGCGGCGGATGCTGCCAAGCGCGCTGCGGACGCCGCCGAGATCGAGGCTGCGACGCAGCGCCGCGACCTGGCGATGATCGAGTCCTACACCACCGAGGCCGACCTGCGCCGCGCCTACGGCGAGCGCATCACACTGGTCGAGGAGTCGCTGAAGACGTCGCAGCTGAGCGTCGGCAACCTGCGCCAGAGCCTGCTGTCGCTGCTGCGCCAGGCGGCGGAGGCCGAGCTGCAGCAGGCACCCGTGCCCAAGCCGCTGGCCGACAGCATCCAGGGCCAGCACGCCGACCTGCTGCGCCAGCAGGCGATCATGCAGCGCCAGCTTGCCGATCGGGCGTCGCTGGGCAGCGACCTCGCCCAGGCGCTGGAACGCTACCGCACGATGAAGGCCGTGTCGCCCGGCTGACCGGGCAACACGCGCACGGGCCTCCGGCGCCCCTGCTAGAACGGTAGCACCAGCCCCGCATCGACCTGCAGCAGCTGGGCGCGGAAGTCCTCGCGGATCCGCGCCAGCGCCTCGTCGGAGTCGCCGTCGAAGCGCAGCACCAGCACCGGCGTGGTGTTGGACGCGCGCACCAGGCCCCAACCATCCGTCCAGTCGACGCGCAGACCGTCGATGGTCGACAGCCGCGCGCCGCCTTCGAACGCGGCCTGCGCGACGAAACGTTCGACAAACGTGTGCGGATCGCCGCCGGGCGCGTCGACCTTGATCTCCGGGGTCGACACGCCGTTGGGTAGCGCCTTCAGCACCGCGCTCGGCGACTCCGGGCGCGCGGCCAGGATCTCCAGCAGGCGGGCGGCGGCATAGATGCCGTCGTCGAAGCCGTACCAGCGCTCGCCGAAGAAGAAGTGGCCGCTCATCTCACCGGCCAGCTCGGCCTCGGTCTCGCGCATCTTGGCCTTGATCAGCGAGTGCCCGGTCTTCCACATCAGTGGGCTGCCGCCGTGGCGCAGGATGTGCCCCGGCAGGCGCCCGGTGCACTTGACGTCGTAGACGATGACCGCGCCGGGGTTGCGCTCCAGCACGTCGGCCGCGAACAGCATCAGCAGCCGGTCGGCGAAGATGTTCTCGCCGTCGCGCGTGACCACGCCAAGCCGGTCGCCATCGCCATCGAAGGCGATGCCCAGGTCGGCGTCGAAGCGCTCGACCATCTGCTTGAGGTCGTGCAGGTTCTTCTCGTCGCTGGGATCGGGATGGTGGTTGGGGAAGGTGCCGTCGATCTCGCAGTACAGCGGCTCGACCTGGGCGCCGATCGCGGCCAGCACGCGCGGGCCGATCTCGCCGGCGACGCCGTTGCCGGCGTCGACCACGACCTTCAGCGGACGGTCGATCTGCACGTCGGAGGCGATGCGCTCGACGTAGTCGGCCTCGATCTCGCGCTGGCTGATGCCGCCGGGCTCCGGCGCGCTAAACAGCCGGTCCTCGGCGATCCGCGCGTACAGGTCGACGATGGCGTCGCCCGACAGTGTCTCGCCGCCAACGACGATCTTGAAGCCGTTGTAGTCGGGCGGGTTGTGGCTGCCGGTGACCGACACGCAGCAGCCGGTGCGCAGGTGGTAGGCGCCGTAGTAGATGACGGGCGTGGGCACCATGCCGACGTCGATCACCTGGCGGCCGGCGCGTCGCAGGCCCTGCACCAGCCCCGCGACCATGTCCGGTCCCGACAGCCGGCCGTCACGTCCGACGACGATGTCGTTGAGGCCCTTGTCGTGCATCAGCGAGCCGATGGCGTGGCCGATCAGCTCCGCGACGCCGGTATCGAGGCTCTCGTCGACGATGCCGCGGATGTCGTACGCGCGGAAGATGCCGCGGTCGATCCGTACCGGCTGCGCCTTGGGCGCGTCGCGCACCGCCACGCGCGCGGCGGCATCGGCCCCGGCGTCGCCGGGACCGTCGACCAGCGCCTGCGCCAGCGTCGGTGCATCGCCGTGGTCGACCACGCGCGGATCGCGGATGCGTTTGGGAAGGCGGAACACCAGGTAGGCCAGCAACAGCATCAGCGCGCCGACCGCGAACGACGGGTCGGGCTCGAGGCCGAGCGGGTTGATCGTGCGCGCCGGCACCGCCGCTGCGACCCGCAGCCCGGTGCCCGGAATGGCCATGGCCATGCGCTCGCCGGCGACCGCGTAGTCGGCATTGCCTCGCTCGAGCAGGCTGACGCCGCCCTGCCGGAGTGCCAGGTACGTATCGTCGGCGACCTCCACCGCTTCCAGCCCGGCGGTGGCGCGCGACAGCGACAGTCGCACGTAGGCCACGGCGACGGTCTCGCCGCCAACCCTGGCGGGGGCCGCCAGCGCGACGCGCGGGCCGTCACCTTCGCGGATGACCCACATCACCGCCTGGTCCTCCGACAGCGCCGCCTCGGCCACCGCGATGCGGCCGTAGCCACCGCTCGGCAGCGCGTCGTAAGGCGCCGCAAGGTCGGTCGGGTAGAGCGCCACGTCCTCGGCGGTGTTCCAGTCGGTACCCAGCACGCGGGCCGCGGCGGCAAGATCGCCACTCGCCAGCGCCGCCTGCACCGGCACCGACGCCAGGCGCTCGCGCAGTCGCTCGCGCTCGCCGTCGATCGTGCGCTGGGTCAGCTGCACGACGGTATCGCGGTTCTGCGTCAGCGCCGCGCGACGCGTCTCGTCCTTGGTCTGCTGCCAGCCGCTCCACAGCATCCACAGCGCCAGCGCGGCGAGCACCGCGGCGAGCACCGGCATATAGGGTCGCAGGTCGGCCAGCAGCAGGCGGGCCTTGTGCGGTTCGGCGTCGGTCTCGGTCATCGTCGGCATCCAGTGTCCGGGTCGCGCAGGGTGCACGGTCCCGCAGTCGGTTTCCTATCCGCGGCAGTGTATGACGAGCGGGGCGGCACGGTGGGCGGCGACGGTGCGACCACCTCGCAGCACGGCGGGCCGTCGCGGTCAGCGCAGGCCGGTGTGGCCGAAGCCGCCTTGGCCGCGCGCGCTGTCCTCGAATGCGTCCACCACCTGCAGCAGCGCGTGCACCACCGGCAGCAGCACGAGTTGCGCGATGCGGTCGCCCGGGGCCACCGTGTATGCCTTGCCGGACCGGTTCCACAGGCTGACCATCAGCGGTCCCTGGTAGTCGGCGTCGATCAGCCCGGTGCCGTTGCCGAGCACGATGCCGTGCCGATGTCCCAGCCCGGAGCGCGGGATCAGCATGGCGCACAGGCCGGGATCGCCGATGTGGATCGCCAGCCCGGTCGGCACCAGCTCGGTGTCGCCGGCGGCCAGCACCAGCGGCGCGTCGAGCGCCGCGCGCAGGTCCAGACCCGCGCTGCCTGCGGTGGCGTAGACGGGCAGCGGCCACTCGCCGCCCAGCCGCGGGTCGAGGACCTTCACCGCTAGCGGATGTGGTCCGCGGGCGTTCATGCCTCGAGGCGCTCCTGCACAAGATCGAGCAGCGCGTCGGCCAACGCGGTCTTGGCGCCGGGAGGCAGCGTCCGGCTGCCGTCGCGCCAATGCAGCACCAGGACGTTGTCGTCGGCCTCGAAGCCACGCCCCGCGATTCCCACGCGGTTGGCCGCGATCAGGTCAGCGCCTTTCGTCGACAGCTTGGCGCGCGCGTGCTGGGTCACCTCGTCGGTTTCCGCCGCGAACCCCACCACCAGCCGGGGCCGGACGTCGCTGGCCGCGACGTCGGCCAGGATGTCGGCGTTGCGCACCAGGTGCAGCACCATCGAGTCCTCGCCGGGGCGCTTCTTGATCTTGGCAGTAGCGGGCGCGCGCGGGCGGAAGTCGGCGACCGCCGCGGCGCCGATATAGACATCGGCAGGCAGCGCGGCGAACACCGCGGCGTGCATCTGCGCCGCCGAGCGTACGTCGATGCGGCTCACGCCGTCCGGGGTGGCCAGCGCCACCGGGCCACTGACCAGCTGCACATCGGCGCCGCGGCGCGCCGCGGCGGCGGCGATCGCGAAGCCCATCTTGCCGCTGCTGCGGTTGCCGATGAAGCGCACCGGGTCGATGTCCTCGAACGTCGGCCCGGCGCTGACCACGACGCGCAGCCCCGCGAGCGCGCGCATCGCGACGGTGTCGGCAGCTGCGCCGGGCGCCGGCGGGCTCACGCTGCGCACGTCGGTGCTGGCGGTGCGCCGTGCGCGGCGGTCAGCGCCGCCACGATGTCCGCCGGCTCGCGCAGGCGACCGGGGCCGGACTCGCCCTCGGCCAGCGGCCCGTCAACCGGATCCAGCACCGCGACCCCGCGACCGCGCAGCGTCGCGACGTTGGCTTGGGTGGCGGCATGCAGCCACATGCGGTGGTTCATCGCCGGCGCCACTGTGAGCGGCGCGGTGGTCGCGAGGCACAGCGTGCTGACCAGGTCGTCGGCCATGCCGTGCGCGAGGCGCGCCAGGGTGTTGGCAGTGGCCGGCGCGACGATGACCAGGTCGGCCCAGTGCGCGAGCTCGAGGTGGCCCATGGCGGCTTCCGCCGACGCGTCCCACAGTGACGTGCGCACCCGCTCCCCGGACAGCGCCTGGAACGTGGCCTCGCCCACGAAGCGGCAGGCGTTTTCGGTCATCGCCACCCGCACCAGGGCGTCGGCATCGCGCAGCCGGCGCACCAGCTCGGCGGCCTTGTAAGCGGCAATGCCTCCGCACACGCACAGCAGCACGTGTCGGCCAGCGAGAGGGGCGGCGTTGCGGATCATCGGCGGGGAAAGCCCTACGCGGAGGCGTCGCCACAGCTTACCCGACCCCCACCGCCGCCCCGGCTGCACCGGCGCCCGCCCCTGGGCTCCAATCACTGCACGTTGGCGGCCGGTGCGACCCCTCACGTCCCGGACACGGATTCTTCCCCGGCCGTGCCGGCACGGCCGCCAACGACCCATTCCTCCCAACGGTGCCCGCGATGCAGATCCGCGACTGGCCAAGCGCCGAGCGTCCGCGCGAAAAACTGCTCGCCGCCGGCGCCGCAGCGCTGTCGGACGCGGAGCTGCTGGCGATCTTCCTCGGCTCCGGCCAGCGCGGGCTCGACGCGGTCGCGAGCGCACGCCGGCTGCTGGCCGACCACGGCCCGTTGCGGGCGCTGCTGGAGCAGCCGGCGCCGGCGCTGGCGACGCTCCCGGGGCTCGGCCCGGCGCGCGCCTGCCGGGTCGCCGCGGCGCTGGAGCTCGGCACCCGCTACCTCGCCGCCGGACTGGCGCGCGGCGAGGCGCTGACCGATCCACAGGCCGCGGGCCGCTACTTCGCGCACCGCCTGCGCGGCCAGCAGAGCGAGGTCTTCGCGGCGCTGTTCCTCGACACGCGGCACCGCGCGCTGGCATTCGAGGAGCTGTTCCGCGGCACCGTCGACGGCGCCGAGGTGCATCCGCGCGAGGTGGTGCGCCGCGCGCTGGCGCACAACGCCGCGGCGGTGATCGTCGGCCACAACCACCCCAGCGGCAGCGCCGATCCCAGCGCCGCCGACCGCGCGGTGACCGCGCGGCTGAAGCAGGCGCTGCAGCTGGTCGACGTGCGGCTGCTGGACCACTTCGTGATCGGCGACGGCGCGCCGGTGTCGCTGGCGGCGCGCGGCTGGGTCTAGCGGCGGCTGGCGGCGCGGCCACTCGGGGGCACGCGGGCGCCTCGCGTACACTGCCCGCCCGCCGAAAACCGCTGGCCGCCCGTGAAGTCCCTGCTCCGCACCCTGGTCGACCAGGGCATCGCCACGCTCGTTGCGCAAGGCACCCTCGCCGCCCCCGTAGCGCCGACCGCGTTCGTCATCGAGCGCCCCAAGGACCGGTCGCACGGCGACTTCTCGACCAACGCGGCGCTGCTGCTGGCGCGGCTGGCGGCCGCCC
>PPFU01006924.1_pt1 | contig 16246 bp, 9 predicted proteins | sample 1535991 | NCBI WGS metagenome assembly PPFU01 (sample SAMN04901290, study PRJNA319586) | Hypolithon metagenome, whole genome shotgun sequencing project. | isolation source: Antarctic Hypolithon | place: Antarctica: Miers Valley | collected 2014
GGCCCCGCCCCCCCCGTCCCCCCCGCCCCGGGGAGCAAGCCCCGCCGGGTGTCCTCCGCGGCCCCCCCCACCCTGCTACCATCCCCCCATGCCCGTTATCGAAGCCGATGTCATCAATGTGGACCAGCCCCGGCTCAACGCCGCGGAGTCCGCCTTCCTGCCCGAGGTGTTCAAGGGCCTGGGCACCACGCTCCGCCACATGATCGGGGCCATCGGGGGCTCCTCCCGCACGGGCAACAAGACGCTCGAATACCCCGAGCAACGCCGCGAGAACATCCCCGTGGACCAGGGCGGCTCGCTCATCTCCAACTTCCGCGGCGTCCACCGCCTCAACCGCGATGAGGACGGTCGAGTTAAGTGCGTCGCCTGCTTCATGTGCTCCACGATCTGCCCCGCGCGGTGCATCCATATCGAGGGGGCCGAATCGCCCTGGGACGATCGGGAGAAGTACCCGATCAAGTTTGATATCGATGAGCTCCGCTGCATCTACTGCGGGATGTGCGAGGAGGCCTGCCCCGTGGATGCCATCGAGCTGACTCAAGCCTACGACGTGGTGGGGATGTCGCGACAGGAAATGATCTTTGACAAGGAGAAGCTGCTGAGCGTGTTTGACCAAACCGTTGGGCGAAAGCCGATGTGAATGGCCGAGCCGGAAGTGGACCCGCTCAAACTGCCCTTCCAAAAGAGGTGCTGAATAATTGAGATCATTCAAGCTGCGAAGGCCGCGAAGGAGTTCGTCCGAGACTTCTATGCGGGTGAATGCATTGGGGATCTGATGCTGGAAGAGGTCCGGCGGAGCGAGGATGGGGGGACTGGCTCATCACAGTCGGCTCCGGGGCGGGGCGGGTCGATACCGAAGCTGATAGGTTCGAGGACGAGCGCCGCGAGTCGGAGTTTTGGCGGCCCATTCCGCTGGACCGGCATCTCAAGTTGGTTCGAGTCGATGGCGGTACGGGGCAGGTCAAGTCGATGACCATCCGTGCTTTGGAGGCGGCCTGATGCCGCTGCGTACGCAGATGACGACCGCGGCTTTGCTCGATGCCACAATGCTGATCCTGCTGATCCTGCTGATCCTGCTGATCATAGGTGGCATCTGCGTCGCGGGCAACGAGGGGACGAGGGTGGTCACCGACGACGCGATGCTAACCTATCACCTCGCTGCCGCCCGGATCACCGTGGTGAATTTCAGTCACATCCGCGACCGTCTGCGACTGCCGCCCGGGTGAAACCTTGTATCGTCACATTGGCAAGGAAAAGCAACGCTCTACACCAACTGTCAGCCTCACGCAAAAGCCTGTTCCTCATGAACCGTGTTGGCTCGGCCGCGTCTTTTCTCTCTTTCTGCAATCCCGCCCAACCCGCACACGTTGCACCAGCGGCGGATTCGTGGTGAATCCACCGGCCCTGCTCCGGGTTGACGCAAAAGCCGCGGCCCCGATCGGCCGAAATGGGTGGGGATGCGGCCTCACCGGTTGCTTGTCTGTACAAATTAGGGAGATATCGATGCTCACCAGCCCGGAGTGGTTCATCTTGATGGCGGTGGCCTCAATTTTGGCCGGGGCGGTGGGCGTGGGGCTGGGGCGGGGGTCGCAGAGGCGGTGGCGGCTGACGCTGGTGGTAGCGCTGGTGGTGCTGGGGGTCACAGTTTGGATGGTCCGGCACCCGGCCGTGTCGGTGACACTGGTGCCCCTGGACGTGCTCAGCCACCTCGAAGGGGTCGCCCCCGTCCCGGTGGTGATGCTGCTGCTGGGCATGGCGTGGTCGATCAGCCGGGTCAGGCGGCAGCGGTTCATGGTCGCGGCGGGTGGGGCGGCGACGGCCGTGTTCTTCGCCTGGGGCGGGATGTGGATGCTGCAGACCACGCCCGAGGATGCCTTTGACAACCAGATGTCCAGCGGGCCGGTGCTGCAGAGCCAGTCTTATTCCTGCGTCGCGGCGTCCACCGCCTCCACCCTCAACTTACTCGGGCTGGGCACCACCGAGGCGGAGATGGCGTCGCTCACCCGCACCCGCCCCGGCATGGGCGCCACCATGGTGCGGACCCTCCACGGCGTTCGCCAGCGGCTCAGGGGCACCGGCTATCGAGCCGATCTGGTCGAGGCCTCGCTCGCGGAATTGTCCACCATGCCCGTCCCCGCCCTTACCAGCCTGCGGCTGTCGACGAGCAACCTGCACATGGTGACGCTGCTCCGCGTCAGCCCCACCGGAGCCTGGCTGCTGGACCCGCAGGAGGGCTGCGTCTTCTACCCCTCCGCCGAGCTGCGACAGGTCTACTCCGGCGAACTGATCGTCTTCAGCAGCACCGGCCCTCGTCTGACCCCAAACCGCAGCTCCATCGCCTCCGCACCCCCCGTCCCCGACCCTGCCACCCCCCTCGACACCCACGCGACCACCATCGCCGCCCTCGGCGGGTGATAACGACGATGTGGTCTCGCAACCTTCCTCGAACAGTTCCACAATATCGAGCCGGGCCATCCTGGCCCGCTTCTCTCTGCTAATGAGGAGGGGAGGAGACCCGCGGGCGCAGTCTCATCCGAGCCGCGACGCGTGAGCGAGCGGGGCTTTCGCTTTGGCCTTCGCATTGACTCCATGCCAAAGAAACCACGCTCGCTAACGCTTCGCGGCTCGGGCCCGACGAGATTCCCCACACCCGGCTCGCTACTAACAATGCGCGTAAGAGCTGGCTACATCGCCGGCGCAATACTTGAGTTCGGGCTCCTGATCCAACCGGCGCCACATCGCGATCCTGAATGCCCTATTAAAAAAAACAGCCCTTCAAAAGTGCCGCTTCGCCCCAAGCGTAGCCACCCACCGCCTTATCCGACTACAGCAGTGTGCATCCGTGGCTGATCGTTCGTCGGATTGCGGGGGGCCGATTGACCGTTTTGATGTGGCCGTTATCATCTTCGCTTCGCCGCGGGGCCGCGATGTCCGATCACCGGCCCGTCGCGGCCGTTCCCCGTGATCCTTCTTGTGAACCAAAGCAACCCTATGGCCCGCTCCAACGCCTCGTCCTCCGCCCACGCGTCTGCCGCCTCCGCTCAGATGGTCTACTACTTCGGCCCGTCCAAGGTCGAGGGCGATTCGTCGATGAAGAAACTCCTGGGTGGCAAGGGCGCCAACCTCGCCGAGATGACCACCATCGGCCTGCCCGTGCCCCCGGGCTTCTCGATCACCACCGACACCTGCGCCCGCTACTACGACGCCAGCCAGAAGCTCCCCAACGGCCTGATGGAAGAGGTACGCACGAACATCCAAATGATGGAGAAGGACACCGGTAAGTCGTTCGGTGCAGCACAAAACCCGCTGCTGGTCAGCGTCCGCTCCGGGGCGGCCGTCTCGATGCCTGGCATGATGGACACCGTGCTCAACCTGGGCATGACCGATGAGGCGGTCCAAGGCCTCGCCGACGCCACCGGCGACCGACGCTTCGCGCTCGACGCCTATCGCCGCCTCATCAATATGTTCGGCGACGTCGTCATGGGCGTGGACCACCACCTTTATGAGAAAGAGTTCGACCGCATCAAAAAGGGAGCCGGCGTCAAGCTTGACACCGACCTTGACGAGGCAGGGCTTGAAGAACTCGTTCAGGCATATAAAAAGATATATCAGAGCCACACCGACGAGCCGTTCCCGCAGGACCCGATGCGGCAGCTCGAGCTCTCCATCGAGGCGGTCTTCTCCTCCTGGAACACCCCCCGTGCGGTGCGGTACCGCCAGATCAACGAGATCGCCGGGCTCAACGGTACCGCGGTGAACGTGCAAGCGATGGTCTTCGGCAACACCGGCGACGACTCGGGCACGGGCGTCGCCTTTACCCGCGACCCCTCCACCGGCAAGAACGAGTTCTATGGCGAGTTCCTAGTCAACGCTCAGGGTGAGGACGTCGTCGCGGGCATCCGCACCCCGCGCCCCGTCAAAGAGCTCAGGAAGTGGAAAAAGGACGTCTACAACCGCCTCGTCGAGATCAAGAACGAGCTCGAGCAGCACTACAAGGACGTGCAGGACTTCGAGTTCACCATCGAGAACTCCAAGCTCTGGATGCTCCAGACCCGCAGCGGTAAGCGGACCGGCCACGCCGCCGTCAAGATCGCCTGCGACATGGTGAAGGAAGGCCTGATCGACGAGACCACGGCCGTCAAGCGGATCCCGCCCAACGACCTGAATCAGTTGCTGCTGCCCAGCTTCGACCCAAAGGCACCGCGGAACGTGCTGACCAAGGGACTGCCCGCGTCGCCCGGTGCGGCGGTGGGCAAGCTTTCGTTCACCGCGGAAGACGCCGCCGCCCGCAACGCCGCGGGCGAGCGGGTGCTGCTGGTTCGCAAGGAGACCAGCCCCGAGGACGTTGACGGGATGCACGCCGCGGCAGGCATCCTTACCTCGACCGGCGGGATGACCAGCCACGCGGCCGTGGTCGCTCGCGGCTGGGGCAAGCCCTGCGTCGCTGGCGCGGGCGAGGTGGTGATCGACGAGAAGAAGGAGCGGATCACCGTCAACGGCAAGACGTTTGGCCGCAAGGACACCCTCAGCATTGACGGCGCGACCGGGGAGCTTATGGCGGGCGAGGTCGCCACGATCGAGCCCAAGCTCTCGGGCGACTTTGGCACGGTGATGGGATGGGCGGACAAATACCGCACCCTGGGCATTCGCACCAACGCCGACACGCCCAACGATGCCAAGAGGGCGCGTGACTTTGGAGCCGAGGGGATTGGGCTTTGCCGCACCGAGCACATGTTCTTCGACCCCGAGCGAATCGACGCGATGAGGGAGATGATCCTGGCCGACAATAAGGCCGACCGCCGCGGGGCGCTGCAGAAGCTGCTGCCGTACCAGCGAGACGACTTCGCCGGCCTATACAAGGCGATGAAGGGCCTGCCCGTAACCATCCGCCTGCTGGACCCGCCGCTGCACGAGTTCCTCCCCCATGAGGCGTCGGCACAGAAGGAACTCGCCAAGAAGCTGGGCGTCAAGCCCGCCAAGATTGCCGCACGTGTGACCGCCCTGCATGAGCAGAACCCGATGCTGGGCCACCGCGGCTGCCGCCTCGCGGTGACGTACCCCGAGATCCTCGAGATGCAGGTGACCGCCATCGTCGAGGCCGCCATCAACTGCCTCAAAAAGAAGATCGATGCCCGGCCCGAAATTATGATCCCGCTCGTGGGCACCGCCGCCGAACTCGAGATGCTGCGGAACCTGACCCTCGCCACCATCGAGAAGGTCAAGGCGGACAAGAACTTCGAAGCCGAGCTGAACATCCCCGTTGGTACCATGATCGAAATCCCCAGGGCCGCCCTCACCGCCAACGAGGTCGCCCGGTTCGCCGACTTCTTTAGCTTCGGCACCAACGACCTGACGCAGATGACGTTCGGCTTCAGCCGCGATGACATCAACACCTTCCTGCCCGACTACCTCGACCGCGAACTCCTGCCCAAGGACCCGTTCCAGTCGCTGGACATCACCGGCGTCGGGCAGCTCGTGGAAATCGGCGTCGAGCGAGGCCGCAGCACCAAAGAAGGCCTCAAGGTCGGGATCTGCGGCGAGCACGGCGGCGACCCCGCCTCGATCGAGTTCTGCCACAAGACCGGCCTCGACTACGTGAGCTGCTCCCCCTTCCGCGTCCCCATCGCCCGCCTCGCCGCCGCCCAAGCCGCCTTGGCGTCCGCCAACGACTACCGCCCCGAATGACACCTCAAAACCACGAACGTACAAGGTAAAGCAGTATTAGATTTCAAAGGAGCCGCGCACGCAGTAAGCGGTCTTGGTGTAGGTCCCCTTGCTGGTGATGCACATTGATCCTAATCGGTGAGGCGGGCGTCTCACCCGCCGGCGGCCGCAGAGCGACGCCGGGACATCTGCCCCTCCTCGATAAGGCGGCGTAGACCCCCGCCCCACCCTCACCCCACCATCCGCACCGGCACGGGGACATGAGCCGCGGTCTTTTGCAATCCGTCCGGTGACGCAGGCATCCCCCACCGAGCCATCACACAGGCGTGGCGGGGACCTTCGCGGTCGTGCCGCCACGAAGAGCGGGCCGCAAGCGACCCCGCTAAACGCTGATCCTCACTCGCGACATCTCACCCCATCCATTGCGGGTGAATACGTACGCGCCTAATCCGGCAGTCACAGTGCATCAACAGCGGCGAACCCGCGGGGAGCCGCATTTGCCCCGTCTTGCGCGCCCTATCCAAATTCACATCATCAAACATAATGTCAGCATCAAGAGGTCGGCGGGTTGATTATTGAAGCACTTGCGCATAATATATTTTGTACATGTTCTTGATATCTGCACCGGGTCGCTGAGGTGAAGGTGCCATGGGTTGGCTTGACAGACCTTTCGTTTTTCCGCGGATCCACTCACCTATCCCCCCGTCTGCGACCGATGTCATCGAGAGGAGAGTCGTCGCATACGCCGCGTGCGGTTGTGCGTGGCTCGCGGTAATCGCACGGCTGAATTGTGCGGGGGCGGCGGGAGTGGTGGTGGGGGACGCTGGTTCTGATCCATCCCATCTTGGAGGCCTCATGTTGAAACTGCTGCTGATGACGATCATCGTGCTGATGGCCTCGTCCCTGCTCAAAGCGGGGGCGGAGGGCGATCGCGTTCCCGCCGCGTCGGCCGAGGGCGTGCCGCCGCCGGTGGCATCGGCGTCGCTCCTGCAGGATCAGCCCGCGTTGCCCGTGTGGGAGGTCGGGGCCGTCGGGGCGTACGACGCGTCGCTGGCGGATCCGGAGGCGTTGATGGTCGAGTGGCAGCGGCGGTGCTTTTTGTATCTTTGGGAGCAGGCGGAGCCCACCACGGGGCTGGTCCGCGACCGTGCCCCGGCCGACGGCGGGCCGGAACAGATCGATCCGAATGACCCGCCCCCGGCCAGTATCGCCGCGACGGGCTTTGCGCTCTCCTCGCTGCCCATTGCTCAGGGTCGCGGCTGGATCACCCGCGACGAAGCCTTCGACCGCGCCCATATCACGCTGCAATTTCTGCTCGAGCGGGCGCCTCATCACAAAGGGTTTTTCTACCACTTCATGCACCTCCAGACGGGCGCTCGGCTTTGGAAGAGTGAACTGTCGAGCATCGACACCGCGCTGCTGATGGCGGGCGTGCTGACGGTGGGGCAGCACTTCGCCGGCACGGACGTGCAGCGGATGGCCAATGCGCTGTACGAGCGGGTCGAGTGGCCGTGGATGCTTGACGGGCAGGACCAGCTGAGCATGGGCTGGTCGCCCGAGCACGGCTTCCTCCCGTTCCGCTGGGACCATTACTCCGAGCACCTGATCCTGCAGATCCTCGGCCTGGGCTCGCCGACCCACCCGCTGCCCGCCCGGACCTGGGACGCCTGGCAACGAGGCCCGACCCTCCGCTACGGCAAGTTCGAATTCATCAGCTACCCGCCGCTGTTCATCCACCAGTTCAGCCACGCATGGATCGACTTTCGCGGCCAACGGGACGACTACGCGGACTATTGGCAAAACTCCGTGCTCGCGACCCGCGCTCACCGCCGCATGTTCGCCGACCACCTCTCCAGCGGCTTCAAGCACTACAGCGACCTGCTCTGGGGTGTCACCAGCAGCGACTCGGAGTCGGGCTACCTCGACTGGGGGGGACCTGAGCCTGACGCCCGAATCAACGGCACCGTCGTGCCCTGCGCCTCGGGCGGGTCCTACCCCTTCCTTCCCGAAGTCGTCACCGCCACCATTGTCAATATGTATCAACAGTATGGCGGCGTGGCATGGAAGCGGTACGGCTTCGTCGACGCCTTCAACCCCGACACCGGCTGGGTCGCCGACGACTGCCTGGGGATCGACGTCGGGATTACGTTGCTCGCGATCGAGAACGGGCAACGCGGCACGATCTGGCGGCTCTTCATGTCCCACGACGCCGCCCGCGTGGGCATGCAGCGGGCACGCTTCCGCCCTCATCAGGATGATCCCGCACGGCTCACGTCCCTCTATCATGACGTGTTTCAAGCCGCCCCCGCAATACCCACCGGCATCACCGCGGTTATCGACGATGACTCGGCTCCGCGTCCGGAGTAACGCAACCCAATGTTTGACCCGACGACCGGACCGGCCCGATGAACGCGATAAAGCAGGCGTGGATGCCCAGTGAGCTCAAGAGATCCCTCCCCGGCGGCTCACTGCTACCAGCTAATTGCTATTGGCTAGCCGCTAGCTGCTAGACTCCCCCCATGGCTCGCAAGCGAAAGCCCATCGGCGAAATTCTCAAGGCGTGGGGCATCGTCGACGATCGGCGGATCGAAGAGGCCCTCAAGATCGCCAAGGGGTCGCGCGTCCGCATCGGCGAGGCGCTGGTCAAGCTCGGCCACGCCAACCAGAGCGAGATCGCCAAGGCGCTTGCCTCCCAGTTCGACATGGAGTTCGTCGACCTCAATCAGCCCAACGTGGTGCAGCGGGAAAATCTCTCGCTCATCCCCGAGGACCTGATCAAGAAGTACCTCGTGCTCCCGATGGGTAAGAGCGGGAACCGCCTTAAGGTGCTCGTCCACGACCCGATGGACCTGCAGCTCATTGACGACCTTCGCTTCCGCCTGGGCGTCGAGATCGACCTGACGCTGGGCGCCAGGGACAAGATCAAGGAGTACATCGATTACGCGATGTCGGGCACGCAGAAGTCGATCGACCAGCTCACCCGCGACCTGAGCGTGGACGCCTCCATGGACCGGGGCACGTCTCTGGATGTCGAGGCGGTGGGTGCCGGCGAGGACGCCAAGGGGGCGGCTCAGGCCCCGATCATCCGCCTGGTGCACAAGATCATCCAGGAGGCTGTTTACAACCGTGTGAGCGACATCCACATCGAGCCGTTTGAGAACCGCGTCCGCCTGCGGTACCGCATCGACGGCGTCTGCCACGAGTGGGACACGCTGCCCAAGCAAACCCAAGGCTCGGTGCTCGCGCGGTTCAAGATCATGGCGGGCATGAAGATCCAGGAACGTCGCATCCCCCAGGACGGCCGCATCAAGCTCAAGGTCGAGAACGGCGAGGTGATCGACTTTCGCGTCTCCGCCTGCCCCGCCTACCACGGCGAGTCGATCGTGCTGCGTATCCTCCGCCCCGAGGCCGCCCGCATCGGGCTTCGCAACCTGGGCATGCGGGAGGACACCCTCGAACGTTTTCACGCCATCATCCGACGCCCCAACGGCATCTTCCTCGTCACCGGGCCCACCGGCTCGGGCAAAACCACCACGCTCTACTCCGCGCTCGACGAGCTCAATACACCTGATACGAAGATCATCACGGCAGAGGACCCTATCGAATACAACTTCAAGGGGATCAACCAGTGCCAGGTGAACACCTCCATCGGGCTTACCTTTCAGACCATCCTCCGAGCTATGTTGCGGCAGGCCCCCAATATCATCCTTGTCGGTGAGATCCGTGACCGCGAGGTCGGCGAGGTCGCGGTCCAGGCGGCTCTCACCGGCCACATGGTGTTTTCCACGCTCCACACCAACGACGCGCCGAGCTCAATGACCCGCCTCACCGACATGGGCCTCAAGCCGTTCCTCATCGCCAGCTCGGTCCAGGCTGTGCTCGCCCAGCGGCTGGTGCGGATGCTCTGCCCTCACTGCAAAGAGCCCGACACCAAGCCGGACCCCAAGCTCATGCGGCTGTGCGCCATCACCCGCGAAGACATCAAGCAGCACACCGTTTACAAAGCCAACGGCTGCAACCGCTGCTCGGGCACGGGCTACCGCGGCCGCAAGGGTATTTACGAACTAATGGTGATGAACTCGCACCTTCGTGAGCTGACCTTCAAACGCGCCTCCGTCGCACAGCTTCGCAAGGCGGCCCTCGCGTCGGGGATGAGAAACCTGCTCGGCGACGGCAAACTCAAAATCCTTGAGGGCCTGACCACGCTCGAAGAAATTGCCCGGATCGCCCAGGTCGAGGGCATCGTCGATTCGGGGGAGGACGATGGCGAGCAGATGGTGGCACCGGCCCTCCATGAGGGCGTGGTGGGTTGACCTGGTTCAATGGGCCTTTGGCCAAGGGTTCCAATGGTTTAATTCGTGGCACAGGCGGGACGCCTGTGTCACCAAAGCAGAAGCGAGGTAGTGTGTCGTGACTTGGACGGCTCCAAGCTCATCGAGCCGTCGGCACCGTGACCGGATCATTTGATCGTCCGGATGGGCGGGATGTTCGTAGTTGCCGCGCACGCAGTAAGCGGTGGGGTGTGCATTGTATAGAACTTGTGGTTCAGGCTTCCAGCCTGCCACTTTTGATGTCTCTGATCACCTTAGAAGCAGGCAGGATGCCTGCACCACAACCCAATCGACCAAGTTCCGTACATAGCAGGTGGGGTATCGATCTAGACCCTGTTCCGCTGGATAACCCCGCATTGACGCGTCGCGGGTCTATAGTCAACCCTACACGGCCGCGTTGCTCCCCCCGTGTGTACCCAGTCCAGCAGCGGGCCAGGATGGCCGGGCTATATATTCATGGCGAACCTGCACGTCCTGGGAATCCCCTACTTTCGCTTCTTTTTCCGCTGCTTGAACGACTTGTCCATCTTGGTGCTGCCCTTTGTCCTTCCAAAGTCGCCAGGGCCCATGCCCGCGAGTTCCGGGGCCGACCCGCCCATTCCGCTCATCGCCTTGACCTTGCCCATCATCCCCAAGCCCGACATCTGTTTGGTCATCAGGCTGACCATTTCGAAGCCTTTGACGAGCTGACTCACATCCCGCTGGTCCGTTCCGCTGCCACGTGCGACGCGGCGGCGGCGGGAATTGTTTAACAGGTCCGCGTCCCGCCGCTCCTCGCGGGTCATGCTGTGGATGATCGCCTCGGTACGGTCGATCTGCTTCTCCTCGATCGGCAGGTCTTTAAGCGCCTTGCCGATCCCCGGCAGCATCCCCAGCAGCGTCTTCATGCTCCCCATCCGTCGAATCGTTTTGAGCTGCTTGAGGAAGTCATCCATCGTCAGCTTGCCCGCCAGCATCTTGGCCTGAAGCGCCTCGGCCTCCTCCTCGCTCACCTGTTCCTGCGCCTTCTCCACCAGCGACACCACATCCCCCATGCCCAGGATCCGCCCGGCGATCCGCGTGGGGTGGAACACCTCGAGGGCTTCGAGCCCCTCGCCCACGCCGATGTATTTGATCGGCTTGCCGGTGACTTCCCGGACGCTCAGCGCCGCTCCGCCGCGGGTGTCCGAGTCGAACTTAGTGAGGATCACGCCGTCCACCTCCAGCCGCTGGTTAAACGCTTTGGCGGAGTTGACCGCGTCCTGGCCCGTCATCGCGTCGATCACGAGCATCACATGGTGGGGCGGGACCGCCGCCTCGACCTGCTTGAGCTCGCCCATGAGTTCATCGTTGATGTGCAGCCGACCCGCGGTGTCAAGGATCAGCACGTCGTAGCCCTGCGCTTTCGCGTTCTTCAACGCATTGCGGCAGACCGCAACGGCAGCGCCCACCGCCTTGCCATATTCCGCGACCTTGTCCGCCTCGGCATAACACGACACACGCCCGGTACCCGGCATCGCCTCCTGCACCTGTTTCGCCAGCGTCTGTAACTGCTGCACCGCCGCGGGACGCTGCAGGTCAGCCGCGGCGAGCAGCACGCTCTTGCCCCGCTTTTTGAGCACGGCGGCCAGCTTGCCGCAGGTCGTCGTCTTGCCCGAGCCTTGCAGCCCGCACATCATGATGACCGTCGGCCCAGGCTGCACAAAGTGGATCGGCTCAACCCCGCGAGCCGGGGCGTGCCGCCCCGGTTCGGTCGCTGACAAACCCGGCTCGACACGAGCCGGCTCGCCCACTGCCTCATCCCCCCCCAGCAGCCGCACCAACTCGTCATGCACCAGCTTGATCATCTGCTGCCCCGGCTTGACCGCCTTGAGCACGCTCTCCCCCACCGCCTCATCCAGCACCCGCGACGTAAACCCATCGACCACCTCGTGCTGCACATCCGCCTCCAGCAACGCCACGCGGACATCCTCCATCGCTTCGCGGACGTTGGCTTCACTGATGCTGGCCTGCCCCGAGAGCTTGCGGAGGGCGGACTCAAACTTGTCGCTGAGGTTTCCAAACATAACCGGGATGATAGCCGCTCGCCCAAGCCGCTTGCGGCTTAGCGCCCACTACACATCGCGTCGAGCACCACCCCATTCACCCTCGTGCTCGTCATCCGCTCCCCCTCCACGGTGGCCTGCAACCCCGCTGGCAAGATCATCACCGGCTCATGCTCCGCCTCCACCTCCATGCGGCCGTGGGTCCCCCGCACCAGCGACCCATCCAGCGGGATCACATCCAGCAGATTGCGAAAGCCCAGCCGCTTCCCCGCCAGCCGCCTCGCCACCCGCAGCTTGCCCCCCATCGCCAGCGTCGGGTCCATGAAAAGCTCCCGCGGGTCATACCCCGGCTTGCGATGAATATCCACCGTGCGGGCGTAGTCCGCCGCCCTCACCTCATCGAGCCAGAAGTCATAGCGAAACCACCGCCCCGCCTCCGCGACCAGAAGCAGCTCCCCCCCCCGCTCGTGATCGACCCCCACCCCACGCTGCGACGGTCGGTCCAGCACCGACGCCACGCCATTCAACCCGCGGCACACCCCCGCCGCCCGCTCAATATCTTCAGCATCGCGAACATACACATGCGCCACCGCATGATCCGCGACCGCAAACGCCCGGCTCGCCCCCGGATCCAGCGTGTCCAGCCCATCCTCCTCCCGCACCGCCACCATCCCCGCCTCCCGCAGCGCGACATTGGGAGCGACCGACGCGTCGCCGGGGATGCAGGGTTCGATCCCATACTCGCTCAACACGATCGGCAACACGCCATCCGCCTCCAACTCATCCAACAACCCCCCCACCACCTTGTCGATCGCCGCCACCTCCGCGGGGATCGAACCATGGTTCGGCCCGACCCGCTGCAGCGGGTAATCCAGATGCGGCAGATACACCATCAACAGCGTCGGAGTATGTTCCCGGTGTACCGCCCCCGCCGCCCGTGCAATCCAACCGCTCGACTCAATCCCCGCCAGCGGCCCCCAAAACTTGAACAGCGGGAACGCCCCCAGCTTCCCCTGCAGCCGATCCCGCAGCGTCGCCGGGTGGGTGTAACAATCCGGCAGCTTCCTACCATCCGCTTTATAAATCGGCCGGGCCTGCACAATATACTCACAGGTGGAATAACTGTTGTACCACCAGAACAGGTTGGCACACGTGAACGTGTCATCGCGGCGGCGGGCGGCATCCCACAACTGCTCGCCCTGCACCAGGTGGTTGCCGCGTTGCCAAAAACGGACCTCGCACGTTTCGCGGTCGTACCACCCGTTCCCGACGATGCCATGGCCACTCGGCGGCAACCCCGTCACCATCGACGCCTGCACCGTCGTCGTCACCGCAGGCAGCGGGGGCTCGAGCGTCACCGCCACCCCCCGCGATGCGATCCGCGGCGCATATCGCAGCAATCCCCGCGACAACCCCACCACGTTGAGCACCGCGACCCGTCGGATCATGAACACAATGTACCCGCCCCGCCAACTTGTTCATCCGTGCATGCGTGTTCGGATCACCTCCTCATTTAGCCCGGCCGCTCGCGGCCCGCTCCTTCGGCTGACGAGCTGCACACGATCCCACTCCCTCATCAAACAACATTGCGGGTTAGCAACGCGATCTTATCACGTCCCACTGATCCGTCGATGGCCCAGCCACGTCACGAGGAAGAGTAGGTTCGCCGTCACCGCGAGCAGGATTGAATCCAGGAGCAGGAGAAAAACAAAGTCCAGAGAGCACAGCAATGCCAGCATCATCAGGATCGCCACCTTCTTGTCCCCCGGCGGTGTGCCCGGCCGCTGCACCGTCGCCGCTCCCTTCCAACCCCCGGCGATGAGCAGCAACATCAAGCCCGCAACACCCCATCCAATGAAATTCAACGGCACCGCGATCAACAAAGCGAGCAGCGGCGAGAACAGCAGCACCCGCGGAACCCATCGCTCGCCCGCCTGAGCCCGCCCCGCCTCACCATGCTCCCGCCGCGCCAGCAGCGTCACCGCCGTCACGTACCCCGCCAGCCCCGTCGCGAGCAGCAGCGTTTGGGGCTGAACCGCCGCCTCCCACGGCCACGGCTCGCCAAGCACCAGCCCCGCGCCCACCGCGGCCCCCACCACATAGATGAGCCCCCGACACAGCCCCATCAACACGCAGGCCGCGGGATTCGCCGCGTGAAGCAGGTCGTACAGCACAATGCACAGCCCGAGACAAAGGCCCCACCCCCCCGCCACCCACCACCCCGCCCCCGGTCCCGGTGCCACGGCGGCGGCGAACCACCCCGCCAGCGCGACACCCAGCCAGCCGCCCCCCAGCGTTCCCGCCGCCGCCCACCCAGCCGCCCGCCGCGTCACCCGCCCCGATGGGATCGGCCGACCCGGAGCCAGGTCGCGGTCCCGGCTCGCGTCCACCACGTCGTTGAGCACCATCCCCCCCGCATATAGCAGCGAAAGGCCCACCAACAGGAGCGCCACGGCCGCCCAACCCTCCACCGTCGACATCCAGTATGTCTTGTAGTGGACCCGCGACTCCGGCTCGTCAGCACTCATCGCGATCACGGTCGGCCCAACCGACCCGAGCGCCAGCCCCGTCAACGTGTTCGACCACACCGTCGGAAGGTTCGACAGCCGCGTCAACTCCAGCCACGTTCTCAGCGTCGCTCGCATCGGTTCCCTTGCATCCCGACCGGCTCCAAACCCCCTCATCCCGCAGCATATCGCGCCAGCGCCGCCCCGATCGGACCGCCACCGCATCCCGACTCCGCTCTCTTTGCTCCCCCAATCCGTCAAATCGCTACATTGTCTCGCCTAACCTGCCGAAAAGGGTGCTACCGCCACACCATTGGCCACATCATTGGCCCCACCATTGGCGCCACGATCGCTCCTACCGTTGTTAGAACCCACCCCTACCACCCACCCCCCCACCTTCACCCACTCCTTCCACCACCCGCTTAGAGGGCGTTCACGATGTACATCACCATGGTCGGCACCGGTTACGTTGGGCTCGTCACCGGCACCTGTTTCGCCAACACCGGCAACGTTGTCACCTGCCTCGACATCGATCGCAACAAGATCGACAAGCTCCGTCACGGCATCTCGCCCATCTACGAGCCGGGCCTTGACGAGCTGATCAAGCGAAATGTCCAGGCAGAACGCCTCTTCTTCACCACCGATCAGGAGGAGGCCTATCGCTTCTCCTCGATCATCTTCATCTGCGTGGGCACCCCCAGCGACGAGCGGGGCCACGCCGATCTGAAGTACGTCCTCGCCGCCGCACGCGACATCGGCAAGGCCATCGAAGCCTCGCCCGGCCTCACCGGTGGGAATCTCGACGACCGCCGCGCCAAGATCATCGTCGTCAAGTCCACCGTGCCCGTGGGCACGAACGCCAAGGTTGCCAAGGCCATCGCCGAGCAAACCTCGAAGCCCTTCTACATGGCGTCGAACCCCGAGTTCCTCAAAGAGGGAGCCGCCATCAACGACTTCAACAAGCCCGATCGTGTCGTCATCGGCGTCAACGAGGAGGGCGCGGGCGAACGCCTCCGCGACCTCTACGAACCTTTTGTGCGGCAGGGCAATCCGATCTTCATCATGGATGTGCCCTCCGCCGAAATGGTGAAGTACGCCGCCAACGCGATGCTCGCCACCAAGATCAGCTTCATCAACGAGGTCGCCAACCTCTGCGAAAGCTACGGCGCCGACATCGATGAAGTCCGCCGCGGGATGTGCTCCGATCAACGCATCGGCAACAAGTTTCTCTACCCCGGGCTGGGCTACGGCGGGTCGTGCTTCCCCAAGGATGTGCTCGCCTGCGTCTCGATGGGCAATGAGGCCAAGGTCCCGACGCAGCTGCTCGGGGCCGTCCACGAGGTCAACCAGCGGCAGCGGGCCAACTTCATGGCCAAGATCGACCGTCACTTCACCGCGCCTAGCAAGGAGGACGTCATCGGCCGTGTGGGGATCGGACCGATTATCCGCATGTCCGAAGCCGCCGACCTCACCGGCAAAACCTTCGCCGTCTGGGGCGTCGCTTTCAAGCCCGGCACCGACGACGTGCGTGAGGCCCCGGCCATCACGATCATCAACGGCCTGCTCGACCGCGGCGCGGATGTGGTCGTCTTCGACCCCGTCGCCGAGGAGACCGCCAAGGTCGAGCTCACTGATCGCGTCCAGTACGCCGAGCGGCCGATGGATGCGCTCTATGAGGCCGACGCCCTGGTGATCTGCACCGACTGGGACGCCTTTAAAC
>PPFU01004701.1_pt1 | contig 16234 bp, 11 predicted proteins | sample 1535991 | NCBI WGS metagenome assembly PPFU01 (sample SAMN04901290, study PRJNA319586) | Hypolithon metagenome, whole genome shotgun sequencing project. | isolation source: Antarctic Hypolithon | place: Antarctica: Miers Valley | collected 2014
AGGAAGACCAGCGCCGCGCCCAGATGGCGGCTCCGTCCGCGCAGTGCACCCAACGCCCTGCCCACCGGGAACCCCACCGCACACGCAACCACGCCGCAGGCCGTCGCCAGGACGATACTGGTCCCGAGCGCGACCAGCACTCCGCCACCCGGCACAAGCAGCGTTCGCCATGCCGCCAGTGAAAGCGTGGACGGGAGCAGCACCGGCCAGAACCACTCCCCGACGCTCGCGCGGCCGACGAGCACCAGCAGCGGCGCGATCGCTGACACGGCGAGCGCCGCGAGGACGATGCTGCGCGTGAGGCCAATCGAGTGCCGTGCAGGCGCGCTCATCGGTCGCCGGCCTCGCGTTCGGCACGTGCGCGGACGCGTTCGTGCACCCCGACGGCGATGACCGCCAGCACGAGTGCGATGAGCGTGAGCACATACGCGTCGCCGCGTGCGGCCAGACTTGCCGCGGTGTACCGCTCCTCCACCAACAGCGGCAACGCGCGCGGCGACGTGGGTGCGAGCAGCGCCGCGACCTCATAGCTGCCGGCCGCGAAGATGAACACCGCCACCACGCCCGGCAGCAACCCACGCCAGAGCAGTGGAAGCGTGACGCGGCGCCATGTTTGCCAGCGTCCGGCCCCATGCGTGCGGGCCGCCTCCTCGGCGGCGATCCCTCGGCCCGCCACCAGCGTGAAGGCGAGCAGGGCGAGAAAGGGAAACTCCTTCCACGACAGCGCGAGGATCACCGCGATGCCCGCTGCATCGTAGACGAGCGGCGGCATGTCCGCGGGGGTCGACACCAGCCCGGCAGCGTGGCCCAGTCGCGCGATCACGCCGCTCTGCGAGAGCACGAGCAGCGCCGTGAACGCGGCCACCACGTGCGGCACCGGGAGGGGAAGCACGGCAAAAGCGCGCGCGAGCCGGGCGCCTCGTGACGACCCCGGGAAGAGTGATGCGACGGCGACGGCCGCGCATGCGGCCAGCGCGGTGGAACAGCCCGCGACCCAGAGGCTCCAGACCGCGCCTCGCCACACGGAGGCGTCGCCAAGGACTCGCGTGAGGCGCTCAGTGGTTGGAGCGGTGGCGGCGCCGAGCAGATCGAGGGCGCCGGCGGCGGCATAGCCGATCCCGATCAGCGCCGGTGCGGCGACCAGGGCCGCGGCCGCGAGTGCAAGGGATCCACCCATCGCACCGCGACGGTGCGTGCTCACCGGCCGCCCTGCACGCGTGCGCGCCAGTCTGCCTGTAGCCGCTCGTGGTACTCCGGTGCGACCTCGGGGCGGGCGTAACGCGCCAGCGTGTCACGAGGGATGGAGCGCGGATCGCTGGCGAGCTCCGCGAAGCGGGCGCGCCAATCAGGCGTCAGGCGCTCGGGCGCCAGTACCGTCCCGTCTGCCCAGACATCGGGCTTCAGCTTCTCGAGTTGCGCCGCGGGGGAGAGCAGCAGGTTCGCGACGACCATCGCGCCCGCCGCGTTCGGCGCGTTGAACGGGATGCCCACGAAGTGCGAGTTCGCGATGGTCCCGTCGCGCAGCACGAAGGCCCGTGCCGTCGGTGGAAGGATCCCCTGCCGAACCTTCGTCACGACCTCGTTGTGGTTGTTCGACATGGAGAAGTCGACCTCACCGTTGGCGAACAACCGGTGTAAATCGGCGACGCCCGGCGGGAAGGTCGCTCCGCCGCGCCAGAAGGCTGGTTGGGCGCGGTCGAGCCAGGCGAATACCGAGTCGCGTCCCACCGTGTATCGAACCTCGTCGAATCCGCCGGCGAACCGGTCCACGCCGCCCCCTTCGGCGTACATCAGGGTCTTGAGGAACGTGATGCCCGTGAATCCCTGATCGTGCGTGAAGCGGCCCGGATGCGCACGGATCCAGTCGCGCAGCGCTGCGACGGTCCTGGGCGGCTCCGGCGTGCGGGTGGTGTCGTAGATCAGCGCCATCTGCACGCGACCCCAGGGCGATTCGTAGCCCGCGGGGTCGAGCCCGAAATCGCGCATGATGATGGAGTCCGCGGAATCGATGGCCGCGGCGTTCGGCAGCACGCCCGCCCAGGGCCCGTCGAGCAACTCCTCGCGGTGGAGGTTGGCGAACGTCTCTCCATTGATCCAGAGCAGGCTCGCGCTGCCTGACGCGCGTCCGGCATCGCGCTCGACGAGCAGCTGATTCACGATCCTCGGCCCCTGCGCATCCACGGCACGTAGCCGGATGCCGTACTCCTCCGCCAGACGCGGAGCGACCCACCCATCCACAAAGGCGTTAACCGACGGGTCTCCGCGCCACATGAGCCAGACTACCTCGGACCCGCGCGCCTGTGCGACGACGCTATCCCACGGCTGCCGCGCGAGATCGGCGGCCGACGTCGCGCGGGCGTCGGTTCCTTCGCAGGCCACAAGCAGCGCGACAAGCAGCACGCTGGAGGCGGCGGCGAGGCGTCGCAGGAGGCGCGGACGGATCATCGATCGGCGAATCGGTAGGTCAACGAAATCTGAAGCTGGCGCGACGGCGCGGCCGCGGACCACACCGTGGGATCGCCGGGCCGGCCAAGCTGCGTTCGCGGTCCGCCCCCCGGGATTCCGCTGGCGAAGCCGGAGACGATCCGTGAATTGAGCAGGTTGAAGCCATCGATGCGGAAGTCGAGTGCGCCGGCCGAGAGCGGCAGCGCATAGGCGATACTCGCCGCGAGTTGCACGCTCGATGGCAGCCGCTCGTCGTTCCGGCCGACACCGAAGTACCGGTCCTGGTTGCCCAGGAAGCCGTTCCCGAAGGTGTCGCCCGATCCATCCAGATCGCAAAACGTGGCACCACAGAAGCCCGCGATCCGGTTGATCGGTGTACCGGTCTGGACATCGGCGATTCCGCTGAGCGTCAGGCGGTCGAGTGCGCCCCAAACGCCGCGAAGCGTGAGATGATGCCGCCGGTCGTTGACCGCATCTGCCCACTCCGCATCGAAGTCGTTTCCCTGCGTGGCGTTGAAGTTGATGTCCTCGGTATCGTTGCGATTCCGCGACCAGACCCACGTCGCCTCGACCAGGGTGCGCTCCCGGGGACGAAGGGTGAGCTGCGAGTACAGCCCGGCATAGAGGCTCCGGCCGCCCGATTCAGTCGTCGTCAGGCGGCGGTAGGAGCCGGCCACGGGCTGCACCGGACGGAACGCATCTCCGGCCTCGACACCGAGACTGCCGTCGTCTCCGGGAAGGATGCCGCGCGTGCTGGCATTCAGATCCCAGGACCGAGGCAAATCCCGCGTATCGACGACCACGGCGTCGACGGCGATCGCAGCCCGGTCGCCCAGCATCCGCTGGATGCCGAGCGATGCCTGACGACTCATCGGCTGCTCGAGTCCGAGCGCAAACAGGCGGCGAATCTCGCGCGGCGGGAAGGAGTCGCGCCGGGCGAGCAGTGCGTCGCCGCGCGACCCCTGCTGATAGACCGGCGCGTTCGCACCGCTCAGGGTGATCACCGCGTTGCCGTCCGGGCCGAACTGTACCGCGTCAGAATACACGGCATATGGGAAGCGGCCGGCATACAGACCCGCGCCGCCACGCAGTACCGTCGTCGGCGTCGCGTACCAGTTGAACGAGGCCCGCGGCTGCACGTTGTTCAGATCGGGCGTGCTCTCGCCCCGGCTCGTCAGATCGTCGTAATCCCATCGCACGCCCGCCAACACCGTGAGCGACGACGTCGGCCGCCACCGATCCTCGATCCACCCAGCGGCGAGCAGTTGCGAGAGGGCGACCCGCTTCGGATTCGCGTCGATAACATACTGCAGCACACGCGCGTCGGCAGGCACGTCCGCGAGCGTGTAGAACCGGCCAGGCTGCGGCTGGATGTTGCCCTCGTCCAGCACCGTGTAGGAGCCCTGCGGATTCGTGTTGCCGCCTAGCAGGGTGAAGGCCGAACGCGCCACATCCACACCGGCGGTGAGCGTGTGGCGATCGCCGATCGCGATCTCCACGTGATCCCGCAGCTGGAGCTGGAACTCCCGCTCGTCGAAGACGAAGTTGCTCGACCCCACGACCGCGATCTGCTCGGTGCGCAGCGGATCACCTGCGACGGGCCGCACGATGGTGACCTGCGGCACGCTGAAGTCGGACGCCGCCGGCGGGAAGTACCAGCGAAACGTTCCCGCCTGCACCGACAACGTATTCGAGCGGCTCGCGTCGCGTGAGGCGCTGCGATGCGTGATCGCCGCGAGCGATCCGATGCGTCGCGTCGTGATGTCCGCTTCGGGCGCGACGATGCCGCTACCGCGCCCCTCGCGGTCGACCGCGCTCGCCGCCAGCCGCAGCGTGGAGGATTGTCCCGGCCCCCAGCCATGATCCACCCGCAGCAGCGCCTTCCCTGACTGGCGCAACTCGCGCCCGACGAACGCCGTGCTCGCGGTGGAGGCGATGCGATCCTCGTTCTCGTTGCCATACTCAGCCGCGGCGAATCCATACGTGCGTCCCGCACGCAGCGGTCCGCCTACCGCGCCGCCAGCCTGCACACGACGGAAGCCTTCCTGCGCAGCGCGGAATGCACCAGGATCGACGCCGCCGGGGATGATCTTGGCGCTCGCGTCAATTGGCCGCCCTGGCCGATTGTAGGCGAACAGCTCACCGCGCCACGCGTCTCCGCCCGCCAGACTGCGCATGTCGACGACGCCATTCGAACTGCGCCCGGCATCGGCTCCGTAGGTGTTCGCCAGGACACCTAACGAGGCGAGCGCGGAGAGCGGAACCTCGACCCGGGGCCCGCCAAGGAACCCTTCGTTGTTCTCGAGGCCATCCAGCGTGTACTGGGTGTAGAGCGTGTTCGCGCCGTTGATCGTCAGCTTCGGTGCGTCGCCGAAGAACCCGGTGCCCTGCGACACACCCGGGATCGTGTAGGCGAGCGCGATCGGATCGCGCGCATCCGAGGGGAGGGCAACGAGCTCGTCGCGCTCCAGCCGTCCACCGGTCGCGGCATCGACAGTGTTGAGCAGCGGCCGCTGCCGGTCGGCGACGATCTGCTGCACGTCCAGCTGCACGAGCGGCGAGAGCGTCACCGCCAGCGCGCGACTCTCGCCAGCGTCGACCGGGCTCACCGCCACGCGCGCCGCAACGAACGCCTCACGCGTGATCAGAACGATCAGCGGCCGGCCGGCGCCAACGCGAAGCTCGAATGCGCCCCGCGCATCCGACGTATCCGCGACGCCGGCTCCGTCCACGCGGACGATGGCGCCGGCCAGCGGACGGCCGGACTGCGCACGAATGACGCCGCGCACCGTCGCCGCGCCATCCTGCGCGAGCACCGCCGACGGAAGTGCACTGGCCGCGACCGCTCCCCAGAAGAGCCGGACGACGAGCGAGCGGACACGGATGATCATCACGATGGCCAGAAGAATGGTGGGGTGGTCGGAACCATGGACATAGCCGTGTGACCGGCGCCGAGTTCCCATTCCCCCCGACCATCCCAGTCATAGCCGCCGCGAGCGGCGAGCCGCGCGCACCCGACGGCAGCCGCCGTTGTGGGGCGCGGCTCAGTGCCGTCCGTTGCTCAGTGCCGTCCGTTGCTCTGTGCCGTCTCGGGCACCGGCGCGAGCTGCATCGCCACGAGCTCGGCGATGTCATAGACCGGGACCTCGCTGTTCTGCTGCTTGATGCCATCGCTCAACATCGTCATGCAGAACGGGCAGGCCGCCGCGATCGCCTCGGCGCCGGTCGCCAGTAGCTCCTCGGTCCGCTCGACATTGATGCGCTTGCCCGTGGTCTCTTCCATCCACATACGACCGCCGCCGGCACCGCAGCACAGACCGCGATCCTTCGTGCGCTTCGGCTCCACGAGATTCATCACCGGCAACGCCTTCCGCAGGGTCGCGCGCGGCGCCTCGTAGATGTCGTTGTAGCGGCCGAGGTAGCAGGAGTCGTGGAAGGTGATCGTCGGATGGTGCCCGTCCTCGGTGGCCTCACGCAAGGGCACGCGCCCCTCGTCGAGCATGCGCTCGATGTAGGTGGCGTGATGGATCACTTCGTAGTTGCCGCCGAGCTGCGGAAACTCGTTGCCGATCTGGTGGAAGCAGTGCGGACAGATCGTGACGACGGTCTTCACCTCGTACCGGTTCATCGTCTCGATGCTCTGTGTTGCGAGGATCTGGTAGAGATACTCGTTGCCGAGTCTGCGTGCCGGATCGCCGTTGCAGCACTCTTCCTGTCCGAGGATCGCGAAGTCGATGCCGCTCGCCTTCATGATCTTCGCGAACGCGACCGCGATCTTCTTCGTCCGGTCGTCGAATGAGCCCATGCAGCCGACCCAGAACAGCACCTCGGGCTTGTGGCCACGCTCCAGCGCCTCGGCCATGGTGAGGATCTCCAGCCCTTCCGCCCAGGCGCCGCGATCCGCCGGCTGGAAGTTCCACGGCGACCCCACGCGCTCCATGTTCTCGAATGCGGGCTGCACCTCGGGCGGGAAGCGCGACTCCATCAGCACGAGATCGCGTCGCATCTCGTTGATAATGTCGAGCTGATCGATCGCGACCGGGCACTCCTGCACGCAGGCGCGGCAGGAGGTACACGCCCAGAGTTCTTCCTCGGTGATGTAATTGTCCATCAGCCGGTTCCCGAGCGCGGCAGTCATGGTGGCGGTGCCGGCATCGCCCCCTTCGCCGCTGCTCAACGAAGGCGCAAGAAACTCTTCGGGATCCCCTTCTATCACCGGCGCCAGCTCCATGAGCCGCTGGCGCGTGTTCACCATGATCTTGCGCGGACTCAGCGGCTTCCCCGTGATGTTCGCGGGGCAGACCGCGGTGCAGCGGCCGCACTCCGTACACGAGTAGCTGTCGAGCAGATTCTTCCACGACAGGTGGGTCACGTCAGCCGCACCGAACTGCTCCACGCCCTCCGCCTCGAGGTCCATCGGACGCATCACGCCCTTCTGCCCGGGTCCGCTCGTGTTGGAGAAGTAGACGTTCGGCAACGACACGATGACGTGCAGATGCTTGGAGTACGGCAGGTAGTTCAGGAAGAAGAGCAGCAGCAGCGCATGCACCCAGAAGTTCGCGGCGAAGCCCGCTGCCGCGACGCCGGCCGATACGTTCATCGCGCCGAACGCCATCGCCAGCCCCGTGGCGATCGGGCGCGCGAAGCTCTGCAATTCAGGATGCAGCGTCGCTTCGAAGGCGAAGATCAGGAGCAGGGTGATCATCAGGACGGCGATCATCGAGAGGATGAACACCGCGTCGCCCGAGTGCACCTTGTCGCCCTGCAGCCGTGCGGGTTTTACGACCACCCGACGGTAGATGAGCACGCTCACCGCGGAGAGCACGAGCAGCGCAAACAGCTCCTGCGACAGCAGATAGAGCGCGTAGATCGGCCCCGGGAGGAAATTGCCGTAGCTGAACCCCTGAAGCACGCCCTGTAGTAGGATCTCCGCGCCGCCGAGCGCGAGGACGAGGAAGCCCCAGAACACCGCCGCGTGTAGCACCCCGGCCACCGGATCCCGCAGGATCTTCGTCTGGAAGAACCCGATCAGCAGAAGATTCCGGAGTCGGGTTCCTGGATGGTCGGTGCGCTCTTCGGCGTGGCCGACGCGACGCATGTAGCGCACGAGGCGCTGCATGTTGTACGCGAAGAATCCCGCCGCAAGGACGAGAACGACCAGGAAGACGATGTTTCCGAGAGTCATGGGGACCGCTGGTGTCGGGTGACGGGTGCCAGGTGTCAGGGATCGAGCGGGAGATGTCGCGAGATGAGCAACGCACTGTTCACGTCACTCGCCGTTCGCCTACGACACCCGACAACTCCCGCTCCAACCTGCCCCCTGCTACTCAGCCGTTCTTCCTGGCGTTGCGGACGGCCTCGGTCAGCGCCGGTAGCACCTCGAACACATCACCGACGATACCGTAGTCGGCAATCCGGAAAATGGGCGCGTCCTTGTCCTTGTTGATCGCGACGATCGTCTTGGATGTCCGCATGCCGGCAAGATGCTGAATGGCGCCGGAAATGCCTACCGCCACGTACAGATCCGGGCTCACCGTGCGCCCGGTCTGTCCGATCTGCTCCGTGTGCGGGCGCCACCCGTCGTCGGTCACCGCACGCGTCGCGCCGACCGCGGCGTTCCCGAACGCGTCCGCCAACTGTTCCACGAGTGCGAAGTTCTCCTTCGACTTGAGCCCGCGCCCGCCGCTGATGATCACCGCGGCCTCGCCGAGGTCGAGCGTTCCCTTGCTGCCCTCGCGCAGCTCCACAACCTTTACGCGTGAGGCACCCGGATCACCGCTCGGTTGCGCCATCTCGACGCGTGCCTCACGTGGGGCGGCCACCGCCGTGATCGCAGCCGGCCGGACCGAGAGCAGCGCCGGCGAGCCCGTGATGCGCACCTTGGCCATCACCTTGCCGATGTTCACCGGGTGCGTGGCGATGAGCGCGTCGCCGTCGACCGCGACATCCACCACGTCGCTGGCCATGCCGATCCCGAGCTTGGCAGCCACGCGGGGGGCGAGATCCTTCCCCTGCGCCGAGGCCGAGATGATCGCGGCGCTGTAGCCCGATCCGAGCCGTTCGGCGAGTAGCGCGGCCGTCGCTTCCGGATTGTACCACTCGAATCCGGCATGCTCGACGACGATCACCACGTCAGCGCCGTACTCCCCAAGCTCAGCCGCCCTGGCGGCGATGCCGGCAGCGCCAACCAGAACCGCGTGGACCTCTCCACCTCGAGCGTCAGCGATCTGACGCGCGGCGGTGACCGCTTCGAATGCAACTTTGCGGAGGCTGCCACTGCGCGCCTCCGCGAACGCGAGCACGTTGGCCATCTCAGAGCACCTTCGCTTCGGTTTGAAGAAGTCGGACGAGCTCCGGCACCGCGCCGGCGCCCTCCCCGACGATGCGACCTGCGGCCCGCTCGGGTGGCATCACCATCGCCGAGACGGTCACGGTCGCCTCCCCAAGCTGGGCGGGCTTCTGTTCGATCGGCTTCTTCTTCGCGGCCATGATCCCCTTGAGCGACGGATAGCGGGCCTGATTGAGCCCCTCATCGATCGTCAGGACGGCCGGCAGCGGGAATTCCATCACCTCGGTCGCGCCTTCCAACGACCGCTCGGCACGTCCCACGCCGTTCTGAATGTCCAGCGAGTGAATCGCGGTCACGCATGGCAGTCCGAGCAGCTCGGCGACCATTGGACCCACGACGCCATTCGAGGAGTCGGCGGACTGCTTGCCGAACATCACGAGGTCGTACCCGCCATCGGCCAGTTCTGCGCTGATCGCCCGCGCGATCGCGAAGCCGTCGAACGGGACCCTGTCGGTCTTGAGTTGCACAGCGCGATCGGCGCCCATGCTCAGCGCCTTGCGAATCGTCTCCTGCACGGCGTCAGGCCCCACGGAGAGCACCGTCACCTCCCCCTGCCCCGCCTTCTCCTTCAACTGCAACGCGGCCTCGACGGCCCAGCTATCGAAGTCGTTCATGTCGAACTTGAGGCCCGTCTCGTCGATCGACGTGCCATCGGCTGCGATTTTGAAGCGCGCTTCCATATCCGGTACGCGCTTCACGCACACGGCAATTTTCATCGCCAGCGCCCCCATGTGAAAAGATTCACGTGAAGATAATCAGGAGACAGAAGACAGAAGACAGAAGACAGGAGGAAAATCATGCGTCATTGGCAGAAGGGAGCGGGACGACCGAGTGTCGGGATGGGGCATTACCGACCACGGGCCCGTTGTGAGCGAGGGTAATCCTCTCCCGACGCTCGCGCTTTCGGGCGCTCTTGCAGGTGGCAACCTTCCCCACCCGGAGCTTTTGTCTTCTGTCTCCTGTCTCCTGTCTCCTGTCTCCTGCGGCGTCAGCCGCCCTACCGATACGCCGACAGCCCAGTAATCGCCTGACCGAGAATCAGCGTATGAATGTCGTGCGTGCCCTCGTACGTGTAGACGCTCTCGAGGTTGGCCATGTGCCGCATTGAGGCGTACTCGGCGAGGATGCCGTTGCCGCCGAGGAGGCGGCGGGCCTCGCGGGCGATGTCCGTCGCGACGTTGACGTTGTTCCGCTTGGCGAGGGAAACCTGCTGCGGCGTGAACGTCCCCGCGTCCTTCATGCGGCCGAGGTGCAGTGAGACGAGCTGCCCCTTCACGATCTCCGTCAGCATCGTGGCCAGGCGCTCCTGCTGGATCTGGAACGCGCCGATCGGCTTGTCGAACATGATGCGCGTTTTCGCGTAGCTGACGGCCTCCTCGAAGCAGGCGATCGCCGCGCCGATCGCGCCCCACGAGATCCCGTAGCGTGCCTGCGTCAGGCACTTGAGCGGACTCTTGAGTCCGCCCGACTTCGGCAGGATCGCGTCGGCCGGGACGCGAACTTCGTCGAGAACGAGTTCACTGGTGTCCGAGGCACGAAGCGACAGCTTCCCCTTCTGGTCGCGCGAGGTAAAGCCCGGGGCGTTGGTCGGGACGATGAAGCCGCGGATCGACGTGTCGCTCGGATCGCCGTTCGTCTTGGCCCAGATGATCGCCACTTCGGCCTGCGACCCGTTGGTGATCCACATTTTGGCGCCGCTAATCGACCAGCTACCGTCCGGCTGCTCGTGCGCCATCGTGATCATCCCCGACGGGTTTGAGCCGAAATCGGGCTCCGTGAGGCCGAAGCAGCCGATCGTCTCACCGCTCGCCATCCGCGGCAGCCAGTGGCGCTTCTGCTCCTCGCTGCCGAACGCGAAGACCGGGTACATCACCAGCGCCCCCTGCACCGAGGCGAACGAGCGGATTCCGGAGTCACCGCGCTCCAGCTCCTGCATGATCAGCCCGTAGGCGACGCTGCTCAGCCCCGCGCACCCGTACTCCTCGGGCAGGTTGGCGCCGAGCACGCCGAGTTCGGCCATCTCGGGGATCAGCTCCTTCGGGAAGCGCCCCTGGACGTAACAGTCCCCGATGATCGGCAGGATGCGCTCGTCCACGAAGCGGCGGACGCTGTCGCGGATCGCCCGTTCCTCCTCCGTGAGCGCGGCGTCGATGTTGAACAGGTCACCCTCACGCGGACGCAATTCCGGGGAGGCGAGATGTGTCGCGACGGGCTCGATATCGATGGCCATGGGAGGAGTGCTGGAGGTGTTCGTGGCGCCTGAACGCAGGGTGGAATCTAACATGGCCGCTCGCCGTCGGCCGCAGCGGAAGCGGCGCGGGTGACCGGCGCCGGCGGGATCGCCGCGACCCCGCGACGGGAGCGCACCGTGCGCCGCGCGGCGGCCGTGATCCCGACGTCGCGAGCCTTGGCCCGGAACCCCGCACCGTGATCGATCGGGCGTCCGGTTTCGTCCTGCCACTGGTGCACCATTTCGTGCAGGAGGGTGTGCAACACCTCGGTCCACCCATGCCGTTCCAGGTGCTCGCGCCCGATCGCGATCTCGGCCGGCGCGCCGCCCGGGGTGCTGGCCGTATAGTGGCCGAGCCGGCTGCGCATCTTGCGGGAGACCCGGAGCGTAACGGGCCGCAGCGCACCGCCGAAATAGTCCGCATTGTACTGGTCATGCCATTGGCGGAGTTCGTCGACGATGCCCCGATCCTCCGCGCGGGTCCGCGGCGCGCGACGCACGGGCGCGGGGGCCCGATCGATCGGATAGGCGAGGATCACCGCGCGCGCCGCCTGGCGCGCGGCGCGGGTTCGCCCGGAGACGAACGTCACCATCGCCGCGTGCACCTCACGCGGCGCCTGCAGATACGCGCTGTGGACCCGAAGCTCGCCGCCGGAGAAGCTCACCATCACGGTGCGGTTCCGCGTCAGGCGCAGTCGCGCGTAGCGCGGCGGAAGGCCGAGTGCCCGCAGCCGGACGAGCAGCTCGTCGGCGGTACGCGGGATGTCGTCGAACGAGAGGGCGAGCTGATCGGCGTCGCGGCCGCCGAGCAGCCGCCGCATCAACGATCGAAGCACCGGCTCGTGCCGGGAAGGAACGTCCGCTCCTCGCGAGACCAGACGTGCACCTGCGCCTGGATCTGCTCCGGCGTCACGGCGATGATGTTCACCGACGACGGGCGACCGCCTCGCGACCGGCTACTCACGGTCCCGGCCGTCGAGACCACCGTGCCCCGCACCGTATGCTCCACGTAGTGCACGGCTTCTTGATGGTCGTGCCCGCACATCACGAGATCGACGCTGAGCTCGGCGAAGGCGCCCAGAACCTTGGGGGTGTTGCGGAGGCCGTGCCGCTGGGAGAGCTCCCCCTTCACCGGATTGTGGTGCATCACGATGATCCGCGCGTCGTTCTCGGGAGAGGCGGCGAAGGCCACGCGCGCACGCTCGATCTGATTGCGCTTCAGATACCCGATCACCGACAGATCCCGCATGTTCCAGGTCAGCGTGTGGCGGGTGATGCCGTGCGCGGTGGCGAGTCCGACGAACGTCGCGCCCGGCACGCGCAACACGGGCTCCAGCTCGGGCGAGATGAACCGTCGGTACGCTTCGTAGACCTTGTCGTGGTTTCCCACGCCGAGCGGCGCGCGCCACCAGGCGACGTCGTGATTTCCGGGAACGCAGATCACCGTGCTCACTCGCGAGGCATCCCGGATGAACGCCTTCGCGCGCTGGAACTCGCCCGCCCGCGCACGCTGCGACACGTCGCCACTGATCGCGACGACATCGAAGCCACCGTTCGCGATCATCGCCTCGATGGCTTCGATCTGTTCCGGCACCGCAGAGCGGCCGAAGTGCAGATCGGAGACGTGGAAGATGCGGGTCATCGCCTGCGTCAGAAGCGGGCGATGATAGCGTCGGCGAATTCGTCGGTGGACGCGGTGCCGCCGAGATCGCGCGTGCGGACGTCCTCGCGAATCGTCCGCTCGAGCGCCTGACGAATGCGTGTCGCGGTGGGGATGTCGCCCACATGATCCAGCATCAGGCAGCCGGCCAGTAGCAGCGCGCCGGGATTCGCCACGCCCATCCCTGCGATGTCGGGCGCGGTGCCATGCACGGCTTCGAAGATCGCGGCAGTGCTCCCGATGTTCGCCCCCGGGGCCAGCCCCAGGCCGCCGACGAGCCCTGAGATCAGGTCGGAGAGGATGTCGCCAAACAGATTCGTCGTCACCAGGACGTCGAACTGCTCCGGCTTGATCACGAGCTGCATCGCGGCCGCGTCCACGATACGATCCTCGAACTGCACCGATCCGGCGTACTCCTTGGCGATCTCGCGTCCGACATCGAGGAAGAGCCCGGACGTGTACTTGAGAATGTTCGCCTTGTGAACCACCGTGACCTTCGTGCGCCCATGCCGCTTCGCGTACTCGAACGCGTAGCGAATCACGCGCTCCGATCCGGTACGCGTCACGAGCGCGATCGATTCCGCGGCGGCCTTCGGATCGTCGCCGATCTTGATGTAGTGCTCAATGCCGGAGTAGAGCCCTTCCGTATTCTCGCGAATGAGCACGAGGTCGATGTCGTCGTAGCGCCCGCCGGGGACGATGTCGCGCGCCGGCCGCACGTTGGCGTAGAGATCGAACGTCTTGCGCAGCGCGACGTTCACCGAGCGGTAACCGCCGCCCACGGGCGTCTCTAACGGACCTTTGAGGGCGAGGCGCGTCCGCTTGATGGAGTCCAGCGTCGCGTCAGGCATCGGATCGTCGAACCGTACGACGGCCGCGGCCCCGGCAAGCTGCCGGTCCCACGTGAAATCCGCGCCAGCGGCTTCGAGAATGCGGACGGTCGCATCGGCGATGTTCGGGCCGATGCCGTCGCCGGGGATCAGCGTTACGGGTATGGACATGGCGGTCGACAAGCTCAACGAGCGAGGATCAGGTCAGCGAGATTCTCCGCCACACTGGACAGTGCCAGAGGCGAGCCGCTGTCGGACGGATCGCCGGAAACCGGGCCGATCCAGAGCAACTGTGAAGCGCGCGCATCCACCAGCGCGAGGAGCAGCACGGCGTGCCCCGTTCCCGACGCTGCGCCGCTCACCGGCACGTAGCGCACGGCGAGGGGAACGATAACGTGGCGGGCTTCCGTCAGCGCGATGAGGCCGCGCAGCTCGGAGGCGAGCGGCTCCGGTACCCGATCGCCCGGCTGCACCCGCGCCAGACCGGTGATCGCCAGCCGGTCGGGATCGCTGGTGTAGGTCGGGTTCCGACGCGCGAGGCGGCGCACCGCTTCGGCAAAGGTCCACCTGCCCGCCAGCCCGCGATCGCCGAGGACGGCCGCGAGGACCGAGTCCGCGTGTCGCCGGATCTCGGCTTCCGGTGGCGACGCCGGCCACCCCAACGCCGCGTCCGTTCCGGCGCGCTGCACCGGGGCGAACAGCACGTCGAGATTGGCGAGCGACGCGAACGCCGTCGACGCGCTGGCGGTGGGGGCGGCCGGAGCTCCCGTGGGGCGCGCACTGCAGGCGGCGCTGCCGGCAAGCGCACCGACGCAGAGCAGTACGCCCAGAAGCTGTCGAACGGCGATGAGCGGAGTGATCGTCACGCGGGGGGAAGCTAATCCGGCGCCGAGGGGATCGGCAGCACCGCATGGGGAAACGCACGACCCACCGCAGCGGGGCGACGTGCGCCTGCGGCTGAACCCGGTGGAGGTTCCTTGCTCCACGAAGTCGGCGACGCTCGGCCTGGTCGCCGCGGGATTGGCGCTCCTGGGCGCGAGGATGCACCGATGACGGCGGCACGCGTCCTGAAGCCACCGCGCCATGGCCGCACGACGGTGCCGCTGCCGCGCCTCAGCGCACCGATGGGGTGGAGGGCGTGGGGTTGCCGCGAGCGTGCGGGGCGGCCTATCGTGAGCAACCGACCGCTCCCCTCCTCCATCCCGCCGAGATGCCGCGACTTCTGCTCCGTTCTGCCGCCCTCGTCACAGGGCTCGTCGTCGCCGGACCGTTGACGGCCCAGACGACGGCCACACCGGCCACGGCGCCCGCCACCGCACCGCCGGCCACCCGCGCGGCGAGTGCCTTCGATCTCACGATCGCGAACATGATGCGCGGGCCAGAGGTGTACGGTCGCGAGCCGCAGAACGTCCGCTGGACGCCCGACGCGAGCTGGCTCTACTTCAACTGGCTGCCGCCGGGCACGAGTTGGAACGAATCGTCGGAGCCGTACCGCGTGCGGCCGACCGCCGGTGCTCGCCCGGAGCGCGTGACCAGCGCCCACATGGATTCCGTCGGGCCCCTCCTGGCTGGCGGCGTCGCGTCGCGCGATGGGCGGCAGCGCGTCGTCCAGGTTCAGGGCGACCTCTGGATCATCGACGCAGCTGGCGCCGCCCGCCGGCTCACCGAGACGATGGAGACGGAGCGCAGCCCCTCCTTCTCCGCCGATGCGCGATCGGTGTTCTATCTGCGCGGCGACAACGCGTTTCAGATCGAACTCGCGACGGGCCTCGTCAGGCAGCTCACCGATGTGCGGACCGGCGCCGAACCCCGCGGTCCCACGCCGGGGACCGCGCAGCGTGAGGCAATCCGTCGCCAGCAGCGTGAACTGTTCGACGTGATCCGCGACCAGGCGCGCCGCGACTCGATCGAACGCGCCGAACGGGCGCAGCGAGACTCGAGCCGCATCCGGCCGCTCTACCTGCGCACCGGAGAGCGCCTGACGCAGGTCAGCGTAAGTCCCGCCGGCACTGCCCTGCTCTTCCTGACTTCCTCAGCGTCGCGCGATACCGAATCCTCGATCATCCCTTTCTTCGTGACGGAGTCGGGATATACCGAGGGCCGGAACATGCGCACGAAGGTCGGCGACGCGCAGTCGAGTGGGCGCGCAGGGCTGATGAAACTTCCGAGCGGCGAGATCTCCTGGCTCCCGATCCTCCCCGGTGATTCCACCCGCGCGGCATCCACCGTCGCCCTCGGCGGCTGGAATGCGCAGGGCACCGCGGCGCTCGTCTTCGCCGTCACACCCGACTACAAGACGCGCTACCTCCACGCCGTGGATGCAGCCGGCGCACTGCGAACGCTCGATACGCTCGTCGACACGGCCTGGGTGGCGGGGCCCTGCTTCACCTGCATGGGCTGGACGCCAGAGGGCGATCGCGCCTGGTTCGCCTCCGAGGAAAGTGGGTACGCGCATCTCTACTCGGTGAATGCCGCCGGCCGGGATCGCCGCCAGCTCACCAGCGGCAACTGGGAGGTACTCTCGGCCGAGCTGAGCCGTGACGGTCGCGAGTTCCTCCTGCACACGAGCGAGGAATCGCCATACGAGCGCCATTTCTATCGAATGCCGGTGAGTGGCGGCACGCGCACCCGCCTCACGACCCGCGAGGGCGGGCACGATGTCACGCTCTCGCCGGATGGGCGGCTCGCGGCCTCCGTCCATTCCTACGCAAACCGGCCAC
>PPFU01000174.1_pt1 | contig 16230 bp, 12 predicted proteins | sample 1535991 | NCBI WGS metagenome assembly PPFU01 (sample SAMN04901290, study PRJNA319586) | Hypolithon metagenome, whole genome shotgun sequencing project. | isolation source: Antarctic Hypolithon | place: Antarctica: Miers Valley | collected 2014
GGGCAACTCCCCCACCGTCACCACCCGTCCCCCCCACCCTTCGCCCAACGCCCCCATCAGCCGCCTCCTGAACCGACCCGTCGGCACCACCACCAGCGGCGACCGCCCCCCGAGCCGCCTCACCACCGAGCCGAGCACCCCCCGATCCCAACCCAGAAACACGCGATCGATCTCCATCCCCCAATCCTACCCCCTCCCCATCGCGACGAGCCGGGGCAGAGCAGCGAGCAGCGCCGCCCCGGCTTGAGCCAGAACGAACATGACCGAACGGTCGAGAGAAAGGTAAAACGGAAACCCATGTGCGCTCCAAAAACCCGGCTAAGGCCGCTTTAGCGGCCGGTCCGCCTAATTAACCAGGGCTCGGCGAAGGTTGATGAGAGGCCCGTGATCTGAGTCGATGTGTGTGCATCGGTGGCCGTTTCCTGCGTTGCCGCGACCGCGGGGAGTGATCCGAGCTAGACTTTCAACCATGCGGCCGGATAGAGAGACGCAACCCGGCCTGACGCTGATCGAGCTGCTCGTGGTCATCGCCATCATCGCGGTGCTGCTGGCGGTGCTGCTGCCGTCGCTCTCGGGCGTCCGCGCGGCCGGGCGGTCCGCGGTCTGCCTCAGTCAGCAGCGGCAGCTTGGCCTTGCCCTGGCCGGCTACGCCACCGAGCACGAAGGCGGCCTCGTCGAGTACGCCACCCCCGCGGCCGGTGGGGTGACGTGGTGGTTCGGCTATGAGCCCGGCGGCCCGGGCAGCGGGCAAAACCGACCCCTCGAGCCCGACCTGAGCCCGCTCGCTCCCTACCTCGGCGGCACGGTCATGGAAGGCCTCGCGTGCCCCGACTTCCCCTGGGGTGACCCGCGTTACTACCCCAAGTTCTCCTACAGCTCCGCTCACTTTGGCTACAACGGCGGGCTCGACTGGCCCTTCCCACCGTCGCACGCCGCCCAGACGCTCGACGCGGTGCGACGACTCGACGCCACCTTCGCCTTCGCCGACGCGGTCCACATGGACGGCCTGGTGAAGGACGCCAACGGCAAGCCACGCTTCTACGAGCCACACCTCGTCTCCCATCGCCGCCCCGGCAAACTCACCGGCATGGCCCACTTCCGCCACGCCGCGCGGGCCAACGTGGTCTACCTCGACGGCCACGCCGCCGCCCGCCCCACCGCCACCGGCCAAACCTTCGACCTCATCGCCGACGACCCCGTGGGCAACCTCGACGACAACGACGGCCCGGGGACGATCTATGGCTTTGATACGTGGACGAAGTAGAGGGGCGGTCAAAGACCGAAGTTCCGAAGTTCCAACGTTCGGATATCGAATTCCGACTTCCAAACCTCAAACCCGGATTCTGAGAAACGCGGGCTGAGGCCGCTTTAGCCCGGATGATTCAACGAACGCTCGACGGCAGAGGAATCAGCCACCGATCCACACCGATGAACGCAGATAAACCATTGAGATTTCGCACGTCATAGTCAATCTTTCACTTCAATCAGTTGTCGTGCAATTAAGCAGTCATTGGCAACGGGCATTGCGGGCCAGACCACTCCCGAACCTAGGGGTCTATGTACGATAATGTGATCCGTGTGTATCGGTGTTCATCGGTGGCTATGTGCATGATTCGGGTTAGAGTTCCCAACTCTCAAAGCTGAACACTAAAATCTGAGAATCGAAAACTTGAGTTTTGCAATTCCGTGTTCGGCTTGGCGATCCCGCCCCTCCCTCACCCCTCCCGAGAATCCACACCCCGCCACCCCGCGTGGCTACAATCCCCGCCCCATGAGCGATCAGACTGAACAAGGCGGGACCGACGCACCCGTGGAGGACCTGGTCATCATCGGCTCGGGGCCCGCGGGGTGGACCGCCGCGATCTATGCCGCCCGCGCTGACCTCAAGCCCCTGGTCTTCCCCGGCCGGGCGAGCTCCTCGCTCATCGCCGGCGGGCAACTGATGTACACGACGGACGTGGAGAACTACCCCGGCTTCCCCCTGGGCATCATGGGGCCCGACATGATGCAGCAGTTCTTTGAGCAAGCGCTCCGCTTCGGCACCCGCGTCGTCACCGACGACGGCCCACTCAACGGCGACGAGATGGGGCAGAAATCCCTCTACGCCCAGTTCCAGGACGCCGAGGCGGTCGACCTCTCCAGCCGCCCGTTCCTCGTCACCGGCGACGGCGGGCACCGCGTCCGCGCCAAGGCCCTCATCATCGCCACCGGCGCCAAGGCCAATTGGCTGGGCCTTGAAAACGAGCAGCGACTGGCCAAGAGCGGTGGGGGGGTCTCCGCCTGCGCGGTCTGCGACGGCGCGCTGCCGATGTTCCGCAACCAGCCCCTGGGCGTCGTCGGCGGGGGCGACTCCGCCATCGAAGAGGCGACGTTCCTCACCAAGTTCGCCAGCAAGGTCTACCTCATCCACCGCCGCGATGAGCTCCGCGCCAGCCAAATCATGCAGAACCGTGCTCTCGAAAACAGCAAGATCGAAATCGTCTGGAACAGCCAAGTCGTCGATGTGCTCGGCGAGGAACGCGTCACCGGCGTCGAAATCGAAAACACCCGGACGGGCGAACGGAGCACCCTCGACCTGCACGGCCTCTTCATGGCGATCGGGCACACGCCCATCACCGGCTTCCTCCAGGGGCAGCTCCCGATGAACCCCAAGGGGTACCTCCAACTTGCCGACCCCGGCGGGTCCGCGACCGCAATCGAGGGCGTGTTCATCGCGGGCGACGTCGCCGATGATGTCTATCGCCAAGCCGTCACCGCCGCGGGCATGGGCTGCAAGGCCGCCATTGACGCCGAGCGGTGGCTCGCGGAGCACGGCATGCTCGACCACGAGGTGCCCCAGGCGGGGTGGACCGATGAGGGGTGAGCGGGGGGGCTTCGAGTTCGTTCGGTTGGTCCGTATGTTCCTTTGATAGCAACCATCCCGTGAATACTTCGTTTAATCCGCATATGTTGGTCCGGGTTGTCGCGTACGAGAGCCCCCGCGCGCCTCACCCACTCCCTCTGGAATCGGGCTTCTCGCTGGAGCGGAGCTATCGCGTGCTGGGCATCTACAACCCGTCCGAAACAAGCGAGGCCTACTTCATGCTCCCCAACGACCGCGACGAGTTGTGGTTTATCTCCAACCGCCACCTCCGCTTCGCCGGCCTCGACGGTGACGGGCACTCCGGCACCGCCACCGCTTGACTATGTAGCCATTCTTGTGACCGCTCACCCTCAAAACCCCCCCCAGCCGCTTGCGGCCTAGCCGCGAGCGGTGAAATGCGGTGGCGGCTAACCGCTCCATCCACTCGAGCCGGACTATCTTGCCCCAGTTCGGTCGCCGGCGTTGCATATTCAACGCGTAGGAGTTGCCCACAGGCTGCGTACGTTCTACGGCGTCCCCCGCAGGTCCGCCAGCTCCCGCTCCTGCTCGACCAGGGCGCGGGTGGCGGCGCGGAGGCTGCGTTGGAGCTCGGCGACTTCGCCCTCGCGGGCCTGGAGCCGGGCTTCGAGAAGCTCGATCCGCCGCTCAAACCCCGCAACCGCGGCGTCGCGAGGTGGCTCGGCGGCGTCGGCGGCGGCGGTAACGTCGGCGTGAGCGGTGACGTCGGCGTCGGCGTCGGCGGGGCGGGTCGTGGGCGGGTCGGGGAGGCCCGCGTCATCGCTTCGACAACCGCCCAGGTGCAGCGTTAAAGCCAGGGCGAGCATGCCGAGTGGTATCGCTTGAACTCGAGTCATGCTGAGACCTACTTCGGGACCTAATGTGCGGGGTCGGCCGCTGAAGCGGCCTCAGCCTACGCAACTCGCCAAACCGCCAAATCACCAGATTGAACCCACCGCCCGATCACTGCGACAGCGGCACGACCAGCGCCTGGGGCAGCTTCAGCGCGTCGCGGGTGCTGGTGGCGGATTCCCATGTGGTGAATCGGCCGACCTGCACCGCGGTGACCGAGCGGCCCATCTCGTCGACCTGCGGGACCAGCACCGGCGGGTCGAGCCCGAGCAACCCCGTCTGAACCGCCGCCGCTTCCGCCGCCGCTTCCGCCTCGGCCGGGTCGGCATACACGCCCGCCTGCACGGTGTACCCCGTCACCGCCAGCTCCGACTCGACCGCCGACGCCAGCTCCGGGCTCCTCGCCAGGCTGCTCGCCAGCAGCAGGTTCGTCCTGGCCGCGGACCGCTGCCCGAGCTTCCCCTGCGCCACGGCCGCGTGGTAGTACGCCCGCGCCCGGTCCTCGCCCCGCAGCGTGTCGGCTGCGCCCAGCAGCGTCGTCGCCGCCTCGCGGTTGCGGTCGGCCGCGGCGTAGGTCAGCCCCAACTCAATCGCCGCGTCGTTGGCCAGCTCACGATCCACGGACCGGCTGGCCCGCTGGAGGTAAAAGATCGCCTTGCCCGTCTGCTTGAGTTCCCGCGATGCCAAACCCCCGATATAGGCCGCGGTGTCTCGAGCCGAGGCGGGCTGGTCCGCATCGTCCGCGATCCTCCGCCCCAGGGTGTAAGCCTTCTGATAATCCTGCGCCTGGTACGCCGCGGAAACCTCGCCGATCGTCGGCGGCGGGGCCTGCACCGCCCAGTCCTTCGCGTCCAGCCCCACCTCGGAGAGGGAGCGGTTGCAGCCGGGCAGCAGCAGACACACCGCCACCCAAAGCGGAAACCACGGCAAACATCGACGTACGCGATCCATCATGAGAGTCTCCAAGGCGGGCGGGACGGCGGCTAGTCTACAGAATCCTTGGCCGCCCCCCTCCAACCACATTTAGCCGGGCCGCTCGCGGCCCGCTCGATTGCAAGTCGAGGCAGACGCGACAAGTCGCGGCGCTTCGTCCATTTGCCAAATCGTCGCCGCTTCGTCATTCGGCGTTCGTCATTCGTCATTCGTCATTCGTCATTCGTCATTCGTCATTCGTCGTTCGTCATTCGTCGTTCGTCGTTCGTCATTCCGATTTACTCTCCCCTCATGCTCGACCTCTCCGCCACCGCCTCGCGTCCCATCGGCTGCGTTGTCGCCGGCTCGTGTGTGCTCGACCTGCTCTGTCGGCCCGTGTCGCTGGTCGAACCCATCGGCCGCGGGGTGTTGCATCAGACCCAGCCCCTCCTCGCCACCGCCGGGGGGATCACCGCCAACGCGGGCATCACCATGGCGGGGCTGGGCGTCGACGTCGGCGTGTTCAGCCTCGTCGGCGACGACGCGTGGGCACCGATGGTCCGCTCAATCTTCGAACAAGGCGGCGTCCACACCACCCACCTCACCACGCACACCGCGGCCGCCACGTCCACCACCGTGGTCGCCATCGACCCCACCGGCGAACGCTCCTTCCTCCACTGCGTCGGAGCACCCAAGCTCCTCGACGCCCGGGCCTTCCTCTCCCGCATGGACCTGTGGGCGTCCGCCCGGTCGCTGCTGCTGGGTTACTACTCGCTGCTGCCCAACCTCGAGGAGGACCTGCCGCGGGTGTTCGAGGCGATCCGCGGGGCGGGGTGCATGACCGCGATGGACGCCGCGGGCGACGGGGGCGGGATGCAGCCGCTGGACGCGATCCTGCCGCACCTGGATGTGTGGGTCCCATCGCTCGCCGAGGCCATGCATCAGACCGGACAAGAGAACCCGGAGCATATTATCCAGAGGTATCGCCAACACACCGATCACACGCTGCTGGGCGTCAAGCTCGGCGGCGCCCGAGGCGTGATGCTCAGCCCCGCGGCCGATGAATATGTTCATATCGAAAGTTGCACCCCGCCCGGCCCGGTGGTCGACACCACCGGCGCGGGCGACTCTTTCTACGCCGGGCTGATGACCGGGCTGCTCCGAGGGCTCCCCATCGAGGAGGCGGGTCGCCTGGGCACCGCCGCCGCCGCCTTCTGCGTCACCTCGCTGGGGGGCAACACCGGGGGCCGGGATTACCCCACCACCGCCGCCCTCGCCTGCTCATCGCAGTAGCGGACGGGTCGCAGCCGCTTGGAATGCTCCTAATGCCCCGAGGGAAATCCTTGAATTCTTCCCTCTTCCCTCTGAGACTCTTGGGTGGGGTGGGAAACTTCTTCATCGGCCCTACTGCTACACGCGAACCGCGGCATCAGGGAGCGGGCCGCGAGCGGCCCGGCTAAAGGGTCAATGCACATCGTTGGTCGCGTCATCGCTCACCGCGTGCCACAGTTCCAGATACTTCCCCCGAACATACTCGTGCAGCTCCTCTGCAAACCCACGTTCTAAGCCGACATGTCGGATCAACTCCTGCACGTCCGCAAGGTCCTTCAGCCGACCCGCGTTGGTCATGCCTGACGCGAGCTTTAGTTCGATGAGGGTAGAGAGCCCCACATAATGCACGCCGTCGTGTTCAATGTTGACGCCCGCGGGATCGGGAAAGGATACGGGCTTCTCCTTCCCATCCCCTGGATATCCGCCCGCTATCAAGAACTCGACCTTGACTCGATCTTGGGTATCGCGAAGGTGGCGACTCCCCGCAAAGGCGGGGCGATATCCCAGCCCTATGAGCCGCTCATGGATTCGCTCCAGCGATGCCGCGGTGACGAGCACGTCCACATCCTCCGTCGCCCGCAGATACCCATGTGCGGATAGGGCCATGCCGCCGCAAACGGCGTAGGGCACGTCCAATGCCTCCAGACGCGCCGCCAGACGTCGCAACGTCCGATGCACCGCCGAATCCGACTCGAAAAAACGACCTGTTTCCGCCATGGCATATCCCGGGTCACGAAGCACAACCGACTCGTATTCTATCGCATCGGTCCCTACTGCAGTGTGGCTGGCGGCGATCTGTGGCATATCGCCATTATACTCGGCCCCCGACCGACGGGTGCCGCCCCCAAGAGCAATTGCGATTCTCGACCACCGTATGCAGGGCATCTACACATCCAGCTCCCGAGCCTCCTCCGCCCGCTCCATGATGAAGCGGAAGCGGGCCGAGGCATCCTTACCCATCAGGTCGCTCATCACGCGGTCGGTCTCGATCGGCTCGTCGATCTCGACGCGGAGCAGGCGGCGGGTGGCGGGGTTGAGGGTGGTCTCCCAAAGCGTCTTGGGCATCATCTCGCCCAGCCCCTTGAAGCGGGTGATGTCGGGCACGGTATTCCCATTGATCGTCTTCAGGATGCGATCGCGGTCCGCGTCGTCGGCGGCCCAGTGGGTCTGCTTGCCGGCGTCGATCCTATAAAGCGGGGGCATCGCGATATAAAGCCGACCCGCCCGGATCAACGCGGGCATGTGGCGGTAGAAGAACGTCAGCAGCAGCGTGGTGATGTGGTGCCCGTCCGAGTCGGCATCGGCCAGGAGGATCACCCGGCCGTAGCGGAGGCGGTCGACGTCGGTCTCCGCGCCGACGCCGGTGCCCAGCGCGGTGATCAGATCGCCGATCTCACGATTCGCCACGACCTTCGCCAGGGGCGTGTCTTGGGTGTTGAGCACCTTGCCGCGTAAGGGGAGGATCGCCTGGTGCCGCCGGTCCCGGCCCTGCTTGGCGGACCCGCCCGCGGAGTCGCCCTCGACGATGAAGAGCTCGGATTTGTCGCGGTCCGAGCTGTTGCAGTCCGCGAGCTTGCCCGGCAGGTTCAGCCTGCTCGACGTAGCGGACTTGCGGCTGACGCTGGCGGCGGCGGCGCGGCTGGCCTCGCGGGCGCGGGCGGCGGCGATGACCCGCGCGACGATCATCTCCGCGACGCTGCGGTGCTCGTTGAGCCACCCCTCGAGCGGGGGGCGGATCGCCGAGTCGACCGCCGACTGGGCCTCGGGGTTGTTCAGCCTCTCCTTGGTCTGGCCCTGGAACTGGGGCTCGGACGTGAACAGGCTTAGCACACCGATCATCCCCTCGCGAATATCTTCGGTCGCTATCGTGATCCCGCGGGGCTGGAGCTTGTGGGTGTCGATGAAGTTCCGCATCGCCTTGGCGATCCCGGAGCGAAACCCATTTTCGTGCGACCCGCCGCTGGGGGTGGGGATGCCGTTGACGTAGCTCTTGACATATTCATCGGTCGCCTCCGTCCACTGGAAACAAAGCTCCACGCGTTCGCCGCTGCCCGCGTCCTCCTTCTCGAGCGAGAAAGGCTCGTCATGAATCGGCGTGGCGTTGCGGGCATGGCGGAGTTGGTGGAGGTAGGCGACGATCCCTTCATCATGTTGGTAGACACGCCGACGGTCGTCGCCTTTGGCGGTTTCATCGGTGAAGACGACGCGGACGCCCTTGTGGATGAACGAGATGGTTTCGAGGCGGTCGCGGATGAGCTCGGGGTTGAATTCGGTCTTGGGGAAGATGGTGGGGTCGGGGTGAAAGTAGATGGTCGTGCCGCTGCCCCGCGCGGGGCCGAGCTTTTTAAGCTTGCTGATGGGCGCCCCCTTGGCGAATTCCATTTGATACTCCCCGCCGTCGCGTTTGATGGTGGCGACGAGTTTTTTGGAGAGCGCGTTGACGACCGATGCCCCGACGCCGTGGAGCCCGCCGCTGGTTTTGTAGTTGCTGCCCGCCTCGAACTTTCCACCGGCGTGGAGCATGGTGAGGATGATTTCGAGGGCGGGCTTTTTATATTTCGGGTGGGTATCGACGGGGATGCCCCGGCCGTTGTCGGCGACGGTGATGCTGGTGGCGTCTTTATGAAGGGTGACTTGGATCTCTGACGCGTGGCCGTTCATCGCCTCGTCGACCGAGTTGTCCAGCACCTCCCAGACCAGGTGGTGCAGCCCCTGGGACCCCGTGGACCCGATGTACATCCCGGGGCGTTTGCGGACGGGTTCGAGGCCTTCGAGGGCCTGGATGTCTTTGGCGGTGTAGGAGGTGGTGGGTGAGGCGGCTGCGATGGCGGGTCCTTGGTTTGCGGGCGGGAGGGGTGCTAGAATAGCGGGCGCGAGCAGCAGAGAGGTGATCCGGCGGCTGGAGCATGAGGGATGGCATCTTCATCGCGTGAAAGGGAGCCAGCAACACTTCAAGCATCCACTGCGACGGGAGCGGGTGACCGTGCCTCACCCGGTCAAGGACATCCGGACGGGGACTCTCCGGAGCATCGAACGGCAAGCCGGCTGGAGCAGCATATGACTTATCTGATCGCAATTCACAAAGACAACGACAGCGACTATGGCGTCTCGGTGCCCGACCTCCCGGGCTGTATTTCTGCGGGATCAACTTTCGAGGGTGCCCTTCGGATGGCGAAGGAGGCGATCACCCTCCACCTCGAATGTATGCTTGAGGATGGGGAGCTGCCGCCGGATGACAGCGACTACGAAGCCGTACGCAACGACCCCGACTGGGCGGACGTGGACATCTGGGCGGTCGTGCAAATCGAGGAGGTGCGGAACCCGGCCGCGGCGAAGCGGGCGGCGTGACCCCATCGGCGGCTGGCCTGGACGGATGCTCACTCGGCCCCCAGCTCCATCGGCGGCCTCACCGCCTCGGGCACGACCTCGACGAAGGTTCCCCGCTTGATCACCTCGTGCCCCTTGCCCCCGCGGCCGGTGGGTTGATACTTTGCGGTGTTAATCCGCTGCTCGCCGCCCATGCTGGTCTTGAGGGTCAGCGTGTCGCGGTCGTCGACGGCGGTGCGGGCGGCGAGCAGCGAGTCGTCCTTGTCCAGCTTGATCGCCTGCACGCCCTTGCCCGGGCCTCCCAAATAGTTGATCTCTTCCACCGGGCACAGCAGAGCTCTCCGCTGGCGGCTCGCCACGATCAGCGTCTCGCTCGCGTCGATGCTCTCGACCATCAACACCTCCGAGCCCTTGCTCGGGCGGGCGTACTTTCGACCATTCTTGTTGCTGGGCTCGAAGAATCCCGCCAGAGAAAACCGCAGCGCATACCCATCATTCGTCACCGCAACCGCGTGAACCACTGGAGGGGCATCGGGCGTCTCTTCAGGAGGCATGATGGGGCCGACCACCCGCGGGTCCAGCGACATCGCCGCGATGATCCTCTCGCGGTCCTTGAGCTTGAAGAGTTTCTGGATCGGCTCGCCGTAGCCGGTGGTCGCGGGGACGTCCGCGATGCGGCAGGTGTAACACACGCCCAGGTTCGAAAGGAACGCCATCGTCGCCCGCGTCGATCCCGCCCCCAGCGCCAAAATACGATCTCCCTCGCGGAGGCGGGTGGTCTCGGGGTTGATCTCCCGCTGCCGCTTCACCCACCCGTCGGCGGTCACGACGACCTGGGCCTCCTCTTGAATAATGAAATCCTCCTCGTTGTATTCGAGCACCTCCGCGTCGCCGACGAGGATGGAGCGGCGTACGTTTTCGGGCAATTTGCCATATCTCTTGATAATCTCCTCGATCTCGGAGCGGACGATGGCCCACCGCCCGGACGCCTCCGCCTCTTCCAGCAACGACCGCACCTCGGCGGCGCGGTCGGCCTTGGCGTCACGTTCCTCGGTAATGAGGTTGATCTCAAGCCGCGCGAGGCGGTAAAGGCGGAGCTCGAGGATCGCGTCGATCTGCTGGGCGTCCAAACCGGTTTTGCTCTTCGGCGGCTCCACCGCGAACCTTTCCAGCAGCCTCGCCGCCGCGTCCGCCTTGCCCTCGCTCTTGCGGATGATGGTGATGATCTCGTCGAGCACATCAAACGCGAACGCAAAACCATCGAGCGTATGCAGCCGCTTCTCCAGCGACGCCAGCTCATGCCCCAGACGCCGCGTCACCACCTCGAGGCGGAACTGCAGGAAGTTCCAGAGCACCTCCCGCAGGTCGCACCGCTCGGGGCGGCCCACGTCGGGATTCCCTTCAATGGGAAGCAGGCAGGTGAGGTTGACGTTGAAGGTATTTTGCAGCGGCGTGTGTTTGAACAGGTACGCCATCACCTGCCCCTGATCCGCCCCCCGCTTGAGCGTGAGCGCGACCCGCACATCATCCGTCGAAAGGTCCTTCACATCCACCACCTGGGGCAGCTTGCGATCCTCGACAAGTTTCCCGACCTGTTCCACGATCGTCGACTTGTTCACGGCATAGGGAACGCTGGTGATATAGATTTCGTCCGGCCCCCTCCCCGTGGCCTCTCTATATTCCCATGTCGCCCGCACGGTGACGCCCCCCTGCCCGGTTTTGTAGATTTCGCGAAGGTCCGCCTTGGGCGTGATGATCTCGCCCCCGGTGGGGAAGTCCGGGCCTTGGATCGCGTCGTTGGCGACGAGTTGGTAGCTCTGCAGCTCCGGGTCCGAGAGTAGTTTGAGCAGGGCCTTGCATACCTCGATGGGGTTGTGGGGCGGGATGTTGGTCGCCATCCCCACGGCGATCCCGGTCGAGCCGTTGACCAGAAGCACGGGCAGGCGTGCGGGGAGGACGACGGGCTCCTGGCGTGTGCCGTCGAAGCTGGGGCGGAAGTGGACGGTGTCGCGATCGATGTCGTCGAGGAGTTCGGTGGCGATGGGTGCGAGTCGGCATTCGGTGTACCGCATGGCGGCGGCGGGGTCATCATCGAGCGAGCCGAAGTTGCCGCTGCCCTCGATCAGCGGCATCCGCATCACCCACGGCTGGGCCATGCGGACCAGGGCGTCATAGATCGCCGTGTCGCCGTGGGGGTGGTACCGCCCCATCACCTCGCCCACGACGGTCGCGGATTTTCTATGTTTCGCGTCCGCGGTCAGCCGCTGCTGCCACATCGTGAAGAGGATCCGCCTCTGCACCGGCTTGAGGCCGTCCCGCACATCCGGAAGCGCCCGGCTGGTGATCACGCTGAGCGCGTAGTTGAGGTAACGCGACTCCGCCGCCTCACGCAGCGGCACGGCGGTCTCGCCGGCGGGCGGGCGGCCCGCGGCGTCGCCCTGCCCGGCGGCCAGATCCAACAGCGGCTCCTCGCCCGCCTTTATCTCTCTGCTTCGCTTCGCCACGCTTGCCTTCCCTGGCTGGGGTTGTTGAAACGGCCGGTGCCGTCGGGAGGGGAGACTCTAACGCGGCCCGCCCTGCGGTCGGATCGAATCCCCTATGTTCTCGTGAAAACGCTTTGGGAAGGCACGGGCGAGGTGGTGGCGGGAGGAGAAGCCGCTCCGCTGGGCCGCGTCGGGCCGTGTTCGTCTCCGCGGCTGCCGCGTCGGCAGCGGAACGTCGGGGCGATACGCCCCGGCTCGCGGAGGATGAGGGTCGGAGCGATACGCCCCGGCTCGCTGTGTCGATCCGAGTCGCGAACGCAATGCCGCATGGTGGCGTACGTTAATCTACGCATCCTGTACTCTTTTTTCGGTCTTTCCGATGATGATTCGACCTCGTTTCTCCGCCCTCCTTCTCGTGCTGTGCTGCCTGCTGCCCTCCCTCGCTCGGGGCCAGGACAGCGGCGACGGCTGGACCACGCTCTGGGACGGGGGCGACCCGATGAAGAGCGGCGACTTCGCCTCGGCCGGTGACGGTTGGGAAACGCGGGAGGGGGCGCTCGTGCCCCAGGAGAAGAAGGCGGGCGACCTGGTGACGACGCGGGGGTTCGAGGACTTCGAGCTCGAGTTCGAGTTTCGGGCCGACGAAAAGGCGGAAGGGGGCGTGGTTTACCGGGCGGACAAGGAGAAGTCCCCTGATGCGCCCGAGTTCGCGATCAACGGGTCCGGGAGCAAGCCCGCTCAAAAAGACCTTCGGCAGATGGGGGCGATGACGGATCTTTATTCGCCCACCGCCGACGCCGCCAAGCCCGCGGGTGAATGGAACACCGCCCGCATCCATGCGGTGGGTGACGGGATCGAGCACTACCTCAACGATGTGCGGGTGGTGGAGGTGGACCTCAAGAGCGACGCGTGGAACCGTCGGCTGCAGGCTCGGTTTGGCGAAAACGAGGCGGGGAAGCGTGCCCGCTTTGGGCGGGGAAGCGGCGTGATCATCTTCGAGCAGGGCAATCGGGGCGTGGCGTACCGCAACATCCGCATCCGTCGGCTCGACGCTGAGGGCAAGCCGGCGGCGTACGAGAACGTGGTGGACCCCCTCCGAGCCGAGCCGGACCGCAACTGGCAGCCAGGGCTGTCGCTGTATGTTTATCAGCTCGAAAAGGACGCCTCGCCCGGCGAGCTGCCCGTCGAGGGGCAGACGCCCAACCTCGCCAAGTCCGTCGACTCGATCGCGCTCAAAAAGGAGGACCTGGAGGGTGTTGAGGGCCCATTCATGGCGGTGTTCGATGGCTCGATCCTCATCGACGCCGAGCCGTCCTACAAAACCAAAATCCGCTACGAGGGCGACAGCGGCGACTGGCGTCCCTACGCCACCATCGGCTCCACCCCCGTACTCCGGCCCGAGTGGAACCGCACCGCCAGTCAGAAGTTCACCCTTGGCCGGGGCTGGCGACCGTTCAAGATGATCGTCATCGGCCGCACCGACTCCAAGGGCGAGTCGCTGTGGTTCAAGATCACTAAGCCCGGTGAGCGAGAGATGTACAACGTCTCCGCCGACCACCTCCGCACCATCGTCCCACCCGTCTACGTCACCTCCCCCGGCACCAAACGCGCCCAGCGACCCACCCTCCAACGAGGCCCCGAAGGCCCGGGCGACGCACAGCCCCTCATCTCCGTCCATCCCGGCTACGACCTCTATCAGGCTCGCCCCGCCAGCTTCGAGCCCCGCGTCACCGGCATGGACTTCCTGCCCGATGGCCGCTTGGCCATCACCCACTGGCGGAAGGGTCGGGGCGAGGGACTCAAAGCCCAGCAGACCGGCGACCTCTACGTCCTCACCGGCGTCACCGGCGACAACCCCGAAGCCATCGAAGTCAAGAAAATCACCGACACCCTCGACGACCCCATGGGCATGACCGTCGTCGACGGAGATATCTACGTGAGCGAAAAACTCAAGCTCAGCCGCTGGCACGAAGAGTCCGACGGCTCGTGGACCTCCACCACCCTCGCCCAGGGCTGGCCGGGGTCGGGCAACTTCCACGAGTTCTCCTTCGGCCTGGTCAAACAACACGGCAAGTTCTGGATCGCCCTCTCCTCCGCCATCAACCAAGGCGGCGCGACCTCCGACCCCCAGCCCGTCAAAGACCGCGGCAGCGTCATCACCATCGACCCCGACACCGGGGCCTGGGACATCGTCGCCAGCGGCATCCGAGCTTGCAACGGCATCGGCATCGGGCCCGACGGCGAAGTCTTCGGCGGCGACAACCAGGGCGGCTGGCTCCCCGCCTCCAAAATCAACCACTACCGCCAAGGCGCCTTCTTCGGCCACTTCACCAACCCGCCCACCAAGTTCCAAAACGGCACCCCCCAGGAAACCGGCGAATGGGACGCCCCCGCCGTCTGGCTCCCCCACGGCGAGATCGCACGCTCGCCCGGCGGGCTCGCCATATTCCCCGATGACTCTACCTTCGCCGGTCAGTTCGCCCTCACCGACGTCGCCTACGGCGGGCTCCGACGCGTCGCTTTAGAGAAAGTCGGCGGCGAATATCAAGGCTCCGTCATGCGGTTCACCCAGGGCCTCGAAGCCGGCACCAACCGCATCGTCTGGCACGACGGCGCGTTCTACATCGGCGGCATCGGCAAAGGCGACGAACAAAACTGGGGCTGGAAACGCACCCTCGCCGGACTGCAAAAGCTCGTGCCCAACGGCAAAGACACTTTTGAGATCCTTCGGGCCGAGGCCCGCAACGACGGCCTGGTCCTCCGCTTCACCCAGCCCGTGAACCGCGAGCAGGCCGCGAGAAAAGAGAGCTACCTTGCCAAACAGTGGTACTATCAACCCACCAAAAGCTACGGCGGCCGAAACATCGACGAGACCACGCTTGATCTTGAGTCTGTTACCGTCAGCGACGATGGCAAAAGCGTGTTCCTGAAACTACCCGACATGCAGGAACACGAGCATGGCCGCGTCGTCTACATCCGCCTCCGCGGCCTCTACTCCGCCGAGGGCGACTTCCCCTGGGCCACCGAAACCTGGTACACCCTCACCCGCAAGCCCGACGCCAGGGGCCCGGCGTTTTAGGCTATGTCCCAGAACTCATTCGGTAGGCACTCATACAATTGCGATGAGATGCGCGGGCGAAGTCCGCTCGTCGGAGTGGACCCGTGGACCGACCACCCTCAAACTTCGGGTGCCACACACCGACCCGCAGCGAAGCGGCGGGCGGTGTGTTCCAAACCCGCGTTGCATCGACTCCACACCCCACCACTTTCGGCCAGAGGCTAGCCGAGGCGGGTACACGAGAGAAACGCCCGCGTACGCGTGAGTGAGCCGCTACGCTGTGCCCATGCTCGAATGGCTCACGATGGACTGGACCGACGTGCCGATGGTGCTGCTGTCGGTCGTGGCGTTTTATGCGGCGTTGATCGTGTGTACGCGGGTGGCGGGGCTGCGGTCATTCTCAAAAATGTCGGGGTTCGATTTTGCGATGACCGTCGCGCTCGGCTCGCTGTTCGCCTCGACCATTGCGACCAAAAGCCCGTCGTTGCTGCAGGGGATGTTGGCGCTGGTGGGGCTTTATGGTGGGCAGGTGCTGATCGCAAGGCTGCGGCTGTCGACGTCGATCAACAAGGTCGTCGACAATCGGCCGCAGCTCTTGATGTACGACGGCCAGGTGCTGCACCAGCAGCTCAAGAACTGCCGCGTGGCCGAGTCGGACCTCCGAGCCAAGCTGCGGGAGGCGAACGTGCTCCATTACGGTCAGGTGCGGGCGGTGGTGTTCGAGACCACCGGCGACATCAGCGTGCTGCACGCGGGCGATGACACCCCCCTGAGCGATGACCTGCTGCATGATGTGGGAGGGTTGCAGGGCGTGCCGGGGCTCGACATGCCGCCGCTGGGCGAGCGGGCCGAGGCGGCACTGGGGGCGCGGTAAGGGGCCGCACCGGAGGCCACCGGCTCACAAACTATCCCTCGATCAACAGCCATGCCACGCACGCTTGGTATCGATCCCGGCCTGCGGCTCACGGGGTATGCCCTGCTCGATGCGGTTGCCGCCTCGCCGCTGGCGGAGCCGTCGCTGGTCGAGGCGGGGGTGCTCCGCCTCGACGCCCGCGCGTCCGTCGAGGCCCGGCTCGCCCAGCTGCACCGCGACCTCAAAGATATCATCGAAGAACATAGCCCGAGCACGCTGGCGGTTGAAAAGATATTTTCACATTACAAACACCCCCGCACCGCCATCCTCATGGGGCACGCGCGGGGGGTGATACTCCTGACGGCACAGGAGGCGGGTCTGGAGATCGTGCACCTGCCCAGCACGGAGGTGAAGAAGTCGGTAACCGGCCACGGCCACGCGTCCAAGGAGCAGGTCGGGCGGGCGGTGCAGAGCGTGTTCCACCTGGCGGAGCCCCCGTCGCCGCACGATGTCAGCGACGCCCTGGCGATCGCGCTGTGCCACGCGCGGCGGG
>PPFU01003684.1_pt1 | contig 16213 bp, 12 predicted proteins | sample 1535991 | NCBI WGS metagenome assembly PPFU01 (sample SAMN04901290, study PRJNA319586) | Hypolithon metagenome, whole genome shotgun sequencing project. | isolation source: Antarctic Hypolithon | place: Antarctica: Miers Valley | collected 2014
CACGGCTCGAGGCGGCGCAGGCCGCGCGCGCGAGTGCCGGGACCGACCTGGCGGATACGCGGCTGGAGGCGGCCACTTCGGGCACGGTCGTGACCCGCGCCGCAGAGCCGGGGAGCTTCGTTTCGCCGGGCGAGACGGTGGTGACGCTCTCGATCGACCGGCCGATGCGGGTGCGCGCCTATGTCGCCGAGCCCGATCTGCCGCGGATTTCGCCGGGCATGCAGGTGCTGGTCGAGGTCGATGGCGTCGCTCGGCCCTACCGGGGGACGATCGGCTATATCTCACCGCAAGCCGAGTTTACGCCGCGCGCCGTCGAGACCGAGGATCTGCGGGCGGACCTGGTTTACCGCCTGAGGATCATCGTCAGCAACCCCGACGATGCGCTGAGGCAAGGGCAGCCGGTGACGGTGATCGTGCCCGATGCCCGGCCGGCGGCAGAGGATTGAGCCCGCGGTGGTGAGCGAGGTCGTCGCCAGGGCTACGGGCGTTCTCAAGCGCTTCGAGGGTCTCGACCGGCCCGCGCTAAACGGCGTGGCGCTGACGATCAGGACCGGCGGCATCACCGGGCTTGTGGGCCCGGACGGGGCGGGCAAGACGACGCTCATCCGCATCCTCGCCGGGCTCATGGGGGCGGACGAGGGCGAGATCGAGGTGCTCGGCGGCGCGCCTGGCGAGCGGCTGGCCGAGCTTGGCTATATGCCGCAGCGCTTCGGGCTTTATGAGGATCTCTCGGTCGAGCAGAACCTCGAGCTTTATGCCGACATGCGCGATCTGGCGCCGGACGAGCGCGAGGCGACGTTTGCGCGGCTGCTCGAGTTCACCGATCTTGCCCGGTTTCGCGAGCGGCTGGCGGGCAATTTGTCGGGGGGCATGAAGCAGAAGCTCGGCCTCGCCTGCGCGCTGGTCAAGACGCCGCGCCTGTTGTTGCTCGACGAGCCCGGCGTCGGCGTCGACCCCATTTCCCGGCGCGAATTGTGGACGATGGTCAAGGAACTGACCGCGCCCCAAGGGCCCGACGATGCAGGGACGGGCGTGTTGTGGGCGACCGCCTATCTCGACGAGGCGGAGAAGTGCGATCACGTCCACCTGCTGAGCGAGGGAAGCCTGTTGTTCGCGGGCGATCCGGCCGAGCTGACCGGCGAGGTGGCGGGGCGCGTAGTGCGGCTGACGGGGTTCGCAGAGCGCCGGCGCGCGGTGCTGACGCGCACGCTGGACCGGCGGGACGTGGTCGATGCCACCTTGCAGGGCCGCTCGGTCCGCCTGCTGCTGCGCGAAGGTGCGGACCGGGACGGATTGGCGGGGAACGGGCAGCTTGAGGATGCGAGCCCTCGCTTCGAGGACGGCTTCATCGAGCGGCTGGGCGGCGGGCCGAAAGGGACCAGCCGCCTGGCCGAGCGGTATCGCACCATCGAAAGCTCCGGCGGCGAATGCGCCATCGAGGCGCGGGTACTGACCAAGCGCTACGGTGACTTCACCGCCGCGCACGACATCTCCTTCCGCGTGCCTTACGGGCGGATCTTCGGCCTGCTCGGGCCGAACGGGGCGGGAAAATCGACCACCTTCAAGATGCTGTGCGGCCTTGCAACGCCGAGCGAGGGGACGGGCGCGGTGGCGGGCAACGACCTGCGCAAGTCCGCCGCCAATGCCCGCGCCTCGCTCGGCTACATGGCGCAGAAATTCTCGCTCTACGGCGATCTCAGCGTACGCCAGAACCTCGCCTTTTTCGCCGGAGCTTACGGCCTGGCGGGCGGCGAGGCGCGCGAGGCGATCGAGCGGGTGGTCGAGATCTTCGAGATGGAGGGAGAGCTTGGCCGCCCCGCAAAGGATCTGCCGCTTGGCTTCAAGCAGCGCCTCGCGCTCGCGGTCGCCGTGCTGCACCAGCCGCCGGTGCTGTTCCTCGACGAGCCGACCTCGGGCGTCGATCCGGTCGCGCGGCGGCAGTTCTGGTCGCATATCAACGGGTTGGTCGAGAAGGGTGTCACCGTGCTCGTCACCACGCACTTCATGGAGGAGGCCGAATACTGCGACGACATCCTCCTCATCTACCGCGCCGAGCAGATCGCCACGGGCACGCCCGATGAGCTGAAGGCGCAGGCGGCCAAGCTGACGGGGGCGAGCGATCCGACGATGGAGGACGCCTTCATCGCGCATATCGAGGCCAGCGATGCCCGGCGCGAGCGCGAGGCGGCGTGAGGAATGCGAGAAGCCTCGACCCCGGCCGGCTGCGCGCGCTGGTGGTCAAGGAGACGGCGCAGATCGCGCGCGACCCGGCCACGTTCCTGGTCGCCTTCGTGCTGCCGCTGCTGCTGCTGTTCCTGTTCGGCTACGGGATCAATCTCGATAATACGCGCAGCCGGATCGGGGTGGCGCTACTCGACCACAGTGCCCCGGCGCTCTCGCTCGCCGGGGCCTACCAGAACAGCGCAAGCTTCGACGTGGTGATGGCCCGCTCGGTCCAGCCGCTCGAGACGCTGATCGTGTCGAGCGAGATCCGCGGGATCGTCGTGATCCCGGCGGATTTCGGCGAAGGGTACCAGCGCGGCGACCCGCCGCCGATCCAGATCATCACCGACGGATCGCAACCCAACCAGGCCGCCTTCACCGCCGCCTATGCCGAGGGCCTGCGCGCCAATTGGGCGGCCAACGAGGCGGGTTTGGCCGGGCGCGAGGGCGCCGCCGCACCGCCGATCGCGCTCGACCAGCGGATGTGGTTCAACGCCGGCCAGCTATCCCGCTGGTTTCTCGTTCCCGGCGCCATCGCGGTGGTGATGACGATGATCGGCACGCTGCTCACCAGCCTCGTCATCGCGCGTGAATGGGAGCGCGGGACGATGGAGGCGATGATGGCGACGCCGATGCGAATGGGCGAGTTCCTGGCGAGCAAGATCCTCCCCTATTTCGTGCTCGCGCTGGGCTCGATGGGGCTGTGCACCCTGCTCGCGGTGTTCCTCTTCGGCCTGCCGTTCCGCGGCTCGGTGCTGGCGCTGCTGATCGTGGCGAGCGCCTATCTCCTCCCCGCGCTGGGGCAGGGCCTGTTCATTTCGGCGGCGACCAAGAACCAGTTCGTGGCGAGCCAGGCGGCGCTGTTCAGCGCCTTCCTGCCGACTTTCCTGCTCTCGGGCTTTCTGTACGAGATCAGCTCGATGCCAGTCGTCATCCAGTGGATCACCTACCTCATCCCCGCGCGCTATCTGATCCCGGCCTTGCAGAGCGTGTTCCTGGCCGGCGACGTGTGGCCTCTGTTGCTCCCCAATATCGCGGCGATGCTTGGGTTCGGGGCGATCTTCCTCGTCCTCGCCTTGCGCGCGACGCGGCGCAGCCTCGAGTGATGGGCGGGTTCGGCCCTCGACTCGGCGCAATGATCGTCAAGGAGATCCGCGCGCTGCTGAACGACCCTAAGAACCGGCAGATCCTGCTCTTGCCGCCGCTGACCCAGCTGCTGCTGTTCTCCTTCGCCGCGACGCTCGAGGTCAGGAACGTCGACATCGGTCTCTATGACCGCTCCAACGGCACGGCGAGCGCGGAGTTCGCCTCGCGCCTCGCGGGCAGCCCCAATTTCGACGAGGTGGTGATGCTGCGATCGACCGCCGCGCTGGAGCGCGCGATCGATGAGCAGGAGGTGATCGCGGCGGTTCTCATCGGCGCGGATTTCGATCGCAAGGTGGCACGCGGAGAGCCTGCGCGGCTCGGCCTGGTGCTCGACGGGCGGCGCTCGAATGCGGCCCAGATCGTCGGCGGCTATGTGAGCGAGATCGCCGCCTCGACCGGGCTCGACGTGGCCGGGCGGGAGCGGGCCGATGCGGGATCGGAGCGGGGCAGCATCACGCGCAACTGGTTCAACCCCAACCTCGATTTTCTCTGGTTCAACCTGCCCGCGCTGCTGGTGATCATCATTTCGGTGAGTGCGCTTTCGATCACTTCGCAGGTAATTGCCCGCGAGCGCGAGACAGGGACGTTCGACCAGCTGCTGGTCAGCCCGATGCGCGTGCACGAGATCCTGATCGGCAAGATGGTGCCGACCTTCCTCGTCGGGATGCTGAACGGGGTCGTGTTCATCCTTGCCGCGCGTTTCGCTTTCGGCGTGCCGTTCACGGGCAACCTGCCGCTGTTCCTGGTGGCGATGGCGATCTACAACGTCTCGCTGATCGGGCTCGGCCTGTTCGTCTCGGCGCTGAGCACGACGCAGCAGCAGGCCTTCCTCGGCAGCTTCGCGGCGACGGTGCCGGTGATCCTGCTTTCAGGCTTCTCCGGGCCGGTCGACAACATGCCCGGCTGGCTGCAGGTGATCGCGCTGGCCAACCCCGCGGCCTGGTTCCTCGAAATTTCGTTGGGCGTGTTCCTGAAGGACATGCCGGCCGGCGACGTGCTGTCGCTGACCTGGCCGATGGTGCCGATCGGCGTGGTGACGCTGGCCGCGGCCGCCTGGCTGTTCCGCGCGCGGATGGAGTAGATGATGCGACTGGTTGCCCTTCCGATTGCCCTGCTCGCTGTCGGCTGCACGACCGTGGGGCCCGATTACGATCCGCCCCGTGTGACGGAAGCGGCCGGGGACTGGCTCGAGCCTGCCGATGCGCGGCCGATCGATCCTGACTGGTGGGACCGTTTCGGCGATCCGCAGCTGACCGCGCTGATCGGGCGTGCGGTGGCTTCGAGCCCCGATGTTACCGAGGCGCGGGCGCGGGTGGCCGAGGCGCGGGCGAACCGGGACGCGGTGCTGGGGCGCGCGGTGCCGCAGGGCGAGTTGGCGGGCCAGGCAACGCAGAACCGGCTAAGCGAGAACGGGCAGTTGCCGGTGAGCGAAATTCCTGGTTTCGATCCCGCCTTCTCGCTGTTCGACCTCGGCTTCGATGCGGGCTGGGAGCTCGATTTCTGGGGCCGCCGGACGCGCGAGGCGGAAGGGGCGTTCGCGCGGGTCGGGGCGGCCGAGGCGGCGCTCGACCAGGCGCTGGTGGTGCTGACGGGCGAGGTGGCGCGCACTTATGTCGACCTGCGCGAGGCCCAGGCTGAGGGGTTGGCGGCGGAGCGGCGGGCGGGGGCGCAGGGCGAGCTGGCGCGGCTGTCGGCGATGCGCTTTGCGGCCGGCGAGACGACGCGGATCGAGGCGGAGCGCGCGGCGGCCGAGGCCAGCGCGGCGGCACGACCCGTGGCCTTGGCAGGGGCCGAGGCGTCATCGGCGGCCTATCGGATCGCAGCGCTGCTGGGCGAGGTGCCCGAGGCGGTGGTGCCCGCCCTCCTCGCTCCCGCCCCGGTGCCCGCTGCGCCCGAAACGATCCTCGCCGGCCTGCGCTCCGACCTGCTGCGCCGCCGGCCCGACGTGCGGCAGGCCGAGCGCGAACTGGCGGCGGCGACGGCTGATATCGGCGTCGCCACCGCCGATCTGTTCCCGCGCTTCAACCTGCTCGCCGGGATCGGGCTACAATCGCGCTCGTTCGAGCAATTCGCCGACGATGGCTCGGTCCGCTTCGCGCTTGGCCCGGCCTTCTCCTGGCCGATCTTCTCCGGGGGCACGATCCGCGCGCAAATCCGCGCGGCAGATGCGCGCGCAGAGGCCGCGGCTGCGCGCTATGCGGGGGCGGTAACGGACGCGCTCGCCGACAGCGAGGGGGCGATCAACCGCTACCTCGCGGCGCGCGCGGCGCAAGCGGCGGCACGGGCCGCTCGGGCGGATGAGCGGGCAGCCTTCGCGCTCGACCGGCAGCGGTTCGAAGCGGGCGAGGACGACCGGCTCACGCTCGAGCGAGCGCGGCTGGCGCTGATCGAGGCGGAGCGGCGGGCGGACGAGGCGGCCGGAGACAGCGCGCGGGCGGCGGTCGCGGCGTACAAGGCGCTCGGCGGGGCGTGGCAGGGGGTGCGGATCGAGCCTTGAGGAGCCCTGCGATCCCTCAGCCCAGCACCACCTCGAAACCCTCGAACTCGGGATGGCCGAGATAGACCGGGCGGTTGTCGCCGGCCTGTGCATGCGCCTTGCGGAAGGCATCGGAGCGGGTCCACTCGAGGAAATGCTCCTCGCTCTGCCAGACCGTGTGCGAGGAATAGAGCGTATGGTCCTCGCGTTCCGGCCCGCGCAGCAGCTTGAACTCGCGGAAACCCGTGACCCCGTCGAGATGCGAGTCGCGGCTGCGCCACACTTCCTCGAAGGTATGTTCCTCACCCTTGACGATGCGGAAGCGGTTCATGGCGATGAACATGCGGCGGGCTCCTTGCGCTAGGCTCGCCCCCTAGCAGGCCGCGTTCGCGATCGGCAACCGCCCTGCCTCGCCCTCCCCCTCAGACCGGAAGGCCGACATAGTTCTCCGCCAGGCTCGTCTGCGCGGCGCGGCTCGACGCGATGTAATCGAGTTCGGCGACGCGCATCCGCCGCTCGAACGCGCCATCGTCGGGGAAGCAGTGCATCAGGCGGGTGAGCGCGAAGGAGAAACGCTCGGCCTTCCAGACGCGGGCGAGCGCGGTGTCGGAATAGGCGGCGATGGCGTCCGGGTCGTGCCTCCTGAAGAAGCGGTTCAGCGCGCGGGCGGCGTAATGCACATCGCTGGCAGCGAGGTTGAGGCCCTTGGCGCCGGTCGGCGGGACGATGTGCGCGGCATCGCCGCACAGCAGCAGCGAGCCGTGACGCATTGGGGTGAAGACGAAGCTACGCAGGGGCGCGATGCCCTTTTCCAGCGCGGGGCCGCGGGTGATGTGAGCGGCGGCTTCGGGGCCGAGGCGGATGGCGAGTTCATCCCACAGGCGCTCGTCGGGCCAGTTTTCCAGCTTCTCGCCGTCGGGCACGTCGATGTAATAGCGGCTGCGCGTCGCCGAGCGCATGCTGGCGAGGGCAAAGCCGTGGGCGTGGTTGGCGTAGATGATCTCGTGATTGCAGGGCGGCACGTCGGCGAGGATGCCGAGCCAGCCGAACGGATATTCGCGCGCCACCTCGGTGCCCGCCGCGGCGGGGATCGCCTGGCGGCTCGGCCCGTGGAAGCCGTCGCAGCCGGCGATGAAACGCGCCTCGATGCGGGTTTGGCGGCCGTCCATGCGGAAGGTGACCGATGGCGCCTCGCTCTCGATGTCGTGGAGGGTGACGTCCTCGGCCTCGTATATCACCTCGAGCCCCCGCGCGTCGCATGCTTCCATCAGGTCGCGGGTGAGCTCGGTCTGGCCATAGACGGTGACCTCGCCGCCGACCAGATCGGCCAGGTCGATGCGGATCAGCCGCTCCCCATCGGCCAGGTTGAAGCCATGATGGGGAAGTCCCTCGGCCTTCAGGCGGGCGTCGAGGCCGAGCCGCTCCATCAGCGAGACGGTGATCCGCTCGAGCACGCCGGCACGGATGCGGGACAGAACATAGTCCGGCGTGCGTTGCTCGAGAACGACACAATCGATACCCTCGGCACGCAGCAGGTGGCCGAGCAGCAGGCCAGCAGGGCCGGCGCCGATGATGCACACCTGGGTCTTCAAGCCTCGTTTCCCCTCGCGCTCGCCGCCTGCTTGCCCCGAGAATAGCCCCGGGATAGCGCGATGGCGTCTTTCCAAGAATTCATCGCGGCCAACCCAAAGATATTGGCGGGCGGCGACAAGGCGGGCATTTAGCGCGCATGACGACGATCGCGGAACATGAATGCGCGCGGCTCGAGCGGCGCGGCGACGTGGCGCTGCTGCTGGTCGACAATCCGCCGCTCAACGCCATTTCGCATGGCGTGCGCGAGGCGATCATAGCCGCGCTGGAGGCGGTCGAGCGGGAGGCGGGGATCGCGGCGCTGGTGATCGGCTGCGCGGGGAGGACCTTCTTCGTCGGCGCGGATATTGCCGAATTCGATGTCGGGCCCAAGCCGCCCTTGCTGCGCGAGGTGGTGGCGGCGCTCGATGCTTGCGGGAAGCCGGTGGCGGCGGCGGTGCATGGAATGGCGCTGGGCGGCGGGCTCGAGGTGATGCTTGGATGCCATTACCGGATCGCGGCGCAGGGCAGCCGGCTCGGGCTGCCCGAGGTCAAGCTGGGGCTGATCCCCGGGGCCGGCGCGCTGCGGCTGCTGCCGCGGCTGGTGGGGGTGGAGCGGGCGCTGGAGCTGGCGTGCCTGGGCGGGCAGGTTTCGGCCGAGGAGGCTCTGGAGATGGGCCTGCTCGACGAGGTTGTGGAGGAGGATGTCGTCGAGGCGGCGGTGAGGTTCGCCGCAGCGGGGCTGGCGGTGCGGCCGACATCGGCGCGGGCGATCGACGCTGTCCCGGATGCGGTGTTCGACGATTTTGCGAGGCGCAACGCGCGCAAATTGCGCCATCTGGACTCGCCGCCTGCCGCCATCCGGGTGGTGCGGGCGGCGGCTGCAGGCGAGGACGAGGAGGCGGCGCGGCTCGAGCGCGAGCTGTTTGCCGAGTTGCGGGACGGCGGGCAGAGCAAGGCGCTGCGGCACCTCTTTGCCGCCGAGCGCGAGGCCGCCAAGGTGCCGGGATTGAAGGACGTGGAGCCGGCCAGGATCGAGCGCATCGGCATCGTTGGCGCCGGGACGATGGGGACGGGCATTGCCGCCGCCGCGCTTGGGGCCGGCTTCGCGGTGGTGCTGTTTGACCTGAACGGGGGCGCGCTCGAGCGGGCCGGACAGGCGATCGGCACGATGATGGACCGCAATGTCGCTGCCGGGCGGATGGACGTGGCGGCGGGGGAGCGGGCGAAGGGGGCGCTGTCGCTTATCGGCGCGATGGAGGGGCTGGGCGCGGTCGACCTGGTGATCGAGGCGGCGTTCGAGAACCTCGCGGTGAAAGAGGCGATCTTCTCCGATCTGGCCAGGGCAGCGGGGCCGGACGCGATCCTTGCGACCAACACGTCCTATCTGGATATCGATGCGATCGCCGCGGCGGGCGGGCGACCGGAGAGGAGCCTGGGCCTGCATTTCTTCTCGCCGGCGCAGGTGATGAAGCTCCTCGAGATCGTGCCCGGCGAGGCGACTTCGAAAGAAACGCTGGCGACCGCCCTGTGGCTCGCCAAGCGGCTCGGCAAGCAGCCGGTGGTGGCGGGCAACGCGCACGGCTTCATCGGCAACCGGATGTTCGCGGTGAGGAAGCGGGAGACCGATGCGCTGCTGGCCGAGGGGGCGAGGCCGGCCGAGATCGACCAGGCGCTCGAGGCGATGGGGTTTGCGATGGGGCCGTGCCGGGTCTCGGACCTGACCGGGCTCGACCTTGGCTGGACGAGCGCGGAGAGCAGCGGGGCGACGATCCGCGAGCGTTTGTGCGAGGCGGGGCGGTTCGGGCAGAAGGCGCGGGCCGGGTTCTACGATTATGGCGAGGACAAGCGGGCGGTGCCTTCCGACGAGGTGGCCGCGATCATCGATCGCTTTGCCCGGGAGCGGGGGATCGAGCGGCGCGAGCATTCGGTGGAGGAGCTCAGGGGGCGGCTGATCTGGCCGATGGTGGACGAGGCGGCGGTGATCCTGGAAGAAGGCGTGGCGCGGCGCGAGGGGGACATCGATGTCGTCTGGGTCCACGGCTATGGCTGGCCGGCCTGGACCGGCGGTCCGATGTTCCATGCCCGGACGCATGGGCTCGGGCGGGTCGTCGAGGAACTGCGCCGCTGGGGGCGGGAGCCGTCCCAGGCGCTGGTGCGGTTGGCCGGCTAGGATCGGGAGCGAAGTTGACGAAGTTTACACCTTGTAAACTTCGCTGTCGCCTTCGGTTATCGTCAGGTCTCTGCGGGCTTCAGGGCTTCCGGCGGGGCGAAGTCGACAGGTTACGCGCATTTTCGATTATTCCATCTCGCCGGGTCGAGTGCGATCTAGCCGGATGGCGGATGAGTAGGAAAGCGGCGGGGGATTAGCCCGCCCTTCCCCTTGCCCCGAGCAACCGGGCGGCATCAAGACCTGCGGCGGGATCGTCCGCGTCAGAACGCGGCAAGCCCGGTGATCGCCCGCCCCAGAATGAGCGCGTGAACATCGTGCGTGCCTTCGTAGGTGTTGACCGTCTCCAGGTTCAGCATGTGGCGCATCACCTGATATTCCTCGGAAATGCCGTTGCCGCCGTGCATGTCGCGCGCTTCGCGGGCGATGGATAGCGCCTTGCCGACATTGTTGCGCTTGAGGAGGCTGATCATCTCGGGCGCGAAGGTGCCCTCCTCCATCAGCCGGCCGAGGCGGAGCGAGCCCGCGAGGCCCAGCGCGATCTCGGTGGCCATGTCGGCGAGCTTCTTCTGGTAGAGCTGGGTGCCGGCGAGCGGGCGACCGAACTGCTTGCGTTCCAGGCCATAGCCGCGCGCCGCCTCGTAGCAGAATTCAGCAGCCCCCATCGCACCCCAGGAGATGCCGTAGCGCGCCCGGTTGAGGCAGGAGAACGGGCCCTTCATCCCCTCGACGCCGGGCAGCATAGCCGAAGCGGGGAGGCGCACCTCGTCCATCACGATCTCGCCCGTGGTGCTGGCGCGAAGGCTCATCTTGCCCTCGATCTTGGGAGCGGAGAGGCCGGCCATGCCCTTCTCGAGCACGAAACCGCGGATCTTGCCGCCATGCGCCTCGGACTTGGCCCAGACGACGAATACGTCGGCGAAGGGGGAATTGCTGATCCAGGTCTTGGAGCCTGACAGCACGTAATCGCTGCCGTCCTGCCGCGCCACCGTACGCATGCCCGCAGGATCGGAACCGGCATTGGGCTCGGTGAGGCCGAAGCAGCCGATCAGCTCGCCCTTCGCAAGGCCAGGCAGCAAGCGCTCCTTCTGCTCGTCCGAGCCGAAGGTGTGGATCGGGTACATGACGAGGCTCGACTGGACGGATGCCATCGAGCGGTAGCCCGAGTCCACACGTTCGATCTCCCGCGCGACCAGGCCGTAGGCGACATAGCCCGCCCCTGCCCCGCCATACTCCTCGGGGATGGTCACGCCGAGCACGCCCGCCTCGCCCATCAGCGGGAACAGCTCGGGCGCGTCTACCTCCTCGCGGAACGCCTCGATGACGCGCGGCTGGAGGGTTGATTGCGCAAAGCCGCGGGCGGCATCGCGGATCATCCGCTCCTCCTCGGTGAGCGCGGACTCGAGGGCGAGCGGGTCGGCCCAATTGAACGGGGCCATCGCCTCGGCCTGGTACGTGTCGGCCTTCTCTATCGGTCGGTGAAGCTGCATGGTCCAAAGTCCCTTGTGGCGGCTTGCCATCCTGAGAGTTATTTCATATACGAAATAACAGGAGGTAGCAAAGGTGAAGATCGCGTGTCTGGGCGGCGGGCCGGCGGGGCTCTATTTCGCCATCTCGATGATGTTGCGCGATTCTTCTCATAGAATCGAGCTGTTCGAGCGCAACCGGGCCGACGATACGTTCGGCTGGGGCGTGGTGTTCTCCGACCAGACGGTCGAAAACCTGATGGCCAACGATCCCACGAGCGGGGCTGTTATCCGCGACGAATTCATCCATTGGGACGATATCGCGGTCCACATCCACGGGCAATGCGTGCGTTCGACCGGGCACGGCTTCATCGGCATTGGACGCAAGCGCCTACTGCGGATCTTGCAGGAGCGGGCGCGCAACCTGGGCGTGGTGCTGCATTTCGAGCACGAGGGCTCGGCCGACCTCGCGGATTGGGCGGGCTACGATCTCGTCATCGCCGCCGACGGGGCCAACAGCCGCATCCGCAGCGCCTACGAGGAGCATTTCGACGTCGATATCGAGGTGCGGCGTAACAAGTTCTTCTGGTTCGGCACGCCCAAGGTGTTCGAGGCGTTCACCTTCGCCTTCGAAAAGCTGCCCGAAGGCTGGGTGTGGGCCCATGCCTACCGCTTCGATGAAGAACTCTCGACCTTCATCGTCGAGATGGAGCCCGAGACCTGGGCCGCGCTCGGGCTCGACGCGATGGACCAGGACGAGGCGATCGCGCTATGCGAGCAGATCTTCGCGCAATATCTCGATGGCGCGCCGCTGATGTCGAACGCGAAGCATCTGCCCGGGCCGCAGGCGTGGCTCAATTTTCGGCGGATCAAGACCGAGACGTGGCACTACAAGAACCTGATCCTGCTCGGCGATGCGGCGCATACCGCACATTTCTCGATCGGCTCGGGGACCAAGCTGGCGCTCGAGGACGCGATCAAGCTGGCGGAGGTGTTGAACCGGCCGGGTCTAGCGCTCGAGGAGGGGCTGACCGAGTATCGCGACGAGCGCCACCTCGAGGTGCTGAAGCTGCAGAACAGCGCGCGCAATTCGACCGAATGGTTCGAGACGCTCGACCGCTATCTCGCTTTCGAGCCGATGCAGTTCACCTATTCTCTGCTCACCCGCTCGCAGCGTGTCAGCCACGAGAATTTGCGGGTGCGCGATCCCGCGTGGCTGGAAGAGGTGGAGTGCTGGTTCCAGTCCAGGGCGCGCGGGGTGCCGGTGAACGAGCCGGCGCCGCCGATGTTCGCGCCATTCCGCCTGCGCGAACTGGAGCTGGCGAACCGGATCGTGGTCTCGCCGATGGCGATGTATTCGGCCGATGATGGCACGCCGAACCGGTTTCATCTGGTGCACTACGGGGCGCGGGCGCAGGGGGGCGCGGGGCTGGTCTATACCGAGATGACCTGCGTTTCGAAGGAGGGGCGGATCACGCCGGGCTGCGCGGGGATGTACCTGCCCGGGCATGGCGATGCGTGGCGCGAGGTGGTGGATTTCGTCCACCAGCATACCGCGGCCAAGCTCTGCCTCCAGCTCGGCCATTCGGGGCCCAAGGGTTCGACCAAGCTCGGCTGGGAGGGCTACGACGTGCCGCTCGAGGAGGGCAACTGGCCGGTTTATGCCGCTTCGGACGTGGCGTGGGCGGCCGGGAACCAGGTGCCGATCCCGATGACGCGGGCGGACATGGACCGGGTGACGGACGAGTTCGTGCGCGCGGTGGAGTTGGGGCTGGAGGCCGGGTTCGACATGGTCGAGCTGCACGCGGCGCATGGCTACCTGCTGTCGAGCTTCATCACCCCGCTGCACAACAAGCGGACCGACGACTATGGCGGATCGCTGGAGAACCGGCTGCGCTTTCCGCTCGAGGTGTTCCGGGCGATGCGCGAGGCCTGGCCGGCCGCTAAGCCGATGTCGGTCAGGATCTCGGCGAACGACTGGATGGGCGACCTGGGCGTCACCCCCGACGAGGCGGTCGAGATCGGGCGCGCGTTCACCGAGGCGGGGGCGGACCTGATCGACGTTTCGGCCGGGCAGACCTGGGCCGAGTGCAAGCCGATCTACGGGCGCATGTTCCAGACCCCGTTCGCCGACCAGATCAGGAACGAGGGCCGGCTGACGACGATGGCGGTGGGCAATATCTACGAGACCGACCATGCCAATTCGATCCTCGCGGCAGGGCGCGCGGACCTGGTGGCGCTGGCGCGGCCGCATCTCGCGGACCCGATGTGGACCTTGCGCGCGGCGGCCGAGCAGGGCTTCGCGGGGGCGGCTGTGCCCGTCCAGTATCGCGCGGGCTTCGAGCAGCTCGGGCGCAACCTGGCGCGCGCGGCGGAGATGGAGGCGGCGGGCGTGAGGGCTTGACTTCGCTCGAAGGTAGGCACGCGCTGGTGACGGGGGGCGGCAGCGGCATCGGCGCGGCGGTGGCGCGGGCGCTCGCGGCCGATGGCGCGCGGGTGACGCTGGTCGGGCGGCGCGAGGCGGCTTTGCGCGAGGTGGCCGATGGACTGGCGGAGGCGGCGGTGGCGCCGGCGGATGTGAGTCACCCCGATCAGGTGGAGGCCGCCTTCGACACCGCGCGGCGGGAGAACGGGCCGATCGACATCCTCGTCAACAATGCGGGGATCGCGCCGAGCGCGCCGTTCGGGGAGAGTTCGTTCGACGACTGGCGGATGGTGATGGCGGTCAATTGCGACGGCGTGTTCCATTGCTGCCGTGCCGCCCTGCCCGACCTGCTGGCTGCGAAAAGCGGGCGGATCGTCACCATCGCCTCGACCGCGGGGCTCAAGGGCTATGCCTATACCGCGGCCTATGTCGCCTCCAAGCACGCGGCGGTGGGGCTGATGCGGGCGCTCGGCCAAGAGTTCGCGCGGACCGGGATGACCGCCAATGCGGTGTGCCCGGGCTTCACCGATACCGACATCGCCAACAACGCCACCGGGCGGATCGCGGAGCAGAGCGGGCGCACGCGCGAGGATGCTGTGGCGGCGTTGAAGCGGTTCAATCCGCAGAACCGGCTGGTGACGCCGGACGAGGTGGCGGCGGCGGTGATGTATTTGTGCGGACCGGGGAGCGCGGCGGTGAACGGCGTTGCGCTGCCGGTTGCGGGAGGGGAGATCTGATGACGGTACGCGGGCTGGCGCTGGAACAGGAGCCGCACGAGGAGGACGGGCGCGAGACGCTCAGGCTGTGGCTGCGGCTGCTCGGCTGCACGACCACGATCGAGAAGCACCTCCAGCGGCGGCTGGCGACCGAGTTTTCCTCGAGCCTGACCCGGTTCGACATCCTCGCGGCATTGGATCGCCGGCCGGACGGGATGACGATGAGCGAGCTCGCGGCCGCGCTGCTCGTCTCGAACGGCAACGTCACCGGCCGGGTGCAGACGCTGAAGCGCGACGGCTTTGTCGAGGTGGTGCAGTTGAAGAGCGACCAGCGCGTGTCGATGGTCTCGCTGACCGCGTCCGGCGCCGAGCACTTCGAGGGCATGGCGGTGGCGCATCGCGGCTGGGTGGACGATATGCTGGGCGGGTTGGGCACCGGACAGCGCGAGCGGCTCTCGGCGATCCTGACCGAACTCAAGGACCATGTCGCCGAGGCGCAGGGAGAGGGCTGAGGATGGACCCCGCCACCTTCTCGCCGGAGCATTTCGGCTGGCACTTCGAAAATGGAGTGGCGACGATCACGCTCGACCGGCCCGAGCGCAAGAACCCGCTGACCTTCGAAAGCTATGCCGAGCTCGGCGCTTGCTTTCGCGATCTGGCGCGCTGCCCCGAAGTGCGCGCGGTGGTGCTGACCGGCGCGGGCGGCAATTTCTCCTCGGGCGGCGACGTGCACGAGATCATCGGGCCGCTGACGCAGCGCGCTATGCCGGGCCTGCTCGAATTCACCCGGCTGACCGGCGAGCTGGTGCGGGCGATGAAGGCCTGCCCGCAGCCGATTATCGCGGCTGTCGAGGGTGTATGCGCGGGCGCGGGGGCGATCCTGGCGATGGCCTCGGACCTGCGCGTGGCGGGGGAGGAGGCGCGGGTGGCGTTCCTGTTCGCGCGCGTCGGGCTGGCAGGCTGCGACATGGGGGCCTGCGCGCTGCTGCCCCGCATCATCGGCGAGGGACGGGCGGCCGAGCTGCTTTATACCGGGCGCTTCATGGCGGCGCGCGAGGGCGAGGCGTGGGGGTTCTTCAACCATGTCGTGCCGACGGGGGGCGCGCTGGAGAAGGCGGGTGAGCTGGCGGCGATGATCGCCGGCGGGCCGAGCTTCGCCCATGGCATGACCAAGCGGCAGCTGGTGATCGAGGCCAATGTGAGCCTCGAGACCGCGCTCGAGATGGAGGCGCAGGCGCAGGCGATCTGCATGGCGACCAAGGATTTCGCCCGCGCCTTCGAGGCCTTCGCGGCCAAGCGCAAGCCGGTGTTCGAGGGGGACTGATGGCCGACCGCACCTTCCTCGCCTGGCCGTTTCTCGAGGATCGCCATCGCGACCTCGCCGAGCGGCTCGAGGCGTGGTGCAAGGATGCGCTGGGCGAGATCGATCACGCAGACACCGATGCGGCGTGCCGCTCGCTGGTGGCGCGGCTGGGGGACGGCGGGTGGCTCGAACATTGCGTGCCCGGCGAGGACGGGGCGTTCGACGTGCGCGCCCTCGCCCTCATCCGCGAGACGCTGGCGCGGCACGATACGCTGGCTGATTTCGCCTTCGCCATGCAGGGGCTGGGCTCGGGCGCGCTCAGTCTTTTCGGGACCGAGGACCAGAAGGCGCGCTGGTTGCCGGGGGTGGCCTCCGGACGCGTCATTCCCGCCTTCGCGCTGACCGAACTGGCGGCGGGATCGGACGTGGCCTCGATCGCGGCCGAGGCGCAGCGCTCGGGCAATGGCTACCGGCTGAACGGCGACAAGGCCTACATCTCGAACGGGGGAATCGCCGATGTCTATGTCGTTTTCGCGCGGACCGGCGAGGGAGAGGGATCCCGCGGATTGTCGAGCTTCATCGTCGAGGCTTCGACGGACGGGCTGAAGATCGCCGAGCGGATCGAGGTGATCGCCCCGCATCCGCTGGCGACCTTGCGGTTCGACGATATGCGCCTGCCCGCCGATGCGCTGCTGGGCGAGCCGGGGCGCGGGTTCCAG
>PPFU01010076.1_pt1 | contig 16200 bp, 12 predicted proteins | sample 1535991 | NCBI WGS metagenome assembly PPFU01 (sample SAMN04901290, study PRJNA319586) | Hypolithon metagenome, whole genome shotgun sequencing project. | isolation source: Antarctic Hypolithon | place: Antarctica: Miers Valley | collected 2014
TTTAAATATAGTTAGAGCCTTCCTATGCTCACCAGCCTACAGAATGCCACGGTTAAGCAGTTGCGTAAGCTGCAACAGGCGAAGGAGCGACGCGCTCAAGGGGTGTTGCTGCTAGAGGGGACTCATTTGGTAGAAGCTGCCTGTATAGCGAACTATCCGCTGCAAGTGCTTTGCTATACCGAAGGGTGGCAGCAGCGCTACCCAAACATTTGCCAGCAGGCACTGGAACAGGCTGAACAAATAGAGCTGGTTTCTACAGCCGTTCTCAAATCTATTGTGAGCACCGTGACGCCGGATGGCGTGGTTGCGACAGCGCCCAGGCGTAACGCTTGGCAGGAAGCGGCGAGCCAGCCGGGTGAGGCTATCAGCTTAGGAATTATGCTGGAGACACTGCAAGATCCAGGAAATCTTGGCACGATTATTCGAACGGCGGCGGCGGCGGGCAGCGATGGCCTATGGCTGAGTGATGACAGCGTGAGTTTAGAGAATCCAAAGGTGCTGCGGGCCAGCGTAGGCCAGTGGTTTCGGCTACCGATGGTGACGGCGGATATTGCTGAGAAGGCACGGCAACTGAAGCAGCAAGGCGTGCAGGTAGTGGCGACAACGGCAACGGCTAAGCTGGACTACTGGGCGCTAGATTTGCTGAAGCCTACCGTGTTTTTAATGGGGAATGAGGGGGCGGGGCTTTCAGCGGCATTGATGGAGAGTGCTTCTGTAGCGGTTAAGATTCCGGTGATGCCTGGGGTTGAGTCTTTGAATGTGGCAGTTTCGACGGCGCTGCTGCTGTATGAGGCTCGGCGGCAGAGGTGGGGGAGTGGGGTAGGGGAGGGGTAGGGGCGATCGCACTATCTCTGCTGAGCATGGCTTCATCTACTAACAGGTCTTCTAGCTGAGTGAGCGATCGCATAAAATCCTCCTCGGCTATCTGGCGGTTTTGGGTTTTTCCGGGTTCATGGCGAACTTCCTATCCGTTTTCTGGTTTTGTCTGGGTTGGCTTAGGCGATCGCCAAATCGGATCGTTAAAACTGACTAGAAAAACCGACCGCTCTGGTTGAAAATAGAAATTGAGAATAGAAAAGCACTGAGGATCAGCCAACGCCGTCAGATAGTCACAACATAGTCAGTCATTGATAGTCAAAACTTAGGAGAGAAACGTGGATTCAGCATTTGATTACGATTTGGTGATTATTGGCGCAGGCGTAGGCGGACATGGTGCGGCTATTCACGCGGTGAAATGCGGCCTGAAAACGGCCATTATCGAAGCTGGAGACATGGGCGGCACCTGTGTGAATCGGGGCTGTATTCCCTCTAAAGCTCTACTGGCGGCTTCAGGCAAGGTGCGTGAAATGCGCGATGAGCAACACCTAAAAGCAATGGGTCTGAGCCTGTCTGGCGTTGGCTTTGATCGCGAAGGGATTGCTGACCATGCTAAAAATCTGGTGAATAAAATTCGGGGCGATCTTACCGATAGCCTCACTCGCCTTGGCGTAGAGACCATTCGCGGCTGGGGCAAAATTGCCGGTAGTCAGAAAGTCTCTATAAAAGATGACAGCGGCATACGAACAATTACCGCTAAAGACATCATTCTCTCTCCTGGCTCGATTCCCTTTGTGCCTAGAGGCATTGAAACCGACGCTAAAACGGTGTACACCAGTGACGAAGCCGTTCGGCTCGACTGGCTCCCTGAGTGGGTTGCTATTATTGGCAGTGGCTACATCGGCCTGGAGTTTTCCGACGTTTATACAGCGCTAGGCTCCGAAGTCACCATGATTGAAGCGATGGATCAGCTAATGCCCACCTTCGATCCTGATATTGCTAAGCAAGCTGAGCGCGTGCTGATTAAGCCTCGTGACATTGAGACTCGGGTAGGCTTGCTAGCGAAAAAAATTACGCCAGGATCTCCCGTTGTCATCGAGCTGGCCGATCCAAAAACAATGGAAACGGTAGACGTGATCGAAGTCGATGCCTGCCTGGTAGCTACCGGCAGAATTCCAGCGACAAAGAATTTAGACCTGAATATGGTAGCGGTAGAAACTGACCGTCGCGGCTTTATTCCGGTGAACGACCAGCTAGCGGTGATGCGCGATGGCAAGCCAGTGCCTCACCTGTGGGCCATTGGCGATGCCAACGGCAAAATGATGCTGGCTCACTCGGCTTCAGCTCAGGGCATTGTCGCGGTAGACAATATCTGCGGCAAAAGTCGCACGGTGGACTACAACGCAATTCCAGCGGCGGCATTTACCCATCCTGAAGTGAGCTTTGTCGGTCTGACTGAACCTGCGGCTAAGGCGGCAGCAAAAGAGGGCGGCTATGAAGTTGCCTCTGTGCGCAGCTACTTTAAGGCCAACTCAAAAGCCTTAGCTGAAGGGGAAACTGAAGGGCTAGCGAAGGTAATTTACCGCAAGGATACGGGCGAAATGCTGGGGGCTCATATTATTGGGCTTCATGCGGCTGATTTGATTCAGGAAGCGGCGAATGCGATTGCCCAAAAGCAGTCCGTCACCGAACTCTCTAAATACGTCCACACCCATCCCACCCTTTCTGAAGTATTAGACGAAGCTTACAAGCGAGCGGAGGTAAACGCATGAAAATCCGCCGTCGTCCGCCCAATCCAGCAATCTCCGTCGCCAGCCTGGAATACAAAATCAACGTGCCCGACGCTGAGCCGCGCAACATTTTAGAGAAAATTGTGTGGCATAAAGAAACCGAAGTTACCCGGCAAAGAGAGCAGGTGCCGCTGCAAGATTTGCAGAAGCAGGCTCAGGGACTGCCTGACACCAAGGGATTCGTCAGCGCTTTGCAGCGGCAGGCAGCTTTGCAAAGTCCAGCCATTATTGCTGAGGTCAAAAAGGCTTCGCCGAGCAAAGGGATTATTAGAGAAGACTTTGATGCGGTTGCGATCGCCCGTAGCTACGCCTCAGGCAATGCCACCTGCCTATCAGTGCTCACCGACAGTAAGTTCTTTCAGGGCAGCTTCGACTATCTCCGCCAAATTCGTCAGGCCGTAGATCTGCCGCTGCTGTGCAAAGAATTCATTATTTACCCCTATCAGATTTACCAGGCGAGAATTGCGGGGGCTGACGCGATTCTACTGATTGCCGCCATCCTTCCCGACAAAGATCTCAACTATTTTGTGCGCATTGCTAAGGTATTAGGTCTAGATGTGCTGGTAGAAACCCACACGGCTGAGGAATTTGAACGAGTCATCGCGTTAGACGGCGTTGAAATTATCGGGATTAACAACCGAAACCTAGAAGACTTTACGGTGAGCCTAGAGACAACCCAACAGCTTTTGGCTGTTTATGGAGATGCGATCGCTCAAAAACAGGTGCTGATTGTCAGCGAATCTGGGATACACACGTCCGATGACGTAGCGATCGCCACAGCAGCAGGCGCACAAGCTATTCTAGTAGGAGAGTCCCTGATGAGGCAGCGTGATCCAGGTAAGGCGATCGCCCGCCTTCTCAATCGTTAAAAGCTCTATAAATCAGCATGGCTCAAGATCGTTCTCCGCTCCCGCTTCCTTCCCACATACATTACGAGCTACTGCTTCAGCTATTAGAAAAGCAAACTGCACAAGGCGTTCATCAAGAGCTGGTGCAAAAGGAACAATTACAGGCTCTAATCGGCACGCTGCGCAAAGCATTCTCCCAACAAAAGCAGCTCGAAGAAAGCTGCCTGCGCGCCCGGATCCCCGTCGAGTATCACTGGTCGTTAAACGAGTAAGGCTTGCATAGCACTTGTTCTATATGAAGCCTATACTAAGGAACGTATAGCTAGTGAAACTACGGTATGAGTCGCAAGAAAGCCATCATTATTGGTTCGGGGATCGGTGGAATATCCTTGGGTATTCGGTTGCAGAGTCTAGGATTTGAAACCACTATTTTTGAAAAATTAGACGCTCCCGGTGGCCGGGCCTACGTGCGCAGAGCCGACGGTTTTGTCTTTGATATGGGGCCAACGGTACTGACCGTTCCCTACTTAATTGAAGAGCTTTTTTCCTTAGAAAAAGACGCTGCGGCGCTGGGCGAGCCAGACTTCCCTGCCGAAATCATGGATCCTAAAGATCGAATTAGAACCGGCATCACCAGCGGCCCAAACACTTCTAAATACGTCAAAATCGTTCCCGTTCTGCCGTTTTATCGCATTTATTTTGACGACGGTACCTACTTCGACTACGACGGCGATCCCGAAAGCACCCACCGCCAAATTGAAGCCATTGAGCCGGATGATCTCGAAGGCTACGAAAAATTTCACGAGGCAGCTAGAGCCATTTTTGAGCGCGGCTTCATAGAGCTGGGCTACACCTATTTTGGCGACGTCTTCTCCATGCTGAAGATCGCGCCTGACCTAGTAAAGCTCGACGCCGTGCGGCCTTTATTTTCCTTTGTAAAAAGCTACTTCAAAAGCCCTAAGCTTCAGCAGGTGTTTAGCTTTGAGCCTCTGCTAGTGGGCGGCAATCCGCTCAAAGTGCCCGCCATTTACGCCATGATTCACTTTGTGGAAAAGACCTGGGGCATTCACTTTGCCATGGGCGGCACGGGTGAACTCGTACGTGGCTTTGTGCGCAAGTTTGAAGAGCTGGGCGGCACCATGTGCTACGACAGCGAAGTCACTAAAATTGACGTAGAAGGCTCTTTGTTTGGCAAAAAGGTTGCTAAAGGCATCACCCTCGCAGATGGCACAAAGCACACCGCTGACGTCGTGATTTCTAATGGTGACTATACCAACACTTACTCAAACCTGATTGAGCCTCAGTATCGCCTGATTAACCAAGACCTGCGGACTAAAAAGCTCACCAAGCAATCTATGTCTATTCTGGTGATTTACTTCGGCTTTAAGGCCGACGGGCTAGAAGATTTAGACTTGCGCCATCACAACATCATCTTGGGGCCACGCTATGAGGAACTGCTGACCGAAATCTTTGATGACAAGGTGCTGAGCCCAGACTTTTCTCAGTACCTGCACATTCCAACGCTTACCGATCCCAGCATGGCCCCACCGGGACATCATGCGGCCTACACGCTGGTGCCAGTACCTAACAATGCCAGCGGGCTCGACTGGGATGTTGAGGGGCCTAAGCTCACCAACAGAGTGCTCACTTTCTTAGAAGAGCGCGGCTATATTCCGGGGCTTAAAGAACGCCTCGTATATCAGAGCTATGTTACGCCCGACTACTTTGAAGGCACCCTTAACAGCTATTTGGGCAACGGTTTTGGGGTGGAGCCTGTGCTGACGCAGAGCGCCTTTTTCCGTCCGCACAACCGCAGCGAAGATATTTCAAACTTTTACTTAGTAGGGGCTAATTCTCAGCCAGGCGGCGGCACCCCTGCGGTAATGATGTGCGCAAAGATGACAGCCCGTGAGATTGCCAAAGACTTTAAGATTTCGCCGGAGGTCGTGAACGGAGTGGCGGCGCAGCCGGAGGCGGTGAAGGTTTAAGCAATGCTCCCCAAAGAAGACATGCTCAAGCGGGCCGAGAATAAAGCAGCGCTTGCTCGCATTATTGACCGGGCCGAGCAGGCGATTCGAACCTGGGAGCCGGTTGCGACAGATTTTTTGTCGCCGCCGGAGCTGTTCGAGGCGCAGGCAATCTTTGAAAAGCTCACCGATGTTCATACCGTTAGCAGCGGCGGCTATCCTCAAGCCGAACGGCAGCGGATGGTGATTTCTCGCAGCGAAATTCCGTTTGATGAGCAGCCGGTGCCCCTGGCAGCGGTGAGTGTTGCGGGTAATTTTTTGTTTGATACGGCTTCTCACCGTGACTTTTTGGGCTCGCTGCTAGGTACCGGACTGGTGCGCGATAAGGTGGGTGACATTATTGTGCTGGGCGAGCGAGGGGCTCAGGCGATTGTGGTGCCGGAGCTGGTGGAGTTTTTGACTGGCGCGCTGGTGCAGGTGCGTTCGGTGCCGGTGAAAACGCAGGCGATCGCCCTCAATGAGCTACGGGTAAGGGAGCCGAAAAAGAAAGAGATGACGACCGTGGAGGCTTCTATGCGATTGGATGCGATCGCCTCCGCCGGATTTGGCATGTCGCGCAGCAAAATGGCCGACATGATTACCCAGGGCGACGTCCGTGTGAACTGGAAGCCCATCACCCAATCTAGCCGCAGCGTCGAAACAGGCGACCTGATCGCTATTCGTGGCAAGGGACGCCTGGAAATTGGCGAAGTGGCCGTCACCAAAAAGCAGCGATATCGGGTGCAGCTAACTCGACTGGTTTAGACCAGTTACTATGGGGCAGTTTTCATAAATAAGAACACGCATATCTTGTAGATAAATTTGAAACAAATTCTCAGCGATAGCACTGAGTTAACTGCTGATTTGTAAGGCGATCTCCGTATATCTGTATAGATTGCGTTTAGTTTGATGTCTCTATGTCACAAGCTAAGCTAAAAACTGCGATATTTTTGTGTATATACGGTTATTTCCCCGAAAAACTTACTGAGTCTCTAAAATGCCTCATCTCAGCGATCGCGCTTTTCAAATCGTCAAAAATGAAATTGAGCGCCACTACGGCGACGACCCTGGAGATCAAATCGAGCGCGTTATTTTGCTAGCTCGGCTGGAGTCGCTGCGCCTTCATCAGGGCAAGCCCATGACCCGAATTGAAATTTGGGAGGTGCTCAGCGACATTGCGCCTGACTTTAATCAAAAAGTGCTTAGAGAAGCCGAAAAAGCAGATATAGAGTCATCCCCTCTTTTAGGCATTTCTATGGGGGTAGGCGCAGTCAGTATGCTAATAGCCGCCGCCATGGGCATGGACGCTGTAGCCGATAACAGCCTAGCGTCCTGGTCAAAGGCATCCCCCCAGGCCGACCCAAAGCAGTCGGACAACCAAGCCGCTAAGACAGCCGCTGAGACAGCCGCTGAGACAGTAGAGATAAGCGCGAAACCACGGGTACTCAATGACCAACGTCCGATTGCGTTAAATTTTGGTAAGGCGTTCAGTAAGCTTCGGCGTCAGGCTCAGACCGATCCTTTTGAAACGGCCAGGAGCATGGGCTGGCAGGCCGCGCTAAAAAGTCAAAATCCACCGCACAGCGCACAGCATTGGGGGGAGACGGCAGCGCTTTGGAGTTCAGCCATTGAACAGCTAGAACAAGTGCCACGCCAACACAAGAACTATCAGCGGGCACAGCTTAAGAAAGAAGTTTATCAGCAGAACCTTCAGCAGATCAGAGCGCGGCAAACAGAGGCGCTGAAGCTGGCGCAGGCTCAAAAAGCGGGGGCTCTAAAAACGGCACAGGCGGCGACTCTTAACGCTGAGCAAATGCCGCGTTTCTCCCCACAGAGCACTGGTCAGAGCGCTGAAGATCCACTAAAGGTGGCAAAGCGCTATGGCTGGCAGGCAGCTTTGGCCAGCCAAAATGCGCCGCATTCGCCCGAAGAGTGGGCTGACATTTCTAGACTGTGGCAAACGGCGCTGCTCAGATTGAACGGTATTGATGCCGCTCATCCTAGCTATGCGGAGGCGCAGCCGGTGAAGGCTCGCTATCAGCAAAATTTGAGTGAAATTCGCGATCGCTATCAGCAAGAGCAAAATGCAACCCAGCGAATACAGTCTTTAAACGCGACGCTGATAGAAATGGATAACTCCATCACGCCCGACATGACTAAGTACACCCAGCTAGAGTCCATTATGGGAAAGCTCCAAGCGATCCCGGCTGGAACGCAGGCTCATATAAAGGCTCAAGAAATGATTGTTAACGTAGCCGGAAAAATGAATGAGATCGCTGTTAAGCCTTCTAACAAAGTCATGATTTCCGTCAGTGAGTGAGGCTAGCTTAGCCAGATCGCAGGCCAGATCGCATCTGTTTAGCGACAGTATGCCTATGCGGAGGGCGGCACATATTGCCAAGTGGATTCACGCAGAATCTGCCTAGCAAAACATTTTTATTTAATTAAACTTGATATTTTTGCCCGCTCTCCTTCTAAAGCAGCACGAAGAGGCTGACGGGTTGTGTCAATATAAGAGCGGTTTGCCAATTATGGAATTTGCCAGGGTACCTAACCTGAAATTTGTTGCCCTAGCAACTGCTTTAGGGTTTGCCAGGTGGCAAACTACTTTAGGGTTCGCCAGGTGGCGAAACGTATCTAGAAAATATTGGCAGGAAATGGAGTAATCAATGGAATCCGCAGAGGCTATTTATCAATACGCCTGGATAATCCCCGTACTGCCTTTGCTAGGCGCGGCGATTGTCGGAACAGGTTTGATCAGCTACAACGAGGCGACCAACAAGCTTAGAAAGCCCGTCGCCGCTTTCATCGTCAGCCTGACTGGCGCGGCGATGACCCTGTCTATTTTAATTTTGGTCAGTCAGCTCCAGGGGCACGCACCCTACACTTATTTAATTGAGTGGGCTTCGGCTGGAGACTTTCATATCAATATGGGCTTCACCATCGACCACATCACCTCGCTGATGCTGGTGATTGTGACCACCGTCGCCTTTTTAGTGATGATTTACACTGACGGCTACATGGCTCATGACCCGAGCTACGTACGCTTTTACGCCTATCTGAGCCTGTTTAGCTCGTCAATGCTTGGCCTGGTGGTCAGCCCGAACCTGCTACAGGTGTACGTGTTTTGGGAGCTGGTGGGCATGTGTTCCTATCTGCTCATTGGCTACTGGTACGACCGCGATGGTGCGGCCGACGCCTGCCAAAAGGCGTTTGTCACTAACCGAGTTGGCGACTTCGGCCTGCTGCTGGGGATGCTGGGCCTCTTTTGGGCAACCGGCACTTTCGAGTTTGACCTGATGGGCTCCCGGCTCAATGACTTAGTGACGACAGGGGCCATTTCGGGTGGACTAGCCGCCCTCTTCGCTATTTTGGTATTTATGGGGCCAATGGCAAAGTCGGCGCAGTTCCCGCTACATGTATGGTTGCCAGACGCGATGGAAGGCCCTACGCCGATTTCTGCGCTGATTCACGCGGCGACAATGGTGGCAGCAGGCGTATTTTTAATCGCCCGTATGTACCCTGTGTTTGAGCAAATTCCTACGGTGATGAGCGCGATCGCCTGGATAGGAACCATTACCGCCTTCCTGGGTGCCTCGATTGCCATCACTCAAAACGATATTAAAAAAGGGCTGGCCTTTTCGACCATGTCTCAGCTTGGCTACATGGTTATGGCTATGGGCGTAGGTGCTTACACTGCGGGCCTATTTCACCTGATGACTCATGCCTACTTCAAAGCGATGCTGTTTCTAGGGTCAGGCTCGGTCATTCATGGTATGGAAGAGGTCGTTGGCCACGATCCAGCGCTGGCTCAAGACATGCGCCTGATGGGCGGCTTGCGTAAGTATATGCCCATCACCGCTACTACCTTTTTGGTGGGAACGCTAGCGATTTCGGGCCTGCCTCCTTTTGCCGGTTTCTGGTCAAAGGACGAGATTTTAGGATCTGTGTTTGAGGTAAACCCGCTGATGTGGGCAATTGGCTGGCTTACGGCGGGGGCGACGGCTTTTTATATGTTCCGCATGTACTTCTCTACCTTTGAGGGCGGGTTCCGCGGTAATGACATGGCCATCCGCACTCAGGTGAAGCGGCAGGCGCTGCAAATGGCTGGGGCTTCGATGGGGCCGGGTGCGATGAGCGCGCAAGAGCTGGCGATAGAAACCGAGGAGCATACGGATCATCACCATGCTGAAAAGCCGCATGAGTCAGCGTTGAGTATGACCTTTCCGCTGATGATGCTGGCGATCCCGTCGGCGCTGATTGGCTTGGTGGGTACGCCGTTTGCTAACTACTTTGAGGCCTTTATTCATCCGGCGGGCGAAGCGCTAACGGTGGCTGAACTTGCTGAAGAGTTTGACGTGAACGAGTTTGTGCGGATGGCAGGCGCTTCGGTGGCGATTTCGGTGGCCGGGATTATCTTAGCTGTGCTGATGTATCGGACGCGGAAGATTGACCCGAGTGCGATCGCCCACAAAATCAAACCCCTGTACAACCTGTCACTCAACAAGTGGTACATTGACGACCTCTACCGCGAAGTGTTCATTAAGGGCACCCGCAGGCTCGCTAAAGGCGTGCTGAACGTAGATATCAAAATTGTCGATGGGATCGTCAATCTGACGGGCTTTGTCACCCTGGTGACGGGTGAAGGTTTGAAATACTTTGAGAATGGCCGCGCTCAGTTCTATGCGCTGATTGTGTTTGGCGCGGTTCTAGGGCTGGTGTTTGTCTCTGGTCTTGGCTAGGCAAATCCCCACTGAACAGAAACAATAAGGAGGGAGCACTAAAGCTTGGTTTGGTGCCTCCTTATTTACCCCCTCCTTATTTACCCTAAGATGGCCTGAGCTACCGAGGATTTATATGTCGCAAGTTTCTGAGCTGAATCAGGTTTTAGAAAGCATTGAAAGGCTTCTAAATAGAGGATCAGGAAATGCTCATAGACCTGATTCGTAAGCATTTAGTAGAAAGGCTCTATTTCTCTCTCTACAGTGTGAAAAGAAATAGAGCTTCCACCCATATATTTTGTCAATAGCCCTCTTGCCGCCTTTCGTGCCGCAGATTACCAGTTTTGTTATGGATCAATTTCCCTGGCTGTCTTTCATCATTTTCTTCCCGTTCCTCGCGGCGCTGCTCATTCCCTTCATCCCCGACGAAAAGGGCCGCACCGTTCGCTGGTACGCCCTGATTGTCGGCCTGATTGACTTTGCCGTAATCGTTTACGCCTTCGTCAACAACTACGACATCAACAGCTCCCAAATGCAGCTTTATGAGAGCTACACCTGGGTACCTCAAATTGACCTGCGCTGGTCGGTAGGGGTTGATGGCCTATCGATGCCGCTGGTGCTGCTCACGGGCTTCATTACGACCCTGGCAATTCTGGCATCCTGGCCGGTTACCTTTAAGCCCAAGCTGTTTTACTTTCTGCTGCTGAGCATGTACGCCGGTCAAATTGGCGTATTTGCCGTGCAGGATATGCTGCTGTTTTTCCTAATGTGGGAGCTGGAACTGCTGCCGGTATACCTGCTGCTCTCCATTTGGGGTGGCAAAAAGCGACTGTATGCAGCGACTAAGTTCATTCTTTATACCGCTGGCGGATCGCTGTTTATTTTACTGGCAGCGTTGGGGATGGCTTTTTACGGCGATACGGTCACCTTTGACATGCAGTCGCTGATGGCCAAAGAATTTCCGCTGCGGCTACAGCTCTTTCTGTATTCAGGCTTTCTGATTGCCTATGCGGTAAAGCTGCCAATTATTCCTTTTCATACCTGGCTACCCGACGCGCATGGTGAGGCAACTGCGCCTGTGCATATGCTGCTAGCGGGCATTTTGCTGAAAATGGGCGGCTACGCGATTATTCGTATGAATGTGGAAATGCTGCCCGATGCCCATGCGGTGGTTGCACCGGGTCTGGTGATTTTTGGTGTGGTCAATATTATCTATGCGGCCCTGACGTCGTTTGCACAGAATAACCTCAAACGGAAGATTGCCTATTCGTCTATTTCCCACATGGGCTTTGTGATGATTGGGATTGGTTCGTTTACCAACCTGGGACTCAGCGGCGCGGTGCTGCAAATGGTTTCTCACGGCCTCATTGGGGCCAGCCTGTTTTTCTTAGTGGGCGCGACCTACGACCGTACGCACACTTTGATTTTGGATGAAATGGGCGGCATTGGCCGCAAGATGCCGAAGATTTTTGCCATGTTTACAACCTGCTCGATGGCGTCCCTGGCGCTGCCGGGGATGAGTGGATTTGTCGCAGAGCTGATGGTATTTGTGGGCTTTGCTAATAGCGATGCCTATGGCTTTAATTTCAAGCTGATTGTGGTGATGCTGATGGCGGTGGGCGTGATCTTAACGCCGCTGTATCTGCTCTCGATGCTGCGCGATATTTTCTATGGCCCTGAAAATCAGGAGCTAATTGAGAAGGAAGCGCTGATTGATGCGGAGCCGCGCGAGGTGTTTGTGATCGTGTGCTTGCTGATTCCAATTATTGGCTTTGGTTTGTATCCGAAAGCGTTGACCCAGCTATATGACGCGAAGACAGTACAGATTACGCAGAAGATTCGGACGGAGATGTTTGCGATCGCCCAAAACAAAACCCCACCGCTCCCCATCGCCACCACCCCGCTGCTAAATGCCCCCGAAATCGGCAACCCGTAAATACTGCGCAGAGGTGGGCGGTGTCCACCCTACGTAATTTTGCGTAAAATCTCGATACAGCTTGACATTGGATCCGCTTATCTCCTATAGCTCTAAAGACTATTTCTGTGTTGGGCTGCTCTCTTGAACACTCTGTCGAAAGTAGACGCCATTGGTGGCATCACCCAATTTTTTTCAGTGCGTGGCTGGGCCTTAGAAGCCAGACTGTTGCGCTGGATGACTTTGCTGTGGCTTTGTATCGGTATGGTCGTTTTGTTCTCGTCGTCCTATCCGGTCGCCGAAGCTGACTTTAACGACGGGGCCCGCTATTTCAAAATTCAGATCATTTGGGTGATTGTCGGCTTATTCATCTCCCGATGGATTACCCGTCACCCTATTCAGAAACTGATGCGGCTCTCCGGCTTTTTTTTGCTGGTGTGTATGCTGATGGTGATGGCGACCCACATTCCAGGTGTCGGCGTCTCGGTAAATGGCGCAACCCGCTGGCTACCTTTTGGCCCCTTTTTGATTCAGCCCTCAGAGCTGATGAAGCCTTTTTTGGTGATGCACAGCGCCCAGCTTTTTGGCAAATGGCACAAGCTCAATAACCAAACGCGGCTCGCTTGGCTGGGCATTTTTACCAGCGGGCTGCTGCTGATTTTAGCGCAGCCCAACTTGAGTACGACAGCCGTGTGTGGGGTTAGCATTTGGCTAATTGCCTTTGCGGCTGGGATTCCTTACCGGCAGCTAATCATCACCGCTGGCACGGGCTTTATGGCCGCTGTGCTGAGCGTGAGCATTAAGTCGTATCAGCGCGATCGCATCACCTCCTTTCTAAACCCCTGGGCCGACCCCAGCGACAGCGGCTTTCAGCTCATTCAAAGTATGCTTGCTATTGGCTCAGGCGGCACTAGCGGCACTGGCTACGGCCTCTCTGCCCAAAAGCTCTACTTTTTGCCTATTCAATACACCGACTTTATTTTCTCGGTTTTCGCCGAGGAATTTGGCTTTATCGGCTGCACAATGCTGCTACTATTTTTGGCGGTGTACAGCACAGTGGCCCTGATGGTCGCCATCCAGACGAAAAAAACCGTCCACCGCCTCGTCGCCACTGGCTGTATGGTGCTGCTAGTGGGTCAGTCACTGGTTAATATCGGCGTTGCCACTGGCACCCTGCCTACTACTGGTCTGCCTTTTCCTCTGTTCAGCTATGGCGGTAGCTCTATGATTGCCAGCCTAATTACCGCTGGCGTCCTTATTCGCGTGGCCAGGGAGTCTAGAGACGCCGAAGTGCTTACGCTCAGGCGCATTGAAATTAATCTTGATAGGTCGGCCAAGCGCAAGGTTGGAAGAGTACAAAAGCCGCTTACCAATTCGGTGAGTGAGCTTAAAAAGCTCAGCAAGGCTTCTCCAGAAAAGGATCTGCGTACTACGGCTCACAATCTTATGAAAAGGCCGCTCAGAAGCTTCAAAAAAGGATTGCAACCTTTGGTAGGAAAGATCGCGCCGTCACAGCCAGAGAGACCGCCAGAGAGGCCTCCAGAAAAACAGATCGCTTTAGGCATAAAGGCAGGCTCTGAAAGTATCGTTAGTCCGGCTCTTACCCCGTCTGACAATGCTGCATCTAATGACCAGTCCAATCACCAGTCCAATCACCAGGCCAATGACTAGGCTTGACGACCGAGCGAAAGACCAAGGCCAAGACCGAGACCGAGGGCCATTAGTGCTAGCGGTTCGATACAATTGAAGGGTCATTCGCTAAGCTGAGATTCTATGGGCGAGCGCCTGCAACTTTTCCTCTATCATCTTAGCCAGCAGGCTAACGGCTGGGTAGAAGGCCAGCTAGGTCAACTGGGCATTGCCAGCATTGGGATTATCGCTTTGGCTGGGCTGCTAACTAGCCTGACGCCCTGTATGCTTTCTATGCTGCCGATTACGGTGGGCTATATGGGTAGCTATGAGCTGGAAAATCGCTGGCAGGCGGTGGGGCAGTCGGTTTGGTTTACGACGGGTTTGGCGACGACTTTGGCGGCGCTGGGGCTGTTGGCTAGCAGCTTGGGCTGGGTGTATGGGCAGGTGGGGATTGGGCTGCCGATTTTGGTGAGCGCGATCGCCATTCTAATGGGCCTGAATCTTTTGGAGGCGCTGCCTTTACCGCCTTTGCCGTCGTTTAATGGCACGGACTTTTTAGAGAAAAATATTCCGCGCTCTGCTAAGTCTTTTTTGCTGGGGCTGACGTTTGGGCTGGTGGCTTCGCCTTGCAGTACGCCGGTGCTGGCGACTTTGCTGGCCTGGGTGGGTGAAAAGGGCGATCCGGTGCTGGGGGCTTCGCTGCTGTTGGCTTATACGGTGGGCTATGTTGCGCCGCTGATGCTGGCGGGCATTTTTACGGCTTCGATTAAGCGCATTTTGGAGCTGCGTCGGTGGTCGGGCTGGATTACGCCGGCGAGTGGGGTTTTGCTGGTGGGCTTTGGGCTGTTTTCGCTGGTGACGCGGTTGGTGCCGGTGGTTTGATTTTTGGTTGGTTTCGAACATCCCGGATGGTGGGCATTCATATTTGGGGTTTCGCGATCCGGTAGTTTTTTATTTGCCCACCCTACGATTATTTCCCCATTATCCTGATGCTTTATGTCTACGGCGGTTGCTGCGATTAAACGATATTTTCGGAAGGATTTGCTTCCTGTGCTGGCTAACTTGAAGCTGGCGATCGCACTCCTGCTAGCGATCGCTTTGCTCAGCATCAGCGGCACCGTCATCGAGCAGGGCCAGGGACTCGCCTTTTATCAGGAAAACTACCCGACGGAGCCAGCCCTGTTTGGCTTTCTCTCGTGGAAGTTTATTCTGACGGTTGGGCTCAACCATGTGTATAGCACCTGGTGGTTTCTGGCCATTCTTATTCTCTTTGGGGCGAGCCTGACGGCCTGCACGTTTACCCGGCAAATCACCGCGCTGCGCTGGTTTTCGCGAACGTGGAATTTTTATAGCCAGCCGCGTCAGTTTGAGAAAATGGCGCTGAGTGCTGAGTTAGAAGGCTACTCGATAGGTGCGCTGAAGCAACAGCTGGGCGATCGCCGCTACAAAACTTACGAAAAATCTGCGGAAGATCCGGCTGAGAACACCCGTATGCTTTACGCCCACAAGGGGTTAGTCGGACGGATTGGCCCGATTGTAGTTCATGCCAGCATGTTGCTAATTTTGGCGGGCGCTATTTTAGGCGCAATGACGGGCTTTTTTGCCCAGGAAATGGTACCGGGCGGCCAAACTTTTAAGATTCAAAATATTTTTGAGGCGGGGCCATGGTCGGCTTCGCAGGTACCCAAAGACTGGTCGGTAAAGGTCAATCGCTTTTGGATCGACTATTCTCCTGAAGGCAGAGTCGATCAGTTTTACTCTGACCTCTCTGTGCTAAACACCGATGGCAAAGAAGTCAAACGTAAAACCATTTGGGTGAATCAGCCGCTGCGCTATAAAAATGTCACGCTGTATCAGGCTGACTGGTCGGTAGCCGCCGTGAAGGTGCGGCTGAACAATAGCCCTGTTTTTAATTTGCCGATGGCTGCGCTAGAGTCGAACAGCGGCAGGCTGTGGGGCACCTGGGTGCCGACTAAGCCCGACATGAGCGAGGGCGTTTCGCTGGTCGCGCAAGATTTACAGGGCACTTTGCTGGTGTATGACATGAGCGGGCAGCTCGTTACGACTGTGCGCAAAGGCGGCTCAACCAAAGCTAACGGCATCACCTTATTTGTAGATGACATCATCGGTGCAACCGGCCTACAAATTAAGGCCGATCCGGGCATTCCGCTGGTGTATGCAGGCTTTGGGCTGCTGATGGTGGGCGTGATCATGAGCTATGTCTCTCACTCTCAGGTGTGGGCGCTGCAAATAGCCGACAGGCTTTATGTGGGCGGGCGTACTAACCGCGCTCAGGTCTCTTTTGAGCGCGAGCTGCTTGGCCTGCTAGACGATCTGACGGCTCGAGATGAAGCGGCAGAAGCTGATAAAGAAATGAATGCTTTAAGCCCGGCTATGAGATAAGGGACGTACGTCATGCGAATTCTATTAGTAGACGACGAAGTAGAGCTGACCGACCCGCTGAGCCGATTA